>Ga0123342_1000203_pt1 | contig 82561 bp, 47 predicted proteins | sample Turbeawhitnodule_FD_89960 | JGI IMG/M metagenome (GOLD analysis project Ga0123342, IMG submission 89960) | Root nodule microbial communities of legume samples collected from Mexico - Turtle bean Mexico white nodule | ecosystem: Host-associated > Plants > Roots > Nodule | place: Mexico: Nepantla... | reverse complement strand
TGCTCAACTGATGATCAATTAAAAGGTAAATTCAGCAAATGCAAACCATATGGCAGCCTCAGATCAATCCCCGTGGATAGTATAACGTTCCCATTTCTTCGTTGGGTCATATATCTGCAATAATAGATGCAAATAATGGTAACCAGAATCTAAACCTGAGCAACACATCAAAATGCACTCTTATCTGACAGACTGTAAAAGTAAATAGCCAGTTCAAGATATCCTGTCATATAGAAATTTATTAAATGACGCTACAAATGCTCAAGCCAAGAGGAGGAAGAAAAACCAACTCATGCGCTATGTGCATATGAGACAGAAAGAATGAGTACCTCCCATCTTGAAGCAGGAAATATATGCTTGTTCTTTTCATACCAGTGCCTTTCTACAACCTTCCCAGCATGAGACTGTGGTGGAAACAAAATCACCCCAGTAAGAAAAATTAAGCAAAAACCCATAAGAGAAGTCATTAGACACCACCAAAGGTCATACATGCACTTGCTTCCTTTGACTAGAAAATCCAAATTTTAAGATTTCGGTAAAATAAATAGGAAGAAAGAAAGTATACCTCGTCCTTCTCTATAGTGGCATCAGCAATTGTTCGTACATCCTCATGCACATCAAAATGAAAAAGCTGTAGAGATTGAAACACAAGTACTGTTAATGCCATAATTAATCTCAAGCTAAGAGGGAACACCTCCAAGTTTATGACAGCATGCAAAATGTTATTTCGGTTTGACATACTCCAAATGATTTGCAATTTTGAAGCAGTCACAATATAAACACTAACACATTGTAGCATTATCACAATAAAAAAGCCAACTCAAGTTGTAATACTTGCATTTACACAAGAAACACAACAACATTTACATCTATTAAAATATACAGGGAAATTTCAACGGGTCATAGGAACTAAATGCAGTACAAGGAAACACAAAGAGCAATGAAATTTAAATTTGGAACTATAATCAGAACAGCATCCCCTCCTCCTAGGATAAATAATACAAAAAAATCACCAGGAGACAAAAAAACTTGATTTATTAGTTAAGAAATTGAGGAAAAAATCCCAGATCAGCATTTATATTCCTCGTCTTACTACATTATTTGTCACTCTTACATTACTTTTGCTTATTTTCAAATTTCTTTCCAACTATCCACCAAACTTAGATTGCGTTCTTCCTTATTCTACTAATGTAATTGATCATATAAGAAGGATGTTAAAACAATAATATAACTACAATTTTCAGTCAAACCATACGCACAGGAAAAACTTGGGAATTTTTGCTACAGGAGCAAAAAAGAATATTCCCATCAATTTCAGCAAGGGGGCATTTTTTTTTTTGGAAAAATAAAGCACATTTTTATGTCATTTGGATAAGTTCTATGAGGGACCTAACTAGAAACTGTGCTCTTCCCCTACCCATTTAAAAGAATCATTAGATTATTAACAACAAAATATCTCCTAAAAAAGAAAAAATGATGCACCTTGTGAGAAGAAAACAAAAGAACAAAACAACTCATAAAAATAACAAACAACAAATGATGCACCTTCTAAGAAGAACACAGAATAAAAGGAACATACCGGCCCACTTTTGCCTCTAGCTTTGTTCACAATTAGCTCATAGAAGCTGTGTTGCTATAATACACATGAAAAAAGAAAAATAACTTAGAAGATATCCGTTGGTCAAAATAATGTTAAGTTAACCATAGCTTATACATACATAACACACACCATACTCCCAAATAAGATAGCAAGTTATACAGACTTTCTGAAATTAAAACTAACTACAAGTACATACGTGAGGAATGATAAGGTCTTCTTTCACATATAACAAATTTTCTACTGATGTTGTTCGAATCTCTCGGAATTCAGGAGCAAGCTGCTGCTGAACTGCTCGAAGAAACTCTCCTATGCTGTCACCCTTCCGTACCTGAATCATATCATAAAATAATTCAAACACCAAGTCATAAGATCATTTTTAGTAAAGGAAAGTTCAAGAATATAAGAAGTTGAAGCATATGGTCTTTACTTGCCTGGATCACACGCCTGTGGCCAGTTCCATCCCAGTAGCTGTACGTGATTTCAAGAGGTTCATCTGATGTACAGAAATAACTTACTTAAGCGTAAACTATTAAATGATTGTGTGTTTTCTGCATCAGCTAATTCGTATGCCCAAGGGGAAAATAAGCATAATTTCCCCCACTTATATACATAATCATATTGCATTATCTATATACTTATTAACCCTTTATTAGCATTGCTTCAAAAACAGTTCAAAAGATTCTCATTGGAAACAAGTATTGATGCAGCATACTCACTTCGAATTTGTTCCTGCTCACGGAGCCAAAGCTTCCGCAGCCTTTCCCGCTCTGCTTGCTCCTCAGCCTCTCGCTCACTGAACAGGAATCCTCAGCACTCCTATGCCCAAACGTTAGGGCAACAAACAACCAACAAAGAAAGGAAGAGTACAAGGGAACAATGAAGCATGGACATAGACACCTGACACACGCAGGGACACTCTGACACTCTGCACACACACATACACTCACACACACACACATATATACACACATACACTCATAGTATATTTTTTAAATTGATGATCAAGATTTAAATATTCAAAATCATCTATAAAATAGTAGTCAAATATAACAATTTTAACATCGGTGGCAGGAGAAGATTCTAATAATTAAACACAATCTAGATATTCCATATCATACAGAATCTACTCATTATTTCTATAATTACACAATAAGTTTCTTAATTTCCAACTTCAAAAAAAATCACCATGTCTATCATGTTAACTCAGCCGTTTTAGGGTCGTGCCAGAGCCGCAAAGAAACATTTTTTAAATTCAGCACATCCGTGGAGTGTCTGTGACATGTGTAATATGGGTGTCATAGACCCATGCTTCATAGCAGGGAAGGGGTGTAATAAAGAATAAGGAAAAAGATGAGATGCGACACATACCTGTCAGGTAGAAAGCCAGTTTCAACAGTAGGGTCTTTACCAAGTTTACCACGCCTTAACATACTGGCTTCCAGATTATCTGCCAGAAAGAAACATAGCAAGGTTCAACATTCAACGTAGTTTTATGTGTTCTATAAATCAATGATCAATGCACATTCACAATTCTCCGTTTAAACCCCTTGCGTAAAATGATGCTACATTGGTAAACAAAGAAAAACTCAAAATTTTAAACTGGAAAGAAAATCACAGATGTAAAGTGAAGTGATTTAGCGTTTGCAAAACAATTTTGTACAAACTTAACTTATTTTGATTATAACGGAAATCACGGTTACACTGTGAAAACCTGGAAGCAACTTTGTCTAAAATCAAACATCTTTTATTTTCACAGTATTTCCAATCATCACTTACTATGACGTGGTTCCTCCTCCTCCTCCTCTTGGGGTTCACTGTCAATATCCTCAGCAAAGGACAATCGAGAATTGCCCTTGATCTTCCTCTTTTTACGCTTTTCTAACTGAAGCTCCTCCTCCCTGTTTGAAGATTGTGTATAAGTAATAAATAACAAAGAAAAAAAAGAAACAGAAAATGGGAGAGAAAACGAACTCTTGCTGCTGCTTCTGAAGTTTCTCCTTCTCTTCTTCCTCTATTTTGCTCTGAATATTAACCCTCTACAATTAACAAATAAAAAACACAAAAAGCATCAGTCACGCCACACTATAGCATGTCAAAGAAAAGTAAAGAAAACGATGGCATACCTTCTCAACATACTGCTCTCTGGTGACCAATCCCACGGTTTCTTTTTTGAAGGCGGTCTCAAGAATCTGAAATTCAATAAAAGTAAAGACGATTGTAATCTTGAAAAAGCGGAACCCTAAAAGAAGAAAGGATAGAAATTGAAGGAACGCGGTACCTCGGAAGTGCTGGAACCGAATTGGAGGAGACCGGGTTGGCCCTTGGCGGAGGCAGACTTGGTTTTGAGTTCTTGGATTTTGCGACGCTCCGCTTCTCTCTGCTTCTCCAACCGCCGAATCCTCACCGCGTCTTGGGCGGTGCCCACGTACCCGTCACCCATACCCGACATCCTCTTCTTCGCTCCTAAACTCAAACTCAAATTCAAAGACCAACAACACAAAACCACACAAGAAAGGTTTCTTTTCGTGACCCGTAGGTGATTATATAGTTCCCTCGCTATTAGTCTGGGCTTCAGTTTTACAGTAGGCCCAAACTAATACTAAAAGCCCAATTCTAACTCCAAAACATTTTGACAATTTCTTCCTTCACGATATCCACCCTATGGTTTTTTTAAATTTCAAAAATTATCCTTATTCCAGATTTGTAAAACTGAAATTATAATTCAAAATTAAAAAAATACATTCCTGAAAAACAAATTGGAATACAAAATTGAAATTGCATTCCAGATAAAAATTTCTAAAATTCAAAAATGTGTTCTGAAAATTTAAATCCAAAATATTTTTGGATAAAGGACTTTAAAAGTAATTTTTATTTACACTTTTTTTTAAAAAGGTTATTTTCATTATTTTGAGGAACAGTTTTATCATTTTCAATATTAGAATTATATGGTGAAAAAGAAATTGTCAAACATTTTTCATAAGCTTTTAGGAGCGAGAGAGAAAATAAGGCAATTACTTTCTCTTGCACCATTTCACTGCACTCAATCTCACGATGAAAAGACAACAAAATTATTAGATAAAATGGAGATATATATAATATACATTACGAAACTTCTTTTCAAAAATATGTTGTGGATTTTTCTTGAAATAAAATTTTTTATTTGGAATGTGATTTTGATTTTTGTTTTCAAAATTTTATTTTCAATACACAATAATCTCTTTCATATTACTTTTATGTAATGTATGTATTATTTTTAATTCTAAATTTTTATTTCCATAAGGAAAAACATTTTTTAAAATTTAAAATTATGTAGGTTGTAAGTTTAAAATGATTATGTGTAGGAAGAATTTGCCACAAGTGTATTTTGCCCTTGTTGGTTAAGGGAATTCCCCTTAAATCAAGGAACTTTATTATTTTGCAGGGAAAATATTACAAATACTTTTTAAATTTCTAACGCCCTTGAAACATCTAATAAAATAATAATTTTAATTTTAGTTTATTTCTTATATCATTTTATATTTTAAAATAAAAATGTTATATTATTAATACCGAGTGAATATTTAATAGGAAATTAAATATTCAAAATCTATATTCACACTTTTCTTTCATGAAAATAATATCTTCGTAAAATTACAATTAGAACGAAAATACGCTTCTTTTATAATTGTTTGCAAGAAGTTTAACAACATAAAATAACAAAAGGAAATTACTAATACAAAAGCAAATAAAACACAACTCTCATTTTCATATTTACACTTTTATGATTGAGAAAGACTCTTCTTCATTCCTTGTCTTTATTTCAAACAAATTTGTTATTAAAACAAGTCAACATAACAATTAAAGTCACTTAATTTTTTAAGTTACTTGAACAGGTAACTTTTAGAAATGAGAGATATTATTTTATATGTGTATAGTGAAGAATAAAAAAATAGATGACAAGTGATAATAACAAATAAAAAAACACTAGAAAAATATAACATCCAAATGTAAAATGAACAAACTTACAAAATGAAAAAAATGTGTAATAAAAAAAACTCAAAAATCAAGAATTCGATCAATAACTCACACATTGTAGTATAAATTTTAGTCACTCTAATCTTTAACTTTTGAGGGTTGGTCTCGATGTCATTCGATTTTGATCAATTAATTCGTAAAGAGATAATTTAGTATGAACTTTGTGTTGATTTTGTGAAAAATAAACGAGATGGTTGAGGAAAAGATAACACCTATGAGATGAGACCAAAATAAATGAGATTTGTGAGAGGTGTGTGAAATGATTAATTTGTCTCTACTTTATTTATTTCATGCACTTAATATGTGCATGATTTTTTTTTTTTACGTGCAATGCAAATTATGACTTGTTTTTCTCAATTATATTTTATATTATTGTCACACTTATATATAATCGGTTATAAGTCATACCATAATTGGTCATGACTCCATTCAATTTTTTTCAAAATTGTTGCATGTGTGGGTCAATTAATTGCATGTTATTATGTAGGTCAACAATAACATGACTTGAGATTTCAAATTTATCAAAGATACAATCAAGTTGAATAATGTTTTTCATAAAGTAATCAAAAATTCAGTACACATAATGCAACTATATACCTATTAATAATTCAAAGTTTGATTATATACCTATGAGTACTTCAAAATGATTTTGACCACTGCCTTGGTATAATTAATTAAAATCTTATATTCAAAATTACGTGTACAATTTTTTTAAAATTATTTTTTCATTATTGTTTTTTTATGATATCTTGCATTATTTATTGGGAGATGTAACCTCTAAGACATTGTGTCATGAACATATTGATCTTTTTAGTATTTGAGGGTCAACATGCATGTCTTTGGGATCCAAAACTCGATTATTCATAATAACAAATATGGATGAATGACTAATTGGGTTGAAGATGAATTGATTATGGATACCAAGAGTAATTGATTACTACATAAAACATGATCGATCAGGTTCTATTGATAATCAAATATGAGTCATTTTTTCACCTATAAATTATCCAGTAAATTCATTTTCCTAAATTTAGATGTTTTGTTTGGATTGTTCCTTTATAATATTGCTTAAAAATGTATATAAAAATAGACATATCAGTTAAATATTTGTTTATAAACACACAAATGATAATATCAATTAAATATTTATTTATAAACACATGATAATATTTGTTAAATATATATGGATATCAATAACCAGTAATTAAGAGATAATTATGAGTTACCATATATCTAGATATATGGTAAAGTTGAATTTAAATCGAATATTTTTTTTAATTAATTAAGACACATATATAAGGTGACGATGAATTATATTTTGAATATTTTTGTAATCTATACGTGATTGTGCAATATTTTTTTTAATAGATCTATACATAATATAATAAAAATATATTTTCTCTTTCTTTACTTTCAAATTTTAACCACAAATACACAAACTGATATATATATATATATATATATATATATTTTGTATAAATATTAATATTTTTTTAATTAAAAATACAAGAAAACGTTAATTAAAACAATAAAAAAAATGGTTACATAATTCAATTTATATCCTCTACAAACTTTCCACTTAATTCTACTTATTTTCAATCACTTTTCCTCCTGCAATCAAACAATATAATTTTGGACGGTGATAGATTAACATCATAAACAGTTCACAAATTAATAAAATAATATTTTAATTTTATTTAATTTATTTTATAATTTTAAATATTATAATATTATTATAATGTGATCTCAAATGTATCTTTTTATTGTGTGTGGTAATCATATATATATATATGATATATTTTTATTTTTTTAACCAAAAAACTGAAAGTGAGTGGGCTTTTTGGGGGAACAGACTAACATTGAAGCCCAGTCCAGGAACTCACGCGACTCTATATGATTTAGGGTTTGTGCATAAAACCCTAATATTTAATCAAAACCAACACATCAGATCTGCTTCTTGTTGTTGAAAACCTAGGAAGCGGCAACAATGGTGAGTTTCTATCCCAGGACGTTTACGCTAATGATGTCTCTCTTGGTTTTTGGTTCTCATCGCTGTGATTGAATTTTCAGGCAGATGTTGAGGTCGATGTCGCGGCAGCAGGAGTCCCAAAGAAGAGAACGTTCAAGAAGTTCAGTTTCAGAGGCGTGGATCTCGATGCGCTTCTTGATATGTCCACCGATGAACTCGTCAAGCTTTTCAGTGCTCGCGCTCGTAGAAGGTTCCAGAGAGGCCTAACCAGGAAGCCCATGGCCTTGATCAAGAAGCTCCGCAAAGCGGTACTGTATTCTATTATTTCTCTCTTCATTCCTGATTTGGGGTTTTTGCTTTCAATTTTGATTTCCACAGCATCTTCTCGTTTTACACCTACCAATAATTATGAGGTCGCACTTCTTGCCGTATACTGAATGAATTCATTTGCTGCATCGCATAAAAGTTCTCGTTGCTTAATCTTTAATTGCTGTAGTGCTTTTGATTTGTTTTCAGACATTGGTTTATGTTGAAATTAACTTATGTTCCTATACTTTTATCTTAACAGCAAATTTATTATTAAGTTTTTTAATTTTTCTTCCTAACTCGAAGGTTGTTTGTTTTATCTTTTTTTTTTGTCAAAACAAACATATGTATAGTGAAATCATTCTATTTCTTTCCGTTCCTGCAAATGTGCAAACAAAACTGATTTGTGCTATGGAGAAAGAGAGTCAAGCTTGATTTTGTGTTATTTTTTGTATCTATAAATTTTGCTTGAATGTGCTTAAAGTCAAATTTTAGTATTTCCACCATGAAAACGAAGACGGTAAAAGAAACTTGCTGTAAGATAATTTTTTCAACAGACCAGAGAATGAAGCAGCGCATTTACATGTTCAATTGCTCTAGAGGTGGTACACGTGCCTATGGGTTAAAAGTAATAAAGTGTGGACAATAATAGAGATTAAATTCTTAATTAAAACTTAATATTTAATTCCGTTTAATCCAATAATTTGTGTCTTTTTTTCATTTGCATAATGGGAAGTGAATTGTGTTTTTTTGGAATAATTATTAATTGTAGTATTTGAATTGATTTTCTGATATTTAAGCTATATTTGGTCACAGAAAAGGGAAGCTCCAGCAGGTGAGAAGCCAGAACCAGTGCGCACCCATCTCCGCAACATGATCATTGTGCCTGAGATGATTGGTAGCATCATTGGTGTATACAATGGCAAGACCTTTAACCAGGTTGAAATCAAGCCTGAGATGATCGGACATTATTTAGCCGAGTTTTCTATCTCATACAAGCCCGTTAAGCACGGGAGACCTGGTATTGGTGCTACTCACTCATCCAGGTTTATTCCTCTCAAGTGAGAACTTTTTGTGGGAAACTTAAGTTTAGTTTGTAGTGGTCTGAAGAAAACCAACTCTTATCAGAGGTTTTGTTTGTTTTACCGTTTTTGTTTCAGTTACCTATCTATGTTTTAACATACTGTTATCATGATTTAATTCCATAGATTCAAGATTTTATTCTGTGTGAAGTTTCATGTTTAAAAGTAATTGCTTCTTAATAGAAGCAACCTGGTTTTTGGAAATATGTTTCTCATCTACTTTAAAGATGTGAAAGCTGCATGTGGTGCTTTCTTTTTGGTTGAGTAAAACCATATTAATGGCACTTACTCAGTGATGCCTAAAATTTATTTATGCATAATTTTGATGTTCCATTTTTTTAATACTTGGTTATAGAATCTTTAACGTGAATGATTTTATTATGATTTGGCTTACTGGTAAAATTAGTTCAATTTTTTTATATATTATCCTTTTGAATTGGAAGATTTATATGCAAAAAGTTGAAGTTAGCCTTCAAAACTTACTTTTAGCACTAAAATGTTTTCATGGATTTATAAAGTTTGCTGCTCTATTAATTTCTGCACGCGTATTAAGAAATTGAAGTAAATTGCGCCTCGAATGTCGTTTGTTTTGTCGATTTATTTTGTTCCAGAAGCGATTAATAGTTGCGTTTATTTTAGATAAATTATTGTACTTTAAAAAAAATTGGTATTAATGTTTTTTATTTTATAATCTTTAACAAGTAACTTTTGAAAACAATGAATTCACGGTAAAATGTATTGTAAATTATGTGTTAGTATATGACATGGACACATATTAAGATATGGATCTATAATAAATTATATAAAAACATAATACATATAATTGTGTGATTAAATTAATTGACAATGTGTATAAGTATGTTTTAGTTTCTTTTTAAAGGTTTAGAGTTTAATGTTTTTCATTGTTTTAAAAGAATTTGTTTTTTATTTTTATAATTGTAAAGAAAATTTATATAATAAATTTAATTTTTAAAAAATTAATATATTTTTTACTTTTAATATTGTATAAGTATGTTTTATTATTGTTAGAAATCTAATAATTAGTTTTTTAATTTAACAGTGTTATAAGTGTGGATGGATGTGTGTTCGATATCAACATACGTCATTTAAAAATGAGTGGTCCAGTTTTATATTTTAAATGAAATTTAATCCGTTGAAGTTGGTTGCAATTGCAACCCCTTTTCTTGTAAAACAAAATCGTATGAAGTTCTCAAGATTCGAGCGATGGTTTTATCAGTTTGCTTTCATGTATAAATTACCTTTAATTTATGATGTTATTTTAACACTGTCATTTTGTTAAGAAAATTATAAACTTTTCCTTCCGTTGTACAAAAAACGTTACATTTAGAAAAGCGTTTAGGTTAAAGATTCCTTCCTCTAAATTCTCATTAGGAAAAGCGTTTTTCACATCAATGTGGATGAAGCTCTAAATCATTCTCAATTATCATGTCATGCCATGATAATTCTAAATGAATATTTTTAGAAACTCGAGAAAAAGGTCTTTTTTTAATCAATAGAAGCCTTTAGACTTAAGTCTAGTATTGTGTTTTTTAACAAGATCTCTAAACTTCATATTATGATCTCTAAAATCCATTGATTTCAACTATTAAGTCAAAAATTAACTATAGTAAATAAATCATATAATCATAAAATATAACAAGTCTTTTAATGCCTTTCAGATCTTTTTAATACTGTCCTTTCATTTGTTATATGTTCATTGACTTTAAATGGTTCATCATTTATTTGTTATTCTGGTATGTTGTCAAATACATATTTTACACTATAAGAAGCATCATAGCCTACTATGAATTCTAAGGATTAGTGTTTTTTTTTTTCATTTTTATTTATAATATATTTTTAAAAAATTAAACTAATTAAATTGTTTATATTTTAGGTAGAATTATAACAGTTTTTTTTTTCTTGTTTTTACTGAGAGGAGAAAAAAATTAGAAAATGTTGGGAAAAAAGAAAACGCAGCGTCACCTTCGACTCAACCCAACTTAAACCCTCGCGTCACTGATTTCTCACTCCTCACACTCACAGAGCCATGGCCGAAGCTTCCGTCACGCTTGGGGCCAAGGCTTCTTCTCTCTCTTCCTCCGCCGTCTGCGCCGTCGCCGCCGCTCTCTCTCAAGTGCGGATCGACTCAACTGCACTCGATAGACTCTCTTCCTCATCCTCCAAGAAGACCACCACCACCATAACGACGTCGTCTTCGTCCAATCACAGCATCACCGTCCCCGAGTTCCTAACCCTAGAGGAATCCCGCGCCTTCCTTCTCGTCCTCCTCAACAGCCTCCTCATCTCCAACGCTCCCTCTCGGATTCCCCTCGCCCTCGCCGAAACCCTCAATTCCAACCCTAGTAATTTCCGATTCGATGACTCTGACCTCGTCACGGAAGATGAACTCACCTGCTCCACACTGCTCGGGATTTCCGCCATTCTCGACCACCACTCCGCCGCACTGTCCGCGTTCGCCGATGTTGCAGCCGCGTTCTCCTGCGAGGCCTTGAAGGCTGACGTAGCAGCTTTCAATTTGATGGATTCTGGCGATGGGCACAACTCCAAGGAGGAGGTTAGCGTTGCCGCGGACTTGAGGGTTCTGCTCAACGGATCGAAGTCGGTTGGTAAGGAGAAGGTTCGATCCGTCGCGAGGGTTCCCAAGGTTCACGGGAGTGTGAGGGAGCATGCTAAGGCGGTGCACTCGAGGATGCGTGTTGAGTTGAATTCGGGGGTTAAGAGCGCTGCTGGGAGTGAGGAAGCTGTGTGCACTGTGCTGCTGCCGTTGGCGGCAGCATTGCGTGAACTCGGTGAGTGTAGTTTGGCACGGGCGAAGAGTAATTTGGAGGGTATTGGTGGTGAAGATTTGAAATTGGGTGTTGGGGAAATTTTTGGGAACGAATGCCCCGTTGAGGATGGTTTAAGCAGTGGTTTTAGTAAGGCTGTTAACTTGTTTTTGGGAAAGGAGTATGGTAAGTTTGCACACGAGGTCTTTGTGCTGTTGGGGCTGGTGTGGAAAGTTGTGGCATGGGAAGCTGTGACGGCTGTTGCGGTGCTAGAGGCTGCTGAGTTGAATGAGGTGATAAAAGGTGCTAAGGAGAATGGTGAGAATCCGAAAGTAGAGGAGAAATCAAAAGCAGAGAAGAAGAAGAAGAAAGTTGTCTTGGGGAAGGGGACTGGCTCAATTTTGGCATTGTTCAAGGAGAGGTTACAGAGTCATGGAAAGATAGCTTTGGGGACTTGGGTGGCTGATTTCCTATCATTTTTGGATTTGGCCAAACCTGAGTTTAACGATTTTTTATTGAAAGTTAAGGATGTCGTGGAGAGCAATGAAAGCAGAAGATTGCCCAAGATTCCTAAGGTAATTTCTCTTATGTTTGGCTACCGGTTTGATTTTTTTTAACTTTGTGTTTATTGGTTGTGTTATAGTCTGCGTAAGTTTTCCACTCCTTTGTGGTCCGAGAAAAAAAATTGTCTGCGCTCTTTATTGATTAATTTATCTATTCAATGCATTTTGTGTACTGCTGTGAGGATTACATTTAATTTACCACTTCATGAAAAGAGCTGGTTGTTTAATTCTTTGTAGGAAGTTACATCCTTAGTACTGAGGACTGACCTATAATAATTTAAATGTATTCGAAATTGTATACTCATTGACAATTATCAAGGAAATGGCTTAGTTGTATGTGATGGGAAACAGAACAATGGAAGAAATGTGCATGCTGTTCAGTTATTTGCTTGTGGGCATTTTAACAATAGAATAGTCAATTAGAATTTTTGTAATGGAGTAATATGCTCTGGGTTGACTAGGCGGGACAGGTATTGGATGAGTATGCTTTTGAGAAGAAGAAGAAACATGTAGATGACAATGCATTTGTAATTTGATATTGACTTTCGTTAGCCATAATTCACTCTGATAGAGACATGAGAATGATAGTCTTCATTGTACAATACATACTTTGAAGTCATTTTGCTCAATTCCTTGCTTTCAATTATACATAACCCTATTTTAACAGCTTGTACTGCTGAACTAGTATTCCTTTTTTACTGTAATCTGTGCGTGTTGTCTATAGATAATGGAATTGTTTAACCTTTGTTGTTTCTGGGTGGGATATGTTTGTTGGTAATCTTACCTTGAGTTTCACAATATGATTTATCAGGGGACTCGTGATTTTGCTAAAGAACAAATGACAATTAGAAAGAAAGCTTTTTCAATAATAGAGGAAGTTTTTGAGAGGCATGGCGCCACTGCCTTAGATACTCCTGTTTTTGAATTGCGAGAAACTCTCATGGGAAAATATGGAGAAGATTCAAAGTTGATTTATGATCTTGCTGACCAGGTAAATATGCTTATTGCCTTTTATGACTAAAGCTTCTCTTTTCTCTGGGCAAGGATACTTTGTGAGAATAAGCTTACAGAGTTCAAAATTCTGACAGCAGGGGATATCTTTTCTTATAGATTTTTTCTTCTTTCTATTTCTTATGCTGAATACAAACTTCTGTTTTTAGCGACCACTGTTATAATTCTATGCCAGAGTGGTATCCCCTTTCTGTTTAAATTCATAGAGCTGTACTTCAACTTCATGCTAATTCATAATCAACTTGTTTGATAGGGTGGAGAGCTTCTTTCTTTGAGGTATGACTTGACAGTTCCATTTGCTAGGTTTGTGGCTATGAACGGTCTGACATCTTTAAAAAGGTACCAAATAGCTAAGGTTTACAGAAGGGATAACCCATCTAAGGGAAGATACCGTGAATTTTATCAGTGCGACTTTGATATTGCTGGTACTCCACCTGAAAAAATGGGCCCAGACTTTGAGGTCGTTAGGATTTTGACTGAGCTACTTGATGAGCTGGACATTGGAGAATATGAGGTAGGTTTTTATAATATTCATTCTTTAGAAGTATTGTTTTGTGAAATTGTAGACCTCACTATTGAGTTCAAAAATTTAAGTTGGCATCAACCATCATTTTTTATTTTATGTTCCGTCAATACTTATTTGGGGTCTGGTTCACATCATAACTCATCATCTATAGTTATGCCATTGTGATTTTCGTACTTATTGGTTAAATATTTTCTAAATAAATGTTCACCTTTTATTGACTTTTTTTCTCAGATAAAGTTGAATCATAGGAAGTTACTGGATGGCATGATGCAAATATGTGGTGTACCTCCTGAAAAGTTTAGGACAATATGTTCAAGCATTGACAAGTTAGACAAGCAGTCTTTTCAACAGATAAAAAAAGAAATGGTAAGGACATATGTTGTTTGTGTCTATTTCCGTTATAATTTTATTTATTGAACGATTAGTTAAAGTTTTTTATCTTATATCTACTGTTGCACATTTTGAATGAAATAGGCTTTGTTTATTCAATATTATTTTTTAAAAAACTTCATAATTACTGCATTATTTATGGGTAGCAGTTTTTGTTTAGGGATTGATTTCATTTTTAGTACCTTCATATTTTTGGGTAAATCTTGTATGATTTGTTGAGGAGGCAAACATACTGTTAGTGTCTTGATGGTCACCTCATTGTATATGATTTCTTTTTTGTGTTGTGGTTTCTTCGTCCCTGAGCTGTCTGGATTGTAAGAAAAATGTTCATTTTCCATTCATTTATGTCCTATTTGGAAGTTACTGGTAGCAAGATCATATATCATCCATTCACTGGCTTAGGTCATAGAGACTTAATCATTATTGTTCTCGTACTTTTAGGTATAATGCTGATTAAAATTTATAACATTCAACTTCATGATTATATTATTATGGTAATGTGCTTTTACTGTGATGCTGCAGGTGGAAGAAAAAGGATTAACTGCTGAGACGGCTGACAGAATTGAAACTTTTGTTAAGGAAAAAGGATCTCCTTTAGCATTATTATCTAAATTTATACATGAGGGTAGTGATTTCTCAAAAAATGAAGGAGCTTCTGAAGCATTGAAGGAACTGGAAATTTTATTTATAGCTCTGGAAAAATCAAAACGGATTGATAAAGTGGTTTTTGACTTGAGTCTTGCCAGAGGTCTGGATTATTATACTGGAGTTATATTTGAAGCTGTTTTTAAAGGAGGCACTCAGGTATTTTTCATGTCTTTTTTTATCTCCTCTTCATTCTAAATTGTTTTTTCTCTATTATCTGTCATCCTTTCAGGGGCACAACACATTATGGATGCTTAGGTATAGTGGATTTTCCCTATGTTGCGCATCACAAAATGCAACAAGCTAAACATGTTCATTAGTTATTTCTTGTAAATGTGCAGTTGAATTGAAACACAAGATGATATGAAAGATAAAACAGTTTTTTATGAAATGGAGTTGAAATTTGAAAGAGTTGATCTATATGAAAAGTGTTGTTAATTTTAATCACTAGAAGTTAAATCAGACTGCATGTGGCTTTTGATTTGTTAGGATGAGAAATTAAGGTTGTGTTTACTTGTTTTTCTGTTCCCTTTTTTCCTTTCCTATTTTCACTTTTTAATTACTAAACTGCCACATTGTTTTCAAGTACAGTAAACAGAAGTACAATTAAATGCCCCCAACTTTCTAAAAGGAAATTTAGGTTGAAAATTATGCATTGAGATGCTATGAACGGAATCAGAGCACAGGGGTGATTAGCTATAGGAGTCAAGATAATGGATGTTAAAGTCCATGTCTTGGCTATATCTAGGGTCTGTGAAGACGGCTGACTTAGGATTTGGGGTTTGATGATGTGTTGGTTCAAATTAAGCAAGAACTGACTAGGTTCTTGATGATTTGGATATTATGCTGTTTGGCTTAGAATTTACAGCTGGATTAATGATATTTATTTTTTGGTTTTTATGTGGTTTCAAGTTTCAACCCATCTATTTTTTGCGGGGTGGGGACAGATAAGTTGATGATTGTAGTTCAGCTTATGTTTTATTGTATAAAAAGTGCAATCAATCAATACTAAATTTAATTTGTAATTGTAGGGTCCCAACCTGGTTTTCTAATATTTGTTATTCAAAAAGCCTCTGGAGATAGGAGGAAGTAAATTAAAATTCTTTATTATTTGAAGTGGGATACGTCTGTAGTTCTATGCTTGTCATATTTGTGCAAATACTCTGTTCCTGCGTTCCATTTACATTGTTTTGTTGAGATCTTAAACTTCTATTTGGCAATGGAAATGTGGTTCTGAGCAGGTTGGTTCAATTGCTGCTGGTGGGCGATATGATAACCTTATAGGGATGTTCGGTTCAAAGACAGTGCCGGCAGTTGGTGTGAGTCTGGGAATAGAGAGAGTGTTTGCCATAATGGAGCAACAACAAAAGGATCAGAACCAGGTGATCAAAATGTTTGATAAGTGATGAATAATTTTTTTAGATGCTTATGTATAAACAATTAAATATTTCTTATTCAGGTAGTCCAGGTTCAGTAATTTAATTTAGGGTTTGACTTGGTTTTCAGCTGTTGAGTTATCATGAAAAAACTAAACTATTTGAATATGAGCCAGGTCACTTGTAGAAATCAGCTTTATCATTTATTAACAACGAATCAATCTAAACAGCCAAATATATGCACCCATGTAGTATGCATGATTGCATCGCGTTACTAGAGACGTTTGTGATTCAAATTAGTTGAAGTTGACTTAAGGAATGTCTCTTTTGAGATATTAGGCAACACCACTGTCTACTTTCCTGGTTTTTGAGATAGTTTTGAAAGGTTGTAAAAAAAAGATCAGAGGCAAAGAGTACAGAAGAGAGGCAGTAGGACAAAGAACATGTCTCCAGGTCAATGGAACCAGAGTCCATAATAAATAAGTTCCTTGCAAAACCCAGTCCGGTATGGTGTACCCAACATTCTTATTGGGGTGATACAATGCGACGGTGCACACACTCACTCACGTGATACCCAAATGTATGTAGTACACTATTAAAAATAGTGGGTCAGATTTGATTTTTATAGGAAGATCCATGTTGTTGTTTTCACGCATCTACTGAGAATCAATATTTTCTCTACTAAGATGACTTGTTATGCATGGTAGCACTTACTGACAGACTTTTGTGTGTAACTAGCATTGCTGTTTGTGCGGAAACAGTTAAATTGCATCATTTTGCTGCATTTAATAATGATAACACTGATGTCCCGGTTGTCTCCTTTTGTTTCTAGCTTTCTCAACGCGTTTATAATTTATATGTTCCTTTCATGTTGTGAACGTCTCGGTTTATTTCATGGCCAAGAAAGTTTGAACGGTGGCATTGTCTAGGCATTATTTTGTAAATTTGTTTTCCCTTTTGTAGTATGTCTTAATTTTGTGTTGTTTGTGTTAGATGGTTCGTCCAACGAAGACAGAAGTGCTAGTGAGCATATTGGGGAATGATTTAACACTTGCTGCAGAGCTAGCTGGAGAACTGTGGGATGCAGGGGTGAAAGCAGAATTCTTGGTCCATAAAAGAAGAACGAAGCACTTCGAATATGCAAAAGAATCAAGGATCCCTTGGATGGTACTTGTTTATGAGCAGGAAGTAAAAGAAGAAGGCGTAGTGCAATTGAAAGATCTGGAGGCCAATATTGATATAAAGACTCATAGAACACAATTTGTGGAGGAACTTCGTAAACGGTTATACCCTTAATGCTCCCAGTCTCATACGTCCAACCCACCAACTCAACTTTGTAGTTCGGCGATCATTTTAACATAAGTATTGAGGGAGTGCAAGTTTTGATGACATTTGATTTCATGTTTCCTCCATTTTCATTTAAGAAACTTAATTTAGGAAATGACATTTTTTATTAAAAAAATATATCAAGTCGCCAAGCGTTCAATTCAAACTTTAGCTCCCCTACTTCAACTTAAATTTGGTCCCTTTTCATTTGTTTATGTTTTACTGGGCTTAACTTATGTGTTCTCCTAAAGCAATGTTTGTTTCCACTGTTGTCATTGTTTACGTTGATGGATGAAAAGGAGGGGCCACACTTGTTTGGATCCTGTGATCAACAAAGAAATGAGAGGAGCAAAATTTGGGTAGTGGCTGAAGGCTTCCTTCTGCATGGGTGTGGTAGCTTGATTTTATAATAGTACCCTTTATTGTTTTGGTTCATCGTGAGTGTGCGTGGTTTTAGTGGTGCTTGATTGTCATTCAAAGGTGTTAGGAAGAGATAATGGTCATTGGAATCTAAGATAAAAGCATAATGTTGAATGAAGAATGGATAATCAACACTATAATTGATTATGTTTTTTGTTTTTATTTTTTATAATTGATTATGAAAATAATTATTTAACTGTATTGAAAATAATTTACAAAATTTTAATTAATTCAAAATCAATTTACAAAATTTTAATTAATTTCATAAATTCGTTTTAACATACTTTAATCTTAATAATTTCTCCTTTTTACACTTTTCTCTCAAATATTCAACATCACCTTCAAATTTTCACATCTCTCTCCAATCCAAAACAATATTAATGTACGTGTCTTTTTTGTTTAATGTGGTATGGTTTAAATATTAATTTAATTTTGCAGTTTACTATTGAAAATTGAAGCTAATTGTTTAATGAGATTTTTTATTTATTTTGTATTTTCAATACAGGTCCAAAAGTAAAAGGAAAAGATTATTTTTATTAAAAATAAGAATTAAGTAAAAACACACATGGAGTAAAAGTCTTTTTAATTAATTAATTAATTAATTAGGTCTGGGTAATAATAGGTAAAACAAATATGAAATAAAAGTATGTGGCATCAAATGATTCTAATTATTTAAAAACAAACATGAAAAAATTATACTTTTGTTCCGATAAATAATGTATTGGTTAACAAAAAGTTGCAACGTAATAAAGTAGCATCTACCAAATCATTACTATAAAAAGAAGCACTTCGAATACCGCATTAAGCGTTACTCTATTAATATATTAATTGTTGGTATTAGTTAATTAATTAATTAACTACAGATAGAATAGAAGGTGTTGGTGTTGGTGTAACGGACTTCTACTTTTTCTCACAGCTGTTACATTTAGTCCCTGTCATCATCAATCATAATCGCTATATCACTATATCTATATCTGTATCTATCTATTTATATATATATATATATATATATATATTTCTCTCTCTAACTTTGTGACTTTCTTCTCTATCTCCACAATTCTAAAACCCTACCCTCTTCTCCTCCAAATTCCACTTCACCCTCAACAATGGCTTCAGAACCATCCACTGTCGTCGGTCAGTACTCAACCTCCTCCCATTCTTCTTCTTTCCCTTATTTTCCCCCACTTTTTTGGAGGTTTTTCTCTCTATCAGTAATCGCACACGTACCATGCTAATTACGACTTTATGCTTCTTCTGAATATGATCTACATCTTCTATTTTCACTCTATTTCTTTCATATACTCCAAACGAGGTTCGTTGGACCCGGAGTTCAGCTGTTGTGTGTGCCCAGTTATGGTACAAATACTGTGTTTGGAGTTGTGATCGTGTTGAATATGTATGTGCTATACTGTTAACTTAAACCAGAACCTAGCGGTATGATAAAGAAACAGAAAAGGCTAAATATAAAAATAAGAAGCCTTCAATTTGAAGGGTTGAGTTTTCTTTGTTTCTATTTATTAGAGAATACCTCCTTTTTAGTGTTGTTGCTTGCTGAGATTGTACATAAAGTTCTTTTGCTGCTTGGTTAACATAGCGTGGAAACTTAGGTACCATGCTCTAGCATATTCTCTGTATATTTAATTGTATTTTGCTGCATTGTTGTCCTGTATTCTACCGTGCCTCTCACTTTATCATCATTCCTTGACATTATAATGTTAGGTAATAATTTAAATACAAAGATTGAAAGGGTGGAAAATTAGGAAAATAGTGGAGGGTCAAAGTGGTGATGTAGTTCTCTATCAATTTTTAAAAATAAAATTCTCTCTGTACGGAAACTGTTATTATGTTTACAAACTTACAAATACACTTATTATGTTTACAAACGATCTGATATCCGTAGCAGGAAATTATAGGAGGGATTATGTTTGTCTGCTAGGAAATTTCATGGGAATCTAGTTTCTAAAAATATTTCCTTAGTGGTTAATTGGTTGAAGTGTTTCCGTCTGGATCCTTATTATTGATGAGGAGTAATTATATGACATATGTCAGAATGGGTCACATGTCAATAGGGACATGTTATTTATAATTTGAAATTGGGGCACTTGTTTTTGGACTGAATTCTGGCAAGCTTGTTCACTTTTGGTCTACTACAATGCCTACTTGATCTCTCTTAACTTAAGCTAAAATCAGGCCAACAATTCTATAACTTTGCTGCTAAACTTGACAGTATTTGGATCCACTCATTCTCCTTTTATCAATTATAGTGGACGTGTGAACTTAGATATTCAGAAGTGACAAACATATACTCTAGAATCGTGGACTGAAACTCAATGTTAGTGAATTGATTTGCACGTTATCCCTTTTTCCAACTTGTAAATGTAATTTATCACTGATCATTGATCGTGTTCATCTTTGATTAAAACTGTTTTTTCTAGAGTATAGATTTATAGTTTTACTCCTATGTTAAAATATCTGGTCTATGTACGCAGTTCCTAGGAATTTCAGATTATTGGAAGAACTTGAGAGAGGTGAAAAGGGAATTGGAGATGGAACGGTTAGCTATGGAATGGATGATGCTGATGATATATACATGCAGTCATGGACCGGGACTATTATTGGCCCCCCTGGTGTAAGCTTTTTCTGTTCTTTGGATCTCTGGTACACTTGATGTAATGAACACCTATTTGCAAAATTGCAGAACTCACTATTTTTCTAGAAATTTATTAGCCTAAGACAGTACGACTCTATGCTTTTCGATTTTTGTGAAAATACACTTCATCATTGCTGTGTTAGCTAAGTTTGGTGTTTGTCTCATTTTGGAGCTGGTTATTTTTCAATCGGAAAGGAGGGTGTATTGTTACCAGGGATTTGGTTTCCTACAACATTGCTTTGGGAACTAAATGGTTATGGCCTTATGGGCAATGATTCCTTTGGAGTCATCCTCTTTTATAGTACACCACATGTAATTCAGAGCTAATATGGTTTAAAATATATGGGTTAATATTTCTAAGTAATTAAATCCGTTTTCTATTTCCAAGATACTTTTTTCTCTCTGACACTGTTTTAATTGTATTTACAACTAATATTTTTTAATTAATTCCATACAAAGGTTATGCGTACTGTCTTCTTGTAACAATGTTGAACTAGTATCTGCCAAAACAAAATATTGTTTTTGATGAATTGGCCTTCTTGTTCTTTTACCAGACTGTTCATGAAGGACGTATCTACCAGCTGAAATTATTTTGTGGCAAGGATTATCCAGACAATCCACCATCTGTTAGATTTCAGACTAGGATTAACATGACTTGTCTCAACCAAGAAACTGGAGTGGTAGGTATCACTTTAATTGAGGATTCCTTGTTCTTTTGTATTTGAATTTTATCTTATATCTAGATTTCCAGGTTGAGCCACATTTGTTTCCTATGCTTGCTAATTGGCAAAGAGAGTGTACAATGGAAGACATTTTGATGCAATTGAAGAAAGAAATGATGTCTCCACAAAATCGAAAGCTAGCTCAGCCACCTGAAGGTGTGTCAATCTTATTTTTTATTGTTGTTATTAGTTAGCCTTTTGTAATTTCATCTTTTTTTTTATCCATTGCTGTTTTTTTTTTTTGTAAATTTAGTTGGATTTTCATAGTTCATGTCAATAAGTAAATGGATGTGAAATTTTTGCATCCGTTGGATAAGTGGTGGAATCATTGTTGCATATACCTATCGATAAGTTATTGGATGTGAACTTTATGTATCTGTTGGTTAAGTAATTGAATATTAGTTGTCATAGATTATTGAGAGTGTTGATCCTGTTGCTTGTAATGCTTTGGAGATGAGGTCGTTGAAAACATGTGACTAATTACTTCTGGGCTACTCAGCATTTAACTTCTTAGAATAGCTGGAACATAATTTTTTGATGGATTGTTCTGGCCATTATGCTTATTAGGAGTTTTTGTTTGTAGACACGTTTGTCACTAGAGATACTGCATTACATTCGTGTGGGTATTCCCAGGTTTGATATTTATAGACTTGAATCCTCAATTATATTTTAGCTAAAAGTTACAAATTCAGTGCATGATCAGTGTATAACTATAAATTGATGTCCAAGTACATATCTTTTTTCATTGCATAACAAAACGATGTCGAAGTACATGTACGCACTATTGTCATGTATTGTCAAATATCAAGTAGATCAAGTTTACAAAATTTTATATAATTAAAGTATATAGTTGGCAATTTAATTACATATCTATAGACGTTTAATTCATGTAAAATTATATATGTTCATGTAAAGTTTGTAGGGATGAATTTCTCCTTTGTGGGCTTGTTGGGAGGATCCTTGAGTCTTCTGGTCTCACGGTCTTCTCCATAGCAGGGTTACCTGCAATTGTACTACAACGCTCAACTTAATTTGGGTTTGAATAGGTGTACTAGTTATGGGTTAGATTTTTCGTACCTTGTGTTCTGGAATGTTCTTCTATTTATTGTGGTAGCCTTGGGCTTTTGGTTGTACGAAAGATTAGTTTGGGCCCCAATTGCTTTTTAATCGTGATTTGAGGTGCTTAGTGTGTATAGACAAAGTGAGTCTAGATAGTACCTGAGATTGGCAATATCGGTCGCTCTTCTAGTTGTGTCTTCGGTTGTGCTCCCTTGTACTTCAGCTCATAAACTCTTCCAATCCTTTTGACTTCAACTCTTCAATTCCTTAGCTCCTTAGCACTTGATCGGCAGTAAATCTGTAGAAGGTTCTCCGACGATCAAGTAAGTACTCTAGATTGAGTGTATGTTATAAAATTGATAAAAGCGTACCTTAATCTTTTGTATAATGCTTATTCATAGTGTCTGATAATAGGCTATTTTATTCATGGGCCGTATCTAACGTCATCCGGATTTGGCGGGGCTTGACTTTGATTTATAGGGAGGTTATCATGATTTATAGGATGTTTCCTTACTTGACATTTATTTTCAGTTTGTTCCTTAACGTAGTTGATCATTCGGTCGGCCGGTCGGTTAATGATGCTGAGTGATGTGGCTCATTCGGCCCCGACCGGTACAACTGGATAAAAGAAAATTTAACTCCTATCTTTTAGCTTGTGATGCCTAGCTTATAAGCTGCTGTGATATGATTGTTGCAACTTGTACTCGGTTGTTAGAAGATTTGCATTTGTCTTATGAGTCTTAAGAAGTGTATGAGGAAGCTGAATCATGTGTATGTATGACTTTTAGGCAATGAAGATGGCAGGATTGACCAAAAGGGGCTGGTGCTGAGATGTTGTATCATGTAATTCAGGTGAGAATCAAAGAATAATAATGTATATAATTATATTCGATCGATAATCCATTTTATGGGTTAACACATTTATAAATGTAATTATGGACCACTTGCTTATGTAACCTGGAGCAATTAAAGAGCAACCATCGTATCCTTGGAAATTTATTGTGAAATGGTGTTGAAACTGTTTTTACCGCGGATTCTAATTTTTGGAACTGTGTATGTATTCATTTGTGTAGGTTGTCGTATGCACTCTTTCATCCTAATCTTGTGGGATAACGTTCAATTTATCATTGAATTGTTTTGAATATTATTTTATTAATTCTACTTGTCAATAATAATTGATCCATTGATTTCTTAATCGATATCTCAATTAGTTGTCTAATTTAAAAAATAACCTATCTAATTGAATATAATAGAATTTTATTGTATTTTAGTCATACGTTCTTTTCTTGACTTATTTATCTAATTAGATACAATTTAGACCTGAATAGTTACATTATTCAATTATATAGTTTGTCAGGATTCAGAACAGAATATAAAGGTTATTAATCTAAGTTTAGTACACATACCATAAGCCCCTAGTTAAGAAAGTTCACAAAATTCCTGTGATGACACACACACCATTTCCCACTATGAAAATGCAAAAAAATATTGGTATCATTATAAATTTCTGTATAGACATCCAAATTCCTTGCACTGCATTGTTAGATAATGGTGTGGGTGGGGCTGTGCTGACAATTGACAATCAAGTAGAAATTCAAGTGTTTCTTCCTGCACCCCCAACAACTTTCTCCTGCATCCAGAATAACTATTTACTTTTTTTAAAAATGACTTCTGGACTACTCATTCCAGAATATTTTTGGAACAACTTTCTAGAACACATTTTTTGAATTCTGGAATTATTTTTTCGTCTTCAACACCTTTTGTTTATGAATCACTCTATTTTGGAATCACCTAAAATTAAAAGTAATTTAGGTATTATGAAAAAATGTAAGGAACACCTTTTTGAATCATCCAAAACTGTTTAAAAGTAATTTAAGTATTATGAAAAAAATGTAAGGATAACGAAAGAAAAATGTAGGGGTGTTGGAAGAAACACCCGAAAATCAATCCATAAAATTATTTGATACATGGTTGGCATTGATACATGGTGTTGATAAAAAAAAAGCACTATTATGAAGTTAAGGACTGAGAGCATTGATTTAGATTTTTGCGGGAAAAGAGCCAAAAAGTGAGTTTTACCAAAGCCACTTACGTTTCATTGACAATAATTCCAATTTAAAGAAGGGAAGAGAGAGAGGACAGTGTTTGTATCATGTTGGGCCAATACTGAGGTTTAGAGCAGAATCAAATTGACTAGTTGTGAAAATGACTTGGTGCATAGATTAAATAAAAAGTGAAAATTCAAACAAATATAATATTTATAACATTTAATTGCTTTGGCCTTGATTTACTTGAAGTTGTACCATGTGTACACCATGTTTTTAGTCGATGGTGTAGGAGATACTATACTATACCGTGGGAAAATGGAAAAAGTTATTATATATGACAAGGTAATAAGATTGATATCACAAATTGATCTTAGTCAGAGAGGGAAAAGGAATACATATATATAGTAGAATTATGATCATTGATATTGTAAGAATCGTGATTCGAATTTTGAAGATGGATACAAGGCATGATGAAATGGGGAAGAAGACACTTTTGTCAATTTTATTGAGTAAACATTATTCATAATGAGTGGCAGGGACACGTGAGAGAATACGAGTCTTTTTGGGTACAAGACACAATACGAATGTGGAGCTGTCTACAGCACTGATTTACAGAACAAAAAAGAGAAGGAAAAATGTTTTATCATACTGCACTTTCTATTAGGGATACATATGGATACAAGAATTTAGCATTTTCTTCTTAGTATTGTAAAATCATGGGTCTGACTGGATGGTATACTATATATCGATCGTCTTTCGATCTGTGTATCTGATGTAATATTATGATAATACAAGCACAAGTCAAAGAATTTTAATTATTTAGTCTTAATCATTCAATTAAGACAAAATCATGATCATAAATGAAGATGTTAGGATTTGATCCATATATATCACATAACAACGCTCCTCTACAAAAAAGATAATTTAATACACAACGGTGAAGGGGTGAAGGGGTGAAGGGTACACTTATTCTTGACCAACTTGAATGTTTTAGGTCGGAGTTCGTCTATACTCCTACTTAGAACAAGTTTATTATTGTCTGTGTTTATGTACTTCCTTAACAGACTAAAGTTTTAGTTGATGGGTTTGTTGTACATAAACCTTTGTTGCATTAATAGAATAAAAATAGGAGTGAGATATGGAAGTTTCACGTGGATGTAGATACGCTGAATCCAAAGTTCTTATGTAGCTAGCAATAGGAGCATGGGTTGGTTTTCAATAATTTATGTGCATGTTTCCCATCCCATCCTTCAAGTTTGTCTGTGTGTATGAATGTATATATCAATATTAGGGTAATCCAGAAAGACACAGATTCAATCAACACTAAATTGGGGAATGCATTCATTGATTGATTGAGCATAATAACTCACTCATGCAATTGCAAAACCTTATCCGTTGGGGCAAAATGAAATTGCCTTTTTGGTCGGAAGTTGAGCCAGAAAGCCTAATGTAGAGTTGTAGTGATGTGTTCTTGTGGAGGCACATCACAACCCAAAGACAAAAATCCTCATAACTTCTCTTCTAAACAAAAAAATATTACACATACCCTTCATTATTGAACTCTTTAGGTCACTTTCCTTCTCTCTTCCAATGCTCTTTCACTTTTCTTTTTCCTTTGATGGAACACCCAATGCACACTCCTCACCAATGAACTACTGCACCCACCAACCATTTCTGTGTGGTGACAGAGAAAGAAAAACTTAAACATTACATCCAATGTTAAATGTTTTTATTAAGAATTGAACTTTAAACTTAACTAAAACCTCAAAAAACTGACTTATGAGATCAAGTTCACATATATTTATATAGAATGAAATAGTCGATATGAGATCAAGTTCACACACATCCCTCACATCGAGAGTGATAGTTCGTGCTTGGGACAACATACTATGAATGGTCTGATAACGGCCCGATAGCGGTGACCTGATAAGTCCAACAAACTCTCGTTAGGATAAGTTCGAAAATGACTCTGATACCATATTAATAAAATGAAATAAATATTATTTCTCATATCTTTTTACTTTTTTTGGTTCTATTTTATAATAGCTTTGAATAATGTTTTATAAACATATTACTGCTAAATTGTTGAAACCAACCATCATATTTTCACCATTTTTTTTTACTATCTGGGTGGGGAAAGAAAAAACAGACGTATTTAATGTGTCATTTTTTGTACAATGACTTGACGATGTATGGAGATTGTGCTTAGACGTGTTTGGAGGAATTATGTTTCTATTTAGTCAATTATGGGACCTTGCTTCATACGTTGGCATCAATCAACTTCATCTTATTCAACTACAACCTTATATTAATTCAATCTCAACTTCAATTATTTGCTTAATCTCAAAATGGAAATCTTTCTACTCACAGAAATTCCACCTCAGTGTTTGGACCAAACTTTATCATAATGTCACGGATTCATAAGGAAGTAAGACGTAAGATTTACAATCCCAAAGCCATATAATTCACTATTCATTAAGTTTGCAAGATTTATTATATATATATATATATATATATTAGTTATATATAGAGAGACACACATTTTGACTAGCTAAGGTGATGAAATTTCAAACTAGTTAATACTTTAATGATGATCCACGAACTCACCCTTTAAAGGTTGACTTGAGTCAATAAAGAAAAAATGGAGACTGATTTTGTGAGGAAGAAAAACATTAAACATTAAAAGAAAATTATTAGATAGAAATTAATTTTAAAAACAAAAATAATTAGTTATTATATTGATTAAATTAAATAATATTTTAAAAACTAAAAAGTTATTGGTTTCTATATTAATTTCTAATGTTGATAAATAGTTGTTAAATTAATATCTAATTAGTTACTAAGATTTTTGCTACCAAATTTAAAATCTAAATAATTGGTAGTTAAAACCTTAGTAAACTAATTAAATATTAATTTAAAAAATATTTATCAATAATAAAAATTAATTTAAAAATTAATAATTTTTTTAATTTTTAAAATAGTAACTAATTTAGTTAACAAATAATTATTTTTAATCTCTAAAATTGGTTTTTATTTTATAATTTTTTAATAGTGAAGAAGCCTAAATTTCAGTGGAAAATTTTATATGATATGAGTGTTGTTGAATTTGATTATAGAGAGATGAATGTAATGGTTCTATAATTAAACGAAAATGTAGAGAGACGAGGAACAAAAAATTCCACTTTCGTGACATAAAAAGAAGTCTAGGCCATTAATTGATGAGCTATTTTATATTTTTTGTTCTTATGTGAGGAATAAATAAATTTTCTTATTGCCCGACAAGTTAAAAGAAGACAAAATAATTGAAGTTGTTTGGGTGGTTTGTTTCTCTTCTTTTCATGCTATATTTGATAGGTGGAAATGGCTTAATCAAACTTTTCCATCAAACACAGGTTTCACCAACAAAATTCTTCATTATTTTTATTTCATATGTTTTTACAATTTTATCCTTAAAAGATACGTTAATTTTGATATCAACTTTTAAACTATGACTATTGAACTTATCGAAATATATACAGAAAAATATGTTTTATAAAAAATAAAATCATATATTTAGCAGTGAACTTTAAGTCTAACTCAATATCATAAAACTAACTCATAAGATAATGTTTTTATCCACTTATATACTATGAAATGTCTTAATTTCTAGTAAATGTGTGATCTTTAACATCATACCAATGAAATTTATCACGCATGTATTACTATTTTCACTTTATATTTACTTATTTTTTGTCATACACATATATTAAAAAACACTCCAAAATTAAAGTTTATATGGCAGATGTCTAATGAAGGTGACATGTTGTTCTGTCTGTTTTACTATTTCCTCTTCTCTAAGTTCCTGTGATGGTAGGGTATTCTCGTGTTAGTGACCTTTTTTTCATTCTAATTGCAACACTAACATACAAAAAACAATAAAACTTTAATTATATACACCCTTCTGTTTGTTGAATAACTTGGCGAATGAGTCAATGTTCCGCATACTTTTCAGAAGCATATCACATGCTTGAGGACCAATTTCAAATGTTGAAACTTAAAATGGCGTGTTCTTTCTGCAGGTGTTTCAAATTTATTATTATCCGAAGCAATTTGTGGTGATATGCATCAGGGTTTCTTGGTAGTTTAATCCATATCAATCAACTTCGTTTGGGTTGAATTGACCATTGAGGCTTTTTCTCAAACAGTTAGAGGGCAACGAAGTTTCTCACTGCAACGTGTATTGGACGGACGGAGAAATGTCTTTGTCCAATTCTATCTATTGATCAAAGCTATTGTAATAGTAAGTTCTGGTAAGAATTTGTCACGCTTAAGTTCGATGGTTTTTGTGTGCAATGCCTTGTGTTTCTACCAAATTTCATGTTTGTTTCTTTGGTGTCAATGATTATATGCTTTTTTGCCAACTTTAGGATTAGCACAACTAACAACAATGCTTAGACACTAAAAATGTTCTATTCGTTTTCAGTTAATCTGTCCATGGTTCTGCGTAAACATCAATCAATTGTAATACCTTACACATTAATTGTAAAACAAGTTTTCAAGTTCTTGTAATCTTGTCATACATTTGCTTTTAAAACAAAGGGAAAATAAAAAAAGTGGGAAGTGTAAATAAAATAATTTTTACTATTATTATGTCTAAGCTTTTAATATAAATGTTTTACTAGAATCAAAGTTGAATTAGTTTTTTTTCTCTATACTATAAGTTCTTACAATATACGAGATCGAATATCTCCTATCAAATACCTTTTATTCAGGAAGGGTGAAGATACCTACAAATATATTCTGCCGCTCAAGTTAGCTAAGGTACTGATATATCTATATGAGTTTAGAATTAGAAAAGTCATTACCTTTTATTATGAGATCTACCTCTATTTATACTTTTCTATTGGATTTTGTGCTTTGTGAGGAATAGTCCAGAGCATTATAACCCTCATTTCATCTTTTTATTTAAATATACCCTTTCTCTCTTTTTAAAAATACTAAATTTTACTTAATTTAAGAAAAATGTAACTCGTGGGAATGCACTGTTTTCATAGAAAATATAAATAAATAAAGTAGAAATTAGAAGTGTATGGTTGAAAAAAAATGATATATATATAATATAAGAGAAAGAGATAGATAAAAAACTGAATTGATAAAATGAAAATTACAATTTTTAAAATTATTTCTAATGTCTTATTTTTTTTTATCTAGTCTTATTTCCATTTTGGTTTGTTCTAGACTCAACAAAAGAGAGGGTGAGCTTTATTTATATTTATTAATATATATATATATATATATTTATCTAATTAGATTCAGTGTTGAAGTCAACGGTTTTACACTATATAAAAAAATGTCAGTGTTAAAAATATTTAAATTGTGAACATATACAATGGAAAAAAAAAAAAAAACTAGTAGATTTTTGGATACTCGCATACATCATCCAATGACTCTAACTAAGCTTAACTCAGCATACGTAAATTAAGAAAAAATGACATGAGATTAAAAAATTAAAATATAATAATGAGAATATTTACCATTCATATTTGAAATCTTCTGGATTATCATAAGAGAAATAATTTTATCTTTAATTCCAAATAAATATGTCAATAATTTAATTTATATATAGTTGTCTTTGTCTAACACATTTTTTTATTCATAAAAAAAATAAAAAAAAATAAAATGAGACACTTCTAGTATTTAACTCTTATATAAAAAGTGATCAACCAACATATTTAACGTCTAATTAACACCTCATCTTTGAATATCTTTGTGTGTGATTCTACAAACCACGAAACCAAACCTCAATAAAAATAAAAAATGGTAATACATTCTTAAACTGGGTAAAATATTGAAATTGGAAGCAAGTAAAGGAAGATAGTTTTGTGATCATTAAAAGATGAAAGAAAAGTAAGAAAGAGTTGAAATTAATGCATGGAGGAACTAACAAACCTAATATATGTAATGGTAACAACTGAAAAAGCTGAGAGAAAGGAAAATGGAGCAGAGATTAAATTGAATAAGACATGAACATCTAACTCAAATAATTTTGATGAACCACTTTTTATAACTCACGGGATTTCTTGTGTTGTTTGTGGCCCAACCTCACACAATTACAATTGCCAGCTAGCAAATGCCATTCCAAATTCAATTGTTTTACCAATATTATACATTCATAATTTCATTCACTTTTCCTTTTCAATCATTCAGATCATACACCTATAATTTTCTTCTTCAATCTGTGTAACTCATATTATAACATCGTGTTAATGTATTTCTAATTAATATACTCCTATAATATATTGTTTAATAACAAAATTATAATGAAATTCTTTAAAGTGAATAATATTTTAGATTTCTGTATATTTCTTCCATGTATTTTTGCTTAGTGAGTATTTTTGTTTTGTCCAAAGAGGCTTTTCAAAAGATTTATAAAGCAAATGGGGGGATGTAAAATAGTAAACTTAGTTCATTTTTATTGATCAAATATATTAATGATAAAAAATCCACTAATACATAATAGCTTTAAATTAAGAAATTTGAAAAGATGAGTTATACCTTTTTTTGTTAAGATTTCATGTCGATTGGATATGATATGTGACTAATGCTGCCTTTTATAAAGTTTGGATGGTCTTCTTTACTTACCCATATTAAAGAGTTATATTATACAAATTTAGATATATACATTACAAAATGACTTTTTCAAAATATTCATTAGTTTTAAAGTTATAAATTTATATTTATGTGATTTTTATTTCTTATCTTCACATATTAAGATGTTATTTCTTATTTCAAAATCTTATATTTATTAAAATTTGTAGAAAAGTAAGTAAAATAGCGGTCACAAGACAAAAATAACATCACACCCAATAGAAATTTAATTAAAAAATATAAAATTTTGGAGTTGTCAACCAACAAAAAGATAGTAACTTAATTAAAAATATTTACATTTTAAGAGAGACTTGAAATTTAATTAAGTCTTAAATTAATTATAGAAAAAAAACTAAGAATTTAAAATATATATATATATATATATATATATATATATGTATGCTCCCTTTTGCTTTGTACAGAAGGAAGTTGTGTAGTGAATTGTAATACACACTTTGTGCAGAAACTAAAAGTTCCAATAAAAGGTGTCTAAATGAAGGATGAGCTCACATGTGTTTGAATGACATATTTATTCAGCCAAAATTCTGAAAATATTTTTCAATTACAACTCATGCTAAAATAATATTAATTATTTTCATAATGTGTTCCCTAGTGCATGTGTAAATCTGAAGTAACTTTAGCTATTTGGAGAAGTAATAAATTGAAAAATTGAAACGAAATGTTGGCATTTGTGGATGTTTAAAAAGGTTAGGTTTCATTGAAGGATCCCAACTGTGTCATCTTTAAAATCCCAATTGCAAACACACCCATACTTTAATTACTTCATCTCATCACAACCTGGACAAATAATACACACAAACAAAAAATACACCAAGTGCCTACCCTATTATTCAATTAAAAAAAAACATTCATATAACACAACTTTTATTATTATTGTTTTTATTATTATTAATACTTTCAATTGTGCTTGTATAGACCGATAGTAATTGTTATCGGCCGGAACAATTGTCTCTAATCTCTTGGTCGTTCCTTCACCGCTTTCCTTCTCATACTCTTCTTGGTGTCGGTCGCTTCTCCTTCTTCTTCTCGTACTTGTTTTACACTCTGTCGGAAGTTAACCTGTGAAGGATTCTCTGATGATCAAATAAGTGTTTTGTATAAGAGTGAATGATACCTTAATTTTTTGTAACTTATTTATAGTGTTAGTGGGTTATCTCACTTATGATCGTATCTCGCGCATATCTTTAATAAAACAGTGTTAACTGATTTATCGCATGATTACCTGAATTTATAAGATGTTACCTAATTTGTTGCATATTTTTTTATTTGTTATTTAATATAACCAACTCATTCGATCAGTCGGTCAGTTAATAATGTCAATTGACGTAACTCGTTCGACCGATAGATCATTTAATTTTTTTTATCCACAAAAGATAAATTAAATTTTAAAAAAATATATTTAAGGGATGTTAAAAACTTTTGTATATAAGAAAGTCCATATTAACACCCACAAACCATTTGACCATCTAAACATACCAGAAAATTACATCAAAGAATTATTATCATCTAATATTAATAATAGTTTTCAATTAGTTGACTCATAAATAATCATTAATTTTTGTTAGTATATACGAGTAAATGTGAAGGACTTTTTTTCCATGTCACATTTTTTCCTCATCTACTATACCGGATACTAATCTTACTATATTATGACTATAATTGATCTAATAAATTTTTATAAACTTTAACAACAATAAAAAACCCATGGTCTAATTATAATTTCATGTAAGATATGGTAGATGCTAAATTGAACAGATGAAAGAATAAATGTGATTTAGATAAAAACATAAACAATAAAAAGATATTAATTATATTTTTAAAAGTGCTCGGTATTTTATTCTTTGGGAAATTATAATAATTTAACTTTTAGTTAAGACTAATGTGAATCTTTACATCATCAACTATTTTAGGAACAATTATTTAAAATAAATAATTTTTTATTCATGACATTTATAACTAAATGTTAATATAGAAATTTAGACGCTTTCCAATTAAATTAAAATTTAACAAAGGATTAAATGCTTGTGCCGTGAAGTATTTTTAAGCGTTAAATTTTCTGAAACTAATAAGGGGGCTTTTAATATTAGATATTTTTTCATACGTATGTTTTCTAACGATGATTAAGAATCCTTGAAATTATTATTTTTTTTTATTGAAACAGCTAAACAATATTAAATTCCGTCGAAATGTTTATATAATTATTTTAGAAACTAAAAATAATATATCTTTTTAACTAAAATCTTTAATATTTTATCCTATTGAATAATTAAATATTTTTTCAATCGAAATTTTAGTTTAACTCAAGAAAAAAAATAGACATTTCATTTTTCTTTAAAAAATTGGTAAAAAAAAATATAAAAGTAATATATCTTCAATAAATATTTCAAAAAAAAAGTTAAATACAATATTTTTTTTTCACAACTTCGTATTATAAAAAGCAACATTAATTAACAAAAGTACAACAAGTTGTATCATTTAACCATATGGTCAGTGATGAAATCTTTTTTTTTTATCAAATGTCTCTGAAGTGTAAGCTGTTTGAAATTGATTTTAAAAATATAAATATACAGTTACTTGTTTTATTTATTCTGATAATATTTTCTTTTATATATCACTTTTTTTATTGTTATATGTATCTCTTATTTGTTTTTTATTATAATTATTATTATTTTGATGTTATCTGTTGTCACTTTCGAGTGGGATGAGCATTTGAAGTAGTGATCTAAATTGAAGATATAATATTAGTTTGAATAGTAAGTAGTGGTGGTGGTGTAACAGTTTTAGACCCAAATAATTAGGAGAATGAAAAGAAACGAAATGTCACACACTCCATTCAAACAAACTGTTCCTATCAATCCCAATTCCAAACACAAGAAAATCGAAGGACCAACAATTTTGCAAAATAACTGTGGTCTATACCACTGAATGCGATGTCCACTCTCTTTATCAATTGGACCCATCTACTCCCACACTTTTAAACTAAATTACAACTTCACTAATTCTTCATCACCATATTCTAAATCTATAAGGAAAACCAATCACTACATATGTTATATGATTTTATGAATTATCCTTATTTTAAGTCGTATAAATAAGATGATTCATCGTAATAATATTATCTTAACGGATTTTAGGTCAAATAAATTATAAACTCTTTTTCGATTGAGAAATTATTCTTCTGATACAATAAATATATAGTTTCACATTGTTTAGAGATCAGATATAGTTTAAACACAGTCTTCTTTCCTAATTCATGAAACGTCTTTTAAAAACAAAATTATAACGGAACTCAAAACTCCAAAAAAACACGAAAAACGCTGATTTTTCTTACATTAAAGAAGGTGAAGGCATTAGTTTGTTGTTTTGTTAAAAAGAGTAGTTGTTATGAGTTTAGTGAGAGTGTTTGGATCCATAAAATAATGGCAGCAGTAGGTAAAACTGAGTCCAGCTTTTGGCCTTTGGATGCCTTTACAGTCAACCATCAACACCAGCCCCTTAACCATTTTTTGACTTCAACCTTAATCTGCTTCTTCCCATTAACTCAACCCAACCTCCACAACTTCAATATATATATTAAAAACTTTTCAAACTCTATAAATATTTTCTACCAAATTCTTATTATTCAAATAATACTTCTGTCTGGTAACTTTACATAGAAAATATAGTTCCATAACTCTTAAAATTATATTCAATTTTTAATTTTGATGTGATAAATTTATAAATAAATATATATAATTTTAGAGCTTATATGCATATATTATTAGTTGGTAAGTTAAAAAGCATATAGCACTCCACTTTTCTTGCTTTTGTTTCCACAATCGATAAATAAATAAATAGCTTCTTCTTGCATAAACTTGGTCACTTCCTTACGTAAATTCTCAAGGAAGAAACTCTCACCATAACAATAAGACTCTCTTTCACCATGCATCATCTCCTTCTCCTCTTCCTCTTCCTCTTCCACCTCGCCACCCCCTCCTCCGCCGCCATCGACACCTTCATCTTCGGCGGTTGCTCCCAGCCCAAGTACACGCCGGGTTCGCCCTACGAGACCACCGTCAACTCGCTCCTCACCTCGCTCATCAACTCCGCCGCCTTCGCCAACTACAACAACTTCACCCTCCCCGTCGCCACCTACGACACCGTCTACGGCCTCTTCCAGTGCCGCGGCGACCTCAGCAACGACCAGTGCTCGCGCTGCGTGGCGCGTGCGGTCACTCAGCTCGGCACGCTCTGCTACGCCTCCTGCGGCGGCGCGTTGCAGCTCGACGGCTGCTTCGTGAAGTACGACAATGCGACGTTCGTCGGGGTGGAGGACAAGACGGTGGTGACCAAGAAATGTGGACCGTCCGTTGGGTTGACCTCGGACGCGTTGACCAGGAGGGACGCTGTGCTGGCGTATTTGCAGACGTCGGATGGGACTTACAAGACCTTCAGGACGAGCGCGTATGGGGATTTTCAGGGTGTGGCGCAGTGTACCGGAGACTTGAGTCCCACCGAGTGCCAGGATTGTCTCTCCGGTGCCATCCAACGGCTGAAAACGGACTGTGGGCCCTCCCCCTGGGCAGAGATGTACCTGGCCAAGTGCTACGCGAGCTACTCCCAGAGTGGCTCTCACTCGCGCCCTAATAATAATGGTAAGCGTAAAAACTGCTCCACCGTGCGCGGTGGTGTGCTCATCATCCCTTGCGCCTTTCTTTGCTTGTGTGTTACTAATCATTTCTTTTACTTTTTATTTCTTTTTTTTAATTCTTTGACATAATTAATTAATTAATTAGAAATAATTGAGTTTGCTTACATAGTTTTCGAATTTCGTTTACATGATGTTACTTGCCACTTCGAAAAGGTAGTAAGTACGTTGTTGGGTGTGGAAACTGAGAACTGATCTGGCAACTCATAACGTCATTCAAACTCAATTTACTTCTACACTCTCGATTCTTCTTTTCCTTTCAAAAAAAATATTATTATTTTATATATTTTTGTGAACCTAACTTTTTATATAATTAAATTATAATTTTTAATATTATTATTTTAATATTTTAATATTATTTAATTATAAATTTATCCTTTATTATATACATTTATTTTTAAACACAACACATCAAAAGTTATATATAATTTTTATTGTCTTTGTGATCTCATAAAATATGAGATCAAGATATGTATTTTAAATGGCGTGTTCGGTATTAGATATCCGACACTCTTATTATACTTGTAGGACACGTATAATGAAGTGTCAAATTTAAAAAATATTTGTTAAATTTTTTAACGATTCTAACACAATTTTAGAAAGAAAAAATACATTATTTATTATAAACTTAAATTTATTGTATAATTATATAATATATGGATTCATGTTACGTATTTGTGTTTGTGTCTGCATGTGTATTCGTGTTATATCAATATTCTATTAGTTATTTTTTAATATAAAAAAAAGAGAGATAAAACTATATGTTTTTTTTTATTATTTGATCAGAGAAAATATTATAAAATAGTTTTGTTAAAATTATATTTTCTTTCTCAGTATTTGTAGGCAACAAGGTGTCTTTTGTTTGGTTCGTTGGTATCATTTTTGTGTCCTAGATGGGAAATTTCCATTACGCCGTTAAAATTGTACGGGTCAGTGATGCGTTTACATTACTCCATTCATCCTTGAGCTTTAATTTACGTGAGTAAACTAAAATTCTGTTGAAACTATAAACAATAAATAAAATATATTTGATATTGTTTATAATAATATAATAATATAATAATATTTTTAAATTATAAAATAAAATAAATAAAATATTAATTTATTAAAATGTGAATTACATCATCACCCTTATTCAAAATTTTGTGGTTGTCATCATTTCTTCTCTCTTGAATGTATTATGTATCTGATTTTTCTATGTGCTTCACTGCTGCAGTGCTCCTTTTTATATCCTTTATAGAAAGTTATTCTTTAGGCTCAGCAAACGAGGAGAATAAATGATAATGGGAATATAAAAGGAAAAAAGTAATATTACCATTTGTCCTAATCCTAATGCCCCAAAACCATATTACACATAATACAGTAAGTAAGATCGGTGATGAAATTCTTACTGCAACAATTCCAACACTTATTTGACCAATTTTCTGACATAATATGAACAATGTAGATGACAGTAACCACAATGATGATGAGATTGAGAAGACACTCGCCATACTAATTGGACTCATTGCTGGGGTTGCTCTGATCATCGTTTTCCTTTCCTTCTTGTCCAAAGTGTGCGAAAAGCACAAAGGTATGGTTTTCGTGCTACTTATTACACATGCATCTAACTGTATTTTCTTCAAGTGTTTAATTTATCATTGTGACACATTTGTCTGAATTATGCAGGTGGTAAATAAAGAATATAATATGTGCACAGTTCTGGGATTGAACTCTGTTAGTCTCAAATTTCCTTTTTGTAATCAGTCCATCTTATTCTTATCTTCTAAGTTCCCTGCTTAGTTCCTTTTATAAAGAATACCAGTGAAGGTATAGATAGAAAGATGTTATGGAAAAGTTGTTCCATGAAACAAGTTACACAATGGGTTGCAATAAGGAGAAAAGGCTCAAAGATTCCACTCTCTATGACCATTCGTTTTCTTGTCTAGTGTCCACCACTGTGTACAAATACTGAAGAAGACTTTTAGTGAAAATTGCAGCATGCATGCTTTCTTATAGGCTTTGAGGGTATAATTAGAGTTTTTTCTTACTTTTCATATTAATCACCTCCAAGAGCCTTTACTTTCGATCCCAAAAGTGAGAATAAGAAAGGTTTGATGAAATTTCTGTCAAATCAGTGTCCCAGTTTATTATCATTTGCTACTTATCATGAAATGGTCATTGGTCCTTCTCTGATATCTCTTTACTCTGTTTGGCCATTATAATCATACCATACCAGATATGCTCTATGTGCTCATGCAGCTCTTAATTTATGACTTCTTTCTCTTCATCTTCTTTTAATAAATACAGATGAGAAAGTCATTGTAATCATTAGTTTCACTCATGGTTACTCTTCCTATCTAACTTCATCAGATATTCTGATGATGACAGAAAAATATACCTACTCAAGTTTTGACCGACCACCCCATAAATACCCTGTAATTTTCTCTACATACAATAAGAACAAGTCTTTTGTTAGATTAAAAATTTCCAACACACCTCCTCTCCTCAATATTGATACTGACAGATTGTATATGAAATAATATATTATGATCGATCCGATAATGGTGATTGGGTGATCTTATAAGTTCAACAAACATTTATTAAGATAGATTCAAAATGACTCTGTTATTGTATTCAAAAGGGAATTTTCATTAAGTGATGTAAAACTATCATAATGATCCGCAGTGAAGTGGAATTTTCAACTGAGATACCTTTTTTTCTGATAAAAGAAAACATTGAATAGTACCCTTTTTTTCTGATAAAAGAAAACATTGAATAGTGAGGAAGTAAGGATGCCAAATTATGATCTTGCAATGATTAAGGAAATATGATGATCACTCTATTATTTTACAATATTAAGAAATGGAGCAATGTGGCATTAACTTATTTAAGAGAAAAGAAGGAATATAAATTGATATAAGGTAGTAATAATTAGAGAAGCATGATCCACCTAAGCAAACAATGTTCACGAAATCGCTCCGGATTCTTCGTTCTTCTCTTCCCATCATCAATTGCTTTTGGGGTTGGCTTTTAATAAAGGAACTCATTTTTGTCCTAGTATATGCAATTCTTGGCTCCACTTAACATCATTACTTACTTTACTAACCTTTTTACTTATCTTAATTACGGAAACATTCTTTGTCTCTCTTTTCTTAAGCATAATATAGAACATGCCACACCATACGTGACAAAAGTTGCAAAACCCTGTCGTGTTCATTGTATTGTATATTAACGAAGTAGAAATTGTGGCATTCAGCAAAGAGGAACATTAAAATAAAGACGAGAGTATGCAGGGTCATCAAAAAGAAAAAGGAGAATGATTGTAAATTTTTTAACTCAACTACCAAATATCTTAATTGAGATGACATGAACAAGTTCAATCAAGCATTATTCAAGCTATTATCTATTTTATTTATAGAAATTCTTCTAAAAGATTAAAAAAAGAAAGATGTATATAAACAGTTCTTTATCTATTCGTGGTACCGTAATAATTAACACTTTAAAAGATTTGAATTAGATGAAAGAAAAAAGTTTAAAATATTTAAATTAAATGAAAGAAAAAGTTACTTATAGAAAAGGTAAAATTCTAAATGAAAGAAAATTGGAGGGATTAACAAAATTTATGCAATTGATAAATAAGTTAGTCTTTTCAACCTTTTATTATATTGTATTTATCGTAAGTCCTGTATATTTCTTATTTTTGTTATTAAATAAATCTGGAGGGAGAGGAAAAGAGGAGTATATTTATAAATTTGATTTGACTATTCTATATTTTACTCAATAAAAATGTCTGTGTTGTATGATTTTATAACAGAGGGTGAGGGTGTGTGGGTTGTAACAAGAAGTTTGTTGAATCTCCATGAAAATTCCTGCTACAAATTTGGATTATTGGCTTTTAGGTCAGCAATACAGGTTGGCTTCAAAGATAGCATTAATCCTTCATCATTAACATTTAATTTTTGCGTTTGGAATTTCTTCTTTGCATTTATCACCTTTGTTGAATTTTGGAGGAGTCAATAAAGTTGAATAGAACCCAGAGTGTAGGAATTGAAGATCACTAATATCAAACCTGAAATCCATAACGCAGTTTCTAACTCCTCCATGGTATTCATAGTGAAATACAAAACCTAAGTCATTAATTCTCAAAATCTGAAGAAAAATCAATTACATATGTACCTACCTAATCTAAGACCGGATACGGCCGTTAATCTGGGACAAATATCCGAGATCGTAATGGAGTTTTTATCATAAAAAGCAATCAAAGATAAAACGGTCTAATCAATGGGTTTTAGGAGGAAAATGACTATTCAAGAGACGAATAACAGTCACATAGCAATGTCTACTAAGGAAACTACCCGATCAATCTATATATTCATTCTTTAGAGAGTACAATTCAATCTGTCTCATATTCTATAACTCATATATAACATAACACACTATTATCATGTTCTTACTATCTTAAACATCGGAGAACAAAGAACAAATGAAGACTTATTATCGCAAGGGACCTACATACTTTGTCAAGCTACGCTCTTCGAGCTTGATTCCGATAGGAAGAACGTACTTTCTGGTACTTTATTACTTTAGGGCATGAATTTGAAAGAATATATTTAGTTTAATAAGTTGTTGGTATGGTATTAAATTAATTGAGTAGTGGTTAAAAAGGTAATGAAAAAAATAAAAGTAATGGTAGATGAGAAGATAAGGGAAATGAAGTTGAAGAAGAAAGTAGCAAAAGTGAGTGTAGCATAATAAGTTGTATACGAATTACGGAAGAAGTAGTTTTGGGTTGTTGGAGCTTTGAAAAAGGGTATTGAGAAAGGCGTGTAAAGCAACGGTGGCATGCAATATGGCGTTATTGGAAAAGGTAAGATTCTAGTTTTGATTAGGTTTTATCTTATTTCAGTGATGACATGTGTGAGAAGAGTACCACACGAAGCTTCTTATTAAGTCTTTTAGGACAATCATGCCAAAATGGATCATTTTTTTACTTAATTTTCGTCTTCATCTCCAACAACCTTCAAAATATTCATCACTTGTGCACACTTCAACAGTTTTCCTTATTTTAAACTTATTTAGTACTTTTTTTTTAAATATCATAACAATTATATATTTATTTATTTATTGGAGTAATCTTGATCTAGGATAAAAAATAAAATTGATGGCTAGGTTAAGTCTCAGTGACACGTGTGGGTGTAGTGAGAAAAGTAAAAGGTCTGAAGAGGGGAGCTGCTGCAGCGAAAAGGGGTGTTCAATAGAAAAAATAAAGAAGAGGGTAAAATTGTCATTTTTAGTTTTATTAGAGGTGCAGAAAGACACTCTGGAGGTGCAGGAAGAATTTCCCTTCTTGCTTACCCACTTCGCTTTTTTTAAAGAATCTGATCAGCCCATTTCTTACTGAAAGACTCCTGCCAGTCCATGTATTTAAACAAACACACTTCAGATTTTCTATTCCCACCTCATTTTTCTAAGTTCATCTTCCATCTTTATTTTTGACAAAAATACACTCCATCAGAACACATCCCCCATTGCGTTTTGGGCTTTTTATGTTCATCTTTACGTGATTTGGGCTTTGTCTAAAGATCTTTCTTTGGATTTTTCTATTGGCACCTAATTTTTCTACCTAATGTAAATGTAAATGGCTTTTATTTCCTGCAACCAATGCTTTCAACCTGGCCTAATAGCGTAGCGTATTTTTTAAATGGTCTACAATTTTGTAAATGGCCTTATGTCGATCCAATGAATCCATGGGTCATTTTGGCATGCTTTGATTTTTTTAAAATTAAATTATTTTAAAATGATATATATATATATAAAATTTACATTATATTACTAAATTTAAATTTTAGGTATAATTATTTGACATATAAATAAATATAAATTATAATATATGTATATTTTTAAATATAATATTTTTAAAATGTATTCTTTATTGTTATAAAATGATTCAGCTTGACCTAAGTTCATTTAAACCTTGGAAAAATAGATGAGACAATCAAATTTAATATGAGAAAAAAAAATGGCAAATTCCCCCTGCAATTCAATTGGTTCTTCCAGCATCTCCATTGGTTCTTGCACTTTCATGTAATTTTAAATACACAGTCACATCTCCTTTTTATTGTTATAGGGAGTTGTGAATTTTTTAACATCTACATTTTTCACCTCTTTCACATTTTTACACCACATATTTTCATTTCTTATTGGTCATTTGTTATATCAAACCTCTATATGATAATAACAAATATAAACTTAAATGTGATTAAACTCTCATAAGCCAATTTTCTCACATACTAAACACCTGTATAAATATACCACAACATCATGATATGTCACTTACAATTTCAGTATTTACGTACTTCGTGACAAGTACTTGAACTTACAGTTGATTTTTCTATTATATTTCACATTAAAGGGCAAAGTGAGTATTTTAAAAGATTGGGAGTATAAGGAAAGAACAGGGGGTGCGGTAAGTAAAAATGATTCTTAAGTTGAGGCCTTAGTGGTTTATGGATTAAGAAAAAGAAGTGGGTTACTTAGCGGAGGGTGGTGTGTGACGTGTGGAGCACGTGTCTGCAGGGAGGTGAATGGAAGTGCGAAACGGTGCGCTATAAAAGGCTTAATTTGCGTGTCTGTCCGTGGAGGAAGCACTTTTTTCATTGTAATCGCAGAAGAAGAAAGAAGAAAGAAGAAGCGTAATCGGAAGCTGAGATCTGATCTCAATGGCGTTAGAGTGGGTTGTGCTAGGCTACGCTGCGGCCGCAGAGGCCATAATGGTCATTCTTCTCACCATCCCCGGCCTCGACGCCCTCCGCAAGGGTCTCATCGCCGTCACCCGCAACCTCCTGAAGCCCTTCCTCTCGGTCGTTCCCTTCTGCCTCTTCCTCCTCATGGACATTTACTGGAAGTACGAGACGCGTCCCAGCTGCGAGGGCGAATCCTGCACCCCCTCCGAACACCTCCGCCACCAGAAATCCATCATGAAGAGCCAGCGCAACGCCCTCCTCATCGCCTCCGCCCTCCTCTTCTACTGGCTCCTCTACTCCGTCACCAACCTCGTCGTCAAGATCGAGCAGCTCAACCAGCGCCTCGAACGCTTGAAGAATCGCGACTGAAGCGACTACAGATAGATAGGTCTGTTGTTCCATCCCTCACAGAAATATGTCTTCTCTTGTTGTGCCTTCCATTTCTACGTGGAAGAATTCGTTTCCGTCGATTTATTTTTTATTTTTAAATCCATGTTTGCATCGCGACAGCTATTGAGTTTATTCTAGTGTTACTTTTTTCTATTATACTTTAACTTCTGCCACCTAGGGTTTTTTTGGGGATTTTTTTTTTTTTTCGGTGCGGTATCCAATCGCGTCTACCTTGTATCATAGGTAAGCGTGATTTCGATTATTCATCGGTGTTATCTAAAATGCGTGTTTAATTTCATTCTGCGCGTTCTTGTCATTTGTTATTGCTGTTTGTTGCCATTTGTGCTTGTTGTACGTTTCATCATGTCAATTGAAGTGTGATAGAACGAAAATTGTCAATTTGCGAGCCTCAGTTTGTTGATTTTCTTCAACAACACGTGCAGCTGAAGTTGGATTTTGATTGATTGAATTCAGTTACGTATAAGGAGTTCGAACTTCTAGGCATCAAATTCGCTTTTCAAGTGCCCAGAGCTCTTAAATCAGGAATGGGATCTCTGACATTGCTGTGATTGAACCTTGCATGACCCTAAAGAATATTAGGATTCATACGCAAATTCTATGTAGGCTTCAAGTTTTAACTCTCGACTTATAATTTTGTAGAAATTTTACTATTGAAGAGCTAATGAACTATATCCCCACTTTTGAATATGCCACTCGTTTATCTGCTAAACCAAATTTTGTTCTGATGTTAGCTTTTTTTTTTAACTCTAAATTATTTTTTGGTACACTCTATGGTATAAGCTGGTTAATGTTAATTGTGAAGAGTCATAAAATATTAGGATTACAGTTTTGTTTGGAGAAGGGGCGTGAGTATAGTTGTATAGCATGCATTGTTCTTGAACTTTTGGGGATTTGAGTTGTGGACTTGTCTTAGCATGCATTGTTCTGTTGCGTGATTTTCCCCATTTTTGACTAACTGGATATATTCTAATCCTGAAGGTGAGGCAACAAGCAGAATCTTGCTCTGTTCAAGTGCTTTATTCCTTTGCTTAATTTATAGAAGTTTTTGAAGATATATTATTTTTAAACTCGATCTATTTGAAAATGATTCCATTTGTCAAGAAATCATCACAGCAACAATGTCATTTCACAAATATTCAAAAATTAGCCGCTCATTTTTTAAAGTAGTTGTTTTAGTTATAGAGCTGGAATAAATTTTTGAAGAAACCCTGGGAGCAAGAGAACAAAGAAAGGAAAGGTGTTAAATTTTAGTTAACCGATGAACCGTGGATTGTGAACGATAATTCTTTTACTCAAACTCAACACTTGCTATTGAAAGGTTTGGTAAAGTTTTGTGCTTATCGTCATTGTCTGACATTGCTCAGGATCTTGTTTACTTGTATTTATCTGTTCATGCAAATACATGTATTGGAAGGAAGATCATTTGTATATCTTTAATGTCCAAATCTCTCATCAAAGAATGTCATAAGATTTTTGTCTCTAGGAACATGACAAAGTGTGTCATAAAGGTTAAGTTTGGTTTTGTGGACAGCTTTAGGAAGTTAAAAATAAATAAACGGTAACACAGCTTTAGGAAGTTAATTCATTTTGTAAATTAACTGGTTTGTTCCTGTTATTCTAAATTTAGGTTTTATCGATTACATAATTACTATTTTCGTACTTACAATACCTGGTAATTATAATAGGTTCACTACCACTTAAATACAACACTATTTTATTACACTACCATTGTGGAGCAAAGCAACTCAATAATTCAATGTTATTACAAATTTTGCACACAACGTTTTTAATTTCTTTTTTGTGAACCAGAGTATGTTTTCGGTTAAAGATCAATCGTTCCAAGTATTAAGATTATTTAAGAAAAAGATTACCGAAAAATGATTTACAAGATCAAACAAAGCTTTTACCTAGTAAAAAATGATTTTCCAAATAAGAGTTAAATGGAATAACTAAATAAATAAATAATAGAACAAAAACTTTATTTACTTTTAGGAGACACGTGTGCACAAAAGATAATTAAAAAAATCCATTAGTTACTAATTTAACTGATATTATTAGAGTTTTAAAAAAATATTTATAATATTTTTGATAGCGTAAATTAAAGAAAATGATACAATTTTAAAAAATTATTATTATAATTAGTAAATTGGATTAATTTCATTCTGTTCCGTTCCAACAAGGTATTTCTATTTTTTTTAAGTTTAATATTTTAAGAAATCATTTATAACAAATTTGAAATAATTAAAACGACAAATTTTAAATTATGAATTTAAACTCATCCACTCTCAATTTTAAGAAAAAAATATTATACTTTTTAAATAGTAAGACATAACGAATTTGATTATCATAATAAAATTTTCGAAATTTTGAATTTTGAAAAACGAATTTATAACACCTTTTAAATTTTTTGAAATTTTAATAAAGCATTTACAGTAATTTAGAAAAATATATAATGTATTAAATTGAAATTACTATTTTAATATCAGATATTTTGATTTCAAGAAAGTATATGGCATTTTAATGTTTAAAATTATAATGAGTATTCATAGTAATTTTTAAATAATTAGAAATAAAAAAAATTAATTTTGTTATTTAGTGTCAACCATCTATAATTATTTGACAATCTTTTCTTTGGTCATCTTGAAGGCATTCCTCAGCATGGTTAATTTAGTCCTTAGCAAAATGTACAAATGACATCAAAGTGCTTCAGCTAAAGCCATTGTTTAAAAGAACTTGCTTTGAGCTCGAACGAGATTTTTTTTTTTTTAAGTTTAAAGTATTAGTATGCATGCCAAATATCAAACTTATAAAATTAAGTTAAGCGTTTACTTTAACTATGCGGCTGACATTATAAAGTTCATAATTTGAAATAAACAATTAATTTAAGTATCCGATGCTCCTATTTTAACTATTTAAATTGTAATAAGTAAAAAACTAAAACAGCAAAATTACCACTGTCCAAAAAATAAAAACAAAAACAAAAACAAAAATTTAAAATAAAATAAAAGTATGCATCATATTAGTATTAACTGAATTAATTAATTTCTTTAACAAAGTGAATTAATTAATTATCGAAGTAAAAAAATTAGATTGGATAAGTCAAGTAAGAAATAATTGTAATTGAATGAACAGTTTTAACTTCAAGTTCTCTATCTCATTTGATTCAAACATATACGTGTTTCAAGGACCAAAATTAATTTATGTCTAAAAGTTAATTAAACGCGATTATCTTTTATTGAAAAAAAAGGTTTGATTAGGTGGCGCAACCTTATTGGACAAGTTTCCTCATGAATGTTAAAAATGGTCTGAAGTCAACCCCAGCTTCTGCACATTCTTCTCTTCTGTGCTTTCTTTCAAGGTTTTTTTTTTTTTGTTCCTCTCTTCTTTCTTCTTCTTATCCTCTTCCTTTAACCCATTAACGTTTCTTCAAGTTCTTGATTACTTATGTACCTTTTCTAATCAATCTCCCCAAAATTCTAATCAATTTATGCGATTCGATTCAAACCCACTGATCTCTTCCATTAGCCCTTTGATCTGTTCTTAGAATTTTGGTTTTCAGCCATGGGCGACATGAAAGACAAGGTTAAAGGGTTCATGAAGAAAGTGAACAACCCTTTCTCCTCTTCTTCATCTGGAAAATTCAAGGGCCAAGGTAGAGTCCTCGGTTCTTCTTCTACACCCGCCAATTCCAATCCTACCCCTCGCCCCATTCCTTCGCTCAACCCTAATTCCAAACCCTCTTCATCCAATCCCAATCCCAAACCCACTTCAGCCACGCCCAAACCCTCGCCCCACGATGCGGAGCCCAGTAGAAGCACCGAGAAGCCTCGCAAAGATGGTGGTGGGTTTGACCCGTTTGATTCGTTGGTCACTGATTCCAAAAGATCGCAGAACGGGTATTCACTGAACGTGTACGAATGTCCCGTTTGTAAACAACCCTTCGGATCCGAAGAAGCTGTGTCTGAACACGTGGATGGTTGTTTGAGCAACCTTGTTGAGCGTGAGCCTGTAGGTGATGATGGAAACGGGGTTTCAGAGAGTGAGGGTGGGTCTAACACTACTGGTGAATTGGAGGTTTGTGTTGGGACGTACATTTCAGGGAATCCTTCTGAGGGATCGGTTGATATTGTTCTCAAACTTTTGAGGAATATTGGTAGGGAACCTGAGAATGTGAAGTTTAGGAGGATCAGGATGAATAATCCCAAGATAAAAGAGGCTGTTGGTGATATTGCTGGGGGAGTCGAGTTGCTCAGTTTTCTGGGGTTTGAACTCAGGGAGGAGAATGGAGAGACATGGGCAGTGATGGAGGTTCCCAGAGAGGAGCAGATAAAATTCATCAAGGAGGCAATTGCGTTACTGGAATCACAACTTCTGCAACAACAACAAGGACCTCCTAAGGGAGAGGATGCAAATTCTGCGCAGAGGGGTGCGAAAGCCGAGCCAAAGCAAGTCGACAGACAGGTAAAATTGTGTTGATAATGCTTCTGAAACGGCGCTATGGAGAAAATAAGTCCATTATCTGATTCTCATTTGCTTTTAACAGTATCTTGGGTGTGCATTTAAGTCTAGCCATTGTAATTTTTTTTCTCTGTTTTCAATTCATATTCTGGCTGGGAACTGTGCTTGTGAATAGATTATGTTGAGGATCTAGAAAGCCACTGCTTGGCTTTAATCTCATTAACTTTATTAGGAGCCTCAAAGATATCTAATACCTGAACAGCAGAGTTAAGAAAAGGATATGAAGCGTGTTATGTCATTAACTAATCATTTCCATTGAGTTTGGTGTCCAGCTATAACTTTCATGCATAAAGTTGTAGCGTAAGATTTCTTTGTTATCCTCATTTCTTTGCTTTTGTTTCTGGACGTAAAAGTAAGGCCTTAGTGAATTGCAGGTTTTTTGGACATTCTGAAAACTAGGGTTGATAACTAGGCTGTTTATCTGCCGGTTTATTTATTTTTTATCTTGTGAGGTTGATAGAGTAAGTATATGGCAGGAACAATAATCCAGATTCTTCTTTAAAAATTTAATTTCACAGTCAGAAAAGGTTTAAGCAAAATGCTAATTGGGCAACCTATTATAATGGTGCCCAAGATTAAACACCCCAAGAGAAACCCATCCTAATACAATAATTCATAAACGAAAAATCCCGCATGAAGTTTAAATACTTTACTTTGAGTTTGTCGCTATTGTTCTTCAAAACGGAATGCATCAGTTTTAATTTATGCAAGGTTGAAGTTTTCTGCGTGAAGATCTTGCATGCTATATTTGTAATTTGCTTTTAAGTCAGGCAAGGAAAAATACGATCCAAAATGTCATTAATCAAGCCTCTTAGCATCTGTACTTTTTTTTTTTTTTTTCTCCGTTTGTTAGCCTATAATTCCAAGCTAAAGCAGCTTTTGGAGTGCCTGCGATAACCTGCTGACTTGAATGCGAGTAATTTTCAGTCTTGTTTAAGTTTTCTATTCGTTTACTTAAGAGGAAAGGCAGAGAGACAGAAACCCTAATTTAAAGAAGGATATACTTTTTTAATGGTTGGCTTTTATAAATCAGTTGCGGAATCTGTTAACCGTGTGTGAATTCTCCTTATCGTTCAAGTACTTCCATATGTGCATTAGTTATTATTCTGCAAAGCTCTAATTATGTATCATCACTTTCTTGTTAGTTTGGCAGTTTAGTACTTTTCACAATTAAGTAAACGTAATCGACTAAATTTAGATTGTATATGCTGTTTTTTCCCATTTAAAATGGCTCTTATAGGTGAAGGTCTTCTTTGCTGTCCCTGAAAGTGTTGCAGCTAGAATTGAGCTACCAGATTCCTTCTATAAGCTTTCAGCGGAAGAGGTGAAAAGAGAAGCTGATTTAAGGAGAAAAAAGATTGCTGATTCTCAGCTTTTGATCCCCAAGTCACTTAAAGAAAAACAAGCAAAAGCCTCCAGGAAGAGATACACAAAAACTATTATTAGGATTCAATTTCCCGATGGAGTTGTACTTCAAGCCGTATTTGCTCCATGGGAACCAACCACTGCTCTCTATGAGGTTTGTCCTTTGCTACTTGATTTGTTAAATTTTGTTTTATGTGTTTTGGACCGAGAATTTGTTTGTCCATGTAGTGATGTGGTAGTGTAGCAAGTTACATCTGGTTCAAAATGCTTCACACTGGTATCGTAGATAGATGTCACTTAACTGCTCGACATGAAACGTTTAGATAGATCTCACTTTGCTGCTCGGCATGAAACTTTTCTTAGAAACAACGACGCTGATTTGGCAAATGTCATGTGTAACTTGATTGCGTTTAACAAAGGATTTTGGGCATTCTGACGATGATAACCAGTAATCTAATTTGGAGCTTTGTTTTGAACTCCACCTTGGAAATTATTCGTTGCAACGCAGAAATCTACACGTCAACATTTTGCAATTTACAATTAGATGATTGTTATGTTTCACTGATGCATATTATAGCAAAACAATAGTAATCTGATTTAGAGCTTTCTTTTGAGCTCAACCATGGAAATTATTCATTGCAACGTACAATTTTCATTAGTGCATGTTATAGCAAACACAGGTAATTTATTTTGGAACTTTGTTTTTGAACTCAACCATGGAATTTATTCATTTCAACAAAAAAGTCCTCCACTTCATATTTTGCAATAGATGGGCTAGCAGAAAACTAGGATCTGTTCCTCCCCCAGCAAGAGGACGTACACCTTAACTTAAAAACTTAAAAGAGCTATTGTGTTTTACTTACAATTACATTTTTACGATTGCAATTTACACACAAGTCTCTAATTGGATAATAACCTGACCTATTTTTCATTGGCACGTAAACGCTTGTAGCACATTTTGAATGGATTTTGATAATTTGTTCTGTTTTCGTTCCCCAAATGTTTTGTCTCTGTTTATTTTAAGTCAGCAACTGAGCAGTATTATATTTTGACGTGTTGGTGTAATAGTTTGTCAGCTCAGCACTAAAAGAACCAGGTTTGCAATTTGACCTAATGCATCCTGTAGTTGTCCAACGGCGTGTGATCCCTCGTTTTCCAAAAGCAGGGGATAATGCTAAAACAATAGAGGAAGAGGACCTGGTACCTTCAGCTTTAATTAAGTTCAAGCCCTTGGAAACAGATTCTGTTGTTTTCACCGGTCTCAAAAATGAATTGCTTGAAATCAGTGAACCACTTGTTAATGGTTAAGCAATTTGTTTTGTATGAACAATATTTTTGTACTTTCCAGGGTTTTTTTAATTGTTGTGGACATATACTAATTTGTATACTCATTTTTAGTTGATAATTTTCTATTAAACTGTCATACTTTAACATATATCAGTACAAATAAATCACTGTGATGAATCAATTCCGAGCTGCATTCATGAGGCATTACTGCCAAACTGGATCTAAGTGGTGGATAATTGTAGTCTTCCCGTGCTTTAATGTGGATTAATCTCTCTATTAGTGAGACTGTGATTTGATCTCTATGTTTTCAATTGTGTTGAATCTTCAGATAACTGATAATGTTACTTCAGGACCTGAGCCTGGGCAAGTCAGTGCTAGAATCGGAGGAAAAACATTTTCTTCTTTTCAACTACAATCTAATGGTATAAGGGTTTAGACTTCATATCATTCAGCTTTACCAACCCTCACTCAAATTCTATTTCTTAAACATTTGCATAATTTACAAACAAGGTATTAATATATAAATATAGTCTATTAATGTACCTATGGCCCATTAATCTGAATTGTTAATGTTAAATAAGATGAAAGATTCTGATTCAGAATAGTTCATGTAAGTTCCTCTTAAAGTAACTTGATCCCCACTTTTATTTATATATATTGAATCGAATATCAAGTATGGATTAATTCAATGGAGTTGATATCATTACAATATATTTATGCTCTAAACATTAATTTAGTTTGATTTATTCACTAGAGTTTTACAATTGTAGTTGGTTTTGTCTAAAAGATCAAAATTATTTTTAAAAGTCTCACTAAGTAATTCAGATTTTTGGGTTTTAAATACCAATCCTTAACAATGACTAAGGTAATTGTTGTGCACCTACTAATTAAATAATTAATAAACAGTTTAATATTGATTGTTAGTCATACTTATAGGAAACCCTTTTTGATAAAAAAAGATACTAAAAAGAAATGCTGAACCCAAAACACATTAAACAAAATATAATTAAATAATCATCTAGTGTATTACTTAATAAGAGTTATAGCATGCAACTTTTTCTCTCTCACATGTAACATGTACGATCTATAGTTAGGTAGGGCTACAAAACAAAACAAAAAAACACAATTATATACTAATTAGAAATACAGTAATAATAATTAATTAACATAAGATAAGATAACCTATATTACAAGTTACTGGTTATCAAATGACATAATATTCTGGTTATTAGACAACTTGTACTACAATTTCTATATTCTCTAAGTAGTAAACTGACGTTTATAAGTATTAGACATTTACCTCTTAAAAATAGTTAAATATATAAAAATTTATCGTGATCATCTAGTTAACACAAAAAATGATGATATCTCTCATTGAAACAAATGCTATCCTTTTACTCATATATAGGGCTATTGATCCATAGTTTAAAAAAGAGAAGATGAAATGAAAAATAATAGAACCACACACTACAGCTTTTTCTTTTTTTCATCCGTGGACAAACAAATGAAAACTTTTCGGACCTTAATGAGATATAACATATCCCCGTATGTCAATACAGTCTCACATCGCTCAGGAATCGAGGCCAAGGGTAGTTTATATACTCCCTCCTCCCTTCATCCTTCGAGACGCCTTTTAAGGACAAAACCGTGACGAAGCACCGACCTCCAAAACGGACAATACCTCGGATGCGGTGATTGACCCGGGATCCACTCCCCTTAGACCTCGACTTGAGATCGAAACATAACATATCAATTATCACATTCAAGATATTATATGCTTTAGAAATTGATATTCTATCACGATTCCATCTTTAAAAGATATTTCGATAAATTAAAAAATAAATAAATATATAAATTATCATTAACCTCAACTTACTATAGTATTATAGTAACCTAGTGCATAACCCTTACATGCATCTACCAACTATTCAAAGACACTTTCCCAACTATTTATAGATATATTCTATCTGTAAGGAGTAATGCTTACCTTACAATCTTTACAACTTTAGTGACATTCTTTATGGAAAAATGACTAACACCAAACCAAATGATTGGAGTAAGTGAGTTTTATTATTGTATCAGTAAACCAAACCAATGCATGTGATCTGCATCTCCATTTCTAAACCCAAAAACTCTACCACCCACCTTTTACCTTTTTCTGCCTTTTGGAAGAGTAGTGGATTCAGTTTTATCAAAAATTATTTCAATCAATAAATTTCTATTTTTCTTCAAACGTGTTCTTTTTTTAATCTTTCTATTGTTTTCTATTTTTAATTTTATATTATTCAAAGAGATATTTAGAAAGATTTGACTCCAATCAAGTATGAATAACTCGTATAATAACTCATGAGACTATCTCTAAAGCGCGATATATTGATTAAAAATTTATTTTTTATCAATTTATATAACTCAAACGCATACTTGAATTTTTAACATAAATAAGATTAGAAAGAAATATTATATTTCAACGTAAATACATTTGCAAATTATATCATAATTTTGGATTGCATTCTTGTAAACAAGGCCTAATAGAAATACTTTCACTAAATTCAAGATAATTATTGAGTTTATATGGAATTTGTATGTTAAATTAGGGGTGGCAAAGCGGACCAGCCCGCCCTGCATTTGCCCGCAAAAATGTGGGTTCCCGCAAAGTTATCGCGGGCTAGAATTCTCAACCCGCCTCGCATAAGGGTTGACTCGCGGGTTTGCAGACCAACCCGCGTTTTCTTTTTTTTTAAAACTTTTTTTTTTTTTTTACATTTTGTTCTTAAAAAATTGTCAAACTAAACCTATATATTTGTTACTATCAAACCTAAAATTTTTTTCTTCCTTTTTCAAACATAGTCAAACATCAAAACATTAAACATTAAGATAAATATCAAATATCACTATTCTTCTATTTCCAAAACATTAAAAATACCTAATTCAAAAACATTAAACATAAACATAAACATTAATTCAAAAACATTAAACATAAACATTATTGACGCGATTGTGTTGTATTTCTTTCTTTGAAATTTTGTTAAAACCTAATTACGTTGCCTTGCTACTGCTAAGTGCGAATTTTTTTTTCTTGCGGGTTAGCGGACCAGCCCGCCCCGCTATTGGCCCGCGCGAGTTGCGGACTAATACGGAACGGTCTAATGCAGGTTAGCGGGTTGAAAAGGTCAGTCCGCCCCACATTTTTTACCAGCGGACCGCGGGCCGACCCGCTTTGCCATCCCTATGTTAAATTGACATCTTATATGTATTTTTTACCATGAACTAAACAATTATTGGTTATACAATAGTAAAGAACGTACCTAATAATAATAAAAAATCTAATTCATGCACGTGCAACTTTACACTAAGTGGGTTTATATTTTCTCTTGTGGTGCCGGCAAAGTTTTTTTAAGTTTACATTATGAATTGAAGATGCATTTATGTATCTTAAAATAATTTCATTGGGCCAAGTATAGTTTCTTAGATAGTATTTGTTTAAAGTCTAGAAAAAAATAATATTCTTAATAACAACGTGTCCCAAATGTTATTAATTAATAATTATCTATTATAATGATTGTCACGTTTGATTGACTTGTAGAGCATTTAATATTGAGAATTATGAATGTGTTTGATTATTAATGAGGCAAAGATAATCTATATTAATACACGACTAATATATGAGCAGGCCAACAATAATTAAGTGTTGCAATGTGTGCTAAATTTATTCATGAAGTTGTCATCACCAACTTTGCCACCAAATAAAAATTATATTAATTTTGGTGATTCACTATATCAAATACTGATTAATGGCAATGGTAGGTTTCTTAGTAACAATGAATAATAATATTAATGTTCCTTTTGAGAATATAAAATATGTTGAGCAGAATTATTCTCATTAATCAACATCAAAGTGGTTTTTTTTACAAATATATTGCTTTTATTTTAAAATCTCAATTGCATAATTGTATAATAAACAAATTATTATTTATATTAAAAGTGTATGTAAAAACATTATATGACATTTAATTACGATGTGTTAATGAGTTATAAATGTTTTTGAATTAAATCTTGACTTATTTATTTGATTATTTGTTTATATTATTTTGTGATGGTGATAGATTTTTATCATCAGAGTTTTATCTAAGTTTAAATGCTTATTAATCTACGATGATGGCTTGTTTAGAGATTTGACTACTGATTAAGATTTTTATTAAGTAATCTTGTGTTAATAATTTGACCAATAAATAATTAGGGTATGGGACAGAAATAACTTCTTTCATTTATCTTTGACTTCTGAATAGATATTGAAATTAATGTATGAGATTATGAAGAGAAAACAATAATACATGAATAAAAAAATAACATAATTCAAGAGAAGAAAATCTTATTCAAACTTCATACTATACTCATGTAAATTTTCTCTTATCAATCCAAATAATAAATAAACTTTATATAAATTATCTAATCTTAAAAGCACAATTTTTTATATCATTAAAATCTATATCAATTTTATTACTAAAATAATAAAAATATGAAATAAATTTCATAATTTTTTTTTTACCAAAGTAGTGATATATAATATTTTTAAACAGTATAAAAGATTATTGTTTTTTACCGCTAAACCATCTTTATTTTTATCAATGAGAAATATAAGCAAAAAAGTCTTAAATGATTTCCTTTATTTTAAATTATTTTCTTCTTCAACTAATTTGAGATTAAATCTTTGTTTATTTATTTCTTTCAAGAGAAGAAAAAGTTTGTAAACAAAGTGTCGAAAAAGAATGATTTTTTAAGTCATGGGTTTAATAACAAATGAAAAAACATGAAAATAAAAAAATATTTTATTATTTTTTCATTAATGTTTGTATCAACCATACACAATTTTTTTATTTTCAAGTTGTGCCAATTGATGATGAAAGATTCTTGCCATCTTTGGTGAAAATGACACTACATTATTAAAAGAAATAAGAAGAATATTTTTACTTCTTTGTAATAATTTTAAAATATCAGAAATCAACATCAACATATATGTGTGGTGATTATTTTTTTAGTTTTCTCCTTCAAAATAATTATGCAACTTCGTTTTATGAAGATAGAACATGTTTTGTTTTCTTTCTTCTGTTTTTTAGTGTGCGAGTTTTTCATTTTATCTGGTTTTTATGCCTTATCAAACCAAATGTTAGCATTACTATTTGTATAATGATACTTCTAATTGACAAAAAATTTATATGAAAAGTTATATTATTAAATAACCAAATTAAGATATAGTTAATGTTTTATATTAACAAAAATTAAAAGCGAGTAAAAAACAATTATTTAATGATAAAAGTTTATGAACTGTATGATATTTGTTAATTAAAGAGTTAAATGATTACTTTTAAATTGAGATTTGTACAATTATATGTTTGATTAAATAATAAAATTATATTAATGAAATACAAATAAAATAAAACAACACTTAACAAAAAGGTAATAAAAACGGTACTTTTATATAACAAAAAAAATAAAAATAAAAAATAAAATATATATATATATATATATATATATATATTATTTTAGATATTTTGATTAAACAAATTATTAAAATAAATAATTAGGTTTCTTTATTTAGCCTTGGTGAAGACAACGTGGGACCGCCGCACATGTTTTCTTTCCAATGTTTTATTTGTCACATTTGCTTTGCTTATATATTATTTCATGAAAAAACATATATTTTGTATAATAATTTATATAAAATAAAAAATATTATTTTAAAAATATTTCACATAATAAGTTATAAAAAAGTTTTAGTGAGATATTTATAATTTTTTTTTGGCAATGAAAACAGTTTTTTTAATTCATAAATTCTACTCTTCACTGATTACTAACTTTATATATAATTTACATTGAAATAATCATAATAAACCAGTAGCTACAAATTTTCACATTTTCTATGAACTAAATTCACATGGCAGAGTTGAAAAAAATGAGTGGTAGATCTGTTCTCTGAAGGGATAATTTATTTATAGTGGACTTGCACATTATAACATAACACAAACACATATATCAATGTACACATGCACTTTTGCAAAAAAGAAATAGGAAAAATATAATATTTTTTTTTAATTTATAAATAAATAATTTTTGTAGCTTTGACTGTGACCTCCACATGTGGTCATAAGGGATGTTATATGTGAAGGTATACCTAAATTATTAAATATGATCCACCAAGTTGGATCAAGTATTCTGAATTTTGTTGAAAAAAGAGAGTTAAACTTAATAATGATTGACTGTTTCTTTTGTCTGAAGCAATGTATGTTAATTCAATTTAGGTCGGGTAACCAGAAAAAAGAAAATTAGTTCAACCACGTCTCTTAAATTATATATTTAATTTAAAAAATATTTATTAATTTTTTTATAATTTTAAAATAAATTTAATATATTTTTTTTAAAAAATATATTAATTTTTTAAAATTTAAATTTATTGTATAATTTTTTATTATAATTATAAAAATAAAAAACTGTTGGAGATACCACATTGACTATATAAGTGGGTGCAAACCTCAATCTCATGAGCCGGTTTTATGGGATTGAGTTAGGCTTAAAGTCTATTGTATCAGAGCCATTTTGAGCCTATCATAGCGAATATTTGTTGGGTTTATCAGGCCATCCGCTATCGGACCACCATAATATATAGTCCCATGCACGAGTTGGTAGTCTCGGCGTGAATGGTGTGTTGGAGATCCCACATCGACTAGAGATTAGAGTCTTTTATTGTATATAAGTGGGTGCAAATCTCACTTCATGAGCTGGTTTTATGGGGTTGTGTTAGATTTAAAGTTCACTTCGTAATAAAAACAAATAATATTCATAAAAAATATTTTTTTTATGCTATACACATAATTTTTTTATTATTAATTTATATAATTTATAATTATATATATATATATTTAAAAAAATTATATGTATTTGATGTTGGTATCTGTATCGTACTGTCTGTATCAGTTGTTGCATAGCATGTGAGTAATAAATGATATTATGTTTTCTTTTATATTTGTGTTATTTTAAAAATTGAAAGAAGATATCCGTTGTTTATGAAATTTGTATGATTGTTAAAAGTAGAAAGAAAGAAGGAGTTAACCACTGGAATCAATGAAATGAGAAGAGAAAGAAAGCAGATGACTTTATTCTCCACTGCAGTGACACGAGTTAAAGTTCTCCTTGCGTGTCGTATACACGTGCGCTATTTCACCAGGTGGCACTACATTAAACCACTGTCACCGACAAAGCTTCATAGGTTGTTCTTCATGTGAATCACTCTGAGGATTGGGCACGTGCTCTTTTACCGGTTCACCCTGTCGCTCCACCGGTTTGATGACCCGTCTTTTCTTTTCTTGTAAAACACGATTTAACGGTTAAGATCTCACAAAACTCGTGTGAAACACGACCCCATTGGACTTCCCTTTTTCTGATGCAGTTGGAATCTTTTACTTTGTTCTTCTTTCTTTCTCTGTCTCTCTGGTTTTTCTTATTCTTCTTCTTCTGAGTCAAGAGCAAGGTTGCTTCTTCCCTTTTGTTTTCCGAGGAAGAGGATTTTTAATTTTTAGTTTTTTGAATTTCACTGGGTTGTGCTTTTTGTCTCGGAAATGGAGAGAGATTTCATGGGCCTGAACTCCAAAGAACCACGAACTGTGGTGAAGGAGGAGATCAACGATGATAGCTACGAAGACTCTGGCATGTTTCAACCTTTTCCTTCATTTTTTTAATTTCTATATTTCATTGCTTTCTTGCAAAGGTCCACTCTTTCTTGTGAATTATGTCTGGGCTTCTTTTTTTAATTTCTGGGTTCAATTTATTCTCTTTGATTGCATGTGGGGTGATTTATGTTAGAAAATCATTTTTGTGTTCATAGATTTCCTTGGTTGTAATAGTTTTTCTCTTTTAGCTCTTTCTTTTAACGTAGTAAGTTTTTTTCTGTCTGGTGCAAAACTTTCCATGTGTGTAAATTTTTTACCACCTATTTATTAGGAATTCATGAGTTAGATTTTACCAGTGGAAATAATTAAGCAGTGAGTGACTCTTGTTTATATCTTTAAAGTAGCGTCTGAGTGTGTTGTGAAATTTTCAATTTGGGGAAAGAAATCGCTGTCAAGTTCTTACCGGTTTTGTTGATTTGGGTGTGCTTCTAAACAAATATACAGATTAGTTGATTAGGTCCTAATTCTGGAACTCTTTTCTATATCTGTTTTGTTTTATCCCTTAAGGTCTATTGGGCAATTAACTCAGGTTTATAGTGTTCCTAGCTTATGTTGATGGCGATTTTTGTGGGTATGTGTAGGCTTCAGAAAGGGTTCCATTGCACAGTGGCCTTTCTCGAACAAAGTATCTGCCCTTCCACATTTGATGCCTTTCAAGGCTTCTCAAGATGATAAGACTAAGAAGATAGTGTCTGGTCCCATAACAGCTGGCCTTTTATCTATCTTTAGTCAAGATGCACTTGAGTCTACTCAGAAATGCTCTGCTGGTGAACCCCAGGTTGGATGCTACCTTTTCTCAGTTACTCTTTATATTTATTTAGCCTTAAATTAAAGTAAAATGGGTATAATTTGTTTTTTGGGCATTATAATTTGTATTTTAGGAAGATAGTTTTTTATGTCTCTCTCATTATCTTCTTTGTAAAAAGTTATAAAAATCTGCTTGTGAATGAACTTCCCTTTTGGATCATAACCTAACATGTGAAACTACTCATGTCTGTTGTTTCAACATCTAAACTCCAGTATCAGCTGATGTCCTTTTTGCCTTTCCTTCCATTCATTGTTTGTTATTACTACTATGCAGAAATCTTTCAATCATGATGGGCAAGGTGGTCATCATTTTTCGATGACTCCATTTTCTGTACAACATGATATGAATTCTGTGAATCGTCCTCTTGATGTGAAGATGTTTTCAGTTCCCAATCAAGCAATTTCAGCTTCCTTGGGGAGTCCATTCCTGAAGGATCATTTTTCAACTGCTGGTCATAATTTGAATGGCACTAGTGTGAAGCAACCACTTGGGGGAATACCTGTTTCTGTGCCTCATTTAGTTATTCCCAACGCTGGTGCTGTTGCTGGAATGATTGAATCATGGTAATTTTAATTTTATCCTTGAACTGAGTTTTGTGATAGTACACAAACTTGTTTCTGTTTCTGATTTATCTTGTTTTTAAGTAACAGTGTGAAACCATCTCCGCCTTCTGCCCAACTTACCATCTTCTATGCGGGAACTGTCAAAGTCTTTAATGATATCTCTGCTGAAAAGGTTACAATTTCTTTGTTCCTCACATTCCCTCCACCAACGGGGAGAGTATATCTTGTATTATCTACTGATGAAGCCTTGATTGTGGTTAAGATTTTAATCGTGACCATCTTTTTACAGGCTCAAGCTATCATGTTGTTGGCTGGCAATAGCTTATCAATAGCTCCGAACATGGGCCAGCCAAAAGTTCACGTGCCTGTCTCGAAGTTGGCTGCTGGCGATGGTATGCCTGCTACTCAACCTGGAAGTACACCACCCGGCTCAGGCCTTTCAAGCCCTATATCTGTTTCTTCACATACTGCGGCACAATCAGGGAGTGGCTCAACCAGCACTGATGAATTTCTGGCTGCTAAAACAACTGGAGTTCCCACCACTCCTATTTGCATTGTGGAGCCTCCAAAGGTAGTCTGCGCAACCGCCATGTTGACATCAGGTATTTTGGTGATATCATTTCTCACACCCTATGCAGATTATGGTTCTTTAGTTCATCTTCATTTGTGTGCATAGATCTCTTGCATAGGATATTTGTCCACAACTTGTAGGCTTATATATTAAAGACGGATGGATCCATCTGCAGCTTGAATTTATCTGTGTTTGATCATTACACCTGTTTCAGTTTAATGATTTCTCCTCAAACCATCTGTTATGCAGCTGTACCTCAGGCTCGGAAAGCATCTTTGGCTAGATTTTTAGAAAAGCGCAAAGAAAGGTTAGTTTATATGCATTCTTATTCTTGATAAAAAGGAAAGCTTACTTATCTATCATCCTTGGACTGTTAAACTTCTGGTTCAATAACTATACTACATGGACTTTCTAATTCTGAGTAATTTCCCTTGGTTGGCATCATAAAAATGTATGAATGGGAATGAAAAGCAAATCTATTTTTTCCTCCATCAAGTTATTACACAATTCAAGTGTAATAACTTTGCTTTTATTTAAACTCACCTACCTTCACATTTTACACCATTAATTTTGTTTCTCAGAAAAGGTTTATATTGGCTTATATTGAAATTTTACACTTGCAATTGAAACCATTTACTAAGACATTTATTTCCGTACTTGAATCAATCTAATTTTGAGGAAAGAAATTTCAATTGATCCCTTATTCCATCCTGCATAGTCTTGTACATGTTCTCCTTGCTTAAGCTGGCAGTTAGTGTAACCAAGAATGCATGAAATTATTCATGAGGTTGCTGTGTGTTGTGTTGCAGGGTGATGAGTGCAGCACCATATACCCTCAACAAGAAGTCTGAAGATTGAGGCCCTGAAGAATTTGCTGGTGCTATCTTTTCTGCACCAGCACCTTTAGAAAACTATTTCTGAGAAAAATATTGTAGTAACCTAAAAGTGTTCTAAGCAGATGCAGTTATTCTGGTTGATCACAATTTATGCTGACATTATTCTGAAGTACCAGACTTGGTTCAGTTCATAGATAGGTAGTTATTTTTGTGGTGTAGGGCTTTTACCTTGGTTATTTGAAAGGTGGGTTGAATTTTAGGTTCCTACACTGTAGCATTGGACAACTATTAACTCATTATTTGTTTACATTTGTGGTGTAAAAGCCCAGTTTATATATTTATTTATACTGTTTAGTTCTTATTTCTAGTTTGTATTTGTGAAAAAAACCTGTTTTTTTTTAAACAAAAGAAGGTATATTTGCCATTCATTGTCACAGTGAATAATGTAACCCAAATCTTCAACATAAATAAGGAATAAAATTAGCCATAAAAGTTAAAAGTTATTTAGTATATATAGAAGTATTTGACATGGCAAACCAAACGCATCTTAAAGAATGGAATTGAAAAGTGTTAAAGGTAAGAGAGTAGTAGTGGGAAAAAATTGCAGGCCATGCGTGTCGGAAATCATGGATATGATAACACAACATTCACGTGAATAGGTTACAAGTGTACTTATTAATTATCTTCACCTCAACTTTCCTATTTTTCTACGCAAAAAATAAATAAAAGAGGTTCTTCTACAAGCTAACATCATCACAACTACTTTAATCAATAATTTTATTCTTTTACCATATATAAACCAAAGTTTTGTTCAAAAAACTAAACTTAGACATTATTAAAAATATCTTTGATGAAAAAATTGGTAATAACGCGCGTTTTACGTTGCTTAGATTTTTGCGTTGAATTGATTTTTCGTATCCTTAAGTCATTTTCAAAGACTCTTCACACAAACACTCTTGTTCTTTTTCAAAAATTTATTTCATACGTTTTTTCTTCATTTTAAAAAATTACATAAGCCTCTCCATTTGGGGAACACTTTTTTAATATATTTAAGGCAATAATATATTTTCTTATCGCATAATTTTCATAAATATTTAACATAATAATCTCTCTCTCTCTCTCACACACACATATATATATATATATATATATATATATATATATATATATATATATATATATGGTACCCCACTAGATTAGTAGAGAAATCATAACAAAAAATAGGGATAGAAATTTAGATAATTTAAAAAATGAGGCAAAAACCCATTAATTTTGAACATAACGTGCCTAAAGATTCTTGGACCCACCTTCTTATGTCATGGATTTTGTATTGTGAGAAAATTTAAAAATATCATGATCATATGCATGAAAAGATGCAAATGCTTCTCTCTCAACTTAACTTGCCATATAAGCGATTAGGGTTTATACTTCTTTCAACTACTCTTTTCTCCATTCATTTTTCTACAACACTCCACATTGCTTTGCAAATTTGTATCAGGTTTTCCAAAAGCTCATACTAGTTGAGGTCTCTGGTTATGGCAATTTTGATGAAATTATTAGAAGGAAGAAAGAGACCAAGAACAGACACAACAATTATTACCATTTTAAGGAAACAGAAAATGGAAATCACCAAAGAAGCAAGGTTTTATACATTTCTGAACTCAACTACATTCATAGAAATATGCTACACTACACGTGATTTAGACCAATATTGTGGTCAATATTTCTATTTTTTTCTTTTCAAATAAGTAATTCTATGGACCAAAAGCAACTTGGCCCACTTGATTAAAAAAAAAGCATGAAAAAGAGTTTACAATATAAAGGCAATTAATATATTCTGATTTAAGAGATGGGTGAAAGAAAATTACACTCTTCTAAAGCAATTTGCACTTTAGAAAACAAAAAGCTCACATCTTAACCTTGCAACAATTGATATATATATTTATCATATTATATATATATATATATATATATATATATTTTTGTACGTCAAATATTGTCTCACGTTATTTAAGAATTGAAATTAAAAATAATTAAATATCATTTTCTCCCTCAATACACTCTTTTAATGATAAAACTGTAACAGAATTTCAAACTCAAAAACTGATAATATATCAAGGATGAAACTTGGAAATTACTTAATGTCCTTTTAAAGTTTTATTCACCATTTAATTAATATGAAAAACACTTATGAGTACTGAAAATAAATTAATTTTAATGCATAGTTATATTTTATTACATGTGATTAATTCATATTTAGTGATAAATTTCTTAAAAATTTAAAATATTTTCATTCAGTTAGGAAGAGAGAACTCTTAAATAATTTCTATATCTTTTCAGCAATGTAATAATTGAATATGCATTTAAGAAAGTAAGTTCGTGCACAATCTTTTCTCTTTTTCCCATATTCTTCTCACCTTGTTTTTTCTCCCTTTTCTCTTTACAATTAATTTAAATCAAGAAAAAAACAACAACTACTGTGTATGTAAGTATCCATCACAATAATCAAACGTTTTTTGTAGTTACGCGCACGTGCATTACAGCCGTTGGATTCCACACAGAGACACGCATCGTGACGTGGCGCAAATCTAACTCTTTATCCTTTACCTCCACAAGTATCTTCAACGATGTATTATTTTAATGAATGTTTTACGCATATAAATTACTTAATTTTAAAATTCTTTATGAATAAAAATAGTTGTTTGTTTATATAAATATTTGTTTTCCATTTATTAAAATAATATTTTTATTTATAAGTAAAAAAATTGAATAAAGAAGGGAGATGTTATGCTTCTCTCTCTTCTTTCTTTCTCCTCCACCTCACACGCTTCCACTCTCTCAAAAGGAGCAAACTTTCATTTCATTTGCTTTTCCCTCGCACTGGCTCGGATATTTCCTAATTTTCTACTCTTCTTTCATTTCAATTTCCCTTCTTTGCAGTTTTTCTGTTGTGGGTTTCCTTTGAATTTCAGTGTAAGCAGTGCTCCTTTCATGCTACTGCTGGGCAGATTCAACTCTCATGGCTCTGCTGCTGCTGCTGTTCTTCATGCTGCCACTTTCAATTTCTGCATCTGGGTCTGGGGGTAAGTTTCTGAATCTATGCTCCTTTTTTTAGTTCACACTCAGTTGTTGTTGATTAATTTATCTATGTTGCATGCCCCTGGATATATTAATGTCTAATGGGTTTCACTTTCTTCTTCTTTTTGGCCATTGGTTTTTGTTTTTTCCCTCATTATGTCAGCTTCATCCTACCATAGTCAGTTCTTTCTGCCTGCCCATTGAAAGTGGCATTGGTTAATTCTTTATTGTTTATGATTTCATCAATGTTTTATTGTTTTCTCTATGAGTTTCTGTATTGGATTGCATTTACATTACTGTTTTGAAATTTGAAGAGGAGAGAGAGAGAGAGGGGGGATTAGTAACTGGTAAGTGTCTCTTTCATTTTTATTTTGAGTTATTCTTGTTCAAAGTAAAGGGTTTCTGCCATAAAATAAAATCTTTTACTTTGTACAGAGCTTAAGATCTGTCCTTTCCCGTCTTTGGTGGGAGCAATGTTGTTGCGTCCCAGCTCATCACACACTGTTACTCTGCTGCATTTGGCAGTTAACTGCATTTTGTAAAAGAAATGGACTAAAATACCCTTGTTTGAGAAAGCCTGATATGAATGTTGAAAAAGTATAGTTACACTTCTCTAATTGTAGCTGTGGAACAGCCCAGAAAGTTAAACATAGAGGTCAGCAATAGTAGATGGGACAATCTGCCACCTACCATTTATAAATAAATGCATTATCATGAAAATGTGCATTCTAGAATAGGCAACTAAGGCTACACAGAAGAATAACAAATAAATCTTCACATATGTCACCTGAAAAAGCCTTAGGGACAGTGGACGGTGGGGTGATTTTGACATTTGAAGACAAAGACATAAATACGCCTGAATTTATATGGTTTTTTGTGTGTAACTAACCTACCATTAATATTTTTACTTCTAGAATTTAATAATTATAGTAGTTAGAAAGTGATCTTGGTGATGTGGCACTTCATTCTGACCTCTTCAGTTCCCATGGACCGAGTTGCCAAATTTGTTTTCAACATTTTATGTTCGTAGCTTGCTAATTAAAGTGAATTTCTCTTTGTGTATCTTTGGTTGAAGAGCTAGGTGCTGGTGATGTGAATGTGTAACCTACCAACCAACATCATATGAGTGTTTTAAACATCTTTTAGCTAATGCTCTCCTTAGGTTTCCTTAGGTCCTACCATTACTGATAAGAACAAGAAACACATGGAGTGACGGGTATAAAAGCTTACTTCAACTTTTATCATGGCTCATGTCTCCATGATCAAATATGACCAATGCAGTTGATGTATCAACGTCAGTTCTAATTCGATTGTATCTAAGGATATTATTAGTTAGCTTGATGAATAATTGGGTCATCTATGAGCACTGCCGCTAATTACTATTAGCTGGCTACATCTTTTCACAAGACAGGTGGTGTTTGTATTATAAACAATAAAATTATAGAGCAAACTTATCAGATAAGTGAATCATTCCCCATTCTCCTTGAACCATATGTTTCTCTAGAAGTACATACATTTCTTTGGCTGTCACGTTGCATATTTAATTTTGGGCACCGACCAGCTGGTGTTGTCACTGGTTACAATATGAAACGTTCTCAATAGTTCTATGAGATTTTTATAGAGAAATCTAGGATCTAGAAAGGGTAAGCGTGTGCCAGTAAATAATGTCCTAGTGGTCCTCTTATTTCGTTTCTGAAGGTTTGTTTTGGATTGTTAATATTCTTTTTCTGAAAATGCAGTGAATTTTTTTATCCACTTGATGTACATTATATTGAGATTGAGGGTTTATACCTCATTGCTCTTGTAATTTACTCCATATCACTAAGTTGCACATCCTTTTTCGTGTTTGGATTTGCTATACAACTATTACATTGTTTTTTCTCTTTCCTATTTGTTGGTGATGGTTGCTGACATTTTTTATTCAGTTTATGATCAATATCACATGGTCACTTTGAGAAAACTCGTGTTAAAATGAAAGTCCTTCATTCATACGCTCCTTTTTTTTGACAGATGCATTTATTGGTGTCAACATTGGTTTAGATATATCTGATATCCCAGGCCCAACAGAGATTGTTGCTCTTCTGAAGGCTCAAAGTATCCAACATGTGAGACTCTATGATGCTGACCGAGCCTTACTTCGTGCACTTGCCAAGACAGGAATCCGTGTAACCGTTTCTGTTCCCAATGACCAGTTACTCGGCATTGGTCAGTCCAATGCAACTGCAGCAAACTGGGTTACTCGAAATGTCATAGCTCATATCCCTTCTACTAACATCACTGCCATATGTGTTGGATCTGAGGTTCTAACTACACTCCCAAATGCAGCCCCTATTCTAGTCTCTGCCATAAATTTCATTCATTCTGCTCTTGTTGCTGCTAATCTAGATCAGCAAATTAAAGTCTCTAGTCCGCACTCTTCTTCTATCATCCTTGATTCTTTCCCTCCTTCCCAGGCATTTTTCAACCGTACATGGAATCCAGTCATGGTTCCCATGCTTAAATTTTTGCAATCAACAGGTTCATATCTTATGCTCAACGTGTATCCATACTATGATTACCAGCAGGCCAATGATGCAATCCCACTGGATTATGCTTTATTCCGTCCCCTACCTCCAAATAAGGAAGCTGTTGATTCCAACACTCTGCTGCATTATACTAATGTTTTTGATGCAGTCGTTGATGCTGCTTATTTTGCAATGTTGGATTTGAACTTCACCAATATCCCTATTATGGTGACTGAGTCAGGATGGCCCTCCAAAGGTGACTCATCTGAACCTGATGCAACTGTTGATAATGCCAACACTTACAACAGTAACTTGATCAGACACGTCCTTAATAATACGGGGACTCCAAAACATCCTGGAATTGCTGTTAGCACCTATATTTATGAGCTTTATAATGAAGACTTACGATCAGGTCCATTCTCGGAGAAGAACTGGGGGCTATTTTATGCAAATGGAGAACCGGTGTATACCTTACACTTGACTGGTGCTGGTAATATATTTGCAAATGATACAACAAACCAAACCTTTTGTGTCGCAAAGAGTAATGCTGACCCTAAGATGTTACAGGCAGCACTTGATTGGGCTTGTGGACCAGGGAAGGTAGATTGTTCCCCTTTGCTGCAGGGTCAAACATGTTATGAACCGGATAATGTAGTTTCACATTCTACATATGCTTTCAATGCATATTATCAGAAGATGGATAAATCACCCGGTAGTTGTGATTTCAAAGGCGTTGCATCTATTACTACCACAGATCCAAGTATGGCAATACATACTCCTACATAAATATATGAGTTGGATACAAATGTGTGTACATTCACTAGAACACCATTGCTAGGCAATAAGTAAACATGCATGTTTGCATCCAGGCTTGCACCTTAACACAATAACCAGGTTTCATAGAATTACATATTAGATGAATTATGAATTGTTCTATATCAAAGAAGGTCTGCATAATCACTTTTCTATTTAAAGTTGCTTAGCATTTTAATTCAACTGATGTTTGTTGCATTGCAATTTTTACAGGTCATGGCTCTTGTATATTTCCAGGAAGGTATGATTCTAGAGCCTCTGTTACTTTGTTCGTTGCCATTCCTTTCCTGAATATATGTGCTGTCTTATTAATGTATATTCCCAATCCTTCTCTTTCAACTCTCAAAGCTGTTAAATTACTTTACATCTTTTTTCTTTCTTTGGTTTCATATTTATGGTGAAATACAGTCACGGGAGAAAGGGAACCCGAATAAATGGCACATCACTGGCCCCATCTAATTCCACAAGTTCGAGCTGTTTGTCACAATATTACTACAATGGTGGTTTTTTCACAAGCTCGTTGGGTCTGGTTGTTCTATTTTTGTTTGCAGTTATGTAAAACTAGGCCCATCTTCTGTCCATCTTTGGAATATAATTAATGGAGGCATTCTCTTCAACCTTCTTCTGCAAGATTGCATCGCAACATACCTTATTTAGAGTTCCTTCTAAAAATTATTTGAGTTGCCCAGTTGATCAACATGTATATCAGCAATTGTAATGAGTTGTCCATTGAATTTTGTACAAACAGACAGTAATTATTTGACATCATTGCTGTAAGCATAGTTTCTTTTCCTTTTGAATAACAATTTTATTCTTTGAATTTGAATTATTTTGTCTCTGGAATCATTTGGAATAATTTGGCATAATGATCTTGACATTGTACACAGCTGATGAATTGACTCTTTCGTGATGACTTGGATGGATTTAGGGAAAGCCTTCGTCAACAGTCAACCTTTAAGTACATTCGGGAACGCAAATAATATCATCATTCATCAGCCATAAGCTTTATACAAGTTACAGGAACTTAATGGCTTGGTGCATAATAGTTGAAACTTATCCGAAGTTGTACTTCATTATAGAACATCAGTAGTGTAGGTATATCCGTGAGAATTTTCATCACAAACTTTACAGATCAGTGAAGAGTCTGAAGAAGTGCACCACCAATTTGTGTGTTGCTTACAGTATGGTTTGTTACAGAAACTGCATTTGGGAAGCTGTAACCAACATTCAAGGCAGAATATATCTTCACAAGCTCCCTCTTCCACTTCTCCGGATTCAATGCATCCACCACAGTTTTCACACCTTGGAATACAAAATTTGCAACCCCTACATGGAGATAGTGGCCATTCCCTCCTCATGCAGTGCCCTCTGGGGCAATCATAAACCATCCTCACCTCAGAGCACCTGGGACATATCTCTAAATCAATAAGTCGTTGACTCTCTTCATGCTTAAATACCGAAAAGCGACCTCGTTCATGATAGTAGACAGGCTGCTGCTTTTGCTGCTCCTCTAATGGATGATTCTTTCCCAGCTTCATGATAAGCATGTCAAGATGATCCTTCTGTACATTGTAAATGCCGTTTATACTTAAGGTCTTCAAGCAATTGCTTCTTTGGCATAGTGTTTCCACTGCTCTTAGAACTCCTTCAGGGGTTATACCTGTGCACGCTGGTATACGCAGCTGCACCCCAAATGAAACCATAAATGAGACAACACTTCAATCCTACTATGTTGGCAAAACCTGATTTTTCCTCCTATATGCATTCAGTTTCTAGCTTATGTGAAGATCTAGACATGGTTGTCAAGTAGTTTTTCAATTTTCAATTAATTTTACAGAAAATCCACAGCCAGTTTAACACTCAATTCCATACATTTCTTTACATTGTCCTAATTGATAAAGAACTACACCGAACCTCACAGATTCATTCAGATAAAACAGGAAACCATGAAAAGTTTATTGGTACCTTGTTTATGAGAGGGTTTTGTTCCACGACCCTTTGGAGCCCCTCGTCGGTAACGTGCATGCAGTTGATGAGAGTGAGAGTTTTGAGCCTACCATTGGCTTTGGAGGTGACTTTCAGTAGAATCTCATCATTGAGTCGCCAACTGAGAGGCTTTTCAACAGTAAGATTCAACCATGGTAATATGTCATTGTTGACTGCATCCCTGAGTGATGTGCAAACCTGAGACATGAGCACAACCTCGTACACAGGAAGATATGTCAAGACTAGAAACATAGCCTGGTGAGGAGGCTCTGCTTCATGTTGTTCCTGCTCAACTGTTAAACTAACCGCCTTGGATGCCTCTGCCATGTTTGGTTCTCTTACGAAATCAAAACTTGATATTTTAATATCAGTGTAGTAGATAAAATGAGTTGGCAAGGGACACGAAATCAAATCTCAGTATGACACGTTAACTATATATGTGGTTCAAGGTGTGCCAGCCACACATCACAAATCTTCACTTCCCTTTATCCCACCTTTACCCCTTCTCTATGGAGGTATAATTATCACTTAAATAAACTCAGTTTCTTAAATGGTGTGTGAATTTTTATAATTATAACACGATTTTAATATAATTTAAAAGAAATATTTTTTTTTTAAAACTCATATTTATTGTATAATTTCTTTTATGATTATAAAAATAAGTAACAAATTTTTTGAACTAAAAATATCTTTATTGTTAAAAATAAATAAAAGTATATTGTGCACATAAATTTTTATTGTCAATATATGTAATTTATAATTATATAATATATAGATTTGTGTTCCATATTCTATAATTTAAAGATTATATATATATTTGTGTTTGTATCCGTATTGTATGAGTGTTTATGACCGTATCGTATCAGTGTCTATGTTGTATAAATGTCCGTATCCGCATCGTATAAGTCCGTTTACATATTTTTTCACCACAAATTTCAATACTGTATAATATTGTGCACTTAAGTAATCTCAATAATTTAATTTTTATTTTTTTTACTATTTAAAAATTAAGAAATAAATTATTTCTATTTCTTCTAAGGGCAAGTTGCATCATCTTCCTCTACCATTGTCACACAGTGAGTTTATATTAGTTTCCAGAACTTTCTCATCAACATTTGCTGATGCCTTCTGCATCTTGTCAACTTCATCTTCCTCTGTGAGTATATATTATTTTCCAGAACGTTATCAACAAAACTAGCTAACATCTTCTTATTGAATTTTGGAATTTTGACTATCATTTCTTCCTCAAATTTAAAATATTTTACATAGAAATATTTTGTTTGGATATAATTTTTTAAAATTAAAATTTTAGAAATTTATGAAAATAATTATATATAATAGAAATTAAATGATAGTAATTTTAAATTTGAACTAATTTATCTAAATGAAAATAAAAAACAATTCAGATTCTTTGAAAAATTTAAAATTTCTTATCTAAGGTTCATATTGGATGAATAATTTTATAAGATAATTTATAATATAGAATGTTTAAAATTATTTATGTAAAATATGTTATTTGAATTCAATTTAAAAAATAAATAAAATTATAGCAATTTACAAGAGTAATTTTATAAATCTCAAAAAGAAGAATTTGGAAATATTTATATTATTTTTTTATGAACAACCAAAGAGTTCAACCTAACTTTGATATGAAAGCGATTGGGGTTGGCTAGCCCGCCGAAACACATGCCAACAAGTTGATCATTGAAGGTCATTTTTAAATTTTTTAATATTTTTTTTAAAACACACTTTATCACATAAATATTTTTAAGTCTTTAAATAATTAATTTCTCTAGTTGAATTAATTGAAAGTGCTTCTAAAAAAAAATTCACAAACACCACCTTAAAATTTTGGGTTAAAAGTGATGTGATGCTATTTTATTCCCTTCTTAGTACTAGCCCAGTTTATTTCTATAAATGATTTAGGATTTCTTGTTCATCTCCAAATCTACCAAGGGATTCACATCTTTTTAATGATCTAGGGTAAAAATAATTCAGAAAAATGATGTAGTTATAACTGGCATGGTGTGAGAAAAATCCTAACACTGAGAAAATAAAGATCCATTGTGTTGAAACAGGTTTCAGTAGATAATAGATTTGTGTAATGTACCAAAGTGTCAAGTGTGAATTTGAGAGTGGAATTCTGTAAAATTATCTATTTCTGAGATGAAGAAAGAGTATCCTTTCACTTTCACAACAAATTACACACTCGAATGCTCTCCCATTCCAAACTGAAGTGCATGAAGTACTTCACAGAATACAAATGTCTTTAAATTTTACAATTTGCAATTTCACTCAGTTGGTTTGAAATACTAAATTATTTCAAGTTTCCAAGGAGGAGTTTTGCATGTGGAAGTTATGAATGGTCTAATGGTTCAACTGCTGTCTTGAATAGAAGGATATAAACTTTGTCAATGGAAAAATACACGAAACCACCAACAGAATGAGTAACATAGGAGCCAAAACTAGTGCCCACAATGCAGTGCCATGCTGGACCATATGAAGAATCAAATTCCTGCAAAACAAGAATGTTTTTGTCTGAGCCATTCAAGCATGGACCAAAAAATGTTCAGAAACAAGGAAATGAAATGAGACTTATTCATTGTGTTATTATTAGTATGAATCTTGTTAACTGTACTAGACAAAAGGGATAGAGCAAAGAACATCCAAAGATTGTGAGTGTACCCTTGATTGATGTGTAAAAGATTATCTTTTTACTGCTATTTTTTTAGTATATATTGATAAAATCCATCGTATAGTTCTTGATTCTATCTTAATTCATTCATTAAGACTAATTAATTTGGGATTCTCTAAAGTACAACAAATATATTTGGATACCGATCCACTTATTACATAATCGGGTTCAGATCAATCGGGTTCAAACCCATCACCCTACACCCAGGCATAGGCCAGTGAAGCTGTTACTAAGTCATAATAGGGTCTACGCTCATTACCCTACATTAACCAACAAGATAATTCAATCTTCATTGGACCAGAGAGTTACCATACTCTTCATGATACTCGTACTTTATCACTTGATTGAAACTAAGTCTTCTTCAATAAAATTGAACATAAAACTGGTGAAGCCTCATAAGGCAACTCCTGAGTCTACTCAATATCTTTTCTTGCCATCTCTATACTCAAAGTAAACACCCTTAACGTGCCATTTTCAGTCTCTTCTGATACAAGCTAGTTTGTATACTGTAGGATAGCTACAGAGCCTTCCTTCAGCAAACCAATTGCCACAACCCGCAAGAAAGATAAAATAGCAGATCAATTTCAAACAAGCTTAGTTCCATTTTGAAATTACCAAACAACTAGCCCTTCCATAGATGCTCACTCAATTGACAAAAATACCAATACCCCAAATGAAAACCGACTCATAAAGCTTGTGATTTTAAAACCATTGGTCGTGCCAACTAGTTTTTTTTGAAGCAAATTAACAACAAAGACTTGTGATCAAGAAGATCAAACACAAACAACCAACATAAAGTACTACATTGAGGAAGAAGAATAAACATAGGAGAGCTAAAATAACGGTTTGTCACATCAGACCACTTTTCATATTTCAAAAGCTTGCAAACTAGCCATTGAGGTTTCACACCATGTATGTGGCAAAAGATCAGAACCAGAAACAGATCTTGTAAAGAAAACAAGACACTTGAAATGAACACAAACAATAATTAAAAAGAAAGGTAACCTTCTTAAGTGCAAGGGCTAGGCGTTTACTATCGAGCTTCTTTGGTGACATAGAATCCAGAAGATCACGAGCACAACGAAAGGCACAATTCTGAAGAGGGAGAGGCATGTCACAAGCTCTGACACGAAGGTTACTGTGTTGTAGGTGATCATGCTGCTCTTGTTGCTCTATGTCTTTCTTCTTCTGTATCAAGCCTTTAAGGAACTTGCTTCTTCTTTCTAGCTCCTCCTCTGCACCAGCCATCTTCTTCCCAACTCACCCTCTCATCACTCACACACACATCAAAACCTTTTCTTCTCTTGCACTCTTACTTTCTCAGATAAAGCAGTGCCAAATACCCTTTGCACTCTATTGTCCCCTGGAGGGGCCCCAAAGAGAGTAAAGGAACAAAGAGAAAGTAAGAGGGAATAAGTATGGCGAGATTAAGACGGAAACAAAATTTAGATGCTATGTTTAGTATTGTGTAGTGCGAGTGCCTTTGGTAGGTTTGGTATTGGTTTTTGAGTTGCGGTGGTTCTTTTAATGCATGCATTTGTTGTTGTCTGCGTGTACTCGTTGGTTAAGGCGTAGAGACACTTTGCAAATTTCTAGTTTACCAATACTTTGATATGCTGAAAACATTGGATACTAAACCACATCATGAAGTTCATTGATTTTTATAATTAGTTTTCTGTGTATTTTTTTTACATCACTTTTAAACTCTTCAAAATATATCATAAAAGTTAATTGGATGGTTTGGAGAATTCGAAGTATGTTTGCAGATCAGGCGTTAAACAGGTTGAACTTGACTATTTTTTTATAAGAGTTGAGTAAGAATATATTCCTAAAATGTCTGTATAAGGATTTACTCACCCAAGTGTACGTGAATCTAAAGCCTAAAAAGTATGATAAGAGTGTAATCCACTCATGAAATTAGGTGTTATATTATATTTGGCAGGAATAGTTTATATGGGTGTGGTTCTGTTTTTATACTTTATTGGAAGTTGTTATCTTAATTTGTCCTACTTATAGTATATACATTTGCTTTACTTTTTTGGCTGCAATTTTTGAACTAAAAGACATTATGGGAATCAGGAAATGATGCTGGATGCATCTACTTTATACAGTCATGCAAAATCAATCATTTTTTACTTTTTCTTTTTTCTTTCATTTTACTAACAATAAATATTTTTACTTTTCCTAGCATTGACAAAACCTGCTAAGAGGGAACATGTCCACCACTCTTGTCTGTCGTGGATTTGGTCAAAGTAGAAGTTTCCTAGTGGCTATGAACAGTATGTACACACTGTATTTTTTTTTCTGCTAAGAAAATCAATAGAAAACTTCGTTTCTCGCAACTAATGTGTGATTCGGCAAGCTCGAGGAAGTTATGAAATGGCTAGGCTACATCTATAGGAAATTATGTGAAATTTAACTTTAGTTAAGAGTATGTTAATAAAATACATAGTAGAAGTATTTTATGTTTAATCTTTTTGTAACACGTGTTTTATTTATCAGAGATACATTATCAAGCTACATCATTAGTGTATTAAGTCTTTAAAATAATGTATATATTAATAATTGTTTTATGTTATCATTACTTATCACTTTCATGTATATATGAAATTATTACATAAATATATGTGTCTGATAGCATAGAGAGTTGAAGAATAAAGATAGAAAATAATGATTATAGTACTAAGAGGTAGAGCTACTGCAGTTAGTTTGAACATGAGATTAGAGGACATCGCAAAGTTCATAATAATACCTCTCTCAGAATCATAAACCTTACACCTGTTGTTCTTTTCTTCAAGTTCTCCAACCTTTAACAAGTTATTCTTTAGATCAAGCACATACAAAACTTCAATTATCACTTGTATTGTTGGAAAAGTGAGAATTAATTTTTCTCGTGTAGATAAAAAATGGTCACATGTGAAAGTAATAAGCCAATAAAAGAAAAATAGAGTAAATTAAAATAATGTTACTGAGAATTTTTAACGGAAAAATCTTCAAAACTTGAGAAATAAAATCACGGATTCTAATCTAAAAAATGTTTTCACTATAATAGTAGGATTACAATATTTGTTTTTCTCACTCTCTGTGTGAGCATAACACTCAATCTCACTAAATAAGGATGAAATACAATATCTCAATAACTTCTTACTAGGATTTCTAATCTCACAATATGATAAATATCTATTTTCTCATTTACTCTCTATGTTGCTCTTCTCACTTGCTTGTCTTTCTCTTCCTCACAAGTTCTCTTTATGTAGATAATGAGAGGAAAACTTAGCACATAAAAAGATAGTGGATAATTAAAACATATCATATTTTTAAGAGATATATATATAATTACAAAACTTTTAGAAAGACAAACAGAATGTTGAACTGTAGATTTCCATTAAAATAATTAAAATAACGAGAGATTCTCAATATGTATTCCAACATTCCGTTTGCCTTTCACCCCAACATTGCTTTATTTCCTAGCTTTATACTGTCTTCCAAGTGCTCATAAAGATCTGGAAAACATTCCTTTTTATTGCACATGTGATTGCTACAATCTGAATCTATAAATCCTGCAAAAGTTGTTCATCTCAAACGCAAGCCATGAGAAACATTTCTTCTGAAGTCTCTCTATGATTGCTTTCCTTGTTTTGACATTCCCACTTGAAATGTCCTAGTTTATGTACAATTTCAAAGTAATATTGTGGTCTTTGTGATCTTCTGCATCTGCCAGCAAATACTAACTTTGCATACATGGTTCCTTCAAAAACGTAAAGTACACCATCTTCAGAGGTATAACCAAAACTTGGAGGTTGTGTATAAAGTGCAATCACAATAAACAAGCTCACTCTGGTTGATCAGGAGCATCCTCAAGGTAATTGCATGTCCATTTTAGGCTCATTAGCCGGGTCTTTCAAAATATCACGGATTGCAAGCATCAGAAAACAGCAACATATCATTTCCAGAACAGTTTTTTGAGCTAGAGTGCTGAAAGCATAACCCTAGTTCAAGATAACATGTAGCAAGTTTTGGTAGTACAATACAGAAATGATGTTTTGTATTCAATTTGATGATTCTCATGATCTAGAGACTTACACAATTATTGGGTTCCTTGACACTTTAAATGATGGCAAAAGGATCTAAATGATGGAGTTTTAAATTATTGAGGGACTAAGTGATTGTTAAAATCTTCTGAGTACTAAAGTGATCGTTCTTGTAATCTTAGAGGCAAAATGACCGTCTATCCAAGAAAAAGGAACAAGGAAAATGCATTTATAAGTACTCAATAATCTAGTCATGGAATGAATATGCTTGTGGAGCACTTACATACAAAAACAATAAATTGAGTTTAATAGAGTTTCAATTTCAGATACACTTCAGCTATCAACATATAGGTAGTGTTTAGTAGACACGTTAGGTATTGCTTGGTAAACATGTCAAAACAGGGTGGAACATAACAAATGGATTGTGTTCTGTTTGGTGCATTTCCAAAATAGAACATAGTAGGGCATGAGGTTAAAAAATGCTGCATTTTGATTTCACTTAAAAAGGGTAGAACCAATAACAGAAAAGGACATTTTATCCACACTACAAACACTATCATAGTAAACCACTTGCTTCAAAGTTGGATCTTCTCATGTTACATGGCTATCGTGGTAAGAAATAGTACTTTGTTCTCTATTGCCCATTACTTTGGAAGATCATCAAACTTTTGTACCTAAATTCAGTGACTGCTAAGGCCAAAAGAAAAAGAGAATTTATTAAACATAGCACTGGTACATGTTCATTTATTGCAGGACTAAGTAACATGTCAGGGTGATAATGCTGTCTTAAAAATAGGTTTTGAGCCGTAAGAGAGAAATCAGTGACTAAAAAAAGTGATTATAGTTTTAAATGAAAATCTCATTTGCCACAAATCCTGAATTACCCAGATAACCGAGCAATAATTACAACATATATCAGTCTGTTAAACGTTTCCACTGTCTTATTTCCTTCTCCATGTTTGATATCTCCTTATCATACTTTCCCTGTTTCTCACCCTTCTGTCATTTGAGTGAGCATCTATATCACTGTTATTTTCTCTAAATAATACATTTTTTTTATCAGATATGTCCTGCACAAGCAATCACAATTGACGCGAAAGAACCTGTTGATGCCATTGTTGAAGGGCCTGAACAAGTTTGAAGGCAAAAAATGTAAATTATTTTTAAGAGTGATTAAAGAGTAGCATTTGGTATCATCAGTCTTTTTACAAATATAGGAATATCAATAATCGTAAGTGAGCAAAAATAATAATAATAAAAAAAAATAATAAAAAATAATAATAATAATCAAATAATGAGCTGTGTAATGCTCAATATAGATAAAATACGTTGATCATACCCCTTCATTAAAAACTCAAACCCATTTATTCTGAAATGGTCTAGGAGATTCGGACACTTCTCTTAAATGACGTATTTGTATCAGACACACGAATTGGTGTCGACACTCGTAGGACATTTGTCGGTGAAGTGTTCAATTCAAAAAATATTTGTTAGATTTCTGAAAATTCTTGAACGGTTTTAACACAATTTTAAAAAAGATAAATACAATAATTTTTTAAAAACTCAAATTTATTGTATAAATCTTTATTATGATTATAGAAATAAGAAACAATTTTTTTTGAACTAGTCATGAAAAACATCTTTCTGCTTTAAAAAAAAATTGAAACATACTCATACACATAAATATTTATTATCAATTTATATAATTCATAATTATATAATATATAGATTTGTGTCTTTCTGTCTAGAAATTATACGTATCTCCGTATTCGTGTCAGTGTCGTATCAGTATCCATATCAGTAAATGGTACTTATTGTTGCTTTGATTTGATTGTTTATTATTAATTAAGCTTGAGTATAATGTCAAATCCAAGGTTTTTGAAGTTACACGATAATCTTTGGCACAAGGCAATGAACAATGTTTTGGTGAATAAAAAACTAAGAGAATGTCAATGTCTTGTTTTGGTCATCTCACGTGGACGGACGAAGAAATAAAAAAACAAAAATTAGCATTTGAAGGAACGAAATGGCTGCCACAGTTTTGTTTTCTTATTAATACTGTAACTTTGCTAGGACCCAAAAGACAGGCATTGCATAATCTCTGCATCAAATCAAATATTATTGAAAAAATTACTATAACCTACTTAAAGAAAAATAAAATGACAAGTTCTTTATAAAACACATAATACTTAAGAAAATTTTAAATGACATATAACTTTTTGCAAATTACAATTATCCTGTATATGCTTTTATCATTTTTAAAATTCTGATTTTTTATGATTGATACTATAAAAAAATACATCTATGTAAACAAATAAAAGACTATTTTATAAACTAAAAAAGATTTGATATATAAAATAGTTTTTATTATTAATAAAAATTTATAAAATAATTTTTAAATTGTTATCTAATTATTAGTTATTAAAGTTTTAGTTATTTATTATTTTATATTTTAAATTAATTTATATTAAATATTAGTACCAAATTTAGGTAACTAATTTATATATAAATTTAAAAATTATTTTATAAATTTTTATTAATAATAAAAATAATTTTAGATATAAATAATTTTTTAATCTTTAAATTATTATTTAATTTAGTTAATATAGTAACTAATTATTTTTTATCTTATATTTTAGTTACTATTTAATAATTTTCGTGAAAGTATTTGATCATGTATATATTTTTTTTCACAAAAACTCATTTAAGGGAAACATACTTTAAATGTTGCCTCTTTATGATCCTAAACATCTATGTAAAAGTTTCAAGTAAACTGCCAAATCTATATTATAAAAAGAATTGATAAATAAAACTTAAAGTGTGTTTGTTCATGTATTCATTGTAAGTGTTTAGTATCATATAAACAAAAACGATTAAATTTAGAAGATAAAGTAATAAAACTAGTACTAATTTGTTTTCTTTTATCAGTTAAAACTTTTTTACATTTAAGAACCTATTTCATGGAGACAACACCCATTTTTTACGGGATAGTTATATCGTTTTATTAAATATATTAAAGTAAAAAAAATAAGTATCCTGTGGGGAAAATTGCCCCTCTACCACATCCATTGTATTCTTATTTATTGTTTTTATTTTACAATAATTATATTTGTATATTCATTTTCTCTTTATATTCCATTCTATTTTCTTCAAATTTTTCTCTTTTTTCATTTTTTGATTTATTATTTCTTTCTCTCTTTATTACTATATGGCCGAAGATAGAATGTATATTTATCAAGCTTCTTATTTTGTGAACAGCTTCAATGTGTGTTCCAAACCAATAACGGTTAACTTCTTTTTTTACTGTTTTTCTTACAAAGCACGCTCACACGTATGTGGCCAAGTCGCAGGATGCAATCATTTCTTTCTCTGATTGGTGTGTTGATCTTTTGGTCTGTATGGAGATGATGTTTTGTTTGGATATAAGAGTGAGGATTGTAGGCGGTTCTTTCCGGATTTATTTAAGTATTTAGAAGTTGATGGAGTGTGTGTTGTGAAAAAAAGTTAAAGGTCGTATATTTTGTATTTGGGTTGGGTCACCTCACATTTATTCATTGTTTAGTGCTGATAAAAAAAAATATGTAGCCAATCACAATTTAATAACTACTTTGGGAATCTCATATTAAATTACTGATTCAAACTATTACATTGAAAATATCTTAATATCATAGATATAAAATGAAAAGATTAAGACACTTAGAACAGAAGAAAATGCAGAAAAGAAAAAAATGCAGGTAATACCATATTCGTAGAAAGAAAACAACAACAACAACAACAGAAAATAATACACTGTTGAATCATAAGTGAGACATGCATCACATATGCATTGTGCGTGATTCTCAACGAGTCATAGGTTGAACTGCTGGAGCAGTTGGAACCCTTGCTACAGCCTCCTTCCCTCGCTCAACAATTCCTTCCCACCCTAAGTGTCATTTTCAAATCAAACACATTAGTTCATCATCACAAACAAAGCAACTCATTCTATAGAAATGAATGGATTTGGTTGGTACCAATGAGCATGTCAAATCCACGGTTTTGAAGTTCACGATGTTCTTGGCACAATGCACAGGTTTCACAACAACAATGAGTCAAGAAATCCAAAAATGGAGTCCCCTTCAACTTGTATTGTTGCCTCATCTTGGTGCGGTATACACATGAGTATATACAACCACAGCCAAGTAAACAGTAAATCAGTGAATACAGTGCTCCACTAGCACCACATGCTGCACATCAAACATCAACATTCATTACTTACCAATAACCTATCCAACAACCTAATTAGCATTACTTAATCAACCTCAACCTCATAGAAATCAAAGAATTAAGACACCAATCAAATGAAAAGATACTTGAAAGTTATCATCATCAAACATATATGCCACACAATACTTTTTCTCAGAAAGAAACTGTTTCTTACACGTTGCTCCCTTGTCGACAACCTCTGCAATTTGACCAAACGTGATGCATGGACACAAGCACGTTATGAAACCTGAAACAAAATACAGATGAGACAATATATATGTAATTAATCTAAAAGAAAAAATAGTAATGGCTTAAGAGTTTGTAGGAGTTATAACGGTGCAACTATTACGAAGTGGACTTTAAGCCTAACTCAACCCCATAAAACCGACTTAATGGGGTGAGGTTTGCATCCACTTATATACTACCAACACTACTTAATACTTGGTTGTGAGAAGAGGAGCTTACAGTTTTTGAGGTCGGAGAAGCAGTCAAAGAGGCCGGTGGACCATTCAGTCTCCGGCATCGGAGAAGCAGCGGCAGCGGGATGATTGTGGTGTGGTTGTGCACCTTGTGAGGTTGGTGGTAGAGACATAACTCTTACAATTTTGATGGTGGTGAGTGTAGTAACTGAAGCTTTGAAATAAAAAAAAATTGATTAAGTATAAGTAATCACTGTCATTATTAAGAACTAGAATTCTCGAAAGAGAACTTACCGAAAGATAGGAAATGATTAATGTGTGAGTGAGAGGCCGTGGCAGGCAACAATTTATAGTAGAATTGAGGGACAATGTTCAATATTTTTTTACCAATTCATTTCACCCATACATATAACTTAAACCACGTTTCTCTTTTTAAACTAAATATTTCGGCATAAGAAATTGTGCTTCTACACAAACTCTGAATAAAATATTACACAATTCAAATAGAAAAAAAAAAGAAAAGAAAAAAATACGAGGTAAATATATAAAAACAAAAACGACTGCATAAATTTTCTTACTACATGATTATTAAACTCATACTCTATATCTAAGCCCTAAACAGAGACGAAAGAATAAAATCTAAAGTCATTTAACAAATTTGAATGGGATATAATATTTTGAGCTCAAGGAAAAATATAGAATGGAATTAATATTTCAAACTTAAAGAAAACATACTATCCCATTTTCAAATAAATTCGTGTGTTAAACCACACCTAAATACTTATGGTATTACCTTTTTTAAGAAAAAAAAATCACGACAATAAAATAAAATTGATCATGCAACTATATTCAACTTTATCTATAAGAATGTATAAAAGAGATTTTCGCCGTTTGCTATAAATGAATCATTTTTATATTTTATTTTTAATAATATTTTTTAATTTATACAAAATGAGGTATCTTATTATATATTAAATTATATACTAATATAGATTATATATTGGTATATATAATAAACGAAGTGATAAAAATAATATACATATAATATTTAATATATTTAAAATAAAAAAAATAGAAATATTAAACTTTAACTATTGAAATAAAATAACGTAATAAAAATTGTGAATACACGATGAAACATCGCCTAATATTTAAACAAATTAAACAAAAACTTACATTAAAAAAACTAATGTAGAGTAGAGAAGAAATAATATAGAGGAATGGTCAGATAATAAAATTAGAATAAGAAAAGAAAGGAAGAAAACCATGTTTAGAATTAATTTTATTCCATATTTTTTTATTAAAATATTTAGTGAATGGTTTTAGGCTGATTTTGGCTTTAAACCCTAAAACCTAATAATCTCGATCTAATGAATTTGATTAAATTCGATCTATAACATTTAAAATATTCAATTTTAAACATTTAGAATGAGTTAAATTGATTTATTTAGATGTATAAATAGGTACATGCAAAGCACTAAGAGGTAAGCTCTTAATAAAATAAAAAGTAAAAGTGTTTGGTACCTTCTTCTCTTTCTTTATTCTTATTTATCGTTCAAAGGGTTCGCAAAGTCCAAGTTGTTGTGAGGGCCATTTATAAATTAACTATTTCGGTATAGCTTGGAAAATAGGATTTAAATTATAAATGGTAATGTGTCTGCACAACTTCATTTTATTGGTTTGTTGCATGAGAGTTTGTAGGTATAAAATATTTTTTTAAATCAATGAAAATAAAAAATTTAAAGTTGTGTTTCGGTCCATATATGTACTTCAGAGGGTAGAATTTAAAATGGTTAATTTTAATATTTTTAAGAATATAAGCCTGCATGAAGAAATTATGGAAGCGTAGGAAAATGTCATTAAAATGAGTGACACTTTGACTGAAAAATTGAATAATAAAATCTTTAATCATCTTTTCCATTATATCTCGACATTTATTGGGGAACAATGACACTTCTCTTCTTCTAAAGGTGTGGAACCATGACATTAATTGCCTATGTTAAAATGGAACATTATTGTCCTTTATGTCTAACTCAGGCAAATAGGCATAGGGTGGTTACATGAAATTCTAAATTACCTTTTGAGTTACTGGGGCTTTCTCCATTTTTTTTTTCTTTGACTAGTTTAGATTCATTGCTTTCTTCCTCTTTTCTGAACTTA
>Ga0123342_1000202_pt1 | contig 82844 bp, 36 predicted proteins | sample Turbeawhitnodule_FD_89960 | JGI IMG/M metagenome (GOLD analysis project Ga0123342, IMG submission 89960) | Root nodule microbial communities of legume samples collected from Mexico - Turtle bean Mexico white nodule | ecosystem: Host-associated > Plants > Roots > Nodule | place: Mexico: Nepantla... | reverse complement strand
TACTTTCTTTTATTAAGAGTGATGGTAGTCCTTTGGTTAAATTGATTAAGCTTGTGGTGATAACCTTTTCTATATGGATGATATGGCGTATGAGGAATTATGCTAGATTTCAGGATAAGATTGAGGTTTCTAAGGTTATTTCAATAATTAAAGATTTAACTTGTCTAGTGGGAAATTCGTCTAAAGCTTCAATGAAGAATGATATGTTGGACTTCAACGTGATTAAGTTTTTTGGTATTAGGACTCGTAGTGGTAAAGTTCTTCGTCCTCTTCCTATTAGATGGGAATTTCCTTCACCAGGCTTGGTTAAAATTAATATTGATGGGGCTGTTAGGGGGTATCTTGGTCTTGCTACCTGTGGAGGTATTTTTCGTGGGAGTATGGGAGAATTTATTGGTGCTTTTTCAGCGTTTCTTGAAGTTCAGACTGCTTTGTTTGCTGAGTTTTATGGAGTTATACATGCTATGGAGGAAGCTCAAAAAAATGGGACTTACTAATGTCTGGCTTGAATGTGATTCTGCCTTGGTTTGTGCTGCGTTTACTGTCAGGACTAATGTTCCGTGGATGCTTCGTAATCGATGGAATACTTGTTTTAATTTCTGTGGGACAATCAGGCTTAGAGTTACTCATATTTTTCGTGAAGGGAATGTGTGTGCTGATAAGTTGGCTAATTTAGGATTTATTCATAGAAAATCATTTCATTGGTATAATAGACTTCCAGCTAGTCTGTTCTTAGAATTATTTATGAATAGGTATAGTTTACCTATGTATCGTTTTTGTTAACATATGAGTTTTGGTCTAGTCCTCCCATATTTTTGTATTTTCTTTCTTTTTTCTTTTTTTAATAATATTTTTTTTTATGTGATGGCAGATAATTGTTGTTATTTTAGATGTCAGCCTAATTGAGATGTCAAGTTGTATAAAAATGCCAACATGAAAACTTTTTATAATAAAAAGAAATGTCATAAATAAAGTTATCAATCTCTGCATATAAGTTTGGGCACGGGGTTGTTGTGGTGTTAATGGGTCTCATGATCTTCTTACACTATCAACTTGTAATATTTATTTAATTATTTTTTATTTAATTGTATTTTATGAATAACCGTGGTAGTTTATATAATTTATTCGGTGTATTATTTCCAATAATGTTTTCATGTCAACATTTATTTTAATTTTATACGTAAAGATATCTCTAAGTAAGTAAAATTTGGGTAGTTAATGGTTAAATATCAATTTAAAAATCATTTTATATAATTTTGTTAATAATAAAAATTATTTTAAATATCAATAGTTTTTTTTAGTTTATAAAATAATATTTAATTTAATTAAATAATAATTAATTATTATTTTTAAAAAATATTTTTTATTTAATAATTTTTTTAGTGATTAGAAACATATTTTTTAGTCTTTGTACTCTTTTTAAGCTTAGAATATGAAATATTAAACTTTCAATTCAGATTAACCCTTCTGAAGCAGAAGGGAATATTCTTCTTTATCCAAGTTTTTTAATTAAATAATTGGAAGAAAAAATGTAGGTCAAAATTGCAGAGTACTGAGGAAAAGCGAAAGCCTAATTTGCTTGTTAGGTTTTATTATTGGGTCAATAGCAAAACCCTAATTTGTTCGTCGGGTCATAAAATTCAATACATCTAAAATTTCAAAATAAGTTTGCACAATGGCCCATAAAATATGTTCCATTTTCGCATAGTAGATATTGAAAATTCTTAAACGTCTTCAAGTTTGATAGGGCATTGAATAACTTAATTCATCACAAATATAAAATATTTCATAAATAACATAATACTCACACCTTAATCATTATTGAATTATTCGCAACAAATAAAATTGAATTTCTGTATTATATTTTTAAATAGAAATACAACAACTAAAAAAATTATTAGATTAAATTAACTGTTAATCTATGATTTTAAAAATATATGGTAAAATAATTTAAACTTGTTTAAATTAAAATTTACTTCATATCACTTTAAAAAATAAGCATTATTTTTCATCAATAAAATCGTGTTATCATTAATAAAGTTTTTTGAAGCAAAAAGAATATAAAAGGTATCCCTAGTCGTCAAAGGAGAACAAATTAATTATGTGGTCATAAATGGGATTTTTCCAAACTTATAGTCGTTGTCGAATTTTGATATGTTTATTTTGGTCTTCGTGTTAAATAAAAGATATTAAGGTTGAGAATATTTATTGTATATTTACATTTATATTTATACATATATAAAGAGATTTCCTACTTGCTTTAAATTGTTTTTCTATTTTATCATTGCTTAATATTTTGTTTTATTAATTTATTTTAGTTATTTGGACATTTTATAATTTTAGAAGTTAATAAAGAAACTTTTAAATTTTAAAAATTTATTTTATTTATTTTCACTTAACTGATAGGGGAATAGAGAGATCGTTTACTTTTTTTGTTTTAATCTGATATTTTTATTTATTAAATAAGCATTTTTTTAATTTTAAAATTTTATTTTATTTGTTCTCACTTAACTGTGAGGAAAATTGAAAAATTGGTACGTTGATTTTATTTTATTTGTAGTCATTTAACTGGTAGGAGAGTGTAGAGATTAATTCTCTTCTTTAAAACATTTATCATAAACAATTTTGAATGTAGAAAAGTTTTTTAATCTCTTAAAATTCAAAAAAATATCTCACATACATATAAATACACATGAATTTATATATAAATATATATATATATATATATATAAGTAAAAATAAAAACACTAAAAAGGTAATTATATGAGAAGTGGTTTACAAAGTTGTACATTTTTAATAATCATAAATAATAATAAAAAAGTCTTTTAATGATTTTTAAAAATGTGTGTTCTAGTTTTTTTTTATTAATTTATATTTTGAACATTTTTTTCCGCAAAGTTTATATATATATATATATATATATATATATATTATTTTATTTTTTTATATATTTTGAACATAGAGCTTGATGGATACTGATTGAGGAAGATGAGTTGTATTATATATAGTTGCCAATAAATGTCCAAGTTCATCGAAGCTACTTGCCACATCAACCACATTAATAAACAAATTCCTTTTATCCCACGTTCATGTCACTTTAACTATTATTATTTATAGAATAATTTATTTATTTTGAGATTAATTTTTAAAAAGATTTTTTAATCATAAATGTCACTGTTAGAAGTTTTCTAATACATTTTTTTTGTATCAAATTTAATTGTTTGTTGGTAATTTAATATTTTTAAAAGATAGTTCACATTTACCGGTTAGGTTGGAAGAAAATAAAAATTAGAGATGGACCGGACTAATTTAAAATCATTGTTTGAAAACTTAGTTCTTTTTAATTATTAAACATGTTCATTTTATACGAATAGGTATTTGTTATAATATATTTAAATTGAGAATCAAAACATTCTTAATATGTAGATTATATTCTAATTTTATGATAAAAAAAAATCGATATTGTACTTTACATGGCCGATACTATCACCAAAGATTGAAAATAATTTGAGAAAATAATTTGAGAATTATAATCGAGCACGGTTGAGAATTCATATCAAAATATCATTTAAGAAGGTAGATTAACATAATTAAGTTGTAAAAAAAATATACCAATAGATACCAAACGAGTCTGTCTCAACCTAAGTAACCGGACATTCGAGTCAAACAACATAAAAGAACATAGTAAATAAATACACAACAACAACATAATGACTTTTAATGAGTCAACCCACATTCCGAAATATATGAAAATATCTTTAATATAATAGAATAAACCGAAAGATACACCCTAAATATGAGAAAACTGCCATGCACGTCACTTAACAACTGATCCAACCCACAAGGATCCAGCCCCATGAACCAAACACTATAAACATAACCTTTTGTGAAGTAGTAAGGTACGTTTTTCCATTCACTAGAATATACTAAAACTAAACATTGACTTTAGCGTCGAAGTGCAATCGTAGGTACCCCTTCCGACCGACCGAGCATCAATTATGGAGGAAATAGGCTTAAAGACATTGGGAGATCACCGTCACGTCAACAATTCCTCGTTAAACCACATGTACTATCTGGGGCCTTCAGCATATACAGGTACAATTGGCGTCCACCGTGGGGTTCGATAGTATTCAATCTTCAACAACAAGCTGCGACAAACAACAATTGTACCCATAATGAACAACGATGTTAACGATCGAATGGCTGACGAGCAGATAACAAAAGCTTTTAAGCTAACATTTATAATTTTTTTATATGTCATAAGGATATTTGTGAGATTGTTACTGATATTAATGAATTATCTATATCGTTTCTACAACTTCGGTTGTTGTAAATATACTTTCATTAACGTTTAAAATAGTTTAATATATTCATATTTTACTCTAACATTATTTTTCCAATGTTTAAGGTATTTACATCACCTTTGCATTGAGAAAAATAATGCTTATATTTATGAATTTCTTGACCCAGTTGTCATTCAGAGTATAGGAAATAAAGTGAGTGAAGTGCAAACATACTTAATAGAAACATTTCAAAATGCAAGCAAAGAAGTGTATTTAGCACCTTACTTGCATCGGTAATTGTATGCAATTGTCTGGAAACACTGATATGCAGGTGATTATTATTAATGAACGGAGAAATTTGATCAATGAATTTGTCTGTAAATTATATGCAGTTGTCTAAATAACATTGATATGCAAGTGATTCTTATTAATGAATGGAGTAAAATTGATCAATGATTAAGTTTGTATGGAAATTGTATGCAATTGTCTAGATAACATTGATATGCAGGTAATGAATGGAAGAAAATTAATCAATGAATGGGTTTGTATGGATTACATAGATATGCAAGTGATTGTTATTAATGAATGAGTTTTTCTGTAAATTGTATAAATAACATTGATATGTAGGTGATTATTATTAATGAATGAAAGAAAATTGATCAATAGATGGGTTTGTCTGAAAATTGTATGCAATTGTCTGGATAATATTGATATGCAAATGATTATTATTAATGAATGGAGGAAAATCGATCAATGAATAAGTTTGTCTGAAATTTATATGCAGATGATTGTTATTAATGAATACTGAAAAATTGATAAAACAATCATTTTTTTAAAACAAATTTACTATGATGATTATTGTGATAGATAACATAAAAAGTCTCATTTACTATGACGGATGTATGAATATTTGATATAGAAAACCACTTACTATGACGGTTCTTATGAGAATCATCATAGTAAGTCGTATTTTCTATGAAGATTGTAAAAATACCAGTCATAACAAATTTTGTTTGAATACATTATGACAAGTATTTTATCCATTTTATGACCATTTATAGACAATAGTCATGTAAGTCAACTTACTATATCATTTTTTTAACCAACATAGCAAATGCAGAGTTTTTATAATTTGATTCAATATCGTTATTAAAATCGTCATAAAAATTTATATAGAACCATAAATATTTTTTTTACTAGTGTGTAATAGGATGTTATATTAAAATTCTGCGATAACTTATTTCTAGAAAAACATTTAAATATAAATCAAATAACTTTAAAATCAGTTTACAAAATTAATTAATTTAAATTTAATTTCATTGTTAAAAATGTACAGGAAGAATAAAAGTACAAAAAAAAAGTGGTGTAAATCAGTGTTTCATTGAACATGACTGAATAGTGAAAAGGATAATAAATAATTAGCGAAGATAAAATAACATAATAGTTATTGCTTTCACTTTTTGACAACAGAATCATTGGAGTTCGAGCCACTAATAATTCTAAACTAAAGTAGGTATATAAAATTTAGAGTAATTTTAGTTTTTCTTACAACTCACTTTTTATTACCTTTCCTACCTAAAAGATATAAAAAAAAAAACATAAATCATTTTAGAAATCTTGAGATATTAAAACTATTTATTTTTTAAATTTTCCAGAAAATATTTAAAAACTTTACAAGAAGATTAATAAGAAAATACTTTTATTCTAAATTAGCTTACATACAGTTTTGGTTTAAAAATTTAGCCTTAGTTTCCCACTTTTAAAAATTATTACTTTCCATTAAAAGATATTTTAAATCAATCACATTATATTAATCATTACATCTATTTAGAATCAATTACACTCTATGTTATTGTATAATTTTTTTTTATTGGTGGAATAAATACTCAATCATGATTTTCTTTATGGATTTTAAGTGTCTGGTAACTGATACAATAAATACCATAACAACAAAAACGTGCATTTATTTTATTATTATATTTGTTTATATAAATTTAATGAACTCATTTACTATTAGACTATTAGGCTTAGATCAATATTTTTGTCATCATTAAAAATGTTTTATTTAATTTTTTTATATGATTTAACTTATATTAATATACTTTGATATTAATATTTTTTTATAATGGTTAGGCTCGAATACGGAAATATTTTATAATAGTTTACTCTAACAATATAATATACTAATAATTGTATTTGTATTTGAGATATTTTTTCAAACTTGAAATTTTATTTTTAAAAAGAAGTCTTAGAAAATTAAAAAAGTATTTAAATTACATTTAACTTTTACTTATAAAATGTGAAATTATTAAATATATGTTTAATTTATCTTTTACTTTTAACTCTAAACTATCAAACAAATCATAACAATATTCATGTTTTAATTTATAAATAATAACTCAAGAATAAGTAAAAACAATCTTACAAACTAATCTCTGTTTGGTTTAGAAAAAAAAAAAAGCAATGTGAAAAGTATAAACATTAAAAATTTATAAATTTTATATTCTATGAAAATGAAAGAAGAAAGAAAAATGTATATATAAAATTATACAGTGTGACTGATAAATTGAATAATAAGAAAAGTTGGGACATATGATTGATTTGAGACGTGTGCAGGATCGGGGCGGCTAAACGAGCTACTATACAATTTGCTCTTTTTTTTTAACTTTTATTTCCAATTTTTTTTATTTTGTCATTTTAGTTTATATATTTAAAAAATCAAAACCGTATAAAAAAATAGAGAAACCAAAACTATGGATTAAAAATTAAAAAGATATCAAAACTATAATTTAACTGGAAAAAATTACAATAAAAGAGGTTAAATTAAATAAATAATATTTATGTGTATAAATGTAAGTTTTTAATATCGTTGAGAAATAAAAAAAATATAATTATATGGTTTGTAAAATAAATACCACCAAAAATGTGAAATTTCCTTTTCATAAAATTAAATTAAATCACGCTCATGTTTTTTTTTTTAATTTTAAAATTGATAATCATATCATAGTATTTACATCTTTATTTTATTTTAGGAGAGGTATATTTTACAAAAAAATATTTAACTTTTTATGTTTTAAAACTTCAATATTTTAAATAAACTAAAAAATGAATATAAATTTATTAGAACTATATTAAAAAAATAGATGTTTATTTAAAGATGATAAAAGTATTTAAAATTATGAGTATTATTTAAGATTAGCGAATTTCCTAAAAAAGAAATGGAAGTTAAGATTTGAAAAATGAGGAAAGAGATGGTGACAGATGGCAAAGATCTAGCGGATAGTGTAAAAGATCTAGAGGGGCGCATGAGAAGGTCAAATAGGGTGGACGCTCCTGATATCTTCTTATATTGATTGCAGTTTGTTTGTGTTCCACACACAGAGTTTGTTTGAACTTCCATTGAAGAGAAAGCGGAGAAAAGAGAAGAGAAGAGAAGATGGGATTAGGTGTACCAGCTTTTCCCTTGACAATCGTGAGTCACGTTTTGGGTGTTGTTGCCACCATCCTCGTACTGGTTTGGGTCGTCAATTTCAGGGGAGGCTTGGCTTGGGATGCAGACAACAAGCAACTCATCTTCAATGTATGCTTCTACCCTCTCTTTCTCCATTTTTAGGTCTTTCATTCCTTTTCAAAGGATAATCATTTCTATCCTTTTAAAGCTTATCTGTTTTGTGTTCTTAATTTAGATAAATATGTTTCCATCTTCTTAATTAAACAATAAATACTTTCTCAAATTTCAAAGTAAAACTTTGGCACTAAGAGGGGGGCTTAAAACCAGAATTATTTGACATGAATGTACCCACACTTATTTCACTGTTTTCCTTTAAGAGATTACTAACAGTTTTCAGAGAAGAATCATCCATTGTCCCATTATTATTACTATTTTCAGTTGAGTTTTTATTTTTTTATTTGATTAGTAGTTAAATTATATTTTTAAATTTAGTTTCTGTTATTTAATTTTTCACTGTTATTTAATTAAGTTTCTGTTATTTAATTTTTCACTGTCATTTTATTTACTTGTGAGTATGTATTGATAAATGTAAAGTCTTATGGTCAATATAGAAAGATAGTACACTTACTATAAAAATATGGATATTTTTTTATTGCTTTGGAAACAAACATGGTGGATAACAAGAGATTATTATAAAATCCATAAAAACCACTTGTAGTCTTAAAATGAAGGGGATATTATCTTATATTAATTACAAAACTTTACAATATTTTAACACAAAGATAAATACACAATAAGGGGCTAATATAACTTAATTAAAAATATCTAAATTTACAATGAATTTAAAACTTAATTATATTAACACTTTCAATGTAATAACCAATTTTTCAAATGTTGGATAGTGAAAATATAATTAAGCAAATTTATTGTGTCCTGAAGCCCCTAGAGGGCGTTATATATCTACGGCTAAAAAAATGGAGTTAGCATATTATTAATTTAGTAAACTTGAGAGAAGATGATCGAGTTAGCTGTCATAAAGAAAAACAGCAAAAAAGCTATGTAGTTTGAAATCAAAGAAGAAATTGGATTGAAAGGACAGCTTGTGTGGGTTTTTTTTTTTATGCTACAGTTTGTGTTTGTTTGAATGATAATCATAAATGAATGTTAATCCAATATGTTCGTACTGTTTTTTAGAGCACATTCATATTAATTTTGAATGCTTGATACATTAAATTAATTTTTATCTTAAGCTCACAAACACTGCTTTTGATATGATTAATTTATAACTAATTCTACTGATTAGACTTTTCTTACGCCTATGATCCTCGTGTGATATGTATACATATAATATCTGTATGAGGATGCTGCTAGTTGTGATAAAATTAAATGTCAGATATTATTTTTATAATTAAAGTATTCATAGTGCCAGATTCCTGTGCTTAGAAAAGGAAATAAAATATTCAGTACCAGATCTCTTGGTTATCTCATAAATTAAATAAGCTAAAATATGTTTTAATGGCTAACCAAATGATGGCTAAAGAAGTTGGCCTAATTTAGCTTTTTCTCTTATGTTTATTTGAGAGGGAATGTGCAGTTAATTATCACAAAGTTTCTAGTTTTAGTATTGTGTATTGTTTTTGTTGGAAATTTACAATTAAGATTTATAAGTTGAGTTTTGTTCGACATCCCACATCCATCCATTATGGATAAGGAAATTAAGATTTATAAGGTTGAATTAAGAAAGTTATTTTTTAATAACTATTGCAAATATATCCAAGTACTAAGAAAGTTGAACTCTCAAGTTCAACAGAGCCTGAATTGAGGTAATCTTTCAGTATCAAAACGTACTCATTTATGTGAATAAAAAAAAAATGGAACCCAAGTGTGTTTGGGAAGCTTTACCTGCACTTTCTTTATACTAAAAAGTGAACTTTTTGGGTCTTAAGATCTATTATTATTTGTTATTTTAGTATTTGTTGATTAATTATTGACCATGTCTTCTACTTACTACTCATTTTGAATCTAATAATTGAGGAAAAGATTTCTTTGACACCACAGTACTTGACAGCATATTATAATAATATAATAATATATTGGTGGATTCGGAATTCTACTTGTGGGAAGCACATGGGCATACATGCTTATCTGTTTTGGACTGGAGTGAGAAATAAATTAGCTGCCACGTGCTACTTTTGTGGCTGCTTCTCTATTTTCTTGGTCAAGAGTTTTGAATTTTGGAGTGTCTTACTTCTATGATTAAATATTTGGGTATGCCATTTGCATGTATATACTTATCAGTACGCTCCTTTACATTTGCATGCGTCTGTAATTAGAAAAGATCATGATACTCTGAGATGGAATCCTTTGAATTTTATCTTTGGAAGAGACAAAAATAGATTTGTTTAATCCTTTGAATCTGAATTATGCATCAAGAGGTCAAAGAAATGTCTGTAGAAGATTTTGTTATACAAGTTGGTTGATGTATGGAGTATTTGTTGCTGAATTCTGCTATTACTTTTAGGAAGTCAGTATATCTTACGTATATTTTTCCTTTATACAGATTCATCCATTTCTTATAGTTTTTGGCCTCATAGTTCATGGAGGTGAAGGTAATCAAAATACTTTCACAAGGAACTGCTTCATTAATCAATTCCATTTGATTGACCTACTAATTTGTTCTCTGATTTTCTCATTCGGAAAATGAATTCAGCTATTATAAGTTACAAATCTCTTCCCCTGAAGAAGGAAGTGAAGAAATTGGTACACCTTGGTCTTCACGGAGCTGCGTTAGTACTTGGAATAATTGGAATTTATACTGCCTTCAAGTATCACAATGAAAGTGGGATTGCCAACCTGTACAGCTTGCATTCATGGCTTGGAATTGGGGTTATTGTCCTTTATGGCATTCAGGTAAACCACTGGATATATAAGACTAAACTATCCTATAAATGTAGTACCTTGAAGACAGGATATGATTATGGTTAAGTTTATAATTTCAGTTTAAGCACCTGACATACACTCTATGGGGCAATCTATGGATTAAAAATGTGGACTGTGCATATGTCCAAATGAAACTCAACTATTTACTAACTTTGTCTAACACTGTGTTGGTTACCTGCAGTGGATATATGGGTTTGTGATCTTTTTCTACCCTGGTGGGACTCCAGATGTTAGACGTTTCTCTCTTCCTTGGCATGCACTGTTTGGGCTCTTTGTATTTGTCTTGGCTGTGGGAACAGCTACTCTTGGATTTCTAGAGAAGCTCACTTTCCTGGAGAGCTCAGGATTGGATAAGTATGGTACTGAGGCTTTGCTTGTGAACTTCACTGCTATCGTCACAATCTTATTTGGTGTCTTTATTGTGTTATCTGCTTTAGCTGATGCCCCTGCAGCAGCAGCAGCAGATGACTATGAAGCCATATAAACTTTTCTCTGTATCATATTTTTATTATTCTTGTGGAATAATCTCATGTCTGCTATTAGTTTGTTGCGTATTGGGTGTAGGAAGAAGGAAGCAATTTGTTGTTTGAATTTTTAGGCACAATAAGGTTTGTGATTTGATCATTAGTATCAATACATCAACCCAAAGTGTGTGACCAGACATTGGTTTACATAAGGTTATTTAGTTGTCAACTTAAACTTGTCAAATTTGCACGTGAATTCCTTATTTTCATTAGGTTTTTGGATTGAAAAATAAATAAAGTCTCTGTTCAATGGAGTTTCTACTTGTTTGGGAACACTCTTTCTTTCATTGACTTTCACTTTCTTGTTAACTAGATTGAAGGTAGAAATTTCAAATTTGTACATAATTTACTTTCACTTTTATACTTTCTACTAACAAGGCTGGAGAGCGACCATCCTTAAAAGATAAGACAAGACACCAATAGAAAGTGGCTTTTAGAGAATTTTTAAGAACAGTATGTGGATTAAGTGAATATATAGGAGATTGAAAAACTAAATTAAGCAAAAAGAAAAATCTTAAATGAGTGATTTCAGTTTCTTAGGGAGTATATTAGTAAAAACAAAACATGATAAAGGAAATGATATGAAACACAGAGAAGTGATCACAAAGATTGATATGAAATTTGTCTCATATAGTTACCCAAGTTCTTTAAAAAAGTCATATAAAGACAATTTTTGAACCGTTATTATTTTGAGTGTTGTTATAAATCAATTGTTTATAACCGTTGTTATAAAACCACATTAACTATACGTGTTAAAAATTATCGTTATTATGTCAAATAACAATAATTTTTTTAAAAAATATATACTTATAACGACGGTTTTCCAATAGAATCATCGTTATAAATGTTTTTTAAAGACGGTTTTAGTTGGAAATCGTCGTTATAAGTGTATTTTTTTAAGTTTTTATTATTATATAATGCTCCAATCCTGCATAAAATATAAAAATTCTAGAACAGTAATGCATGTAATATCCTAATTTAAATATGAAAGTTTACAAAAAGTTCTATAAATATATAAAAAGGTTTTATGTCACCTTAAATTGTTATACATATATATAAAAAGGTTTTATGTCATCCTAAATTGTTATACGTAGTTACCTTAAGGTGCATCCAAGTGAGTTTCTTTGTATTTTCATTTGCACTTGCACTTCTCCTCCCACTCAACAAGTTATATCTAGAATAAACACTAAAATAATAAGATTTTATGTTAGAACACACATAACATTATGTAATGTAATGTATGAGTAATAAATTTTTGAATGTAATATAATCATAATGGTTTGATAAATCTATAATTTATACTAGGACTAAATGTATAAGTGTAAGTATGAGAACTAAAACCTCAATACCTAAATAATACTAAAAAATAATAATAGTAAACTGTGGAATTTTAGAATTTTGGTTGCGCGGTGGCTCTGTCGAGAGGTGCAGTGACGCGACGGTTGAGTGCTTTGCGGTGGTGCGACAGAGTTGGCGGTGGTGCGATAAAGCTGGTGGTGGTGCGGCAGAGCGACTGTGAAGAGAGGAAGAAGAAAGGAGAGGGGGTGAGGCAAAGAAGACTAAAGGCGCAAAAGAATGAAGGAGTAAAGAAAAGAGTGAAGGCGCAAATGAGAATGAAGGCGAGATTTAAAAATCTACATCTTAAAAAACTCTCAGTCATGCTTATAACGACGGTTCAGGCTGAAACCGTTGTTACAAACTTCTCAGTCACACTTATAACGACAGTTCAGGTTGGAATTATCATTAAAATCTCCCTAGTCACTCCTATAACGACGATTCAGGCTTAAACCATCATTGTTTTGAACCTACAAACACAAAATAATTACAATTTTATCACCACACTTTTTTTAATGATGATTTTATAAAAACTGTCGTTGTATTGATATTTTGTAATAGTATATTTTTCAAAAACATTTCTAATTTTTATAAATCTCACTCTCTATTTAAAGAGGCCATATAAATTAAATTTTATAATAAAAATATATTCAAAAACGTATGAGTGAATGTTGCTTCTTTCTACAAGTCCCTACAAAAAAAATATAGTTGGAATTAGATTATCTTGGAACTGATAATGGAATCACTTTCATTTTCATGATACCAAGTGCCATGGGAGAACCACAAAGACATTTTTGTTGTGAGCAAGAGAAAGAGACAACAACAGGGACTTTTGATTCCATCAGTTTTACATTTTGTGTTGTTTTGATAAACCAAACGTTGCCCCACTCTCTTTTGTCTCTTATCAATCTTTGCTGCACTAGCTTTTGTGGGTTACCACTTATCACCCTTATAATCCACTTATACTTATTTCCCAACTTCAAATTTACTTCACATTTATCTCCACCATTTTATACGTGAAGGGAAATTTTTCTTTGTTTTAACACTTACTCTATTTCGAAACTGAAATTACTGAAATTAATTTACATTATCTTTCCAAACTTTTAACAGAACAAATATTTTTACGCTATCTATTAAAGATTTCACATTACATAAAGATAAGATTAATTTATAATATATAATAAATAAATATAATTAACTTCGGTTTTATACAAATAAATTCATTTAAAATTACATTTTAATACTATCAATAAAAAAATCTGAAAATGAATCAAATTGTGAGTGACCAGAGATTAATAGTTGAAATAAATTCAAGTTATATATCATTGAAAGCTATGGTTTTACAAGTGGAGTAGAAAATTAACCAAATGTACTCGATGAAAAGATTGATTGCAAGAGATGAGATGAGGAGCATGATAAGGATTCCATTGCCATCAAGAAAGAATCTCCTCCAATCACACTAAAAAAATATGAAACAAAGTAAAAATCTATGAATAAATGAAAATTTCAAACTTGATGGAGCAATAAGTAATGGCACATTTTGGCAACTTTATTATAAAAAGACAGGTTTCACCAATATTTTTACTTTATTTTCATTCAATTTTCTATTTCTTTCCAATTTTTAAATTTTTGTAGACTTTATTTCTTACTTATTTTCACTTACTTTTAAAAACATTTCATTATATTTATTTTCTTTCTATTAAAGGGATCCTATAAAAATGTTTAAATACCTTAATTATATATAAAAGAAATGGATCTAACTTATTTATATTATAAATGTATTTTTTTAATACAAATTAGTCTTATACAATTATTTTTAATGTATTTAATTTTAAAAAAATTATAACAAGTTTTATATTTTAACAAATAAAATAAAATAATGATATTAACCACCATATTATATTAATATAGTTATATAGATGAATGATTGATGAATTAAATGAAACTATTATTTATTTTTATGTTTAAATAAAGTTATTAATATATTATTGATAAACAAAATATAAGTGGAATGAGAAGAAAGTGAATATATGGAGGTCCTCAAAGTTTGTGTGCCTTTCTATCCTTCATTATCTATACAGGTGACAACCATTTTATGTTTGATACAAATTATTTTAGAAAGAACAAACGTTAAAATTAAATTATATTTAATATATAAATTAAAATTTTAACTATTTAATATTTTATTTTATAAATCTCATAATTTTTATTATTTTTTAACTTTTCTTTAAAATGTTGATATTATTCTTTAAATAGAATTCACCATTTAGAAGATAACAGAGTTTATGATAATCTGAATTTATTAGCAACACTTTTAGAATGTCTCAAATATATATATATATATATATATATATAAAGAAATAAAATGAGAATAAAATTTCTCCCTAATCAAAATTCTAAACAATCTCATTTTATAATGAGATATCATAGCATCACATCTTTATTATTAATATCACATTGTCATATTAGAAAACAGTATAATATATATCTTTTTAATAAGTCATTGAAAAGTTTTTATTGTTGTAATTAATTTTTTCATTTTAACAATTATGTAAGGTGCTTTCTAAATAAAGTTTTTTAACTAATAATTTACTGTTTAGTGAGTCATTGAAAAACATTTATAATTATAGTTATTATACATATTTAAACATCAAACAATTTAATGATGATGAATTTCAATCATTAAAAGATTTTTAAAATATTTATGTTTGATAAAAAAATGTGCGAATTTGACTATTCTCATGATATTAAAAACATGTCACACATTTATTTTAAATATATTTTAATATGATATTTCTTAACTTATTTATGTTTCAATTTTTTTTATAACATATTTAATCAATTTTATTTTTTATTCTTAAGTTTTACATTCAATAAATATTAACACTTCGCATATATGTTATACTTATTATCTCTATCTTTTAGAAACTTAAAAGAAATATACATTCTGTATTTTTTAATTATTATTATTATTATTTTTATTATTAATATAATTTGTTATTTTCTGCATGGTTTGTATTGAGCATTCTTCTAAAGTTCATTTATTTCATGTACATTTTTCAATATAATGTTTTGACTACTTTTATTAATATATTGTTGACATTTTTTTAATATATTGTTGACATTTTTTTAATGAAAAATGATAGTTTGACAAAGACAAAATATTCTTACTTTACATCTATATAATAATAATTTATATTAAAATATAATTAAAATAATAATATAATAATTTTTCAACAGTATTATGCAGTCTATTAACTATTGTAATATTTTATAAATAATTTTATTTCTTTATAATAATTTTTATTTTCAATTGCTTAAAATCAAGTCAATGTTGATAAAACCTTTTTGTTTATACAGGATGAAAGTCAAAAGTATGCAAGGCTTACAGATTTCTTCTCCATCAAATGCATACATATTTGTGTAGAGTTCATTCTAATACTAAAAACAAATAAACTAATAAAATTAATTTTGTTATTAATAATAACATTATATTAATAAATTAATACAACTTAATTTCTAATTAGTGCAATTAAGGTGTTTGACTCTTGAGATATTCTTACAAATTTAGATCCTTTAATCAACTACAAAATGAATCATTGTCTTGTACAAATACTGGGAGGTGCTGTCTCTATTGGTGTGCTGTGCCAACTCATAAGAGGCCACTATACCTACCACTGTTAGCCACACAGCTAAGCTTTTAGAATTTGAGTTAAGTTACCTTCCTTCAACCATAATATCCCAACCAACTCTTTCCTCTTCCTCAATCTCTCTACATATCTTTCCATCATACTATTTTTAACACTCCCAAACAACTCACAGCTTTTTTCCCATCACTTTGTGCAGACAATTCTGAGTCACCACTGTGAGCAAAAATGACTGAGGAGCAATCAAAAATTGTGCCTGAGAGTACTACTACTACTACTACTCCCTCTCACCCTCCACCTGAACCTGCTGCTCATCACCCTCCAAAGGAGGATATGGCAGAGGAGAAATCTATAATTCCAGAACCCTCTCCTCCTGCTGATGACTCCAAAGCTCTTGTAGTTGTTGAGAGTATGATACTCTTATATCACTCTCCTTTGCTTTTCTCTTGTCACTAATTTAATATCTGCTACCAAAAGGGTGGTGAAAGGAAATATTATTATATTGAACTCATTGCTTTTGTTTTATACTGTTTATCTTTTTTAACTGGCTAAGGTGACCAGCTTTTAATTTCACTTTGAGTTATATGGTGAGTTTAATATAAGTGAAATTGTTTCTACCTACCTACCTACCTACTTGTTTGTGTAATTCAGACAGTTCGGATATTTAAAGTTTTAAAATTTCTTCATCTCTGATCATATTTGTTTTTCTTTGTCTTCTGGGATTTGTTATTGATTTTTAACTCTCATATTTGTAGAAACTTCATTTTTATTTGGAATACGTTAGACAACTTACACCTGTGTAAAATTATTCCAATTGGAAGAAGTGAAGTTGTTTTTATATTTCCCTTCCTTTTATTATATACGTGACTTGTACTGTCGAGTTTTCCAAAGGTGTTTTACAAAAATAAATGGTAAATGTCAAAGCTCATTGATTGAGTTAAACTTTCTGTGAGTTTTTTTACATACTTGATTGCTTTTTTTTAGTTTTTATTTTTTTATCAGTTTTTTTCTGCTGGAATTTCCCTGTCGTAGTTCTATCTGAAAGAGTTATATGTCCAAACCAAATTGATGGGTTACCAACTGAATGATAATATGATTCTAGCTATCAAGTAAAGATCTAACTTTGCTTACTTGAGCCAATAATATGAGGAAATTCAAAGGAGGAAACATCTTCACCTGGTCTTGTAATTCATATAGTAAAGATCTCCCATGTTGGATTCCAAGTACACACTTTGCATGCTATATACTTAACTTTTGGTTTAATCATATCATAAAAACTCACCTTCTTGTCACTTTAGTTCACCTATTTAATCATCATGATAATTGCTGTAAAGGCTCAAACATAATAGTTATTGTGTTGTGTTGTTAATTTGGTTTTTGTCAGAGACTAGTGAAGTTGCTGTAGAGAAACCAATTGAGGTATCTGTGAACCGAGGTGAGTTTGTTTGTTACTGTGATACTTTATTTTTCTTTATGCATTTCATCCTAATCCCCACGCCTTCTCTTTCTTCTTCAGATGCTGTCCTTGCGAGAGTTGCGACTGAGAAGAGATTGTCACTAATCAAAGCATGGGAAGAAAGTGAAAAGTCAAAAGCAGAGAACAAGTAAGAACTTGCACAGTAGAAGGGTGGCAAAGAAGCTTTGCATAAAATATTGTTACATTCCCTTTTCAGCTCAAATAGAAACTGATCTCATCTTTGGCTGTTTTTGGTACAGCACTTAGCATTGGAAAACATTATAATAATTGTGAAGTTTGAAAAAATTTATAAATAGGGAGTTCTAATCATTTGTTTTGCCAGTTAACATCAAATGTTCATATTATTTCAACTAATTTATATGGATTTGATGAGCAGGGCTCACAAAAATACTTCAGCAATTTCAGCATGGGAGAACAGTAAGAAAGCTGCAACAGAGGCTGAATTGAGAAAGATAGAAGTAAGAGTTTGTTTTATTATTAGTATTAGGAAATTATCTGTAGTAATTGTAACTTGTTCTGTAGGTACTTTCTCAAAATGTGTCCATACCAATTTTCTTTTAGGTACTGCTATTAAACGTTTTTTTTTATCTTTTGAATTGAAAAGAACAACGAGCAAACAAGTTTCCACCACCTACCCTCTCAGAAACTGAAAGAATCTGGGATTAACCATTTCTTACAATAGAAATAGAATAACCACAATTAAAAGTATTGTTATCCTTGTTCTGGAAAGTGATCTTATATTAATGTTTCAGCTTCCCCGATTATTATTTTTAAAAGAAGGCAATAAGAATATTCTGTTTTAAATAATGTTTATGCTAAAGTCAACTTAAAAGGGAATTTAAGCACACTCTAATAATGAGTGTGTACACACACCATTGAGAGAGAGAGAGAGATTAGAAGAAGAAAAAGTGAGAAGTGAATAGAAATGAAAAAAGAGAATCAATAGAGATAAGAATTTGGGTGTAAATAATTGAGAGTTGAAAGAAAAACACACCAAGCTCTAACATGCCTTGTGGGAAGTAAAACAATTTTTCCAATTTTCATGTGTAAGCTAAGCTAAGACACATTGAAGTTGGCAGAGATGGGGAGGAAAAATTGACATTTCATTTTCACTTTGTTTGTGAGCAGGAACAACTGGAGAAGAAAAAAGCAGAATATGGAGAGAAGTTGAAAAACAAAATAGCCACAAACCACCGAGAAGCTGAAGAAAAGAGGGCATTTATTGAGGCCAAAAAAGGGGAAGATTTCTTGAAGGCAGAGGAGACAAGTGCAAGGTACAGGGCAACTGGAACAGCCCCAAAGAAGCTCTTCGGTTGTTTCTAATAAGCTTACTCATTTATAAAAATGTAGTATTACTATTATTATTGCTAATATTTTATAGTTCATATACCAGTACATGTGTGGTTTGGTTGTCTTTTGGTGAGTTGTAGTTCATCTTCATTTATTATTGTGTGCATAGTGATATGTTGGAGGTGTGCATATAACAAGTACTTTCTCCATACAAGAAATTGAATTATTCAATTTGGGTAATGCCAATTTCTTGTACCATTATGCCACTAACCTATCTCATTCGCTCACGATTCCTTCTGCCTTGTTACAATATGATGGTTGGTTGATAAGGGTTAAATTTCATGACCAAAAAGGACAATTTTGTTCTAAAGATGATTTTGTCGCCACGCTAATAAATAAGTTTGATGAACAGTGCTTAAGAATTGCGTTCTTAAGCTTGTATTAAAGTAAATAAATGACAGATAATCAAACTTAATGTGGTCTTATTAAAAGTTGAAACCTGTTTACTCAGTTCAAAAGAAAATTAGTTGAGACAAAACTTAATTTACAATAAAATATTTAATCCAGATTTGTCAAGTCATGTCAACACCAAATCTTACTCATGTGACAATTGAATGCCCAGTACTTGTGTGAATCAAAGAACACATCACCAACAAAGGCCAGCATATACATTTAAATAGTAGCAACAACTGAAGGACATGAATAGACATGAATGTCCTTAGCTGAATTCATTAATGTTTAATTTTAGTTTCAGCCATCAAGTAGAAGGCAAACTTGAACTCTAGCAACTATTCCTCTATCTATATTTTCCCCCTCTTGACCAACTATTGAAACCCAGCTACATGGTGAGAGCATCTACAAAAATGAAGAAATCATAGAAGGCAAAGAAAATTTTCTTGTCAGTTCAAAGATTGCCTTTCTCTGAAGAAGAGATATGAAAGAAACTATCTTGGTCACATGTAGCATCAAGGAGATTCAAGAAATTATCATTCTGTCCCAAGAATCCAACATCACCATCAGACATATGTAGTAGGTGCTTTAGTGCAGAATCTGAAGTATCAAGAAATTCATAATTGCCCGAGTCAGACCCAGTTGTGTCATCAAGCTTTGGTTTGTAGCTACTTATCTGTTCAGGAACCATGTTCACATCCTCAATGCGTGGATTGAGTCTACTAGTTCCATTGTTTTTCACCTGCACTGACACATCTGAACAAGACTCCAATTTAGATGAGAATGACAGATGCGAGATAGGACTTTGACTCACAACTCCTTCCTTTCCCTTGACCATGCGAAATGACTTCCCAACCTCCGAATTCCAAAGATGAAGAAAGTGATCAGGGCATGTTGTGCTCGTTGGCCATGAATTGAGCAATGAGGATTCCATTGACAACCTTGCCTCTGCCTCAACTCTTACACTTTCCCATTGTACCATGTGACGCGTAGAAGGAGATTCAGACTTGACAATAGTTTGATCCAGAATCAGACATGACTGTTTTTCTCTTAGGGAATGACATGATCGAAGGAGACGCTTCTTTAGATGGGTGTTCCAATAGTTCTTAATCTCATTGTCTGTTCTTCCAGGTAATTGGGATGCTATAGCAGCCCACCTAAGAGAATGCACGGTTACTTACAGTTTATATGCAAAGTGAATGCAATAACACAGACTAATGCAACCAAATATCAAAGTATAAGCATGAGAATATGTGGGTCTTAGGTTACATTATCATTATCATATTGGGAAACTTGAAACTCCTCCTTTTCCTTAAGTTTCTAATTAGTACATTAAGGATCCATAGTGACAAAAGGATTAAGAAAACTTGCAACAAGATGAGAACATTAAGCAATGAAACAGAAACAATATCCATTGGAAGTAAAGTCACACATTTTTTATGCATGCAACATGTTTTCTAATTACTAAGCAGCTTATGAGTAAAATAAGGCTTTAGGACCAAGAGGGTTTGGCTATGTGCATGTGTATAGTACTATTGCCTACATGTTGAATTTAACAAGCAAATGGAACAGTGTGGCACCTGTTGCCAAGCATGCCATGGAGTTGAACAATTGTACTTTCTTCTTCACTGGTAAATGGGCCACGCTTGATGCCAGGGCGAAGATAGTTTATCCACCGAAGCCGACAGCTTTTTCCACATCGTAAGAGGCCTAGTTGTAAGCATACATCAATTAAATGATTTTTCATACAATAATTTATCCATCTTTATAAATTATAACCATGTCTGCACCTCTCGCCTTCAGTGTGTGAATATTTTACACCCTCTGCATAGCAAGCTTCAAATCCTTCGGCAAACACAAATTTCCAAAACATTTTTCAAGGGGAAAGTACAATTAGATCAAAATGAAGTTCTATGCACATGCCAACAAATTAGGTTATGACAAGTACTGGATGATGACAGGATTATTCAATTGTTTTCAATGGACCATCTCTATGAAGGACGGTACTTACCCACCCCACAGTCGCAGAACAAAAAAGTACTATTAACATGCAGAAATCAGTGTCATGATAATACAACCAAACACAACAATAGGATCTTGTTCATTCAGAAAACAAGTCTCAATGAGATTGGAGTTTATCCAAGAGAAAAATAAAAACTTCAGCCATAAGAAAACAAGCTCTACTCTTCCCTATCTTCAAAACTTTCAAAAAAGGACAAGAAAAAAAAACCATAAAAGTACTCCTACTTTACAAGAAATGCAAAAGTAAGGAAGAAGAGAGTGATAAAAGAAATAAGAAAAGAAGGAATGATAAGAAAGTGGACCTGCATGTTTGGGAAGTGTACGCCAACTTCCATGACCATGCTCCTTGATGTAGTCAACCAAGGCTTGGTCTTCTTCAGGAGTCCAAGCTCCCCTTTTGACTCCATGTTTCTCACAACAAGGTGCTTTACCCATCTTCACCACTCATTACCACACCCCCAACAATAATTAATACCACCGCTTTGTTTTTGTTTTATTTTTTTACCTTCTGCTTTTAATAATAAGCTTGCACTTGCACACGGTGATGACAATAACAATTGGGTCGGTCAGGGTCTACTCATCATAACCAAAAAAAGGAAGAGAGAGAGAGAAAAGGGTGTGAAAAATGAGAAGAAAAGGCTAAACATTTAATGCATGTGTGTGTAATAGGACAATGGGGGCGGCTTAGAGAGGTCCAGCACATAGAGAGGGTCACATTTATAAGTAAAAAAAACATACATACCTTGTAAAGCAAAGTGGTGTGGTTCTTAATGGCATGAAATGGAGATAAGAAGAAGGTGAGAATGTGAAGAAGAGAGAAGGGGTGTGGGGAGAGTAAGGGTCACAGGGAAGCCCCACTGGGAGAGAGAGGTGAGATATTAGTGAAGGTGTAAAAGGGTTGCAGAAAACGAGGGAAGTGATGATGGAGAAGAAAAGGGTGCATTGGAGTGCAATGCAGCTGTGAGGGTGAGCTGAGGGAAAAGATGGAGCGGTGGAAGAAAAGACAAGGGTTGAAGAAGTGATGGATGGAATTGGAACGCCATAAGTAAAACAATATCCAATGAATGTTTATTGGTTAAGGTGAAGATGGTCTGAACGAGGTGCATTTATGTTCCGAACTGCCCCCACTAGTCAAACCTTCGTCAACATCCCTTCCTCTCTTCTCATATCATTTTCCTCCTTTATTTCTTTTTCATTTTTTTAATTATTTATTCGTAAAATTTTAAATTATGTCTTTTTTTTTTTTTTAATTTTGAACGACATGTTTGATTAAAGGGAAGCACTAACTGTATTGAATTACATTTATATTCTTTATTTGAATTTAAGGATGTGGACAGATAAGATAGAGTTAAAGTTAACACTATTTTTCAAATCCTCTATCAAATGAAAAAAAAATCTTATGAAATGCTAAGCTAATGTGTGTATTTTTTATTTAATTTTCTCATATACTATTCACAAAATTCAATAAATTTTTCTCACACATTTACTTTAATATATTTCAATCTAAATACATTCACTTCTCAATCCAAACACAATCTAAATAATTTATAATGGTAAAAGAAAATAGTAAAATAAAAAATTACACACTTATTTTATTAAAATTTGAAAACTTACTGTATTTATTAGTTCTTTCAAAATAATCTTAAAGGACATATAAAAAGAATAGAGATAAAAGAAATACAATATATAAATATTATAACAAACTCAGTTACCTTTTGTTCGGAAGATGGTGAGAGTAGAGAGAGAATAAAATAAGGAAAAAAAAGTTTATTACCTGGATGTATGAAAAGTGATTGGATTTGAGTAGAAAAATTCATGTGACTTTTTTGTATAAACAAATTAATTATATTACTATTCATTTACCTAAATATTATTGGTTTAAAATGGTTAAGAAGTTGAGTTTAAATAAAGAAAAATATGTATATAAAAGTTGAGACATGTATTTTTATATTTCTATAGAAAATTAAAAATAAAAAAGAATAATTTTTCATACCATCGATATTATTACTTTAATGATACAATTTTATTATTAATTAATTTACAAAAATTTCATATATATCATATTTGTATAATTTTAATTAAAATTACGAATAATATTTATGATCATTAGTCTCAAATCCGTTAATCCAACAAACAAGTCATGCATCTTTCTTTTCTTATCATTTTGCTTTTACGGTCTGTGTTTTGTGTTTGAATTAAGGAGTGCATTGTTCAAGCGGACTGATGTGAGAGTGGGTATGTTTGGATTATGGAAGAAATGTGTGAGGATTTGAAGGAATGAATGTGTGGGATTTGAGAGAGTGAATGTAAGTGTGTGTTTGTTTTTGGGGTGATAGAGGTTGAGGGTGGAGGTGAATGGGTGTCACCCTTGTTTGCTTCTATGAGAGAGGAAGGTTAATGGTGAAAGTGAATGGAAAGTTGAGGATAGTTAGGATCCTCTCATAAATGAAGAAAAAGGAGATTGGGATGAGATGAAAAGACCATGGTACCCTTCATACAACAATATTAATAATGAAAATTATTATTAATAATAATTTCGTGTATATATAATTTAAAGAATCATAAATAATATTAAAATTAACTTAAGTAACAAAATTAATTTAAATTAATAAAATGAAAAATTATAAAATTATACTTACATTTAAAATTATATTTAATTATTTCTTTGAATTTTATAATTTTTTCTTTTAGTTATAAATGAAACTTTAAATTATTTTAATTAACTAAAATATACACAAAATTAATAATTATTTATTCTTTTTTTATATATAAGGGTAAACTTGTAATTTTATAATTTACCCTATTCAAAATAATTTAAAATACTCTTACAACTATCCCATCATTCACTTATGTCAATAAACTTTCTTCATAGGTTCACTATAACATATCATAATTCAAACACACTCATTTTTTTCACACTTTCTTCTCACACTATCACTCTCTCACACCCTCAACTCTCCGTGTGAAGAAAGTGATAGTGCTTGAATTTGAGTATTTTAGAGTAAATATTCGAGCAAAATTTATGGGAGTTTGTAAGTGATGTAACGGTTATTTTTTATTTTTTGGAATGTTTTTAAAGGTGTAAAATATTACTTTACAAATTTACCCTTACCTATTTAAAAAAATAATGAAATGAGTTTTTTTTTAAATAAATAACTTTCACATATTCATAAATTTAAAAATTATAATTAAAAAAAAAATAAGTATTAAATGTAAATAGGTATAATTTAAAAAATATGTATTTAATAAATTAAATAAAAAAAAGACTTAATGTAATTTCTTAAAATATTAAACATGTATTATAAAATTAAAAAATAAATAAGATATTATATAAATAAATAAATAAATTATTTGTTTAATGTTTACAAATCTATAATAATAAAATATAAAAAATACTAAAAAAACATAATGTAATTAACCATAGAAAAGAATTTCATAAAATATTATAATTAAATAAATTATAACTCATAAACATAATAATTATAAAAAATATATTAACATAAACACAACAACAAATTAAATATAAACAAAAATTCTAAATAATTTCTTAAAATATTAAACATATATAATAAAACTGGAAAAAAAAATTATATCTTATATAAATAAATAAAAAATATTAAAAAACTGTGCATTAATGAAAAAAAAAATACTATAACAAGAGAATAAATTAGAATAAATTTAAAAATAATACATGAGTGACTTTCCCTCTACATCTTTTCAGTTTGAGGTGAGAAAATATTTATTGTTAACAAATATATTATCACCTTCTCTTATTCCCAAAATCATGAATTATGTGTAAATAGTACTCTTAATATTCTGGCATGTTGTAGACGTTATATTTTGTTACCAGGTTAGTGTGTTTTTGTTGTTTTTTTACTTTTCTCTTTTCTGTTTTATTTTTTATTTTCTAGATGACATTAATAACTGTTTTAGAATTTTTTTTATTTTTTTATATGAAAAAAATCGGTTATTGTTTTAATTTGTTTAATGATATAGTAACGTTTATAATTTTATTGTTTTTGATCTTTTGTGATTTTTTTTAATTTATTCTTTATACAGAGTTAGTTGTTGTTTGAGATTTTATTTTATTTTTATGAAATTCATTTGTTTGAATTTGTTGGTGGAACAAAAGTCACATAAAGGGGAAAAAATAAAAAACATATTGTATATTGTTTCCTCTCTTCCCCTAATACACAAATTAATGTATATGAATGTGTAATGTGATTATCGCGATTTTTTTTTTACTCATATCACATTCACATGGATACGTTTTCATCTATTTTGTACGAAACAGTATTTCTGTGAAGAAACAAACATAACATTAATTAAGGTGAATATAAGTTGGATTTTGGTTAATGAGCATCAAAAGATTATATGTTTATATTTTTTATAATCTTAATTATCTTTATTTATTTATTTTATAAAGTAAACAGAAAAAATCAAATCAAACATGTAGAATTGTAAAGTAGTGATAATTAGAGTTTTGAAAAAATTATTGTTCAAATTCATGGTGTTTTATCTTATAGGATAAAATTTAATGGTCACGTTAAAATTAAAAAATATATATAGTTTAGATCTCAATAAAATAAATTTAATTTTTTAATAAAAAATTAATTAAAAATATATAAATTTATAAGAGATTTAAAATTTATTATATAAAAATACATAAACAAAATCAAATAACAATTATATTATTCACCAATTGACAGTGAAAAGAATTCAATTAAAAATATAAATTTTGTAAATATTCAATAAAGCAAAATTATAATGACATAATAGACGGAAAAAGTGCTTATGAATGGAAATGCATGTTCTTCTTAAGGGGTTTATCTTACAAAGCTTTTGCCACCCCTTATCTTTGGACCACTCATAATGGTTCCTTTTGAACACACTAGGAATAACTTCTTTTCCAAGTTTTCTTACTCATCATCATACCTTCACCTCACACATTCTATAAAAGGGCCTTCACAAATTATTCCATCCATTATTTGTCATAAAAGAGAATTTTTCAGAGAGGAAATGGTTAAGGTAACTGTAGTTGGAAGGGTAAGCGATGGATTGCCTCTAGCACAAGGACTGAGATATATGAATGAAGAGTATGGATATCTTTCATGTTACAGGCAACAAGCAGAGTTCATTCTCCAAGAAATTTCAAGGGGAGCACTAACAGCTTCCAAGATGAATATCATTGTTGACCATTTCTGCTTCAAGTACCCTTCCTCTTCATTTTTTTCAGTTCTTTTAATTTCCTTCAAAGTCAGTTTTGGTTCTTATATCGATCAAGTTGTTTTCATGCTACCAATTTTCTGTTATGCATCATATTCTTCATTCACATGTACCCTTTATCACAGGCTAATCGTTCAGGAAATAGAGTTTATGTTGACTCCATAAACATTCCATTTAAACCACAGGGTTTAAGTTAATGGAACTTGTTTTCCTCTTTAGTTTCTTAAGTTGCAATTGTGATGCAATGAATTTGATTATGATTATATTCTTTTGGTATAAAGCTACTTGGTCGAGAAGGGAGTTGTTTTCATTGTCTTGTGTGAGTCTACCTACCCAAGAAAACTGGCTTTTCATTACCTACAAGATATTCAAAAGGAGTTTGAGAAGTTTGATAAAACCCTCATTGGCAAAATCACAAGGCCATACAGCTTTGTCAAATTTGGTAATTCCCTTGAACCATTACCCTGCTACAATGATACCATTGTCTAGCACATGGGGTTAATGTTTGCTCAATAAGGAAGTGGAGGTCCACTTTTTCTAAACCATCCCTTCTCCAAACAATATTTCCTCTTTGTGAAATTTTTTAGTTTGCCAAACAAATCACAACTTCTTTGTCAGATGGTATAATTGCAAACATTAGCAGACAGTACATCGACACAAGAACTCAGGCCAACCTATCAAAACTTAATGCTAACCGGAAACAAGATTTAGATGTTGCTAGTGAAGATATTTACAACATTGTAGAAAGGAAGAGAAATTCAGGTCAGAGTTTCCCCTCCTCAAATTTTCATGTCTTATTTCGATTGTTTGCACTCAGAACTAGAATCATGAAGAAGAAAGTGAGAAGCAAGTTATGAAACAAGTTTTATAAGTTCGAGTTACATACACTTCTTAATCTTAATAGTTAACATCCAAACATTTAAAATGCATATTTCTAGACTCTTAATCTTAATAGTTAACATCCAAACATTTAAAATGCATATTTCTAGACTATTATGTATGGTTATTTGTTGAAACTGTTGAAACTTGATATGCCAAGTTTTATAATCATAACTAACATGATAGTTTTAAAGAAGAAGAAAAACAAATTATGCAACTTTTTTGGTCACATAACATCTTATAATGACAGAAACAATGAGACGGCTACCAGGTACTCCTCAACCTGAATCCACAATATGGTGTTCTCCACGCCTTGAGGTATGCTAAAGTTAAAAGCTCTAAAATTTCATTCCCTATTTTCTTGACAAAAAATATAGAAGAAAAAGAATGTTAATTTTTCATTTTGTTGTTTGGACCACAGGTGATTGCTTTGAAATGGACACCTATTATAATCCTTGTAATTACTTCTATGGCTCTTCTATGGGCTAGCTTTGTCCTCACAGATGACTTTATTATTTCAAGTTGGTGACAATTCCTCAAATGAAGACCAAAGATGACGGTTTAATACCATAAAACTTCAACACTGCATGCAGGAGCTTAAAGAAATGGCCCACTAGTATTAAATATGATACAACATTGATGTTGCAGAAAATATAAAGATATGGAGTGGCCCCTTCTGCTCCTCATAATCCAGGAAAGACAGAGAGAGAGAGAGAGATCCAAATTGAAGAAGAAAAATTCTGAGTTGTCAGAGTTTCTACTTTCTACCTTGAAAGTGAAATATTTCCTTTTAAATGAACCAGTACTCTGACTTGTGTACTCACACGAGTTGCCAATTGATATTTATGTGTCTATGAAATGGCGTGTAAATATAGAAAATAATTGATATTTACCAAATGAGTAAATTGTATTGACAGTGTTCATAGTTCTGTCAAATTTCTGATCATATTTTCCTTTTTCTATTTTAACTGTTCTTAGTTATTTAGAAATATCACATACTTTTTGATTATTAAGCGGGTGAAAAATAATCATAATTGCAACACCAGTAGATTATTTTTAAAATTTTAGATTCATAGAAATAAATTATTTTGCAGATTAATAAAAACTTAATTGAGTATTATATATATGGAGATTATTAATTATTAGTGTTTTTTAATCACATGTGATTTTCAGTAAAAACACTGTGAAGACCACCAGAAGTTGACTTCTTAAATTGAAATGAAATTACATATTTGTATGCAGCGACAATTGTAGAAGAATAACAATTAATCATGCGTGTGGCATCCTATTGAAATAATTGGAAGTGGGTAGAAGTATAGAACATACAACTTGGAATGGAACTTTTATTTTATATTGCTAAAGTTTGATTGTTTTATGTATGTATAAAATTAGAAAATGATGCTGACAAATCCTGAAACTTAGCTTTTATATGTACATTATGGCATCATTGCTCATGCTGAAATTGCTACTCAAGTCAACTCCAGGCACACAATGGATGAAACCATTTTCCACCATCTCATTTGCATACTTCAGCTCTGAATTGAACATCTCAGGGGCTGAAATGTTTGTCAAGCATCTATGGTACCCTCCACCAAAGGGTACCTCTGACATATCCTGAATTGAAGCTTCCTCAAGAGTTGAATTTTGATCAAATCCATTCCTCAAACCAAAAGAGTCAACTGAATTTGCAGAGTTTACTTGATCCAATGAAAGCCACTCAGCAAATAACAATTTTGGTAAGGAGCTCTGACAAGCCTCATTGGTGAAGTTAAAATTCTGTGTACCTTGAGTTGCAAGTTTTTGGAGAGAATTTGAAGAGTCCATGGTATCTGAGCTTGTGCTAGCATACTTCATTTGGTTATGAAAATCCATTTCCTTAGCTTTGGCCACTTTCTTTTTCAAATATGAATGCCAGTAGTTTTTAATCTCATTGTCTGTTCTTCCTGGCAAATGCTGTGATATCTGTGACCACCTGGCCAATAATATAATTCAAGTTTTTCTCATCAATCTTCACTACAAGTGAAAGAAATTATTATAACAAAGAGTTTAAACAGTAGTTCTGAATTCCTGTTCTAAGTTTCACAGACACACATTCTTTATGTGAACAGTTTGTCTTCGATGTATAAAATGTTTGATGCTTACTAATTGGAATATACGAAGGGACAATCTGAAACACTGGACAAATGGTATTGGACTGGATTTAAATTAGTAGAATAGTATAATAGACTTTTTGTTTTCAATGTTCATCCCTCTTAAAAAAATGAAGCATGGCATCTAAAGCCAATTCATGGATTGACTTATCAATTCTTCCTTTATTTTTCATTGTAAACACCCTAGTTGCTTTTCTAAAACAGAATTAAATATTAAACTCCTTCCATTCCAATTTGCATTCACTAGCTTAAGCCTCAAATATTGAACTACAGGACTTTGTCTTTTCCTTTACTTTGCATAATTTCTTGTTCTAATTAAAACAGAATTAACATTTGACACCTACTCCTGACACGTCTTTATCATATTTTTGACTGAAAATTACAGAATTATAAAACTGGAACTTTTAAATTGATAAAGTGAAAGAAGATTTACTCTTGTGGCTTACTTGTTGCCTAGCATGTGGTGAAGGGTCAGGATTGTCTCTTCTTCCTGTTTGCTGAACTTCCCTCTCTTTAATCCTGGCCTTAGATAGTTTATCCATCTTAGTCTGCAACTCTTTCCATTCCTTTGCAAGCCTTTACATAAATGTATTTGCTCCATCAATATCAGGTAAACATTGAAAATATTATATAAATGCCTGTTGGTTTGACTATAACACTTCATTTTTGTCAGCAAATATACTTTTACACAAAATGCCCGTTTAGTCTTACCATGAGATGTTAAAATTACAAGCCAGAATTATCAAATTACTTCAGCAAGGAGGATTATGGATTTTTAGTAACTACCAAGTCATTAACTTTTTTTTTATCTTTACAACAGTCTCTTTTGTCAAGAAGTCTAAGTGTGATATTTTTAAAATAGAAAATGAGTAAAATTTTCTTATCATGCCAAATACACTTCATGGCACCAGTATTACTCTACTTACCAATGTATCCTTTTCATACCCAGAATTGATTGGATAAATTTATTAGAATTAATTCAAGGGCAAAGAAAAGCTTATTAAGACATCTGAAATTTATTGATGTTAAAATCAGTCAAAGATGCCCACATTTCAATTTGATAACATAATATTTGCTCAAATAAGTAGTAGACATACTTTCATATCAAGGAAGAGAGACCTTTCTTAAGGAAGACCAGGGATGTCTCCATTTAATAACTTTAACAGTACTAAGAGTATGGAATAATGCCCCTTTGTGTAGTAAATCCAAGGAAACTGTGGTATGATTGACAAAAGGTCACAACCAGGAAAGAAGAAAGAAACCAACCTGCCTTAATGGGGACAGAACTCCAACAGCCATGACCATGTTTAAGGATGTAGTTTCTGAGCTTATTGTCTTCTTCAGGTGACCATAACCCCTTCTTATGTTTTGGTTTTCCCTTTTCCAATGGCTGGCACCCCATTTTGCTTTGCCTCACAGAATTTCACTTCAATGATAGGATTGGAATTGGACTCTCTAAAACAGAACCCACAGAGTTGGCAGAGCAGACTAAGAGAAGGAAGGGAAAATATTTGATAGGAAAACAGTGCACAAACAGACTTATATATAAAAATTCCATGAAATAGTCGTGCCTGTGCATTTCTTTTTCCATTACTTATTCACAAGCGTTGAAACAACACAATAAAAAGATAATCCAAGAAATTTCTATTGAATAAAATATTTCTGTCCTGCTCCAAAGGGTTGAAAACTTGTTCCACCTTGCTGAAATTCACCTTTGCAGACTCAAAGGGTGCCAATTTGGAAAATGTTGGAATTTGTGGTGTCATTGTTTGCTATCAACTTTAACAGACCACATGTCCAAAATTCCCAAAAGTTACATTATTTTGTTCTTTGGTGCAATATTTTTGGCCCTTGTTTTTGCATACTTTTGAATACTTTTAAGACAAATGCGAAAGTCTTATTAGGTGTGAAGGCCTTCAATTTGTAAAAGATATGAAAAGAGTGTTCAGTCTTTATCTTTAACATAAATTATTCTTAACAGAGGAAACTTCATTTTGTTCTTTAGCCAGGTAGAGTGAATGGTAGTGAGGTAATATTAGGAGTACAGCTATGCATTGAAGGACACTATTCATTGAACTAGTGGACCTAATAGTTTAGGCTTATTCAAGTCAACATTCCTCTGGTACAGACACATTCTCTACCGTCCAAGAGCAATTAACAAACTGTATAAAACTTGATCATCATAGATTGTCACATTGTTTTCAAGTGTAACTAGTTGTAACCCCAGAATACAACAAACGTGCAAAACTCTCAAAACCGATCATTTTATTACCATGCATATCCCAACAATATATGCATTTCATGTGTAAATTTAAGCCCTTTCTGTAAATGTGCTTTAGGCCATGGATTTTGATAGTTTTCATAATGGGGTATTGCATCTACCTTTTTAAATTTCAGGTACTGCAAAACTCAATTTCAAGTGAGGCAACAAATGGTTCTTTTAACTGCTGTTGAATTGAACAAGATTCTGTTGAGTTAGATTAATTTTGGGAAAATATGACAAATGATAAAAAAAATGACCACATTATAGATACACTAATAAAATTTAAAGGAATTTAAGATATGGTTGGCAAAACCAAAGGCTAAGAATTGAGGGGGAACTAATATAATGATAACTCATCAAATTCTTTTTCACAGTAAAGTTTTTATTACAAGGTTATGCAGTTAAAAATCCAGTCTTTGTCCTCTTTCTGTGGCTGATCTATGCAGTTGATGAAATACATGGCAGAAACAGTGAATCGGGTATGCGTGCTGAAACACTTGGATTATTGCAGAAGGAAGATTTGTACAAATTTGGCTGAAAATGGAAGATGTTTGGATAGATGGTGGACAAATCAGGACAAAAAGTAAAAACCAGTAAACTTGGGTGATATAGGTGGATAAAATTTCACCACAAATCTACATCCTTATCACTCAGACGAAGAACCAACAAATATGATAACTTGGACTGGAAGAATTTTTAATCAAATACTTGTAAAAGATCAAAACACAATTTTTAATCCAAAAGCTGAAGTGTTTTTTTTTAAATGTAATGTTTTTCTTATTGAGTTTTATCCAATGCAAAACTCTAAATCACAGTTTACTCCAATATATTTGTCATTGAAAATAAAAAGTGAAAAATTATATTACAATGATCAACTACTTAGAGGTAGGTAAAAGTTGGAATTAAACTTATAGCTGTAAGAGAAGGTAATGTCTTCATATCGCGTGCTTCTTTTTAAAAGAATTGAAAAATATTTTCCATTAGAAATCTCACTTTAAATAATAACATTTCATAGTATATAAATTGTGCAAACCTCATATTATGAGTCGGTTATAAAGTTAATTGTTAGATGTCACATAGTCGGTTTTATGAGTTGAATTAGACTTAAAGTCCACTTCTTAACGATTGTTTGTTGGACTTATCAGAGTTGAGTATCAAAGTCATTTTGAGTCTATCACAAGGATTGTTTGTTGAGCTTATCAGACCACCTTGTTTGTTGGACTTATCAAACCACCTTGTTTGTTGGGCTTATTAGACCACCCGCTATCCGACCGTTATCGGACAATATATTGTCCCACGCAAGAGCTGTCACTCTCGACGTGAGGGATGTGTTGGAGATCTCACCTCGGCTAGAGATTAGAGCATTTCATAGTATATAAGTTAGTGTAAACCTCATCTCATAAGTCGAGTTTATGAGGTTAAATTAAGCCTAAAGTCCACTTCTTAATATTAATTTAGACTTAAAATTCATTTTTTAGTATGGTATCATGGTCATCTAAGAATCTATCATAGCAAAAATTTGTTGAATTAATCAGGTCACCATCTACCGGATTTTTATCAGATTAACCAATTTTACGAGTTAAACTTAACTTTACTTATTAATATCTTCATAACTATTTTCCTTGGTTAAAATTAAATATTTTTAAAAGAAATTAGTTGGTAGATGCACATGTAACCCTAACTTTTTTTTCAAGAGGGATGAATGAAGAATTTGAAATGGAATCAGAAGATACCCCATGTATATCTTGGAGTTGGTAGTGTCCCTTCAATCAGCCATATACCCAACCAGAACAAGTCATTGACCAAGAAAATGATCCCGAATTAGTTTGTGAAGGAACACAGGAATCCCACTCAGACACGACAAAGGTACAGCGTTGGTGAGTTTGAGATTATTGAATCAATTAATGACTTTATGAGATCAACAAGGAATCACAATTATTGTTCAGAATTGGACAATGAGGTACTTCAATATACAAATAAAACAATTTTTTATTTCTATATTTAATTAATGTACATACCCACTGAAGTCCCTTTGCCAGATTACACTTTCATTAATATTAAAAAAAAAAAAAACTTGTTGAAAAACTACACATACAAAGTTCAATGGGGATAAAAAAATTGTCACGCATGGTTGAAGGTTGGCCTCCTCTAAGTAGCAAGAATTATTCAGTTTGTCAAATAATATTAAACAACAATATTGATGAGAACGAAGAAACATAAAGACTTTTCTATGTGCCCTTTCTAAACCTTCAATAAAATACATATAAAAAAAACTTCAATAAATACATATAAAAAAAAACTTCAATAAACACAATTTCAATTATCAAAGACTTATAATAAAATTAGTTAAATAAAATTGTAGGCGTGGCTGAAGCTCATATAACAAAAGTTGAAGCATGCTACAGCTGTTTGTTTCTGCCTAAACTTATGGAACAATTAATTATCTTATTCTGCCTAGAACTTTTGGAAAGGAAGAAAAATGATTATTTGCCGACCATTATCTTCCATGGCACAAACGAATCTTACAATTGTTGTTCCTATGCACTTTCAATCAAGGTTATTCATGTAAAATTCTGGTCCTTCAGAGAGAAGATATTTGATATTATCAACAAAAATGTTAAGATATAACACCACCAAACACCTGAAGACAACTATAATATATTCCAATTTAGATAAAATAAATAGATAAGTTGAATGATATAAAACAGAAAAAAGACTTAAATATCTAACATTTTAATGTTTTGGGTCAGAAGTGTTATTATAACTTGCATAAATGTTTTTGCATGGTTGATAGAGGTTTTTCTAGTTTTTTAACTCTTAATATTTGTCCAACACTTATCTAAAGAGAAAATTAATATGAGTATTGTATCAGAGACCCTTTAGTCATGGGTAAAACTCATTAAGACAATAGTAAAAAAAATTAAAAGCAAACTTATACATAATGTTAGATGATTAATCAAGAAAATTGTGTTAATACAGACGTATGAGTGCGAAGGTCCAACTTATTCTATAAATAAGTTCTCACACCATGTCAAAATATGTATTTATTGAACATTAATTACACTAAACTATTTAAGATAAAAACTAGTTTAATCGGATACTTTTTATACGTACTCAACTAAAATAGTATATAGACGACACAAACATACAACAGGACAGGAGAAAGATGTCTTTACTGTCCAATCACGAACAAGTATAATTACTATATTATCTAGAAGAAAGTATTTAACAAATTTATTATTCAATATAATAGTTTTTTTTACCTTACCTTATGTATAAAAAAATCATTTTTACTCTTTAAATACTATAAATCATTTTTAAGGACTAAAACCTTGTGTTTTTAATTCTAATTTCCGGCAATAGACAATGATGTTATTTAATTAAACTAAGAAGTATAATAATCAAGTTTTTTTTTTCACAATAACTAGAATGATGTTATATTTTCATGGACTAGTGTATATTTAATTAATTACTTATCATATAAAAACAATCCAATAGATGTTTTATGAGCAACTAGTTAAGTATTTGTATATTGCATGATGCTTTTAAATCGAAATAATTTTTTTAACGAACATAAATGAAAAATATTATGTAAAATACAGGCAAATAACTAAAAAATGGTAAACGAGTCAAAATTAAATTTGGGGGAAAGATAATATGTTAAACAAATAAAAATAGCATATAATTGATGCTTTATTACTTAGTTAACTAGCTTACTAACCAAAATTATTGACTATTTCAGACTTGTTTAGAAGGTAACAAGTTTGAAAGTTTTTATTTGATAAAGTAATAAATCCCCTCATGTTTAGTATTTAAATTTGTGTATAATAAAGAATAACTACTTTGTTCGTATTATCTATTTTTTTTATGAGTTTTTCTGAGACATTCTTAGTAGAACTATTATAAATAACACACAAAATTATTAGCTAGGATTAATAGCATGAGAAGATGAATGTTTATTTTAAAATTAGAGTGTGATGTGATATTAGGTCTTTCTTAACTCATTGAAACAAACACTAATCAAAAAATGTTTTTAAAGATATTATATTAAAAAATAATTAAATCATTCAATTCTTTCCATATAATTTTTATTCTATTTTATTTTATATTATTTATTTTATTCTATATTATTTAAATTATTATTTAGTTTATTTTTCAGTAAATATATTATCTTTAAATAAAATAAAGAAAGTAAATATCATTTTATAAAAAAATCATAAAAGAGACTAGTCTCCTTTATTTAGAAATAAAATGGGAATTGATATTTATTTAAATATAAGAGAAGGTGTGGATGATTTATCCTATATATAATGTGTAAAAATATATTTTTGTTAGCATTACAAAACAAATAAACTATTATGAATGGTATAGTTTTTATAAAATATTAAATGCTTGTAAAGCATATGTTGAAGGTTCGAATTTAAAAATTATTTGTTAAGCTGAATAATCTGGTGTCAATTTTATATAGTGATGTGTTGTATAGTGAAAATTAAAAAATATGTCGTGAACATCATGATATAACAATATTCAAATGTTATGTAAAAAACAATGCTAAAATATGAAAGTACATAATAAAAATACTCTATATATCAGCCTGCGAAAGTATCACAATATTATAAACTAATTTTATTTATAAATAAATTGTTAATAACAGAAAAAAAAATAAAGCTTGAGTATTTAATGATTTATTTACTTATTTTTAATATTATCAATTATAGTGTTCCTTTTAGAAATAGTTATTTTATGTTGCACATATGTTTTACATATAAAAAAAACTCTTAAAAACATGTATTAATTTACATTTTTATTATTCTTTTTTGGTAAATGTAGATCTATAAATTTTAAAAGTTTTACTTTATTCAGTACTCAATTAATGATACAGGTGTTTAAAACTAAACCAACTCCACTTTAAAAAAAGAAAAAAGTAGCAAAAGAAATTATAAAATATGAACAACATAATTTTATTGAATAGTGTTCGTTTTTTGTCCTCTAAACCACATGATTTGGTTTAGTTATCGGTTCGGAGTTAAACTAAAACAAATGGTGCATTATATTTAGGTTTAATTAATATAAATTTAGATATTTTTAATTGAATGTTTATTAAAAGTTTATATTTTATTGAGTATTAAATATTTTTTAAAAATTTTATAATTGTTCTGTCATTTAATTTTATCATCACCAGAAGAGGAAAGATGTTATTATTATTTTATCTTGTTGATAAATTTATTCAATTTTTTCTTTAGGAACAAGTTAACCATAAATCAAATAAGATTAAAGGGTAAAAAGTAAATGATTTAATTAATTAGAAATAAAAAATAAAAATAACAATTATATTATCTTATTAAAAAAATCAAACTGAAAATTTAGGTAAAAATTAAAAGAATAACACTCAATATAACGAAAATGTTATGTTTTTTTATTGCTCATTTGTTGCAATTGAATTATTGGTTGATATTGAGTTTGATTATGTTTTAATCTCCGAGGTAGGTTTTTTTAAAATTTGACAAAATTTCATTTATTGCAATTGAATTATTGGTTGAATTTTAATTTGATTATGTTTTAATTTTTTAGTTATGTTTGAATTTGACAATAATTAATACATAATGTTTTGTTTTTAATTTTATTTGTTAGTAATGTTTTTAAGTTGAATAGTCGTTCAACAAATTATATGTAGCAAAATTATGTTAAAACCATATTAAATGAATAAATCTAAGATGTAAAAGTTTGGTTGTGATTGGATAATTAATTTCAATTTAATCAAATTACATTGCATGAGTATACTTTTATTGGTTTAGGTGTTTTCTTAATCCAAAATCATACTCTAAACAACCTTAATGAAAGATGTTAAAGTTTTGGTGAAATATTTTTCTAAATTATTTCCTTCAAACTTTTAGGAAAAACCTCATTGTTGTTTTTTTTGGGAAGAAACTCATTGTTAAGTATTTAACATTTAGTATATATTTTATGCTCCTTTGTCATGTGTTGTGTGACATTATTTGATTTTGCTATGATTGGACAATAGAACATGACTGAATAAGATTAAGAGAAGTATATAGAACAATAATACTATATACTATATGCTATATAATAAAGTTGTCTAAGCCAATTCAAATGTGCCCGTTAGTTACATAAGAGATATTGTTTTATATAGCTCTAAGTTGAAAAAAAGGAAAAAGAAGATACTCTTCTAATCTCAAATCGTTGCTTGTTGCCAATAAAATCTCTCTCAACAAACGTCATGCTAGAATATAATGCATCATAATTTTTTTTTAATATGTAATTAGTGTTTTGACTATTACAAGAAATTGTTTTCGTATCTTGTAATATAAAAGTATAAACAATTTAAAACTGATAATTATATATACATACATATAATGTTAAAATTATAATAAATTAAATTTGTGATAAAGGTAACAAATGTAATAGTTGCATAATAATATCTAATATAAAAAATTTATAAAAGAAACATAATAAATATAATAGTAATAATTAAAGTGGTGAGAAATAGTAATGTTTAATTTATTTGCATATCTTGGTTTTTCACTTACGAAAAAGTTAACATTTAATTTATTGATTTAAATTTTTAGTGTTAAAAGTTTTTGTATTAATTATGACATCACAAATGTTTCTCGCATGTGGTATTGAACATTGCAAATAACAAACACGAGTACTATTACACTTAGTAAAGTCCGCAGGTATTTGATCAACTATAGTCTAAATAAGTTATTCATTCATGTTTTATTATTTTCAAATAATCCAAAAAAATTATAATCCTATTTCGTCTTCTTAGAAATTGTAGTGAAAATAATAAAATTAGTCCACTCATTATAATTGATGTGTCTGATATAAGTTGAACGATTGGACCTCTCATCTATTTTGCAGTTGTTGAATTTCATTAAGTCGATCGGATGATGTGACAATTTGGATATTGACAAGATATTTCAGTTGACCCATACAACCTCGACCAGGTTTACAAAAAAGATATGCGTGAAGAAATAAATTGATATTGATCAAAATAACACAAGAGTTGAATCACAATGTGGAATGACCGAGAAAACTGTTTTATTCAAGGATTTTCATTCAATGAAAATGACCATTTGCATGATAATTCAACTTACATATCAATCATATCATCCGCTACATCTCACCTATAAAGGTAATGTTTGACAATGATGTAAGTTAATTTTGCAAACTAGGATTAATATTATACTTTTATTAAACACTAAATTAATAAATATTTCTTTTGAATAGTGACACGCCACCTAATAGTCAACCCCATCCTTGCCAAGCCCATCATCATCATGTCGAGTCTTTTTCAAATGTTGTATAATTTGGACAACAATATTTTCTTCAATCGACCCCCTTTCAACCACTTGAAATATTTGAATTTATGAAGTATCATCATAATATGTATGGACCATTTTCGTACCAACAAGTTCCATCAACTTACACAACTTTTTTATCCCAACAAATATTTTTTTTTGAGTACATCACATATGTTTGGTACTTCAACAATGATACTGTCATCACATTTCATTTAGTTCCATCCATGCATTGTTATCATCCCACAATGCCTTCATATGGATATTCCACCTAAAGACAACTAAGGAAAAAAACAATGACAACGATAGTCCACCTGCATTACCTCCCAATCCACCTATCCAACAAGACCTAGAAAGACAATGAAAATGGTCAATGTATGAGAATCTCATAAATAGTTTGTTCTTTATTAAATTAAAATAATGACATTATTGTTGAAATTAACATGTCATGTTCACTCTTTACTTAATGTCATACTTGTATATTATTTTATTTACCCTTATTTTTTTACACATCTAAACTAACACGCATGGAAAATATCAAAATAAACACTAATTACACGTATATAAACTCAACCTTAAAACATATTATCACTTAATAATAATAAAATATATATTATTAAATAACCTCTCTAAAAAACAAAACTTATAAATTTCTATACATTAATTAACAATAAATAACTTAAATATTTATAAATAATAATTTAGTAATATTATAAATTTTTTGTATTATTTTTATGACATAATTAAAAAGATGTAGAATATTATTCCATGATTTCTTAAATAATTTTAAGATTGAAGTTTACGTGTGTTCTTTTTTATGTTTACTGTTTAGATTTTAGGGTTATATCTAGAACTTATATATACATTATTTATGATTTACGGTTCGAGGTTTTAGAGTTTTTTTACCTTCGAACGAAGGATTTACATTTTAGAGTTTAGGTGTGACGCTTTCCATTAAGGATTTAGGGTTTTAACATTATTTTCTAATTTATATTTCAATTAAAAAACAGTTAAATATTTTTTAAATATTTTTAAATTTTTAATGATTTAACTAACTATTCTATTTAAAAAATAATAATTTTGTTTCTTTTAAAATAAAATTTAAGCATAAAGTTGTATATGTTAAATACAACTTCAATTATATTTTTTTTTTATGCAAATGAAATCATCATCTGCAAACACGATTTAATTATATAAAAATTGCAAGTCATGGACAATTAACAAGAGATGAGAGTAGACTTTTTGCTTGGATAGATTCACTCGTAAATACTACAGATATATATAATTTATAAAATATAACACAACCAAAAAAAACCCTATATATATTATATAATTATAAATTATACAAATTAATAATAAATAAATATTATGTATATAAATATATTTTAATTTTTTTTAAAACAGAAAAATAATTTATAATTAGTTTAAGAAAATTGATTTCTTATTTTTATAATCACAGTGAAAATTTATATAAAAAATTTAAATTTTTAGAAAATTATTATATTTATATTTTTAAATTATATTAAAATCATAAAATAATTAAAAATCTAATAATTTTTTTTAATTAACATTTTACCATATATATCTAACACAAATACATTATTATTTAAAAAGAGTGTGAGATAACAATAAATTGACTTCCTATTCATGATTTTTTTGCAAACCATACATATTATAAAAATAATATTCTTTATTTTTTGGTCCATCTCTGAAATTAACACAACAACAGATTGCACCAATATCGTCATAAAAACTGGAAAATGAAGTGACAGTGAGTTTCAAAAGTGAAAGAGAAGTGAGTTTCAAGACAGAAGAAGAAAAAGAAGAAACTTGGTTTGGTCCTGGTAAAATCCTGAAGCGCGCCAAATCCAGCATCGCCATGGGAAAGCAAAAGCAACAAGTGATTTCCCGCTTCTTCGCTCCCAAGGAAAAACCTCCTTCTCCTTCTTCTCCCCGTCCCAACCCTCCCACTCCCACTCCCACTCCCAAAATCACTGCCACCGCCACATTCTCCCCTTCCAAACGCCGCCTAACGTCCCAAATCACACCCCCTCGCAAGCTCCAGAAGCTTCTCGAACCTTCTTCCTCTTCACTCCACCAACGCTTCCTCCACAAGTTTCTCGAACCTTCCTCCCCTCAGCACCCTCCTCTCCCTTCCTCTTCCAAACGCCTAACCTACACTCCCCTCGAACAGCAGGTTCTCCACCTCAGAGCCAAACACCCCGACGTTCTCCTTATGGTCGAGGTCGGTTACAGGTACCGTTTCTTCGCCCAAGACGCCGAACACGCCGCCAGAGTGTTAGGCATTTACGCGCATATGGATCACAATTTTTTAACCGCTAGCATACCGACGTTTCGACTGAATGTCCACGTCAGGAGGCTCGTCAGTGCTGGGTATAAGGTCGGTGTTGTCCGGCAGACCGAGACCGCCGCCATCAAGGCTCACGGCTCCAACCGCTCGGCGCCGTTTGGGCGCGGGCTGTCGGCGCTTTACACGAAGGCCACGCTCGAGGCGGCACCGGAGATTGGGGGAGAGGGGGACGGGTGTGGTGGAGAGAGTAATTACTTGCTGTGTGTGGTGGAGAAGAGTGTTGTGGGGGAGAAGGGGAATTGTGGTGTGGAGGGTGGTGGTGATGTGAGGGTTGGGATTGTTGCTGTGGAGATTTCGACCGGGGATGTTGTTTATGGGGAGTTTTGTGATAGTTTTCTGCGGAGTGCGCTTGAGGCTGTTCTTGTGAACTTGTCTCCGGCTGAGTTGCTTCTTGGGGACCCTCTTTCAAAGCAAACGGAGAAGGTAGTTTTAAACGACGTAATGAGACAGCTCGGCTCTTATTTTGGTTGTGTTTTAAGAATTTTGTTGTTTTATTTGTTTCTCTGTGTTGTGCAATGGAAATTATGTGTAGTTGCTTGATGCTCTTTACTTGACATGGTTTTCCTTGATGGAATATTGATGCTTGATACTGCGTTGATGATATGGATGATGTAGGATTGAGTTTGAAGTTCAGGTTTCAAGGTAGCTTGTTTCTTGGCCTGACTCCAGGGCTTGCTTGTTGGAAGAGGTGGCAATTTTGTGCAGAATGTACTGTTTATTAACATTGTTTGATGAGGCTTTTAAAATGGAGACCATCTGGATAACTTTTTTTAACACGATGTTTCATGCATGGAGATTGGTGGAATAAACAAAATGTTCCTAGGCATGGGTCTTTATTATAATTTTATCGAGTATTTAAAACATTTGATTTGTCAGTCACTGTAATTTATATTTCAACTTATGTAATATAATTATACAATGCAAATCCATTGTCTCAATTCAGATTTTTGGTGTGAAAGTTAAAATTTAGTTTCTCATTTAAATACACTACATGAAATTTGGAATAATCTAAATGAGAACTGCAGTTTCATGTAATGAATGATTTGATTTGAACAACTTATCAATACAATTAATGCAATAGTTTCCATTGTGGTAGGTATGAATTAGTCCATACTGATTAGTTGAGTTAACAATCAAATTGGTCTTCCTAAGAATTAAGATAAACGGGATGTTAAGTTTGACTCCCAAGGATGAACATCAGCGTTGGTCCTTCATAGTGTAAAATGCATCTTCAATTTAAGCACATCTTCCTGTGTGTCTTTAGACTTTTGAGAACCAATTACCATTTATGTACTGTGCTACTGGGCATATCTTCCTGCATTGCATGGTTTTTCCTTTTCACAATTTTCTTGTATTTCATTTCTTTTTTAATCAATTTTCTAATTTTCTTCATGTTCTTGTATTCTTACCTAGAATTCTTTTCTTCTAAAAACAGAATTATATTTTAACAATTTGAAGTTTGTTAATATGATCTAAAGCTTGTTTGTGAAACTATAATGTAGTTACTATTCCTAATATTTTTAGAACAAAAATATTAAACTGAATTACTGGGAGACATGTTCTTATAAGTAAGTAATCCACACAAAAAAACTCTACCACCGTTAGGTTCAATTAGTGATTGGATGATTTATTTTTAGTTATTGCTGGATTTTGCTGGACCTGCCTCAAATGTTCGTGTGGAGCATCTTTCACGAGATTGCTTCACTGATGGGGGTGCCCTTTCTGAAGTTATGACCTTGTATGAGAACGTGGATGTAGACAGTCTATCAGATTCAATACAAAGCAAGAATTCGACTGAGCACAGAAGTCAGCAGTTAGTAATCAAGGTATCAACTTCTGATATTTTATAAAAAAATTATTCATGCAGCAGGCTTGGAAATTCCGAAAAACAAAATTTCTTGTTGGTTTTATTATGCATTTTTCTCTTAGGCAACATCTATCTTGTGATTATTGACCATGTCACTGTAATTTTTTATCATTATTTGTTACGAACCAAGAAAAACACACCCAAAGATAAGCCAAGAACACAGAAAACTATTGAATAACCTCTGTATTATTGCTACTGCACTTTACACTCAGCACATCCACAAAGGAAACGATTATTCCTTTTACACAGGACTTTCCCTGTCTACAAAACTGTATTAAAAAAAACCATCACCCCTTCACTAAACCAGTTAGTCTTTATTTAAAGACCAACCCTGCCCACAACTAACCGCTACATTACCCTTTATTCTTTACATTTCCTATAATATACCTTCCAAGTTCTTTCCTTATTGTGTCCTAACATTATTTGGGATGGATCTAACAAAGTGCTAAAATTTCATATTCTTGTTTTTCCTTTTAACTCTTGTGTGTTTAACTTTCTATTCCCCTGATCATTGTAATTTTAATTTTACTTCGGAAATTGTAGCTTTATGTTGATTGTAGTTGCAATTTCAACTCATAACTAGTTCTGATTTTTGTCTCTACTCTTTTTATCATAAAGGAGGTTATGAACATGCCAGATTTGTCTGTCCAAGCTTTGGCGTTAACTATTCGTCATTTAAAGGAATATGGTTTTGAAAGAATTTTGTGTTCAGGAGCTTCTTTAAGGCCCTTCTCAAACAATATGGAAATGACCCTTTCAGCCAATACACTTCAACAACTGGAGGTAATTATAAATTGTAGATTTTTTAGAATGTTTAGTAAGGACTGGAGCTTGTTTGAGAGTGTTTTAATTTTTTTTTACTTTGTTTTGAAGTATGGAAATTTCAAACTGTGCTTATGTTAACTTAAATATTGTAAACATACTCTTCAACCATCATTTCCTTTTCAACCATTATTCATGGATAAACTGGCACTGTTTATAAAGTCTGATCAAACTAAAAATTGAATTGCTCTTTCTGTTTTTGGTTTAGGTATTACTCATGTCATGGTAGATTCATATAAAGGTATAACAATCAAATATCCTGGCCCACAACATGAATAAGCTGTATTATCTTACAATGGGTCAAAAGACAATGGATGATTTCATACTTGTGTTCTACTTTGAAATTTATTTTGTCCTTGTGTTTTTTTACAGGCTAGAAGTGTTGTTTTTTTCCCTCATACCAGCTTAATATTCCCTTCTGTTCTTGCTGCCATTGAATGCTTGCTGTATTTCAGGTTTTGAAAAATAATAATGATGGATCTGAGATTGGTTCCTTGCTGCAAATTATGAATCATACTCTCACTATATTTGGTTCCAGACTTCTTAGGCATTGGGTATGAGGTGCTTTCATCCTCATACAGTCATTGAATGTTGAATTGTTTCTTTATCAGCCAAAAAAGACCCATCTTTAGTTGTTTTTGTGCATGATACAGGTATCTCACCCATTGTGTGACCGAACCTTAATTTCTGCTCGCCTTCATGCTGTATCTGAAATTGCGGAGTCCATGGGATCTTGTAATGCTACGAACAATTTTGGACATGTTGAAGATCCTGATGTAGCAATCGTGCAACCTGAGTTAGCATACGTTCTTTCATTGGTTTTGACAAATCTTGGCCGAGCACCTGATATACAACGTGGAATTACAAGAATTTTCCATTGCACTGCTTCCCCATCTGAGGTGATAAATGGCTTTTGTTAACCTTTTCTTGTATTTCACTTTATTCTGTACTTCAATCAATTCTCTTCATATTCCTTGTAATTTTTTTTTCACACTTAGGCTTTTTATAAATAGGGAGACAAAAAGAGAGTTTAATTCTTTTAATTACTTAATGACAAGATTTAAATGTTCGGATGTTTCTTTGTTCCATTTTAAATTTAAGAACAATAGACATGCTAAGAATCTGTTAGGGATTCTACAATCCATGCTTTGAGTCCGAGTAGCCAAGCATAAGGCGTGTTTGGAAACCCTTGTGAGTTATACAAGACTGCATTTGTGTTTCCAACTGTAACAGGACTGTGGTTTAGATGAGGCCTGGACCTAATGTATGAGTATTTTTAATCTTTACCAAAAATAAGGAATACACGATTATACCCATTTGTTTTTGCAAACACTAGCTTCACCCATAGAACTTGATTATTTAAAGTTTGTATCAAGGCATAGTAATAAAGTGATCTTTACATGTTCCTTGAAAAAAATGAGACTGTTTTTAATATGAGTGGATTTTTAAGGTTTATGAAAGTGATAAACTGTAATGCAATTATTATGATTTTTTGTGTGAAGATGGTCTCATTGATAACTATTGTGTTTTTATTTCAGTGTAAAGGAAATGGTTGTAAGTGTTTGTATTAATTTTACTGAACAATTATAGTCATTTGGATTCTTCTTTTATCATATTGATGGGTACAAATTTATTCTGAAGCATTTTAATTTACCAGAAAGAAGCTAGGCATTGATTACTTGAAAAATTGTCTTTATACAGTTTGTTGCAGTAATTCAAGCTATTTTATCTGCTGGAAAACAGCTACAACAACTTAACATAGGAGAGGGGAATAATAACAAATTGCGCTCCAATCTATTAAAAAGGTTAGTTTTGACTGCTTCCTCTGACAGTACTATTGACAATTCTGCAAAAATGTTGTCATCTTTAAACATAGACTCTGCTGATCAAGGAGATCTAACAAAATTGATCACTGCTTCGGAGGGACAATTCCCAGAGGTTTGTCAATGCCTTTTGTGTGAAAAAATTATTTTATAATTTCCTTAATCATACTTTTATCTTGAGCGATATTGATTTTATAATTATGTATGTAGGTCATTAGAGCTCGTAAGGATTTCAAGCTGGCAGTGGAACAATTAGATTCGCTGATTGACTTGTATCGCAAATTGCTTATAATGCAAAATTTGGAATTTATTAGTATTTCTGGAACAACTCATTTGATTGAGGTAGTCTAATTAAAAGGAATATACTTAATATTTAAATATTGCAGAGGCTGGAGATTTAGTATTCTATTACTCTCTCATTTCTGATTGTGGGCTTATTCACATCTGATCTGATTTTTCTAATTGATCTGAAATGTTTATTCATTGTACTTTGTAGTGACCTGTGCTCCAAATGTGTCTTAATTCGTAAATTGATAAACTGAAGAAGTGAAATTCAAAAAAGGGGATAAGATAATGACACCCTTTTTTTGGCTTCTCTTAACATATTTACAAGAGCTCTTAAATTAAATGTTTTTTTCGTAATACACAAAAGACTGAAAAATACTGTAGAAACTAATTTGAGGAAGTTCTAATTTGAAGGAGAAAAGAATCCCCAAAACTCGGTCAAATACTACTAAGGATAAATGGAAAATGCTTATTGCATGTTCTCAATACCATTTGACCTGTTTCTTCTTTTTAGTTGACATTACTGAGCGTCTCTATTTAATTTTCCTTTCTTTCCTTAAACTTAATAGACAATTACAATTTTGCATTTCTTGTTTATTAGTTAAGAACTCTAATTTAACAACTGTGTTCAAACTATTTTATGTTTCCATTCTAATTTAGTTGCCATTTAATCTTGTTTTGGCTGCAGTTATCAACAGATGTAAAGGTTCCTTCAAACTGGATCAAGGTAAATAGCACGAAGAAAACAATTCGGTATCACCCTCCTGAAGTAGTGACAGCATTGGACAGGTTGTCATTAGCAAAAGAGGAGCTCAGTATTGCCTGCCGAGCTGCCTGGAATAGCTTTCTTAGGGGCTTTAGTAAACACTATGCTGAGTTCCAAGCTGTTGTTCAAGCACTAGCTGCTTTAGATTGTTTGCATTCACTTGCCATTCTTTCAAGAAATAAGGTTTGTTCTTAAAGGAATATTCAAGTGCCTTCAAATGTTTCGGGAATTTTGTAATATAATTCTCTGTTTTCTGTGATAGGGTTATGTTTGCCCAGTGTTACTAGATGATCAAGAGCCTGTTCAGATACAAATTTGTTCTGGTAGACATCCGGTATGAATTTAATGCATTGACTTTTGTATGAAATTCCTCATGTAGTGGGACAAGGTTTTTGTTCGTTGTACTTTTATGCGAAATTAACATGAATGTTTTATTGAATCTATTTAAGTTTCAAATACTTCTGTCATATCTGTAGTTTCAATTGTTTGTGTATTTAGTATAAGTCATCATGTGCATTTATTTCCTTCAAATTGGTTCTTGGATGGCCAAGGCATTGCCCTGTGCCCCAAAAGAATTGTTTGATAGTTGCAACTTTCTGGTGTTAAACAGAACCTGAATACTCCACCCTCAATTATTGGGGTTGTGCAATACTTTTGACTTCGACTCAGTTAATTCAAGTTCCTCATTGTTGATTGGTAATCAGATGCTCATTATTGCTAGTCATTTCTCACCAGGTTTTGGAGACCACCTTACAAGACAATTTTGTCCCAAATGATACAAACTTGCATGCGGATGGAGAATACTGTCAGATTGTTACTGGACCCAATATGGGTGGAAAAAGTTGCTATGTTCGCCAGGTGGCTCTGATTGCTATAATGGCTCAGGTAGATCCAATGCAATTTCTTCTGTATTTCTGCTTTGATTTTCTACCGTTAATACAACAACATGCTGAGGTTGTGCAGTAGTGCTTACGCTTTATTTTGTAAAATACTGAAAGCTAAGTTAAAGATTCTGATATATCATGCTTTCAAACTCAACATAGTTTTTTTTTTCAAATTCTTTCTATTTTTTCTGCAAAAGTTGTTCAAGTATTTCTCCCTCTAAATTTTACTTCTGGCTGTTGCTTTATTGAAAAATCTCTGATCTCTATAGGTTGGTTCCTTTGTACCAGCATCATCGGCAAGACTGCACGTCCTGGACAGGATCTGCACCCGAATGGGTGCTTCTGACAGTATTCAAGAAGGGAGAAGCACCTTCCTAGAAGAACTAAGTGAGACTTCACATATACTCCAGTGTTGCACAGAACATTCACTGGTTATCATTGATGAGCTTGGGAGAGGTACAAGTACACATGATGGTATGGCCATTGCTCACGCGACATTGCATTATCTTCTGAAGCAAAAAAGAAGCATGGTCCTCTTTGTTACTCACTATCCAAAGATTGCCAACCTGGCAACTGAATTTCCTGGCTCTGTGGCAGCATATCACGTGTCACATCTGACCCCACATGATGCGAGGAAAAATTCGATCTCGGATCATGATGTCACTTATCTGTACAAGCTCGCACCTGGTGTTTCAGATAGGAGTTTTGGATTTAAGGTTGCCCAGCTTGCACAGGTAATAAATTCACGAAATTACATATTACTATTTCACACAAGTCTATATATATACATGTATATGTGTGTGTATTACCAGTGCATTGCTGCCAGAGCCATTGGTTGATCTTGTTAAGTTGATAAGGAAAATGTGATGGCAGTGATGCAAATATCTCTCCTCAAGTAGAGCTAGTTAATTCATTGTATATAAACATTAGGGCTAGGAAATTTGGGGATTGCCTTAGTTTGAGTTTGACCGCTGAGGTCTCAAATGATTAAATTGTTGAAATTTCTTATATATTAAATTTCATTTTAGGCAGTTGGAAACATCTTTTTCTTTTCAGTTGCCATCGCATTGCATCAGTCGAGCGCTAGTAATGGCTTCCAAATTAGAAGCACTAGTAAATAGTAGAATACATAGTAGATCGGGAAAGGAGCTATTATTGGATACGCTGGTGATTGGTCAGGAGCAAGAACAGTGTATGGCTCAACCACATGATCGTCCACTTCAAGAGTTTGGTATAGCTTACAAAGATTTCTATCTAAACTTAAAAGCTGCAATACAAGATGATGATTGTGCAAAAAGCTTTCATCTGTTGAAACATGCTAGAAGCATTGCAAAGAAATTAATTGGCAGTTGAGGTACCTTGTATTTTTCTTTTCACTTTTTCTTAAAGAATGGATATTGCTAACTAACTAATTTTTATTTCATTACTACTTATTAGCTCTTTTTAGCGTCACTAATATGCCAGTACTTTTCCCCTCTAATTAGAAAAAGTCGCTTTGCATGGTGACAAGATTAATAGTTTAGATTAGACCCTTGACTCAATTTTCTCTTCCCAGATATATTTAGCATCAGAATAGTTGTAACTAGCTACATATGAGGGTGCAGCGGAGAAGCTTTGGTAATTATTTTTGGAGGAATTTCTGACTAACTGAGTTGGTAACTAGCTCTACAAATATAATTAAGTTTGCTTGTGCATTAACAGATCAACGCAGTACATGCAGAGACAGGTTTCGGGTCTCTCCAGTGTTGTACAATGTAGATAATCTTTTGCATAGTTTTTTTGTATACTCTTCCAAGTTAAACCTTCCAATTTTTACTCCTGCCTCATTTATATTTTTGTAATTTCGGTTTATTTACCGCCATGCATATTGTTGTCCTAATTTGAGCTTACGGAAGTAAAAGCCACATTATGAAAATGTGTGATTTATAATTCTTTCACTGTAATCTAAGTAAGGGTTCAGATTTGATTTCTCACTTTATATAATAAACTTTTACACAGATTAGAGTGTAAGAATAACGTGATAAAATGTCGGAAATGTGACATAATAAGAGGGAAAGTGTTTGATGTATAAGAAGTACATAGTACAAATTTAGATAAGAATAAGGTGTGATTAAATGTCACAAAATTAGACAATAAAGCAATAAAATAAGAAGAGGAGGGGGAATATGTGATACGAGAGAGAGAGAGAGAGAGGAAAAATGTTTTTTTTTTTATCAAACATATAACTTAAAAATCTTCGTCAACTGGTATATTATTGGATCACCATCCATTCTAAAAGTGAAATAGGAATGGTGTGTATATCACAGGTTCTGATGGAAAGTTTATGTTTCAATCTCATCAAGCCTACTTTAGTCATCATGCATGGGAAGTTTATGATTCAATTCTAAGTCTTCACAGGTTCTGGTAGATTTGTATATCAATCATTATAATTAAAACCAGATTGACCTGACTTGTCTCATTTGCGCGGTGGGAAATCATGGTAAGGTTTTAAAGGTAATTAGATTTGATACTTTGAGAATCTACTCCAATACAACTTGTGATTGATGATTGATGATATAAAGAAAGATTATTTTCATTATTTCATAAAGTAGTGCAAGTTTTAGATGAGAAAATGGAGTTGTAGACGTGTGTAAGTTGTCAATATATTACTTCTCATTATATTTAAAAACAACTTACAAATATGGAAGATGCACAATTCATAATTACAACATGCGAACTTTTATTAAAGAAAGATTTACAAAGAAATGGAAGACTAGGCTTCAAACTGCCTTCCCATACAAATACCGGTGATTTATAGTCCTCCAGACCTAAAAATAATTATAATTCAATTCACAATAATTCAGATAATTTCGGGGCCACTTTTTTCTTTAGTTGGCGAGTTTCATTATTCACAATTCAGAATATGCAAGTTGCGAACTTTTATTTAAGAAAGCCTTAATCTCGGCCCTAGATTTTTTTTCAAATTCAAGCCTAAGTATTTGGATGATTTTTTTTTCTTGGGAGTACTTGGAACTATTGGCTTATTTTTTTCATGTTCTAAATTTTTGAAGATAATTTATCTAAAACTTTTTTCACCAAAAGACCTTAACTCTTAAACCAAGAGTTTTAGAAATAGGGTAGGTTTGTGCTGGTGTAATTCATACACATATTGACATAGTTAGCTAAATCCCACAGTAGCACATAAGCTTAGTAATTTCATATGGACTGAGAGTTCTCGAGTTAGTTTTTTAAAATTTTGGTAATATTTAACCACAAGGGGTGGAAGTATTGCTTTCGTGGGTCCTACCCAGCAAAACCATTGTTGGAAGCAGGGAGGTAATTTATAAGGTAATGGATTCTTGAAGACACTGTACCAAGAGTGTTGAGGGTTTGTTTCTAAAAGTATTTTATAGCAGGCTTGTTGGTAATCAAAGTAACTAAAAGAATGGGGATCAAATGGGTGTGAAAATATCTTTTCGGTTAATATATGTTATTTTCAGATTTTGAGTAACGTATTTTGAAATTCTTTTGACTAGACTTGTATCCAGAATTATAAACTAATAGAATTTTTTATTCTTTTTTGGATTGTTAGACGAAATTCAATACGGAAATTATTTCGCGAGGCTCCTTATCCTCAAATTTAGGCTCAATCAGTGCGATGAAATTACATGGAATAGTTTCTAATATTGTATCTTTATTTGTTAGTTTTGGGTTTTGGGAGAATTCTCTGGGCGGAAGTCTAGGGGATATTTTCTGTTGTAAATAGAATAAATCTAACGTGTATAGATCCAACGCGTATAGATATTTTGCAAAAGTCAAAACAAAAATTGTTATCTTTTGATTTTTTTTTTTGAGGTTGCAGTTGAGAAAGTCGAAACGTTCAAATGCACTTTGTGAAGATGCAAATCAATTGTTAAAATGCATCAAATTTTTTGGTTCTTCTCCTATATAAAGATTCTCCTAATATAAAGAGAGCTTTCATCCTCTCCACTCACATTTTTCTCATTGCCTTCTCATCTTCCGCATTTCACATTCAGTTTCCTCTCACCTTTTCACCTTTATTTCTTTCTCCTCATTTATTCTTTTTTTTTATCATAAATATTTTTTTGGGTTTATTGATTCTTACTCTTTTAAGAGTAATTTGCTGGTTTTTATCCTCATAAATTTTCGAAAAGTTCATGTTGTATCCTGGGAACTTGCCCAATACACTGGGGATAAGTTCTTACGGACAACAATCATTGAAAATCAACTTTGTTCGTGTTTTAAAGTCTTAAAGTCTTATTTACTGCAATAGTAAGAACTTATTTGCTACCATGCGGACAACAACAACTCTGCTCCGGAAACGTCAAACACAATTTACGCAACACGCAAACAATTTTTGCGAAACCATTTCTGGAGGTCTAGAAAATTGAAGTTTTTATCCGTCAAAATTTTCAACACTGGCAAGAACATGTGTCCAACCTATTGGACATGTACGGAGTCGCTTTTGCACTTACAACTTCTAAAACCCAACCCAAGCTCGACTACGAAACAAGTTGATGATTGGATTCATGCAAATAAGATATGTCGTCACACTCTACTCAGTGTATTATCTAATGATCTATTCGATGTCTATCCTTCTTAGAAGGAAGCAAAAGATCATAAACATCGAATAGATCATTAGATAACACACTGACATACCTTATTTGCATGAATTCAATCATTAACTTGTTTCGCAACCGTGCTTGAGTCTGGTTTAGAAGTCGTAAGTGCAAAAGCGTCTCTGACTCCGTACTTGTCCAAAAGGGTGGACACACGTTCTTGCCAACGTCGTGTGTTCTAACGGGTGAAGACTTCAATTTTCGAGACATCCAGATGTGTTGCGGAAATCACATTTGACGTCTTCGGGGCAAAGTTGTTTGTCTGTCTTGTCAGCCATAAGTTCTTACGATTGTAGTCGATGAGGCTTCAAAACATGAACAAAATTGATTTTTTCGAGAAGTGAGCGATCACTGTTCGTAAGGAATTATCCGCGGTGTGCTGTGCAAGTTCCCCATGATACAACAGAAACTTTTAAAAAAATTTCAATGATCAGAACTAGTAAGTTACTCTTAACCGTCCCAAAACTGCTACAACTTCAATCCCGTCTCCAACTGTTCAACGATTGAGTCTTCGAAAGTTCGAGAGAACCTGTCCTTTGCAAAGATTGTGAGTGTAAAAGGGAATCGAATACACAAAGAGTTTCCGCAAATCGTGCAGTAAGGAACCCTGATTCAAAACGGCATTAAGTTCTATGTGCATACTGTTTTTAGTTTTTTGTTTTGCAATATTATAGTTTTGTTTTACAACAGAATAAACTCTATAATAATTAGTTTAATGGTTTGTTCTTCTGAATGTTTTATCCTATAGGTTGTTGCAACCATTGTAATTTCATGCATTTTTTTAATATTTAGTGGTCTGTTATCCCATCAATATTTCACTTTGTTATTTCATTCTCGTCAAATGCGAATGAGTGTTCTAATTTCCATTTCTCAAATTGGATATCCAGAAGGATTATATGATTGTATGATACTATTAATGAGTCTTTTAAAGAAATTCATCATGTAAGATTCACGTAAAGAATTGACATTACATTAATCTAAAATATTAAAACAATAAACTTGTGAATCTTACTCTTTATATGTTAGTTAATTTTTTTCATTTTTAATGAATATGAGACTTAAACTCAAATTTGAATTCCTAATCCTCTTAATTATTTATGATCACACTTTATTAGGATTGATGTAGTACAAAGAATATGTTTGAGTCTTGAGTTTGAATAAATAAAGTAATAATCGATGATGAATGATTTGGCATTCAGACTTAACTGCTCATTAATTTCAATCCCAAATGTGTTTATTAAGCGAATTGACATTTACATTTTTTCTAAAAAAGTGTGTGAAAATGACGCATATACTTATTACTTATTACAACCTCCAATGTGAATGGAACTCTTTGAATTCCCACAATATGGCATGCATGTTTCAAAATTATATTTATTATTTATTATTTATTATTTATTATTTAATTATCTAATTAAATTATCCATATTTTTTTTAATCAGCAATTAAATTAACCATATATAAATCCCAGACACATCACTTCAAACGTAAACCTTGTTGCAATTTGTTTCTTCCATCTAAAGAAGCATGGGAACAATATAACTTTTTTTACCGGGAAAGTTAACAAAACCTCTAATTTAAACGAGACTAATAAAGAAAAATTCACCTTTTCATGTGATTTTACACTTATACTTTATGTAGATTTGTATATTTTATTATGTTTATAAGAGTAAATAATGCGTTTATTACTTCACTTTTATCTGATTACAAACAGGGTATATATAAGTTTCCTTATTTTATAATAATTATTTTTAACAAGGTTTTGAATTGGTTGATAATGTAATATTTTTTACTATAGAATTTAATACTTGATATCTAAATATAGTTAGTTTTAGTTGCACTTCACTTTCCCACTTATGTCATGTGTGAGGTGAGTTGTCTGTTGCATGCCTACAAAAATTATTTTTTTAGTTTTATTAGAGAAATTATATATAATAAATATATAACAATTCACACAAATACGATGGAGAAGAAAACGAATGAAGTTATATAATGGAAAGATAAATGGAAAATACATTATAAATAATTACACAATTTCATATAAATATAGTATTTTCTTTTATTTGGTTCACTTTAAAAATTAGTAAACTCGATATAGAAGTTAAAACCATATAGAGGAAATTTCAAAAGTATAACTTAGGTTTATTTAAATTAATAATGTTCCGTTGAGTATTCAGAATGAAATAGAATAAGAGGAAAGGAAGAGAAAATATATTAAAAAGTGGACTTTAAGCCTTATACTTACTTAAGGCCATAAAACTGACCTCCTCCCCTCACGTCGAGAGTGAGGGATAACATATTATGGGTGGTCCACCATGTTAAGAGGTGGACTTTAAGTCTAACTCAACTCCATAAAATCAGTTCATAAGGTTGGGGTTTACAAATTTTCATCTCTGGTCGATGTGAGATCTCCAACAAAATAAGAATAAAAAGTAAAATATATGACTGAAAATAAATGTTTGAAAAATAAAAATGATTTTTTTTATGAAATCAGACAAAAATATGTATTTCTAAAGTTGATAATTAAAATTTTAATAGCTAACTAGACATTAATTCAGAAATTAATTTATATATTTTTTATTAATAATAAAAATTACTTTTAATATCTAATTTAGTTAATATAATAATTATTATTTTTATTTTATGATTTTTTTTTTACGTTATGCAAAATATCTTAAATATATAAAAATGATAAACTTTATACTCATTACTTAAATATGACTATACAAGATGCACTTATAGAATTGTCTGATTCTTAAGTGAAAACTATTATCTAAAAAATATTAAAGACAAAGAAAATTTTTGTCATTTTTTTGTTGTACTTTTAACGGATCCTTATTTTGGGATGTGTTGAGATCTTAATTGGTTTGATCACAATAAATTTATACTTTTTAGAGTTTTTACAAGTTAATAACAAAAAAAATTTTTTTTAGGAACTTATTTATGTATAAAAAAAATATGACTTTAATATTAATGATATAAGGTAGTAGGATATAATAATGGATCTAATGTTAAAAGTAAAATGTATGTTTTTTTGTTTGCTTCTTCCACCAAATAGTAAAAAATCTTATAAGAAAATGTATTTATGTTTTCAATTAAATCACTATCTCAAAATAGATGGGAACATAGAAGTAAAAGTGTTAAAGTCCTAAAGGTTCAAGCACAAAAAAAAACAATAAGAGATGTATTTATAGAATTATAAACATCCTAAGATAAAAAGTGAAAGTATATGTTTAAGGAAATATGAGATGAAGAATTTTGCATTTAAAAAAAAATTGAATACAAATGACTTAAGAGGACTTATAACTCATTTAAAAAGTTACAAGGGAAAATGGTTTTGCATCTCCATCAGAATAATAAAAAATTTATTAAATTGGATAAAGTTCAATGAAAATAAACTTAAAATTCATATAGAAAGAATTTTTTTGATGAAATTGTTAGTGATAAGATAACTAATCTAGTTAAAGATTCTTTTTTGTATTGATTATTCTTTCGATATAGTAGATAAATTTATTTTTTTATGAGATTTCATTTGAATAAATTTTAGAATCTGAAATAAAATTTAAATTATTTTTAAGAAACCTATTCCTTTTAAAATATTTATGTATTAAGAGTGAGTTTTATATATATATATATATATATATATATATATATATATATATAATATACTGAGAAGGAGATGTCGAATTTTAGTGATTACAAAATTCTAATGAGTAACTTTGTGACTCGAAAGGTAAAAAATAAGATAAAATAAATTATTAATATATATTAACATTACTCATATTTTAATTTTCGTCCAAACTCCAAACTGCTGAATACAACTTTATTAAAATATATTTGCTGATAATAAATTATATATAAATTATAATATATAATTATTAATATATAATTACTTATATATAAATTATACTTGCTGATAATATATATATAGTTAAAATTACATAATATTTTAATAATAATATAATCAATTATTTGTCCTTTCTGTACAAATTTCTAATTACATACACATAAATACTCTTGTTTCTCTGTTTTATTCCTTATCTCTTATTTTCAGCGATTTACTCATTCAAACTAAGACTCCGCTATAACACAAAATGAGAATGTTTAAAAAATAAATAATGGGGAGGTGAAAAGGCAAGATATACTAATAAAAAATAGTTAAATTTTATCAAAATATTTTAAAAAATAATTAATAAAAATAAACTATCATTAAAAAAAATATTAAATAAAAATTAATTTTAGAAAATAAAATAATTACTTACTATTTAAAAAATTATTAGTAAAAAATTATAGAGTATTCTATAAATTAAAATATATATTAATATTTAAAGTAGTTTCTATTATTAATAAAAATTTATAAAATAATTTTTAAATTAATATTTAACTATTAATTATTAAGATTTTAACTATTTATTACTTTATATTTTAAATTAATCTTTTAGAAAGTAATTTAAAATTTAAAATATTAATTACTAAAACTTAAATAACTAATTTAGATACAAATTTATAAATTATTTTATAAATATTTATTAATAAATTTACATATAAATAAATTTTAATTTCTAAATTAATATTTAATTTAATTAATATAATTATTATTTATTTTTTCTCTATAAATTGTTACTATTTAATAATTTTGTTGTAGTAGATAAATTGAATCAAAGCAAAATACATGTATTAGCATTAATTGATAATTAAAGTTATTTAATAATTATTTAACAGTTATGGAATTATTAATTATAATTATTACATTTGTCTATGATATTAATATTATAATTTATAGTTTTTTTGTTGTTATGATGCACTGGGTGGTTGTTGTGTAACTTTTCTTCTTTCTTTTTCTTGGTTAGAATATAACTTATTCTTCTCATACCCTTAGCCTGTTTAGATACAGATTTTACATTTTCAACATATTTAAATACATTAAATTTAATTTTTTTCTTATTTTTTTCAAATGAGGTAATTTAAATCTATTGAATTTTAATTTTCTGTTTAGATAAAATAATTTAATTACTAAAATAAATATTTAAATACTAAATGGTTATTAATGATTAAAATAATATTAATATTGATAAATTTTTTAATCTATCTAAATTGATGTCATTTTTTTTGGTCAAATTTTATCAAAAAATTTCAAAACTGATATTTGTAAAAAACAATTGAGATTGCGTTTCAGTTGATGTTAATCACAATCATTTAGTTTTACACTAAGGTTGTTTTTATAATGTAGGTTGGATTTTTTTTTTGTTTTTTTTTTTTATCAAGTTCACCCAATTTTTTCCCAATTGCCATTGATAAGTTAATGTTGGTTGAAAATTTATCTAGTTAACAATTGCAAACTATTGATAACAAATAACAAATGTGTTAATGGTAAAAAAAACATTACTAGAAAATCATGAAATAAAAACTAATTTTAAAAACAAAAATAATTAGTTGCTATAGTGACTAAATTATAGGCATTTTAAAAATTAAAAAAACTTGTGATTTCTAAATTAGTTTCTATTATTATTAAATGGTTTTTAAATTAGATATCAATTTATAAACTATTTAATTATAATAAAAATTAATTTATAAACTAAATTTTTTTTAATATCTAAAATGATGTCTAATTTAGTCACTATAACAACTAATTATTGGTCTGTAAAATTGGTTTTTATTTCATAATTTTCTTATAGTGAAATCATTGTTCAGATAAAAAAAATTATTGTTAAGATAAAAAAATAAATTAATCATGATAAATGTCAATTGATTTTTTTTATATACGTACTAATGATAACAAAAATTAATTGCAACATAGATAAACAAAATTTAATTATGATAAATATTAATTGAAAAAAAAAATGTACATCTGTTAAAAAATAGTATCTCCAACATTAATTGAAAAAACTCTTAGTAAAATCGAATAAGAAATAACATAATAATAATAATAAATAATTATAACAATTTAAATAACACAATAATTCATATAACATCAATAAAAGACTTTAATTCACATAAATTGAAAAGTGATAATCTCAATAATATTTTATCTTATTCACCAAAATTGAGTGAAAGAGGAAATATAAATGTTATAAATAAGAATTTTATTAAATAAAAGATGTGAGGATGAAATAGGTTAGGTGAGGTAGATAGTAGACATAGGGAAACAAATCCAATAGATAACCTTCAAATTTTATATAAATACATATATATTTTACTCAGATTTTTTTGTATTTTTTTTTTCATGTCACACACTATGTATAGAAAGTGAATAATTTTAAATATTTATAAAATATATCTTTACCAAATATATTATTTTTCTTATATTGGAAGATTGAATATATTTATATTTCAAGACATTAAACGTGTATGAGAACTTAAAAGATATATTATTACTCATAACCAAAAATGAGATTCTAGTAAATTTTAAAAAATAGTATACATTACATAAATTTCTTATTTAAGAATCTCGAGGGCGATTATATTTCTCAACAAAATTTTAAATACAACTTTCCAAGTTATTTTTGAACTAAAATTAGAGAATTTTTTTTCTATATTTTATTTTATTTTAAAAAATTAATTAAAGTGCATTAATAACATAAAAAAATATGCGTAGACATCAATTAAATGTTATTGTGTCTGAACATATTTATCAATGTGTATTGAATTGTTTCATCTTAACAAGTAATTTTATTTTTCAAATTCTAAAACCTTGAGTGAGCAATTTTATTAAATACTTCATCACTAAAAAAATCTTTGTTGTGATGGTAATGTATTAACTTTTAAGAAAATCATTTAAAAGTTATATTTGAAATGATTGATTATTAATGTAAAAATAGTTTTTTCATCAATGATATATACAAAATAAACTTATTTTCTATAGAAAGTGACAATTGTTTTTATTTATTAACTAAATAGTCCAAATATAAAATCTCGATACCACTTTCAATATGAAAAACAAAGTATTTTGTATATGCTTAAAGTATATGACAATACTTAAGTATTTTGTATATGCTTAAAGTATGTGACAATAGTAGTATTTTGTATATGCTTATGTATCGTTTTTGTTAACATGTGAGTTTTGATTTAGTCTTTCAATATTTTTATATATATATATATATATATATTTTTTAATAATACATTTTTCATGTGATAACATATTATTGTTTTTATTTGAGGTGTCAGTCTAGCTGAGATGTCAAGTTGTATAGTGATGTCTAACATGAAAATTTTTATAAAAAATAATGTATATGAAAATACTAGTAATTACTTGATGATATTAGTAATTAATTTCTTAATAAAAAAATATGTTACAATATCATGATTATCAAAATTAAATCTGTAACATATTTTATAAAGTAAATTAAGAAGAAATTATTTTAATATAACTTTCAAGAAAAATATTATAAAAATCAATTAATGTGTCATTAGTTTATAGAAAATTAATTTCAATGTATTTTCATATGGTACATAATATGTTTTTAATCCAAAATTTATTATATTAATTGCGAATGTGAAACTCTGATTTTAATTACAGAACAGTGGTAGAAAAATCTTATTATCTGTATTTGACTTTGTTTTTCCAATAGAAAAGTTGTGTTTTGTTTTTCTGGAAAGCACATTTCATGACCTAAGGCAAGGTTTTTTCCGTAATTTAAAACCGTCCCTTGGAATCCCCATCTACATCCACCTTTCTGTTCACAATTTACATGTTTCATAACATTTTTTTTTATATAAAAAAGGGAAAAGAAGCAGAGCAAGAACGAACACCTCAAAATCTCTGCACTTGTTCATCTTCGACTCAGCTACTCAACAACGACACCAACACCAACACCAACATCCTCATCCACTCCGCACAAAACTTCTGTTGTCTCAAGGTCTGTCTCCTCTCTCTGTCTTCTTCGTAGTCTACACACACACAAAAATCCCAAAGCACATACCCATGTTTCTGTCTGTAAACAAGTTTAAAAATTGGGGTAGCGGAGGATTAGATCTTTCCCTTAAACGATTGACCCAGAATATTTTGAGTTTCCAAGAGTTTTTTTTCCGCGCCTTTTCTTTATGGGTTTCTTGAATTTGTTTGATCAAGAATTCATGATTGCGGTGGGGATTGGTCCTGCACTTGCTTCTGTTTCGGATTTGGTGCTTTCGAGATCTGGTCTGAGAGTGTTACGAATTAAATTTTTTTGGTTGATGCTTTGTGAAACATGAGTAATTGTTTTATCATGGAAATTTGTAAGTTGGCGTCAGTGGCCGAGTGAAACCCGAGTAATTGGACTGAAGAGTTTAATTGAACAAGTGTCAATTGTTTGGTCTGATTAATTTTTCATTTCCCCACTCATTTCACATCCAATTTTCATTTTTAATGATAAAGTTTTATTTTTCGAGTGAATGTGGTTTGGACGCCTAATCAACTCCACTTGTTGTTTCTTTGTTATCTTTGGTTTGTTCGTCTTTTCTGTTCTCTCATCTCTAATTCTTTATTTTCTTTTTTTCTGCTTATGTTACCGACTGACCCATGTGATCCTGACATGTAGATGAATTCTAACAATGATTGCAATGATATTGTCTATTAAAAAGTCTGTTTAAATTAAAGGATTTGTATCGAATGTTTATGAGAATCCTGGACTGGAGTTAATGATGTTTTAGTGAAGAGGTCATGGGAATTGTGAATTGCTTTTTGCAGATGGTATGTGGTGATTTAGTATTCCGTCTATGCCTAATTTGTGAGTTCAGGCTGAAATGATTGAGTTCAATAACCGTTGGCCGGGGTTGTATCCATGGTGTTCTTGATGATGAGTGTGAACTTCTTTCTCTGAAAAAATTTTCATGCGATGAAAGATTATTAGCCCCTGCTCCTTAATCAAAACTTATGATGACAATTAGTGCTGCTAAGCTAATGACTAACACTGTATATTAGCACTGGAGTGTTTGCTAGGGGGATTCTTTTAGGTTTCATAGAAATCTTAAGTTGGGAATGTTAAATGTGCTTGCTTTGTATGATTTATTTTAAAATGTTTTCAGGAAACTAACATTCTGAGGAATTTTTTAACTGTTTCTCAATTTTCAATAAAATATTCCTATAGAAATAAAATTCTGCATACTAGATGCCGTATGGAGAAATGGTATCACTCATTAATTTGTTGAATAACAAAGAAAGTTGTCTTCCTCAATTTGTGATGTGTGATTAAGTTGTACTTGTATATTCCCAAAAAATGGCTCCTAAGAGTATATTAACTTCTGAGCTAAAATCTTCATTTTTTTGTGAATGAAGAGCCCATTACCTCAGTCTGTTTTTAATTCTTGAAGATTGAAATTTGTACCTTCCTTAATTCTTGATAATCTTTGTTTAAAATAAATCTTTGTATGTTTCTGCATCCATCATCTTTCAATATCACAGTATGGTAGAAAGGAGACTTGAAATATTGACCAAAAGAGGAAGGTTGGGACATGAAAAGATGAAAACTCAAAAATATATCAGTGTGATGAACAAAAAATAAAACACTAATGAGCAAAGACTGAAAACTTAAGACCAAAAGGCAAAGAATAAAAGTTGTTAATTTACAATCTAATTTGAGTTGTTTGTGAGTTTAAGTCGAGTTGAGTTTGAACTGAAAAAATGTTCACATCAAATTTGAGTTGAACTTTGATCCGAGTCTATGTTTTTATCAAATTAAGCTAGGTTTAGCTCTATCAGTTACTTCCAACTGCAATTGTGGCTTAGCAGGCCCAGTGGCCCAAAATTTAGTCGGGATAGTGCAACTATTCTGTTTGTCTGAAAATGCCCTATAAACATCATTTTTCTTGCTACCCACTTCTCCTGCTGCATTATCCTCTTCTCCTGCAATGCTATGATGAAGAGGAAGAAATTTAGAGACTTGAAAATGATTAGAAAGAAGACTTGGATTCAGACGACGGTATTTATGTGCAGATAGTTCGCACTATGTAAAATATATAGAAAATTTTAGAACTATCCTGCTATAATGATTTTGGTGTCGGTAGTTACTAGTTACCCTTTATCGGGGATTGTAAAGCTTGCTTGGATTTCCTGTTACCCTCTTTATTTTTGAGTTTTTATTCTTCTTTTCATATGCTGTTATTATTTTTTCACTCTAATGGTTTAATCTCATAACTGGTTTTGGGTTTGGTTTCTGTAGGTGTTTCTTTACTCTGAAATTCAGTGTGGATTTTGAAAAACTGGCTTAATGGACGACAACGACTCTAACATAAGGAGATGGGAGGATCTGGACATAGATATTTTGGTGAAGATTTTTCAGTTGCTTGACATTTTTCAGTTGACATCAGGCATCTCTCGTGTTTGTAGTGCATGGCGCATGGCATGCTGTGATCCACTTCTTTGGAAAACACTAGATTTGTCAATGCTAAGATCTAATTTCATCAAGATCCCATTAGAACCATATGTTTATGTTGATGAACGATCTGATAGGACATTAACGCGATTATTGAAGATCTCCCTGGGTCTCAGCCGACAGAGTATAACGACTTCGATCTTCCATTTCAACTTGTACGTAAGTGATGAACAGTTGACATACACTGCTGAAAGGTAACTTCAACTTTCAAAATCATTATATCTATGTATTAAACGTGTAAAGTTAACATAAACCATATGAAATGAATACACACAGGAGGTTAATCAGTGATGTTTATAACCTTGTGGAATATGATTTGTTGATTGATCAACTTTCCCTTGGTGCCTAAAACTTAAGGTTGCTTGATATTGGGGCAATAACTTTATCAGGAGTAGCTCTTGGGAGATATTTTACCCTGAATTTCTGGAAAACATTTGAAAAATTAACAGGATAGTGTAGTTGTATTTCAATTTTTAGAAGGGGACAACCATTGTTGGTAATTAACACACCTTAAAATTGGAGATTGCACATGTAGTTTGTCCAAAGAGCTAATAATGTCCCTTTGTCAGGTGCCCACGACTCAAGCGACTTGTTCTGCCAGCTTGGAACAGAATCAAGAAAACAGGAATGTGCAAGGCCATCCGCTGCTGGAAAGAGTTAGAGTCCCTGACAATGCCTAGTATAGCGAATCCACCATATATTTTGGAGGAAATTTCAACCCACTGCAAGAACTTTAGTGAACTCAAGATTATGGGGCCATGTGATGTTTTCTTTGCTTCATCTATGGCTGCTTTTCTTCCAAACTTGAGAGTCTTGAGCCTTCGATGCTCAATGCTTTTTACGGATGTTCTCATTCTCATCCTTGATAGCTTACAAAACTTAGAAGTGCTCAACATATCACATTGCATTCTGATGGAAGCCCTTCCAGCTCCTCAACATAAAAGAATTGTTAAGGAAATTGACGTGACTATTCGTCAGAAGGCTTCTCGGTTACGTGAATTTCTCACATGCATAGATGACAGTTGCGTCATGTGCCAACGAACAAGAACTGATGAGGGACTGGTTAGGTGGTACAAGTACGAGGAAGGGCTTTGGAAAACGGATGAGGTGAGGTCTCTGACACTTTGAGCAAAAGAGAGCAATCTGGTAGTGATAGCCTTTCACCGTTTGTTACATTTTCTGTTGTTTCATGCTGCTACCTTAAGTGTAGATCCAAATAAACAAAGTTCGATTCTTACAAATGAATGCTGTTGCACCATTTAGGAGTTAGCCAAATCTTGTAACTGTATATAGGAATAATAAGTTTTGTTTCTGTAGTTGGTTTCATTTCGAGAAGTGTTTTCCATCATGAAAAAATGATGAGACAGTAATTTTGGTTCTTTACAGAGTAGAGGAGATTAGTTTTGGGCTATTCTTCTTTAGTTTCAACATTTACAGGTAGTGATGAACTAGTCTTTACCCGTTCCAAATTAGAACATTTACATGTGCGGGTTGAATGCTGAACGTTTGCATTGTTTTTTGTAACCCAGAGGTATTGGGATTTCTCTTCTACTGGGTCTGTCAAAGTCTTCTCTGTCGGATGCTTTTATTTTGAACTTTGGTCACTGGTTTTGGGATGTTTACTGCAGAGTCAAATGCTATTGATTTTTTTTTCAATTGTGGTATTGAAATTTTGGATTCCAATGACTAAATAATCCATATACTGGAAATAGTTTTATATTTTACACCATGTCTACTTTAAAGATCAAACATCTTTCATTAAAAAGAAAATTTAAAAGTAATATTATTAAATTGTGTATATTTAGTTCATTCAAATTGATTTTTTTTTTTAAATTGTTAGTCAAAATAAGAAAAATTTGTAAACTTATTTTTTTTATGAAATATCAAAAATAAATTATTAATCTAAGATCAAATCACTGCTAGGTAGGACAAGGAATTTTTTTTTAATAAAATACTTTTTAATACCTTTATCAACCTAATATTGGTGGGTGAAATTTATGTAAACCCTTTTATTTGAAGTGCAAGTCATTATTTATTTGCAAAGTTTCATTCTTGATTTAGAGAGATTCACATGGGTTTTATTAATCAAAGTTTTGCTACCTATTTCATAATGGGCAAGGATTAATATATAAAAGGAATTTTAATGACATGTATTTATAATTTTAAACGTTACCTTTTTTAAATGTTCTGATCATGTTAGAATTCAAAACAACTTAAGGAATTCTAAATTTGTATGGAATTTTTTGTGAATATGAATGTATGTTATTAATTAACTAATATTGGATAGAAATTAATGTCAAATGATAATAGTTGGAGGTAAGGAAATAACACATAATCGGTAAAAAAAAATCATTAAGAAAAACTAATTTTATTTTAATACTAAAATAAAATTATTATATTAATTAAATTAGAAACCATTTTATAAATTATAAAAAAATTATTGGTATTTAAACTAATTTCTATTATTAATAAAATTTTATAAAGTAGTTTTTAAATTAATATCTAACTATTAGTTATCAAGATTTGAATTATTAACTTCTAAAATTTTATAAACTAATTTAAAATCTAAAATATTAATAGTTGAAACATTGGTAGTTAATTTAGATATCAATTTAGAAACAATTTTATAATTTTTTATTAAAAATAAAAACTATTATAAATATCAATCATCTTTTAGTATCTAAAATAATATCTAATTTAGTTAATATAGTAATTAATTATTTTTTATCTTTAAATTTAATACACTTATAGTGAATCACATTGTATCATTTAAACATATTATGTGGCATTATATTTTCTAAATTATTTTATATTTAACTATGATAATATGGAATGAATGAATTATGTGGGTTGTCTTAGTGTTCGTTAAGAAAAAAAATGTGAGTCAAGTTGGATATTTAAGTTGAAGTTGGATATTTAAGTCGATAACCTACAATTTGTACAAACTAATCCGTTCTATCTATAATTTATATTATTTCTTTAATTTTGTTTTGTATAGTACTATTTGTGTCCTGAGCATGGATAAATATTTTTATTTATTATTTCATTAATATCATATATTTACAAATATATTTTATTTCATAGTTAATTTCAATAATATTTTTTATAGTGTGATTCGTTATTTACTTGTAGTAAATGCTAAATAATCAATCTTCAAGTTTTTTTAGGTGTTGTATTTACATTATTTTTTTTAAGATATTTTTTTTTTTAATTTATGTTGGTAAGTTAATTCATAAGTCTTTCGTCAATTAGTCTTCCTAGTTGGTTGCAAGCACTACAGAAAAGTAATCTGGAGACAATTGTCTAGAACACTGCTTTTCATTATCTTGTTGATTGTGTTTAAGACACATCTTATGAGATTTTGGATCATGTCCTTTCAAGCCTTTCATCAAAGGAGTCAATTTTACAAGCCTATTGTAGAAGATGATGGAACATTTTTTATGAAAAAATATCATGCAACATTGTTGATTGCAATTGCTCAAGGAATCAAAACATGTTTCCCTTAACATTTGCCATTGTTGAAGGCAAGAACCATGAGGCTTTGATATGGTTCTTCCATTTATTTTGATAATACATCACACATCAACTAATTTGTGCATGATCACTAACATACATAATGTCAACATAACAACTATTGAAGAAGTTGGATGAAAAGCAAATGGTTTGCATGCTTCATATCGCATCCAACTTCAACAAAAAGTTCAAAAATTTGAAGTTGAAACGATAATTGATTAACATGGATAATAACATTGTTTACCTTTATTCATACAAAATTACACGATGAATAAGCGTTTAAGAAATTTAATTTTTTCATTATCACGACTTATGAAATGAAGCAACTCATTCTACAAGCAAAGTTATTAGTTATGCAATCAGAATCTCAGCAAGCAGTTTTTTGGATAGATAAAAATATTGTTAGAAAAGTGAGCTTAAACGATGAAGCAAGAAGTACAACCATATGACCACAAATTTAGCCGAATGCATGAATTCTGTTTTGAAGGGAACTCGTTCTTTGTCCATTTAAGCTTTGGTTAAGATAACATTTGAAAGAAAAAAAAATGGTTTGTAGGACAAGGCTAAAGACAGACACGGTGTTACACGCAGATCATTATTATGTAGGAGATATCACAGTCTTACTAAGAAAAAATGAATAACATTCGGTTATGTGTCTTGTGTAAAGGTTTAATCTAGAAAATTCAGAGTTTGATGTTAAGAGATAATCACCCCTTACCATGGTTGACAACCAATATCGTTAGATTAAATGATTGACAGTGTGATTGTGAGTACTTTCAAGATCTTTGATTTCCTTATCCTTACGGTATAATAATTTGTTTCTCTTGTCATTTACAACCAATGACATTTGTTGATCCATGTATAGCCTCCACAACATTAAAAAAAGCTTATGAAGTCCAAATTTTCATACTTGACCCCATGTATGTCATAAAGAGTCAAGAAAATCAAACATATCCCATAATGAAATTGATTAATCAATTCAAAACAGAAAAAAAAATATTTTAACTGTCACAATAAATAAATAAATGTCACAACAGGAGAAATTATTCATTTAGACCGTAAATATATCATGGTTTGTAATATTTAATATTATTCATTTTTTTATTTAATCAATCTTTAAAACTATAAATATTATCAACCTAATCAAATATATAATATATTCCTCAATTTAAATGAGATACTTTAATAACAAAACTTCACACAAAATAATTACTATTTTATTATTATTTTTTAATCAAACACATTATCTATGATTTTTATAAAACAACCAAACTTATATTATTCAATTGACTACATAAATTTAATTCATATTTATAAACTATTCATCAAATTATATTATTACATTTACTTTTTAATTATTAACTCATATTACTTACTATTTTATTATAAACAAATAAATTATTTAAACATATTATTAAATTATTTGTTAAATAAATAAAACACCTTAATAGCAAATTTTACACATTTCTTAAAAAAGCTCACTCTATTTTTAATTATTTTCATCTGACTCACTATTAATACATTATAATAATAAATTTTTCAAACAATTCTTTAAATTAATCAAATAATTTATTTACTAATTATCATTTATTCAATAAATATTAGTATTTTTTCATTATTTTTTATACAATTTTTTTTTCAAACCATAAATTTTCTTTTTTGTAAATTAAATCAATGTAAAAAAATCTAAATTTAAATCATCACAAATATGATGACTTTAATATATAAATAATACACTAATAGACAATATCTATGTATTATTTTTACACTAAAATCATTATACCAGTTATTATTTTTGAAAAGAAAAAATAATAGCATTAATTAAATTAAATTAAATCAAAATCATGTTATTTTAATGGATTTTTCATAATAAAAACAGTCATTTATGATAACTTTTTTTATTAGTTTTTAATTGTCATTATAACCATATTTAAAGATGATCACTTTTGAACAGTAAAATGATATACTCAAACAAGATATATCTATTTTTTTTTTCAAATATATTATTCTCATAGTGATAATGTAAAATTGCACAACTTTTGAATTTTTTTTTTTTTGTTAAACTCTTTCTGAAATTAGTCTAAATGTTTCTCAATATAACTATCAGAATTATATATATTTAAATATCAACAAATTTTTATAAGTTAAAAAAACTCTTATTTTTTTATAAAAAATTTCTTGTAATTCGGTTATCACATAAAAAGAAATATAAAATTATAAAAAACTATACTAAAACTTATATATTAAACAATCTATTAAAAAAAATCTTCATTACATATTACTTGATTTCGTTCTCTTAGAAATTATTGTAATCGCAATTAAGTATTAAAAGACTTCTTTGTATTATTATAAAATTTTGATTAAATATAAAAAAAACCTTTCGAATTTTTTTAATTCAATACCCTCTCTAAATTATTTAAAAGAATAAAATAACTAAACACTATTTATATGTTATTTCCATCTTTTGTATTTTTATTTATGAAACAAACTATAAATAATTATATTTTAAAATTATTTAATTATTATATTTTGCAAGAGAAAATAGTTGTTAATACATGTAAACATTGAAAAACAAATATGCACATACTGTATAATAATGTGATAGTGATGGGTTAGACCCCATTGAATGAGGTCATAATAATGTCACATGCAAAATTTAACATTTGCAAGTTGCCACTGTTCCACTTCGATCTCTCCTCGAAAACTTCGCCAGCCACCTGGGATCAACATTGTTATTATATTAAATTGTAAACTCACAATATTTTTTAGAAAGTTATTAAAGTGAGATATTTTTTTAAATTTTTATTTTCATATTTTACTGTGAAGATTTTGTTGCCCGATTTATATTTTACTTTTTTAATACTGAAGTTTTATTTTAAATAAAAAATTGTTAAAGAAAATAAAATTATTACTTAAATGATAGTTTTGATTAAAAAATTTACGATTTTATTATAAATAAATAAAGTTTTATATGCTAACTTTTTGTAATAAAGTCACCTGTACAAAAATTATTTATCTAAATTTATATATTTTTTAGATTTTATTCATTCTATAATTTGTTAGAAATATTGTCCTCCTTTTATGCAATATGAGGAGTCTTGTTTTAAAAACTGTTTTAAATTAAATTAAAAATAGAACCTACCTTGTCTAAAATTCTACCTAGAAGTTTACTTTAAATTAAATTTTTCTGTTTCACTGCCCAAGATATTGATTTGTTCAAGATGTTGGGAAGGAAAAGGACATCAGAATAAGCAATTTATTTTTAATTTTTATTTTAGTTAATTTTTTTATAGTGATGATTTTTCTTTTATTTCTTTATTAAATTTAAAATTTATTTAAATATGTTTGACTCCATTTTTTTCTTTTGAGAAAAATAATAATCAGTGACTAATTTAGATAATATTAAATTTAAAAATAAAATTAAGGGAGATAGTTTTTAAAAACTATTATAATTTTATTAAAGTTGTCTTTTAATTTATAGATTACGAAGTTATATTATATTGTAAATGGTTAGAATAAATAATTAATCGTGATAAGCTAAACCTAAAAAGACCATGAAAAAATTTGGTGAGTTTAGAAAAAGTTAGTAAAAGTCAAACATGAAAGTGGTTGGCATTAGAGATAATAAAATAACTAATGTTTCTTTTATTAACAAACTAATATGATTTTTTTTTTCCAATCTGGCTGAAATTATTGGTTAAATTCTTTATACAAATATTTAATGATTAAAATAATATTTTGAATGCAAAAATGAGAAATAAATATTTCAAATAGGTATGGTTAAAGAGATACGATAATATAAAGATAATTTTCATATAGATGAATTCAAGTTTTGGTACAGAAATTAGTTTGGTGTAGGTGCACTTTGTAATTTTATATACATATATTGTATATTTTCAACTAAAAATCACTAAAAGTGAAACTTTATAAATTCTATAAATAAATGTTAACATATACTTTTAATATCATTAATAATATTCACATAATTTGGAATACCTTCAAAAACTATATAGTATTTGAAAATAAAATTTACAAAAATATTTATATAACAAATTCACTTTAAAAAATAATCTCCAACTACACTTTTTGACATTAATCCTATTTGGATTTTTTTTTTTAATATCTGATATTCAAACAAAAAAAATCGATATTTATGTGATAAACATTTTACTTTAACATTGTCCACTAATAGTAATTTTTCTCGCTACCATCTTTTATTCTAATTTTTGTATGAGATGTTCTATTTAACAACCATTTTGGTTTTATATAAACTGATATCATATGTTGGCAACTTAACGGTACAATAATATGATTTTTTATTGAATTATGTGAACATTTCCTATGTGTGAAATTGAATTTGATAAACATGTTATTGCAAGACATGTTCAAAAATCAATCTAAAAATAATAATTTAGCCCTCCTATATATTTTTATGTCAAATTAAATAGTGGTAAAATGTGAATAAATGATGATACAGTAAGAGATGTGAAGTCATCTAAGTTAGAGAAGATAATTGGATATAAGAATTTTATAAATTTTTTAAATGAAATAACACTTTGCTTATAAAGCTAGAAACTATGGGAATGAGTCTTGATCATGTTTGTCTGTATGATATGCAATTTAAAACAATTAATTAAATGTTTAAAATAAACTTATTTTCTTTTACTTATTTACAAAAGTATTTGTAGGGATAAATATTTTGTTAACTTACATAGGAAGCTAAGAACATTATTATTCTTAACTTAATCTTACTTTTACTTTTTTACAAAAATATAATATAGTACAACATCTTCAAAATATTACAAATTTCCCATTTATATATATATATATATATATATATTAATTAGATCAACAACAAACTTAAGAATCAGTAATTCGGGTGATTTCATTACAATCCAAGTTACACATCTACCCATATCACAATGTGTACAAAATTATCTCAGTTTCTGACCATCTAATATTTTAATTTATATAATTTAAATTATCCGTGAAACAAGAAGATATTTATTATATCACAAGTTTATTTACTAAATAGACAAAATAATTGAGTATATCGTCCCATATTTGTATACATACATACACAAATCAACGAATTCCAAAAACTATTTACTTAAAAGCATTAAAGAAAAACTTGTAAAATATACTCATTATTTATTACAACAAATTAAAACTATGAATATATAACAATAATATTTAACACAGTTTTCACATCACATATCATGCTCTCTCTCACTTTATTATTTTGCCTCATAGTTAAAAAATAAACAGTTTTCACATCACATATCATGCTCTCGCTCACTTTATTATTTTTTAAAAAATAATCAATAAAACATAAATCATTTCATAACAATGATTAATGATAATAAATCACACCGAGTTACAGTCAACTAATCAAAATCAATTATAACTAATAAGAAAGCTAAAATAATAAGCTACAACTTATACGAAGATTTCCAGTTCTGAAAAACACATTTACTTATTTTAAAAGTTCAAAAATTGCAACAACTCTAATTAAAACTAACAAATTTACATTTACTCACTAAAACAAAAATAATTAGACTTAAAAACCTCATTTTTAATTGATAACAAATCCATAAAAAAGCTAACATCCAATACTACAACTTTTAAAAAAAAACCATTAAATCAACTTCTAAAAATCCTTGATCCACTCAACACATAGAATTTTGATAAATGAAATTAAGAAAATATTCTCTCATATCTGAATTTGCTAAACGAATTTAATGTCAAGAGTAATCTCTAGACTAAATGCACTACTTTTATGAAGAGTAGTGTACATTTTTTAACATATCTACCTTGCTAATTAAATTTGATGAAAATAATAAAAAAATTGAAGAGAATAATTAAATAAGATGAGAAATTAATTTTTTTAAAGAAATTTTAATCGATAAAGAATATATTTATAAGAGTGTATTATAAAGATATTATATTAAAGTTATTATCAACCGTAGGTATAAATTGATAAAAGAAGTGATTAAATTAGAGCAAAATAAAGTTTTTAAAAGGTAAAAAGTATGAAATACTTGTCTTAATTACTGTGAAAAAATCAGGTTTACTCATTTTGTGTGAAGGAAATACGTGTGCTGATAAGTTGACTAATTTAAGATTTATTCATAAAAAATCCTTTAATTGGTATAATATACTTCTATCTAGTCTGTTCTTGAAATTCTTTATTAATAGATATAGTCTACCTATGTATCGTTTTTGTTAACATATGGGTTTCGGTCTAGTCCCCATATTTTTGTATTTTTTTAATAATACTTTTTCATGTGATAACAAATGATTGTTGTGTTAGCCTAGTTAGCCTAAATCCTAAACCCTAAAAAAAATAAAAAATATGGATTGATTTTCTTAAAATGAGAAATAAGTAAATTAAAAAATTGAATGAGAAAAAATAAAAAAAAGGAGGATTGTAATTTCCCAACGTGGCGAAGTAAAGGTTAGGTGAGAAGATGCGACAAAAATCATGGCCAAACCCTCAAAGCTCAACATTCTGAGTTTATTATTCATCACTATATATTACTATTACCAAACCAAACCAAACCATATCTTCCTTCTCTTCAGAGCGTTTTCTCTCTCTTTCTCTCTCTCTCTCTCTCTCTAACACCCACTAGTGATGGCTGTGCAACTGTGGGAGACCTTGAAGGAGGCCATAGTGGTCTACACTGGCCTAAGTCCTTCCACCTTCTTCACGGTGCTCACGCTACTTCTGGCCGTTTACTACGTCGTTTCGGGTCTCTTTGGGGCTCCACCCGACCGCCACCGCCCCCGCCACATCGAGGAGGAGGAGATGCCGCCTCTGCGGCCGCCGGTCCAGCTCGGTGAGATCACGGCTGAGGAGCTCAAAGCCTACGACGGCAACGATCCCGATAAACCCTTGCTTATGGCCATCAAGGCCCAGATCTACGATGTCTCCCAGAGCAGGTTTACCGTCGCACAAAACCCACCCATTTCTTCTTAATTTGTTCTTCTGTATTATTTTGTTTCATTTTCATGGTCTATGCTTATTTTGGGTATTTTATTAATTTTCTGTTAATAGTGAATGCCTTCCAAGTAAGCTTTTTTAGGTTAACGTTGTTCAATTATTGTTTTGGTATCATGCATTGATTTTCTCTAAAACTTTCCTATTTGTGCATTTTCGGATGCCCTTTTGTGTTAATGATCGGTGTATTAAGAATTTGTGAATTTGGGGGTATTTTTGCTTTTGCAAAGGTCAGATTTTGCTTTTTGTACGCGGGCTCTTTTTGTTGTTACTGTGACATGTGATGAGAAGATAACATGTTCCTCGTATTATTGAGGACCTGTTTGATTTAAAGTTGAGTAGAGCTGGTTTTTAACTGTACCTGATTAGAATGCAGAGTCTAAAGTGTGTTTTTGTGTCCGTTGTTTATTGGAAAGTTTGAGAATTGATTATATAACGACATAACAAACCTGCAAACTACATGGTTTAAGTAGAAAATTAGAAGGTTGGATTTCAAAGGTTGAACATGGATTTATAGAAACTTTTGTCTTGTGGAAGGTATTGTTCAGATTGTTTTCCGTCATCCCCATTGTCATTAATTTTACTGGTTGCTTTGTTCAGTGTTTACTTCTTAGTCCCACTACCTATTTGTGTACACGTTCACCCATCTCAAGGTTGAAAAAATGTAATTCTCACTGTGATCTTTATTTTGATTGGGCTTAACATTGTTTGAGTTGGACTAAGATGCTGCATTGAGGAGCCGAGTTATCTAACATCAGCCATTTCTTTTGAGATGCTGTTTTGTGGAGCTGAATTATGGAGATTCAGTGAAAAGCATCGTCATTCGCTACCTAACTTATTTCTGCTAACTTATTTCTGCTGAAATTTGCCCTTTTTTTTACTCTGATGGAAATATTTTGTCCACATTGCATTTTCAATTAATTCTTACCACTGCAAGCCTTGTTTGTTTCTGCTATAATGTTTTCTGTTTTGTCTGCTCCTAGCTACTTTTGCTCAGCCAAACTTTCTCTAGTCCTAAAACTATGAACCCTGGCCTTCTTTAAGAGAGTATATGCTTTTAATTAACAAAACCAAAAGTGATACATGATTTTGCTTGACAACATAGTTCATTTTGTGTCAGGCAAGAATGAAATATGTATGTGATGATGTTTTTTTTGTTCCTTAATATGCTTTAATTGGGTTTTAACACCACTGCTTAATATCAGGATGTTTTATGGACCTGGCGGACCTTATGCGCTGTTTGCTGGCAAGGATGCTAGCAGGGCTTTAGCAAAGATGTCTTTTGAAGATAAAGATCTGACTGGGGATATTTCTGGCCTTGGCCCATTTGAGCTTGATGCTTTACAAGACTGGGAATATAAGTTCATGAGCAAGTACGTTAAGGTTGGAACTGTTAAAAGTGAAGTTCCTGTAGCTGAATCAGAGTCCAACGCTGAACCATCAGAAACTACTTCCCGTGATATTGATTCTGCTGCTGCTGCTGCTGTTAAAAGTGATGAAACCCCTTCAAATACTGATGCAGTTAAAGAAGCCCATTCAAACACTGATGCAGTTAAAGAAACCCCTTCAAACACTGATGCAGATAAAGAAGAGTGATGGCCGAGTTGTTCCACAATGCCCCTGACAAAATGGAGAGAAAAAAGAAACTTCATTGTTAAGACTGAGCAAATGTAAGGCAAGTTTTTCGAAGATAACTGTTGGCCATCTCTTCTGATTGTCCCTTTGTTTGAATATTCGGTCTTGTAATAATCAACTGTGAGGGGTAAATTGAAGTTAGATATTTTCAAATTCCATAGTATGTACGTGTTATATTAGACTCGTAATAATCTTTTGGTTTGATTGAATAATATTTTTCTCTATGACAAAAATGAAGCATAAGTAGTCTTCCATGTATGAATAGTATAATGCGTGACATTTTTTTTATCCTAGAAATTTCTGAGTACTGAAAATTCATTTGATTTCTGTTTCTGAACACCCGATATCTGTGTTGAACCTAAAACTTGGAAGAAGGGATATTTATAGCGAATAGAAGTAGAATGGAATTAAATTAAAATAAAGCAGTAAAAAAACTGGGCAGTGTTCTGTGGGTATAGATGTCAACAAAGAAAATGGTGCTGGGCGTGCTGATGAGATGGCCATAGGAAAGGTATGCAAAACTAGGTTAAAAGAAAATAGCCTTAAATTTTGAACTTCTAGATGAGTTGTTTATCTCTTATAAATTAAAATTTGTTGATTTTTCCACTTCTATCAACTTCAAAATACAGAATGTCAGAGCTTGATTTTGAACTTTCAGTTTCAAAGTTATTCTCTCCTTTTTAATTTAACTTTGTTAATTTCCTCCTCCTATGCTAAAAGTCAATTTTTTTTTTGGAATAACTTTCTATTCACGTACTTTTGAAGGAGAATAAAAAAATGAAGTGTATTTTTTTATAAGTTAAAATTAATTTATTATAAATTAAAGTTACCTTTTTAAAGTTATCTTTTTATTTTATTTTCTATAACTTCTCATTGTAAGAAATAGAATTAGGTTAAAAATCCAATTAATTAAAAATAATATAGAAGGTCAAAGCAACAAGTTCTTTCCTTGCACGTTCTTTCTAATTTATTTATTCTCATCTTTGCTAGTTGGTTATTATGTATTTCTTTTGTTTATGGTGTATCTTAGACTGAACTTTTTTATTACTTTGCATAAATACTATAGTCCTACAATTCAAAATATAGCCCATTTATAGTGCCTGTTATTCCTAAAGTCGATATATTTATATATACACTAAAATCTATTTATATATTAGTGCTATAAAAAGAAAACTAAATTAAATAAACATATCCATGCATGATAATATAAAATGTTATAATGTATTTAATTTAATATAAAGGAGTTAACACAATATAAATACAGATTTATAAACATGACAGCACTATGTTTCAGCTAAGAGTGAACAATGAAGTAGAATAAAAATATATGGTTATTTTAAAAGTTCAAGAGTTAAATACTGGAGAAGTTAAAACTAAAGTGGTTTATACTTACAATTTTAAAAATTAATTTAGAGATTTCCTCAAGTGAAATGTTTATATGGTTATCAACAACTCCGTATGATTCACAGAAAACTTATTTATAGTCAAAATAATCTTAGTATATTTTCTATTCAATTTTAAACATATTAAGAGTATCTTTTAATCAATCTGTAGGTATACCTCTGAAATAAAATATAGTTATTCAACATTGAAAACTAAGTTAAAAACTTATTATAAAAAGGTATAATTTATTCTAAAAATCACTTTTGTGTGTTCTACACATTGTTTTTTACATGAATTCATGTATTATTTCCATTAGCTAGTACAATTCAAACTAATCATTTCAACAAGGTATCATCACATTTAAGATTAAATAAAACACAATAACATTTATTTCAAATCAAACATTTCAAGATTCCAATTTAATAATTCAAATACTAATATCTAAGTTTAAACCAATACAAATAATATTAACCATTTTAACATAAATTATACTCCATAATCAAAATTAAATTTACTTATAATTAAAAATAATTTCTTTACTTTACACTTGCTTATGATATAAGAAATAGAACAAAAATATTAAAAGACCCCAAATGATTAGGAAATAATATCGTTTAAGTTTTTGATAAAAATATGAGATGAATCACTGGAATAACACACATAGACACATATATATTATTTGTATTATGTTGTTCTTTATGAATGTAATCCTTTATGTGCAACTTTTTATGGGTATGTGATGAGATACTTGGGATGGTAGATTTCACTTATGATCACATAAATATGATATCATGTGATGAAAAACTGGAAGAGACTCTTATTGTTAGGAATCCAAGTATGATTTTTAGTTCCACATAGAGTATAAATAAGAAAATTGAGTAACATATAAAAAAAAAACTCATTATCTTAAGGTTTTGGGATGAGGTGGTCGTAATCTCTTATATGGATTTGTTCATGATTTATTGATGCTAAATTTTTCTAGTGTCACCATCTTGAAAAACCTAAAAGTAGTATTAGACCCAATATCTCAATATACTTTATTGTTATAGCATTGTCTAAATCCTTCACATTATAAAATATTTGATTTTTTTCACAGTCAGATGACTATTTGTATCATAAGAAGTTCTATGCAATCCTTAATACAATAAAAGCCAAACAACATGAAACAGTTATATTGGGAGTTGCTAGATTGACAGACACTTTGTGTGATTAGGTTGACGTTGGTTAAGAATGTTGCATTCATCATTATGAACTGATTCAACTGACATTGGCAAAAAATGTGGTGTTCGACATTATGGATTAATTTAGATGACGTTGACCAAGAATGTTACATTCAACACCATGAACAAGAAGACAATCACAAATTGATGTAGGCATTGTTATATATACAAGAAGTCATCTGCAACCAACAAAATATATTTCATACACCAGCTAGTCAACCTTAGAATGGATGAAGGTAATTTGGTTAATAAAATTTAACACAATTATTGTCTAGTTGGCATCGATGTAGATTAATATTAATGATGATAGAGAAAATAAATGATACAAGAATTTAATGTGATTTAGTAAATAATATGTTTGCTTACAATCTCAACTACACTACAAAGTATTTGATTTTGTTGTACTTAAAAAACTATATCAATTTGATTCCGTGATCTTGAGATCCCCAACAAAAAACTTATGTTGAATTTGTCAAATTCAAACATGTTTAGTATGAGCCATCCAAAAGATATCAAGTATGATAAATTCTACCATTTCATTGATATATAATTGAAGATTATGGCATCTTGGTTGAAAGTGATTTTGTTGTATGGTTTTATATGTTGATGATATGATGTGATTGAACTATACCGTTTTATATGATATTTGTTTTAAAATTAGTCAGTGTTTATTAGTAACTTATCATGATTATAATAAATTTTAACTAAAAATATAGATTATTTTAAATGATTTACAATATAATACAAAGTTATGATTAGTAAATTATCTCTTAAACATATATAAAAATTTACTTAAACATATATAAAATTTAGTTAGAAATAAAAGTAGGAAGATAAAATGAGAGGGATAATTAGTTTAAAAAGAGATAAAAGATCAAATGAGAATAATTTGATAACATTAAGAAATAAAAATTGAGTTATTTGTAAAGTTAATTACTCATTGTATTAGGTTAAGATAATATTTGATAAATGCTAAATGTTATGAACTTAATCATTGATTTAATGATGATAATTGTGTATATTGAACTTCAAAGGATTTAGATATTTATTTGTTTTTGCCATAGCTATTTCAAAAATTGTATAAACAATGTTATTTTTTATTAAATGAGCAGGTATAGTTATTTTATATTATAAGTACATATCCATCAGAATCTATTTGTAATATAAGAATTATTTTCAAAGTTGATTGCGTGAAACTTTGAACCTCTACTTTCTATTTAGGTTTGCGCATAAATTTATTGAATAATACAAAATTAGATGTCCTAGTCAGTTTTCTTTAATTTAAGATTTCACTGAAAACTTATTAAATAAAAATTAATTTTATAAAAAGTAATTAATTATTATATTAATTAAATTAAATATTATTTTATAGACTAAATTTATTAATAATATTTAAAATAATTTTTATTCTTAATAAAATTTATAAATTAATATTTATTTAATTATCAAAATTTTATTTAATACTAATTTAAAAAATATATATTAATAATAAAATTACTTTGAATATTAATAATTCTTTTAGTCAATAATAATATCTAATTTAATAATATAATAATGAATTTTTTATTTATTTTAAAATTGTTTTTTATTTAATAAAGTTTTTGATATTTTTTTTAAGTCCAATCAAATTTTATAACCATCATACACAATTAGGCTACAGATTGTGAATATTGCAGAACTTATTACAGACTAACATGGGAAAAAACAATATAAATGTGAGTAATGCATAGTTAGTAGGAGAGTTTCTTTAAAGTTAATGTAAAAAAAAAAATAGCACAAATTAATTTAAGAAACTGCATAGTTATCACACCTTTTACCAAAGAAACAAAGGATTGTTTTCTAGGCACATTAACTATTTACCATTGTTCCCAATAAGTTTCAGTATTCCTTGCACATTTATGAACCTCTTTAATACATAATTATGAAAGCCTGAATTTATATAGTATTTTTCTGTTGGCCAGTCTAATCTATTAATTGAATTCAGGAAGTCAAGACCTTCACCTTTGGAAATAGTGAACTGTGCAGAGAAATAAAACTTGACCTGAAGAAACCACCCAATGAAGGTGTTTGAATTCTGAAATAATTAATTAATTAATTTTATGATAAAAGTAAAATAAGAATTTGTTTTCATGTTATAATCAGAAATTTAATGGACATAAATGATTCTTATATGTTATTCAAACTCATTATTGTGGAGCTTTAGCAGCCCTCTTGGAATTCTCCCTGTATCTAAAGTCAAGGGGACAGGGTTCTACTGCATTCCTTATCTCACACCAAACATATCACCTAGGATAATGCAAACAAATTCATTTTTTATAAATTGAAAAAATTCTCACTAGAAGTGATTTATCAACTTTTATCATTCATAAATCTAATTGATATTTTATTCCAATATCATGGAATAGAAAAAATTACCTCAACAGACCGTTTGTTTCAGACACAGTGTCAAGTTTTTCTTCGTTTTCTTCCTTCTATTTTTCTTTTCTGTTTTTTCAGTGTTGTATATTTCAAGGTTTCTTGAACTTCAATCAATCTATCCTTACCTAAACAAGAGAACCATTTCAGCAACACATTTTATATGCTTCTCGTTTACTTCAAAGTACATACCCTTCTCAAGTAAATTACCTTTAAAGTGTTATATTTTATCAAGCCATCAAACCTAATATTAGTTTTGGTGAATGTAAAATTGGAAATAGAATATTATGCAATAATTAACAAATGTTGTCAAAATATTTAGCTATTTTTTCTTAATTAACGACAATAATGTCAATATCGTGTATATTTAAGAAATCAGCCTGCGGTGCCAGGTGACCCCCTTTAGTCGTATTAGGTTTATTAAAATACAAAATAGAAATATTATTAAAAGTACAATTGCATGATTCATCATTGTTCTCCTTTCTTATCGTATAGGAATTTGTATACCAGCCGTTACAAAAAGGAAACACCTACACACGGCAATCAAATTTTAAACCTTAGCTAATGTTTGAAAACATGTTTATGAAATCTATGACGTCCATTTTCAAACAAATTTTCACACTCTAGAATTGAAACCTTGGCACTATGTATCATCAATAATTTGGCAGCCACTCATCGTTCTCTCTGAAAAGTCAAGTTTTGACATTTGGCAATAGGGAGTCACAGATTGTGCTCCTCACATATTGTCTAAGAATATTTATATATTAATCTTCCTTCATTTTTCTCACTAAAGCTTCTAATTTTCATATTGTCCAATGTGTATAGACACAGGATTTCATCATATTCCACTCTGCCAACGTATCCATAGAAACTACATTTCTTCTTTCAATTTCTTGTTCCAAATCTTTATCATGAGAGTTTCAAAAATCTCAACCCTTTTTCTGATTCTCATTATCCTGCTGCTGTCTTCATTGCAAGATTCATATGCAATCTCTCGTTTAGACAACAACCATGTAAAATTGGAAAGCAGATCAACAGAAAAAAAGATTTCGTCCATGTTTATTCAGAGTTATTCTGCTATTCTTTCTTCTATGAACTCAAGGAAGAGTAAGTTCAAGCAAATTCATACAGTTTCTCGTAGGCTAGTTCCTAGTGGACCAAACCCTCTTCATAATTAATCACATACATATACAAGGTTCTTTATGGCATGCATATAAATAAACTAAGAGTTAGTAGTCATGAAATTAAAACTACTTGTCAATTTTAGATAGTGCAAGTTCCTGAGTAAGTGTTCTTAAGTGATCATAGTGTTGTAGAAAACTAGCTATCAAATTTGTGATTTTGGTCTCTCTGGCTGAATACGTATGTATTTGCTCTATCTTGTAATCATATTGAAGTTATGGATTCTTTCCCAGTCTTATTATACCAAGATTTCAGTGACTTATGTGATTTTTATATATATTCTTTCATTGATTCTTCATTTCACGTATCATCTTAACTTTGATTCCAAATATTGTCGATTTTCTCATGTTTCTACCCTACTTGGGAAGTCCAGAAACTAACAGTGGCTAAAGACTTTTTCACATAGCAAATGTTAACGTTGTTTGTGGGTTTGTTTTCATGCCATCAAAGGTATTTTGATTTAGCAGTTTCTTCCAACCCTTTGGATTTATTATCTGCTGTGTACATTGTAGCCTCAGAATGTTTTTCTCTGTGTTGACCAAATTTTTTTCCTTGCAAACATTTCATCTGTTTAATAACTGGGTTCTATATTTTTAAGTGCAATATATCTGGTTCTTAGTTCAAGTACCACCAATATTGACTTTTTATAAGTCATTATTAGCAGCCACTCCAATAATGACATTCCAAATTAGAGTTTCATTTTTATTCATGCTCAATGTAAAGTTTTGTATTATCTTCCTCAAGTGATTATAAAATTAAATAAATTTATCATATATAATAAATGCAATCGAATAATAGTGTTGATTGCTTAATATAATATCAGTGTATTTATATTAAATTCTTTGTAAAGAATAATACAATGTATATGTAGATAAAGAAAATAGATGTAAATAATTCCTTTTCATTTTTTCAAATGATAAAACAGGTAATTTGTATTGGAATGGTTCTAAGAACTTTTTTTTTTAAAAATTTCATAAAATTATCAAAAAGTTATTGAATAAAGTGAACAAGATATTAACAAAATATGTGTAAAAAGTGGGAGAGATATTTTATTCTTTCAGTTAAAGACAAGGAAAACTATTGGGTGATGCCGATGGTACAAATGAAGAAGCCCAATTCAAAAGACCAACGCATCAAATTGGGCTGTTTTTTTCCTACACTTCCATGACTTCTCCTACACCCCCATAAATGAAACGAAAAAATTATTTTATCTCTAAAAAGATACATCTAAATTAGAAATGTTATTTTTTCTATATATAACTCCAGAATTTTTCAATTCAAAATACTTCCTTTAAAATTTAGTATTCAATAAATTTGTGAGAATATATATATATATATATATATATATATATATATATATATATATATATATATATATATAAAAAAAAAAAAAATTATAAAAACTATTTTTAAAAATTATTTAAAAAAAAAAAAAAAAAAAATTTTATTTT
>Ga0123342_1000201_pt1 | contig 82963 bp, 55 predicted proteins | sample Turbeawhitnodule_FD_89960 | JGI IMG/M metagenome (GOLD analysis project Ga0123342, IMG submission 89960) | Root nodule microbial communities of legume samples collected from Mexico - Turtle bean Mexico white nodule | ecosystem: Host-associated > Plants > Roots > Nodule | place: Mexico: Nepantla... | reverse complement strand
TTCATCTTCCATTCCCATTCAGAATCCGAATCTCAGCTTCCTTTCTCTCTCGCTCGGTACTTTTCTCTTCTCTCACGCGCCTTTATGCTTCTGCATCTTCACTCATCATCGCCATTTTATTCTGTTTTCTGCACAGTGTCGTCGGAATGTCCTCCTCCAGAGGAGGCGCGGGGCCTTCCTCCGAGGCGCCGCAGCCCAGGCGGATCATTCGGATGCAGATTGCCGGAAACTTGGGAGAGTCGGTCATTGACAATGAGGTCGTGCCTTCCTCTCTCGTCGAAATTGCACCAATTCTTCGTGTCGCTAACGAAGTTTAGAAGACTCATCCCAGGGTTGCTTATCTCTGTATGTTTCTTTCTTTCATCATCTCTTCCTTCTAATTTTGTTCCAATTTGATGTTCTTCTTGCATTGCAGGTCGCTTTTACGCTTTTGAGAAAGCTCACAGGCTGGATCCCAACTCAAGCGCCCGTGGTGTTCGCCAATTCAAATCCGCACTTCTTCAACGCCTTGAAAGAGTACCTAACCATTCTCCTACTTCATTTCTTTCTGCCTCTGCTGCATACACTTTTTCGCACTTGATCTCCTCCAATATATCTTCCGCCCTACTTCGCTGTTAAATATTTTTGGAAATCTGAAGAAATGTATCTCGTACACATGCACTGTGCTTGTGTGTGTCATTTGCTGTTGTCGTTAATAAAGTATGGAAATAATCTATAAACTATGGAAATTCTTTAATTCAGAGTGGAAATCGGTATCATGTTTATCTGTGGGACCGTAGAATCATGTTTATCAGCACGACTTGAAAGTTCTGTTCTGTTTTGACTCTGCCATGCTTAGACTGCGGTGTTTTACTCTTTATATATGTTTAGGATTTAACGCTTTCTATCCGTTTGAAAGATGACAGCAGTACAAATCCAAACTGCTAAAGTATCCAGAACGAATTATGTATCAGTAGAACGAGTTGTTGCCTTTTATGAAATTTTATGATCCTGTGTGTTAGTTTAAATTATTTCATGCTGAGTTTCTCTATGTTTATTTTGGTCAATTTGTTTCATCATTGTTAGGAAAATGACCCAACTCTGAAAGGAAGGGTTAAGAAAAGCGATGCTCGTGAGATGCAGAGTTTTTATAAGCGTTACTACAAAAAATATATCCAAGCTTTACAAAATGCTGCCGACAAAGCTGACCGGTAGATTGTCTAGATAATTTTCTATTGATATATTATCCTACTATTGAGTGACTAATAGTTTGTCTCTTTCAGTGCGCAGCTCACCAAGGCATGTAACAGCTAATTTTTTTGAGGTTTTGAAGGCTGTTAACATGACAGTCTATGATCGTGAGGTTAACAAACATATTCTGCTGACTTGTGTTTTCTTTCTGTTCACTCTCTGACATTGTGTTTATGTATCATAATAGCGTAACTGGTTGGTTTGGTCTCTATTCTGTTCACAATCGCATCTTGCATCATAATCTTTAGAGGTCACTATTTTATATAGTATTTTGGGGATTGTCTGCCTTGTGCTGTTGTCTAAGATAACTTGCCGTGTATTTCTTTTTTCAAGATAGTTAGTTTAAATTATAGTGAGCTGAGCCCAATTGGAATGACATTCTGTAAATCATAGTCAGCTAAAATTAAAATGATAATGATCAACAGCACTACTAGTTTGGTTTTCACTGCATTAAATTGTCAAGGTTGCATATCCGGGTTTAATCTCTGTTATTACGTCAAGTAATCTTAAATTAATAATTTTAAGTTGTATGGAGTCCATGAACAAGTTTGTTGAGTTACATTGTGTTATGTTTGGCTATATAATTGGGATCTGTATTCTTGGATCCTGGTTGGGAATAGTCATTTTTAGATTTATATATCCATATAATGAAAAAGATAGTTTGTTAATCATTATTGATTGTTCTCTGCTATGTCATACTGATGTTTTGAATTTTTTCTCATTGATACGTACAAAATATTCAAATATCCTTTCCAAATGGCTTCATAATTCTTACCGATTTACACTTTTCTACATTCTCTGATTTGCTTTATTTCTTCTCTAAGAAAACTAGATTAAATTTGAGAAGGATAGTTATTGTAAGAAAAAGAAACACAAAGTGAACTTGTAAGAACTATTGGTGATGTGATTCAACCATTGACTGTGATGGTGTTTGAGATGAGTATGTAATTATGTGCATTTATATGGATTTAGGGTTTAGTCATTTATATCGGCAAGAGATATTTGGATATTTCGTACTACTGCTTCCACTGACCTGCTCAGCACAAACACCCTAAAATGGAGGCTTTTTAAAAATCTTTAAAACCAAACCATCACTCCTTAAGTCATCCTTTTGTCCCTCATCAACTAAATTAAGAGTAGCAGATTATTCATTACTCGGATCCAATTTAAAACTGTAAACTAAATGCATTCTTGTTAATGTAATTGATCCCAATTTCGCTGCCATGTTTAACACTGAAGGACCCCAAATTTGGGGATCTTGTTGGCTTATGTCCTAAAACCCCAGAAGATCCCCGACTAACATTTCTCTGCCAGGTGGAACCACTTTTCAGCAAAGAATGAGCCATGTTTTTCATGGAACAAACAAACACAGGGCCAACATACTATAACAGGTACACTAAACTATATAGTACTTACACGATAGAGATACATATAATTTTAAATTATGAATTATATAAATTAAAAATAAAAATTTATGTACGTAAATATGTTTAGAAAAATATATTTTCCATAATATTATAATTTTTTAACATTCAAAAAGATTTGTTTCTTATTTTTTATAATTATAATAAAATAATTATAAAAAATTATACAATAAATTTAAATTTTTAGAAAATTAATATATATTTTTTTCAAAAATCATGTTAGAATTTATATAATAAATTTAAGTTTTTAATATTAAAATTGTGCTTGAATTTTTAAAAAATTAATATATATTTTTTCAAATTTTGCAATTGAACACTTAAAATGTCATATATGGTAAAACTGTATCGTGATAATGTATTTTAATCAATAAATTATGTTAAAATAAACTGGTAATATAATTAATTTATATAATAAATTTAAGTTTTTAGAATTAAAATTGTGCTTGAATTTTTAGAAAATTAATATTTGTAAAAAAAAAATTATGCTAGAATTGAACACTTAATTGATGTACTTCACCTTTTTAAAATTATACTTAATTGATTTCTCCTTTTTATAAAATTGTACTTAATCGATGTATTTCTCCTACTGTATTAAAGTTGTCCAAAATTCAAAATTGAACACTTAATTGATATATGTGATACAAGTCGAAGCCTCGCATATGGCATATGGTAAAACTGTATCGTGATAATGTATTTTAATCAATAAATTATGTTAAAATAAAGTGGTAAGAGTACATTCACAAATTAATTACACCATTCAGCAAGACAATACTCATTCTTCTCTAGTAGCAGGATCCATTCCAGTAGAAGGGCTATCGGCAAAATATTCTTGATGCCTCAAATTTACGCCATACTGTTAATAAAAGATAATGAGTGAATTCAATGTAAAAGAATATTAACATAGCGAAATTGGCCAAAATGAACGCTATATTAACCATACGTTTCAATAAAACACATAATATTTTGACCTAAGAAGAAGCTTAAAAACATTTAGTTGCAGTTTGTGATTACCTTTTTTCACAAATAATACTATTTCAGTTTTATTTCCCCATCCAACCCCGTTTGACTCTTTTTTTTCATAATTTTTATTTAGAAATATAATTTATACATTTTTTTTTATAAAATATTCAAACAATTCTATTTAACATTTAATTTGGTACCAACATTATAATTTATTATAATTTTTTCATCCGAATTTTATTATAAAAATATTTAATAAATGTATTATAATTTCTCCTTCTCAATTCAAATTTTCTATAAAAATACAAAAAAAGCAAAATAATGTTACAATTTTACATTTATTTTATCTAAAATATTTACTTACATCAAAATACTTGCAAAATATTTTATTTCATTCTCTTTTTATATATTTAATTTTCAAATTTCAAATGTTTTTCTTACATACCATCAATAAATAACTTAAAATTATAAATAAAGTTTAAGTTAATTTTTTTTTTATAAAATATTCAAACAATTCTATTTAACATTTAATTTGGTACCAACATTATAATTTTTTCAACCGAATTTTATTATAAAAATATTTAACAAATGTATTATAATTTCTCCTTCTCAATTCAAATTTTCTATAAAAATACAAAAAAAGCAAAATAATGTTACAATTTTACATTTATTTTATTTACTTACATCAAAATACTTGTAAAATATTTTATTTCAAAAGTGGAAATAGTGTTATCGAAAAAAGTCAAAAACGTTATATAGAAAAATAAAAATAAAAGTAAAAGTAGTGTTATTTGAGAAAATAGTTCAGCATGGCATTGTCCGAGACTGACTGCCCCACAAAAAATAAAGAAAATGATGAAACTAGACGAGCTGGTCAGACAGGGCGGGAAGCATGGAATTAAAAACCATTGAACGGATTGAGTTGAGATAAGAAAATGAAAGTAGTGAAAGCTGTAATAGGCAATGACCATACAATGAGGAGAAATAACAAACTATTCTTACCTCACGCAATGCTTTTGATAGATCTTCCATCGTCAAAACTAAACGTTTATCCTGTTAAAAATGATGAAATGTAAGCATACACATACACATAATGAATTGTATAGAGAAAACCAGTTATTAGCTGTCAAAACCTTTTGCTGCTTGTCCCTTTTGTCTTTTGGAATTGTTGCTTGTCTTGCTTTGCAGTGCCTACAGTTAACATCTACTCAACTCATCACCCAGTATACACATATAAAAGAAAGAATGACTAATAACCATTGACTTAAAATTAGCCAAAAACGGAAGTAGTAATGCACTCGTGGATGAAAAAAGGGAGAAATTTGTGGGATTCTATATTGGTAAAACTAAGAAAATCAATAACACGGACAAAAAAGATACTAAAAAAAGTTGGCCAGTTATATCCTATGAAGACATTGCACTAATGGTTTAAAATATAGGACACTAGGACTCTGCATACATATGTGAGTAGAGAGTAACACAAAAGCAACACAATAAAGGATCTAAGTTGATAAGTAATATTTTTATATCATCTATTCAACTTTACTTATGATGATGAGTATAAAAAAGAATATACGTTATTAAAGAATTCCATTCAAAATGCGTGTGTATATGCATATGCATTTCCTATATAATACCTCAGAGACACACTCATTAAAGAAACAGGTGTACAGACACTCCTCAACTCCTCTCATGCATGGACTAACTTTTGCAAAAAGTTAAATACTTTTAGGACCAGAAATCAACTTCAACAGAAGAATATGTCTAAATTTAACAAACACGTGAATAGGTAGTTGTGATGCCATAATTCAAGGTTAAAAAAAAAAAAAAAGCTAGAAGGTAAAGATTCAACCAAAAAAACAAGTAAAATGAACATACTGAAGTGCATCTCCTGCAACTTCAGCAACAAACTTTTGAGTGGCAACAGCTACCAATCTAGTCCTGAAAAAATGATGAGTGTTTCCAGTCAAGCTCACAGTATATGAACAAGAAATGCAAGGGTTGAATGGATTAAAAATAAATACAAGATGTTTCAATAACTGCCACAAAAGGCAAGAGAAACCCAACAGAAACCATGGTAATCAATAACGCGTTTCCTCACAAAAAACAAAAAACTTTGCCTAAATCGAAATCCATTAACCCTTATTTTGTGGGATATAAAAGAAAGAAAAATTGAGAGTGAATGGAGATAAGAGGAACCCACAATCGAACGTCAGGACACTGAAAACCGCTCTTGCCCAAATAATGCTCCACCAATTCATCAGGTATCTAAACAAAAAAAGGGACAGTGATTAAATTGTGAAAATGGGAATTTGGAAGAACAGAGATAAAAGAAAGTTACAGTGGGAGTGTAATCCATTAAGGAAGCGAGGAAATCAGAGAGAGCAGCGTCATCGTCACCTCTTCCTTCACTCGATTGCGGGTTTTGATTCATCCTTCTTTCTTAGCGATTACTAAAAAAAGCTTCATAATTCATAATAATCAACGTTATTGAGTTCAATAAATTAACACTTATACATCAAGGAAACACAAAATGAAGCGCTTCCCAATTCAAATACTCTCAAGTCAGATATGATTATATTCAGGTTATCAGTTTAATGAATTTGAATACATGCATATTGTTTAAAAGAGAATGTTGACGAGGCCATGAAAATATTTGAGGAAATGTGTTCTACTTCTAAGGTTCCCCTGAACACTGTGATTTACAGCATCTTAATAGATGCTCTGTGCAAGAATAGCAACATAGAAAGAGCTGTTTCTTTGATGGATGACATGAAAATAAAGGGAGTTTGGGATAAGAAAATGTTGCAAAAAGCATTTGAACTTGTGGACAGAATGATTGAAGACGCATGCAGTTCTGATTATATAACCATGGAGATTCTTACTGAATGGTTTAATGCGGTTGGTGAAATAGAAAAACTGAAATGTTTTGTTGAATTGAAGGGTACCCGGTCTCCTCTTCTACGTTATTGTCAACTTCAAATTGTTTGTAGTATAGTATGCTTAAGTTAATGCAAGGGTTTTAGCTGTCAATGCTTTACAAGATTTTATATTCTTTGAGCTCAAATTTTAAACACCACGAAGCTGATAAGGTTTATGACAATCTTAATTTTTTTAAACCCCATATTTGAAGCTTTGACTTGACACCTATAATTTAATTCACGGACCTGCTAAAGATATGAAGGTTTGGTATACAAGCACAAACTTATCAGCCTCAAGACCAAAGGTTAAGGTCAAAGCCTCCATGAAGGGATGACAACAGAACTTATGTCAAACTGGCAATTTGTAGTCGGTGGTGTTGTAGTTCTTCTACTGCTGGGGCTGCTTTTCATGAGGTGGATGGGATTGTTAGGAGGCAAAGATCCAGTGTATAAAGGCATGGAATATGCCACATAGTTCTTCCAATTCTCTTACTTAGAAGCTAATACTGATATGAGTACATGGAAAATAATTGTCTACCACAGACTCTTTTTGGTAAGGTTCATGATGAATAAGGTTTAGCCATACTTGTCTTTTGAAACAAACATTTGACATGTGCAACTAATTGATTGACCTTCTACTAATCGCATGCATGCAGCGAGTAATCCAGAGAGCAAAATAAAACTAGACAGGCCAACAAGGAAGAAATTTTGTCTTGGTATAGCTAAAGCTTTTGGCTTATCTTCGTGAAGCGTCAATAATAAAAATCATACAAGGGATATAAAAGGCAATGTATCTTAACAATCACAGACTCACAATGAGAAAGTTGGAGAACTATAGGCAATGTGTACTAATGTATCTCCTACACATAGACCTACAATGTCCCATATGAGGATTTCTAGCATAACAGTTTCTAACAAAATCTTTTTTAATCCACTATTTACTGCTTAAAATGTCTTAAAAACTACAAATCATGTGAAACTCATCAAATAAGATCCAGAGATCCACAGAAAATCACGTTTTCTAATAAATTAGTTAGTGATAAAAAGTGTCAAGAAAGCATGTTAAAGAGTATATTATATTACCAATATTTCTTTTGACCTATTGTTAAAATGTTTTGAATAAAATATCTAAACAAATAGATTATTTGCACCACTCTTGCATTAGCCACCATAGTCCAAATGAAATATTAAGGAGAAAAAAAAAACAGATAAAATTTCAGCAGATTTTATTTATATAGTGCACCCAACTATTGGGTGAGGGGTTCATAAAATTCGAACTGTTTCACAAAAAACTCTGTTTACTTCTTTAACATAAATATTTTGCCAATCAGTTAATATTAATGCATCTACGAGATAGGTAACTATGCTTATCTATTTATTATTCCCTTGAAACAATAACAAATAATTTAAAAGTACAAGTACTGAAACGTGACATCCGCATAAAGGCTCAACAAATCACCCCAGCATCATTAACAAACACATGATGAAGCCTAAACCCAGTCCTCCTTATACAATGACTCAGTTTTCCTTTTCTAACTAAACACATTATCAGTCCTACTGTTAATTTTTTTTATCCAGTTTTGTCTTAGAATCAAATCACTCGCAATTAGTTAAACATAAACAGTGATATCATGGTGATCTTTCATATCTGAATAAAAATTAAATAATACATTTGCATACTACATTTGCATGCAATTCAGCAATACACTATATATCTGAATAAAAAGGAAATAATCACACATTCATTTGTAGCAACAACCATTGAGGTTTGACATTTCCTAATTCAGAATTACACTATAAAAAAAAACTCTAACAGTGAACGATAAAGACCGATCCAAAAGAAAACTCACCTATAAACGATAAACGACACAAGCCTTGTACGCAAAGCACCACAACAACTGTCGAAAATAATGACAATCATGTAGACAATTAGACCGTTAGAAGGAGCCAGAGAGCAAAAACAACTCATTCCAATTAACATTTGCAGTAGTTATGAAGACTTTACCTCATGCGTTTCAGCTCCACCGAATTATCTTTACCTCAAGCTCGCACAACAGTTGCGTTCTCATGCTTTCTCAGACCATCGAAATCAGTAACACACTCCTTGGATACCGGTTAGGGTTAGCAACCTTCAAAACCAAAAATGCGTTCTAACCTTCAACCAAGACAAAACAGAAAACAAAGAAATCGAAGTGGAATGATCTTGAAACGTGAATTTGTGCTGCGAACGGAGCTACCAATGCCACAAATGGGGGACCTAGGGTTCAGCTCGCACAAAACTAGCGTTCGGTTTTCACAAATTGGAAAAAGGAGGGAAAGTGACTTTTAACCTTCCAGAATGTTATTAATTTCGCCCTAAATTTTTTTTGCTACATTATAATTAATATATAATACGTAAACTAAAATAAAATGTTAATTTTTATAGGTGGACTAATCTCCACCACCACCTTATAACAAAACTAAAATAAATTTATCATTTTCTATAATACTTTGCATCATCTAAATTCACAAAAAATTAAATAAAATATTTTTTTCCCTTGTCGATTAAGCTTCCACTAAAATTAAATTAATTTTAAAAATTATTTAGTGGCAGCCTAAGTTGCGTTTTTTTTCTCGCAAATTTAATGTCGTATTTTGTGTTTCTTTAATGGACACCAACGAATTATTATTATTTAATTAACTTTTAGGATTATTTGAGTGAATTTTTCGTGTGTTTCACCAATGCTATTTTTTTACTTTTTTCTTATCCATTTTAATTATATAGTTAATATTTTAAAACCTATAATCATAAAAATATATTTATTTTATTTATATATAATAACCAGATGAACTGTGTTTAACTCGGTTTCTGATTTCCTTCCTTGAATAAAATTTTTGGTTTCTATTATATATTTTTGTTATGATATTGGAGAGAGTGGCATATAGCAAAAAATAAAAGATAAAGCATAGAGTGGGTGTAGTATAAGTGATAGGTTTTATCTGATAACGATGACATTGAACTGAAATACTTTATTATAATAATTTAGTTTTTCCTTTTAAAACTGAACTTCAATTCAAGTTTTTCTGAACACCCCTATTTAATACCAGGTGATTGAATGGAATACTTTATTATATATGATTGATCTAATGTTTGTAAGCAACATGTAATCGCATCATGTTGTCTAATTACAACTCTCAACTAGAAGTAGGGAGTGTTATTAAAAAAGTAGTAGAGAAACTTGGATTAAGTTGTTAATTAAAGATGCTGTAACGGTGAATTCCATGACTAGAATGATTACATACACTATTTCACTAAAGAAGTAAGACGTAATTACTAATTAGTTGATAATTATAGTAGATTTTGAGAAGCTTTTTGTCTGAGCATGTTTAATGCAGCAATGTGCCAAACTTAGGGTGTTCCAAACAGAGACCATAGGACTAGTTCTGAAAAACTGTACAGAAAGTACAGCAAATAAATTAGGGAAAACACAGAGCCAAAAGGCTATGTTAGAAAAGATTTTGTAAAGAGGTTCATACATGTTGTAGCTATTGTAAGTATTGGCTACTAGGCAGATTCAGAACAAATTAGAACCTAATCTTTTAGCCTAAATTGGGTGGTCGAGTTACCCCAGGTAAGCTCCCCATTCTTTTCCACATTCCATAGCCTGAAAGCAGAAAATCAACCTAAGTTGTAAAAGACTGAGCTGGGAAACTATGCCTTACTTAGAACCATAAGTGCCCTCCTGCAAACTTTGTTGTCTTTTTTGTCTCAAGTTCTCTCCCCATAGCTTGGCTTCAGCCACAGCACGTTCTCTATCTAGATCTCTGTTTAACATTCTTGCAGTTTCTCGAGGGGAGTCATCTTTCTCGGATCCTTCCAAGTCCCATCTGCGTCCAGATCCCCCAGCTTCATCATTTTTCAGTATTCTTCCACCTTTATCATCTCTGTTCCTTTTATCATCGCCAGACCCCCTATAACCATGCCCAGCATTGTTGGGGTCGTATCCCTGGTTTGCCAGATAAGAGAGGGCTGTCACCACATCTCCAATCAGAGGGCGTGTGGCAGCAGATTCTTGAATGCAAATTGATGCCACAGCTAGAGCCTGGTAAAGACCCCGCATGGGAAACCGTCCCTCAAGCCTAGGATCAGCCAACTTTGAAAACTTCCTGCGGTCGTTAAAAAGTGGACGTGCCTGCACAAACATACAACTAAAACCACTATCACCACTCCATTTTTACAAGAGTTTATGCATGCTGAACTAACTACAATGACAAGAGAGAGAATAGAGCAAAACCCATGTGACAAGATTCTGTTCTCCATGGGGCTGGGTGCTGTCAATTGCTTTGCGGCCAGTAATAAGCTCTAAGAAGACAACCCCAAAGCTGTATACATCAGACTTCACTGTCAGCTGTCCAGTCATAGCATACTCGGGAGCACAGTAACCATAAGTTCCCATGACTCGGGTAGAAACGTGTGATTTGTCACCAACAGGACCAAGCTTTGCAAGACCAAAGTCAGAAAGCTTAGGTTGGTATCCTTCATCAAGTAATATGTTAGACGACTTGAAGTCTCTATAAATGACAGGAGGATTTGCCTTGTCATGCAAGTATTCCAATCCTTTTGCTGCACCGGCAGCTATTTTCATTCTAGTGTTCCAATCTAGTGGTTCCTTATCAGGGGGAAGATCTGCACAGAGATCAATAAACAAAGTTAAACATCAACTGTAATTACGACAACTACACATTGCTTAAGGAGGTAGTTTCCGTATAGCATGCAATTTAAAGTATAAGTAATTTTCTATCAATAAATTACATGCTTATGCGCATAAATTATGTAAAATTTGGAATGCATGACATTGTTATAATATTACATGATTCAGTGATTGAATTGAAAAAAATATATATTTGAAAGAAAGTTTGGCAATTGAGCTTGTGTGATTGGATCAAATTTCACAAGGTAAAATAACAGGTCCAATAACTTTTCTTCAAAGCAAATTTAATCAATCCAAGCAATGACGTAAGCAAAATTATCTTGATCATTATGGATATAAAATTTTATAGAATTTTAGATATTTGTAGTGTAATCTAATATTTGATTAGATTGATAAAATTTACTTCCTGATGTAATGTTAATGGAGATGCATTTTACAAAACTTGACCAGGTAGGTATCATTTGATTGTACATACATATATATTAAAATTATTTAACAGTTCATTAATTAAATTTATTTTAACATACACTGTATTTTTCAAATTATAAGTAAATATAGGCCATGAGATTGAATACTTTTAAATGTTCAATTTATTTCAAACCTGATGGTGCATGTGTAAAATCTTTTGCTCTTTAAATAAATAAGAAAACCTCTTATTATTGTGCTTCCATGCGTTTTGGCATCCTAAACTGTATTTTAGGTTTTAAGATACTGTTTTGGGTAAAAAAAGTCTTTGACTTTGATTTCTTTTTTTAAGCTGAAGTGTTTGTTTATGGAATTTTGGATCAAGCTCTGTAAATTCCCATTAAGTTCTGGCATGGCCTGATATGAAAGCCTAGCTTTGAACCTGAAAACATAGCCTGATTATGCTACTTAGTGGAACTACTCACCCATTAAAGAGTTTGTAGTTATCACTCAATTGGTGTTACCATACTAAAACTACATGAACACATCCCGATCATAGCCAATGATTATTTTATTAATGAAGCTACAAAACTGAAGGTATGTTCATGCCATCTTATTGTACAGAATTTTAAAGTTTCTATGCTACTCATCCACAAAACAGTTACGGAAATAGAAATATTGAATGTTATATGAATGAAACATTGAAATAATGATATAAGAAAATCAGGAACTCATACAGTAATCATGTGTTAGAGAGGCAAGGCTTGGAACATAAAAATTAGATGGGCATAACATAACGAGCATGGATGTTCCCATGACAGGGTGTAAAAACCGCATACAAATTTTAATAATGTAATAGATTCACAAAGACACCTAAAAACTCATTGCAAGAGTAAAAATCTTTAGAAAAATTCTATCAATTTGAATAGATATGTAAAAAAACAATTAAACAAACAACATGCATTGTAAGGAAATAGAAGAACTTAGATTATATTGACCAGGAAGAACAGCTCACTCACGACCTAAGAAATGTCATTTTACAAGAGAAAGTCAAGTGTGTCAAAGAATACAGTGACCACTATCAGAATTTAATGTCATTTAAGAATTTTCTGCACAGCATTATTTATACATTTTTACATCCCAAAAACACGTACAGTAGTTAAATTGTTTTAATCATTTCATTAAAGGATGCAAGTTTCTGTAATATCTGACAATATCGAAAATGCTAAAATTGTAATAATTTTTAATATTTTTCTTGTTTGCATAAGGCTACACAAATACGTCTAGAGTTTCAAATAATGTACAGGGAATTTCTAAAAGAGAATCTCCAATATTTTAATATCTGAGAAACATTAACCTAAAAAAACTTCTATCAAAGAAATAGGAAGAGAGAGCAAAACAACCATACCATGAAGGTGATCTTCCAATGATCCCAAAGCCATAAATTCATAAACAAGGAGGCGTTGTTCCCCATCCGCACAGTATCCAATGAGATTCACAAGGTTAGGGTGATGCAGAAGACTGAGCATGAGAACCTCTACAAGGAATTCCCGATTACCCTGTAGACCATTTTTGTCTAACTGTTTGACTGCAACAATCTGTACAACCAAATGATCAGATGTTAGGACTCACTAATCACTAGAGGTCCCAACCACATAAAAACTCTTTTGATTACTCTGCATTTGAAATTAAGTATTGTCGTCTTTGATTGAAAAGCAGAGTTATAATTTTGGACATAACTTTAGTGGTGTGAAAGGTAAACCATTTCAATTCCTGCAAAAAGAACCTAATGAAATGTGGTCTCCTGCACAGGACTGAAGGGGCAATTATTAGTAAGGCTATATTGGGGAAAAAATAGTCACAAAACGAGGAAAGCGAGAGAGAATCAGAACCAAGGCAGGGGGTGGTAAACGTTAAGATATCTGATCAAGAAGAAACATGAACTCAAATGTATGAACTAATATTACTCCATCATCCTCCAGGCATTCACAAGACAACAGCCAAACACAAACTTGGCAACATAACATAAGTATTTGGCAGAACACAATAACAGATATTTCAGATTTAAAAACAGATGATTCAACCTTTTCAGGATAGCTACGGAATTAAGTTCATCAAAATAATCATAAAAACCATCTCTATTTCCCTATTTTACAAGTAGCCTTCATCCCCTTAGAATACATGGTAGTATATGACGATACAGATCAGTCACCATGGATATCTATCTGTATTGCATCATTGGGAATGATAAAAGCATTATTGTAAAATGATGGACCAAGGAAAACCAAACTCATTGGTCTCGGTGGAAGTGGAATCAAATCAAAGATAGTGTCTTAGATAGGAAATAATTTTGATATTATGACAGTGACAAGAACCATTGATTCCAAGAAAGCAGTGATTGGTGATGATTCACTGTTTCTTCCCCATTGGATAGCAGTGACTGTACCTGACCAGTGGTTTCAAGCCTGCCCTTGTAGACCCTTCCAAAACCACCCTCCCCTACAAAGGAGTCCGGCCTAAAGTTTTTGGTTGCAGTTGCAAGTTCACGGAAAGTAAAAGTTTGAGCAGCGATTTGGCCGGCGGCTCCATGTCCTTCCTTGGTGTTGGGAGGAGCCAATTCCCTTTTGGAACCTCCATTACTTCTGGACCGTAACTTGTCTGCTCCTGCAATTCCAATTGCAACAGAAAGAATTCATATGAGTTGCGTTGTGGATCCCATAGAATTCACCTAATCACATAGCTAACTAACTGATTTCATGGCTAAGAGAATGAATGAAGAGTGAGTGAATATTGAAAATGAAAAAATAGTAAATAACTGACCAGAGGGCAATTTGGAAATCTGAGAAGGGAGAGATGGATTGGGATTGAGGTTGGGATTTGGGTTGGGTTGTCGGTGGTGGTGGTGACGGTGGTTGTGATCCTCCTTGGAAGTGGAAGTGGGAGCGAAACAGGAGAAGCAACCCATGAAATCGAATTCCGATGAATGAGTGAGTGAAATTGAGAGTTAAGAATAGAGGTGCAACTGCAACTCAACGCAATCAACTGAAAAGGAATCAAAACACATAGCTACAGTGAGGGTTACTGTTTCTATTATCTATTAATACTATTTTATTTACAGACAAACAGATTGTTGTGAAAGAATTTGGTGAACTCCACCAAACTCCACTTATAATCACACCCAATCACCCTCCACACACTCCATTTCACTCTCTTCTCTTTTAGTTTTCAATAGAAAAATGATGGGTTTTGGTATAAAATTCTTTATGTAGTTGTATAAAAATATGGGTTGTTAGTATATGGTTAACCTTTTTAATAAAAGTTTTAGTCATAAATGTTTTTGAAGACAAATTTGGAGGAAAAAAAAAACTAGTTCCAAAATTTCAAAAATAAAAACAAGTAAATTCTAGGTGTTCTTTTGATTAAGTAGTTGTTTTGAAAACATTTATTTTAAACTTAATCAAATTTAAACACTAGTGTTATTACAAAGTGGATTTTAAGTCTAAGTCATTTTCAACACACCTCTTTACGTCGAGACTGTAAACTCGTGCGTGAGACTATATATTATGGGTAAAGTCCGATAGTGGCCCAATAGCAGGATAGGCTCGAAATGACTCTGATACCATATTACAAAGTAGACTTTAAACCTAACTCAACTCCATAAAATCGGCTAATGGGGTGAGGTTTGTACTCACTTATATACTATAAAATACTCTAATTTATAGTTGACTTGAGATGTTTAACAAGTGTGTGGTATTAGTTAATTATTAGATTGATTGTTAGGGTAGCTCTTATTTTTATTCTTTATTTTTTTAAGTTAATTGTTAAAATGAAGAATTGGATTGGGTGTTTAACCCTACAAAGCTTTTTAGAATCCTCCAAATGAATATTTTTTTTATCTCAGAGTTTGACAAGTGGGTGGAATACAATATCAAACAACTTTGATTAATTTATGACATTTGGTATTAGAATAATCAGGAATGATAGTGTTTTTTTTGTTCATTTTTGTATATGAATTGTTTGTTATAAAGCCTAAGGATTGATACATGGTTATTACTACTTGCAATATATGATATTAAATTTCTCGTATCATGTCGTCTAGCATGTCAGAGATGGGACCATGAGAAACTACTAACACAAGTAGGAATCATAAACTTCATCAAGATAGTCATTTAAATACTTAATTTCAATCACTAATCTAAAAATAAAAAATATATATATAATGAAAACAAGATCATAAGTATAATCTTCAAATTTGATCATAATTTTATTAATTGTGAATACATTATCTCTCTGATAATTGACCATGCATTAAATATTAAAATTATTTTGTTTCACTTTATTACTCTTTTCTTTTCATATTATGATTTTTATTTTGTAGTTTGTTTGTATGAGTTATCTATATTTAATATACTTAGTAATATTTTAACTTTTTCTTCTTCTTAGGAGATGACAAGAATATCAATATTAATGTTCTTTTTATGATTATATCAAAATTTTAATATATAGTAGCAGAAACATCCATATTATATTAGTGACTCTATTATCATAATCGTATCACTTTGTTAAATCTAACTTTTTTTCTTTTTCACATCACTCAATATAGTTTTTACAAATTAGGATAAAATGTGAATATATTCACCAAAGTACTTTGTTGAAACTAATTAATGAAAGTTAAAGAAAAATGGCCACGAAATTTGTCTTTCTTGTAAATCTTTGAAGAGAAGTGGTTATTCCCCTTTATTTTCTTTTCCTATTATTATATTATATGAGAAATGTTAACCACTATCTTCAAGACATTAGTTAAAAAGACGTCTTTTATATGTAAAAATGGGTTCTCCTATGATTTTTTTTCATACATTTTTATATGATTTTTAATGTTATTTTAACTTTTTAACCAGATTCTTATAGAACACTTATTTGGAAGATCTAGTGCTTTTTTTAAGCAGTGAATTCTTTAATTTAATTAAATTTTACTTCAGATTACAAAAAACTGAAATAATGTTAATGTGATTCTTAAAAATAAAAATTCTTTTATATTATTATTTTATTTAGTGAGATATGAAAAATAACATAAGAAATTCAAAGTTGTTGATAGTTTTGGCTCAGAAACATCATCATCTCACTGAATGAATTCAAAATTAAAATTATCCTCTTTATATATTCTTTATTGAGCGAGTCAACTTCTTATTTGATAAAACTTTTCAAGCAGTGACTTTTTTTTTTTAGAAGTCCTATTAATTACTCTTATTTCTCTATAAAAATATAAAAGTAGTAGTAACCTATTTATCTATAAACACAAGCACTACTACAATATAGTGATTAAAAAAATAAAAAATGATCATATAAAAATAAATAAAAAAGATTAGAAAATATTATAATTTAAGTAAATACCAGACTTATTATTATTATATATACATATTAACTCACCCTAAAATTAAATGTTGTTTATTGACATTAGTTTATCAATACTTTCTCTTACTATATATATTATCTCTGCCTCAGACTTCTAGAGGGGCAATAAGGAAAAAAAAAAGTTTAAAAGATTTTTTAAAAGAAAAGGTTATACACGTAGCAAAATCTTATTGAGCTTTTCTTGGTAATAATTTATAAATAATGTGGAGATATTATTAAAAAAAAAACAATTGGCATTGACTTAAAATTGTGACGATTATATTAAATGAAAGTTGCTGGAGAATTAGATATGCATTGGTATAGAGACTAAAAAAAGTAATCATACATTTAAAAACCATATTTTTTATACAATCATATTATAATTTTTAAAATTATTATTTGAATTTTTTTATATTATTTAATTCTAAGTTTATTCTTCATTATTTATTATTTTTTTATCAGCAAAAAATAAATAAAATAAAATGAGTCACTTCAGATGTCTCAACCCTTATACAAAACTCCAAAAAACAGGTTTTTTAAAACTCTACCAATTAAAGATCCAACAAACATTATATTACAAATCAAGCTAAAATTTTAAATAAAGGTAAAGAAACCCAACAAATACAATTATATCACCCCACCACACCAGAGATGTCACACCCTCAAACAATGACATATATTCAACAACTAAACAAGTTATTTGTCATCAAGCTCTTCATTATTTATTATATATATTTATTTATAAATCTATCAGAAGTTTATAATTTTTATTAAAAGAATAAGAAAATAAATACGTGAAAAGTGGTTAGATAACATTGATAAAGAATAATATTAGAAAGTTGAATTTAGAATTAAAAAAATGAATGAAAGATTGAAGTGGAGAGTAAAAAATGATGAGAATTGAGAAATTAGATGTTATTGGAAGAACGTTGTTATTAGAATAGTAACATAAATTATAGAAATTGTGGAGTTGACAAATACACAGCAGAGAGAGAAATTGGTATATATATGTGGCTGCTGGTGCCGTCGCCTCTTCATCTCTTCTTCATTTCTTCTTCGTCTCTTCTCTTCTTCATCTCTTTTTCGTCTCTTCTTCATCTCTATCACCTCATGTCTTACTGTGAAAACTTGTTTTAACTCTCTCTATCGCACGCACATGAGCAACACAATGAGACCAAGGAGTAAGGCCATGTTTAATCTGGTTTACGACAGGGGTTGACTTCATCTCTTCCCATTTTTTCCTCGTTTTCTGCTATATATTTAGTGTTGTGTTTGAATGAATTCGGAGATGGGTGATGTGGCGAAGAAGAAGGTGGTGAAGGGGCTCATCACGAAAACGTGGGAGCGATGGAAGTGGATAGGAGCAGGAGGAAAAAGCAGCATGATGATGATGAGGAGGAGCAAATCATGGCCTGGTCGGAAAGGAGGGAAGAAAAACAATAGCAGTAACAGTGTTTATGTGGCACCACAAGGTTGTTTCTCCGTCTACGTTGGACCCGAAATGCAGAGGTTCTTCATAAAGACAGAGTACGCTAATCACCCTCTGTTCAAGATGCTTCTGGAAGAAGCAGAATCCGAGTATGGGTACACGAGCCAAGGTCCTTTGGCTCTTCCCTGCCACGTGGACATCTTCTACAAGGTGTTGATGGAAATGGAGTATTCTAAAAAAGAAGAAAAACAAAAAGATGAAGAAGAAGAAGAAGAAAGTCGCTGTTACTGTCTTAAGCGGTCTCCCTCAGCTTATCGTCTTCTTCGCACTTCCTCCACCAAAAGATAAACCTCTTCTTAACTTCCTCACCTCATCAATAATATTGTAATCGATCATCCTTCAACCTTTTCCCTTTCTTTTCATTCTGCAGATTAAATAAAATTTCTGTATCATCTATGTCCTAATGTTTATGGCTCTTAAGTTCAATATGTAACATATAGAAACCGATATCAAACGAAAATATGTATAATTTCAATATGTAACAAATAAACCGATATAAAAAAGTAAATATGTATAATTTCTAAAATGTTGAATAGGGAAAAACGAATCTATATTATATAATTATAAATTACAAAATTTTATAATAAAAATTTATATGTATAAGTATATTTTAAATTTTTTAGTCGAAAGATGTTTTATGGTTGATTTAAATAAAATTATTCTTTTATTTTTATAATTATATTAAAAATTTATATAATAAATTTAAATTTTTAGAAAATTAATGTATAAATTGTGTTAGAATCGTGTTAGAATTGTAAGAAATTTAACAAATATTTTTTAAATTAAACAATTCACCGATACGTGTTTTACGAGTGTTGTATGAATATCGATGTCTGATACGTGTATCTGACACGAACATTCCATTTAAGAGACGTATCCGAAACTCAACACTTTAATATGTATTATGTTGTTTAACTACTTATTTTTCTCATCATGATTTGGTGATTAACACTTTCACTTTTGTTGGATTCATAGTTAGATTCAAACATGTGAAAAAATAAAACTACTTCAATTATCTCTTCTCACAACTGCTATGCAGAATTAATAACGGAAAAATAGAATAGATTTTTTTAGCAGCTTCAAATGAGAAAATAAAATGTTTAACTCATTGATAAAGGAGTTAACCAATAAATATGTAAAGACACCTGCCAAACATATTCGTGTAGAAGAAAGAAATTGTTATTTTGTTCTTATAGGTCATGCACATATACACAAGTTCAGCAACAATTTCAGCATTTTTTTAGACTGTTACATTTATTTTTCTAAAAAAGGTTAAAAAATATTTTTTAATATTGTTAATATATTTATTTTAAATTACTTTTCTCACGTAAACTTTGACTCCTCAAAAATTTATTTCAAAATTTTCAATTAGCCTAGACCACTGAACAGTAAATTAGTCATTCATTTCTTAAGATATTTTACAATACTTTTAACCCTTATATATTCATAGACCACAATTAGTGACTTGCACTGTTAATCTATGTGTAATCAACTCTTTTTCAAATTAAATATAATCAATTATTACTGTTCATTTTTTTTTTCTAAACCTCACTCATTATTGTTGTAAATTTCACTCAATCAACCTAGTTCATGGGTCAAATACAAAGAAATTCAATTCTTTTTTTATTTTCTTTTCTTTTTGTCCATTACTAAATTTTCAAAAAATTAAATATGTTGTTAAGGAAAATAAACCTTTATAATGGAAGTGTTTATGACGGAATACTGTTAGTCATCAACCCTTAACTAAATAACTTATTTACTTATTTAATAAATACGCAACTATATTACTACTCTTGCTTTAAGAATTTAATAAAATAAAATGGCGGCGTAAATTGTTTTATATTTTCATTTTACGTTAATAATAGTTTATTTTTGCTAGGAGTTAATAATAAAAAAATGTATTTTATTTGACTAATAATATATTAGTTAATTAAAAGGTGGCATATTGGGCGGTGGAAGGGAGATAAGAAGGTCATCAAATTCATTTTGTATTTTTGTGAGGCTTTGACGTATCCAATAATAATAATTTATTTAGTTTTCGTACCAAAATAATTTTAATAATACTTTTTTTTATTTAGTACGAGACATCATACACAAAATGGTTGACTTTTTCAGAGTTTAATTACGATTATCATTATAATTATGACGATGGTGGACTTAATTTGTACACCATTTCTGATATTCACAATTCAGAAGTCACATCTGAGGTAAATACAATAATTGCATTTGGACAATGGAAAATAAAAGTTTTCACAACACATTTTAAATGAAAAAGAAATCACTTCATAACTTTATTCATAAAAATAAATAAATTAAGATATACAATTAAAATATAAATTAAATTATTCCATAAAGAAGTTAATAAAAATATTTATAAAGTAGTTGTATAGAATAATATAATTGTCAACATTTCATATCTTGTGATAAAGTAACTCATTATCAGTGACTATTGTTCTTATCATATGTTAAAATTCAAGTTAACTTTAAATTTATAGAATATAAATTAGAATCATATAAAAAAGTATGTATAACTAATTAAAAACAGTATATTGCAGATTATTCACTTTGAAGTGTGCGTTCTAATTAAAATAGTTAATATAAAAGAGAAATGAGTTTTATTAAAGAATTGTAAATAATATTTAAAATAATAATTGACTTGTAATTATTTATTTTATATGATGTATGAGATTTAGGTATATATATTTAAAATAAGCTTAGTATAGTATTTTAATCATAAGTTTTGTTGATTTGTGAGTGAGTGTTAAATATTTTAAATTGAGAGAGGCGTGATATAGATACGTAAGATTAAGATTAAGATTAAGATTAAGACTAAAATTAAGATTAAGATGTGTATTAATTTATCCTTCTTCACACTAACCCATCCCACCTGTACATTAATTGTTTCCATCAATTTCATTTTTTTTTACCTTTTTTTTCATTCTCAACACTTTTTTTAAAATATAAATACTAAATTCGATATCATAGTGTCAGCTAAGTTTTTTTTCTCTATTTTTTAATTCTTCCATTTTGACTTACTCATATTTTTAAATTATATAAATTTTATTCATTTTGACTTACTCATATTTTTAAATTATATAATTTTTATTTGTCCGTTAAGTCCATGTCCACCATTGGACACATTTTTCTTTACAATGTTTAGAAACTAAAGTATTCACTCGAGATTTTTAATATTTAATTTTTTATATTTTTTAAATCGTAAGACTTTGATCTCTATATTAATTGACATTTAATATTAATAAATTAGATAAAATTTAATTTAATCCATTACTCAATACTGTAGAAAAACTATACAATCAACTTTAGAATACGAAAAAAAACTATTAGTTATATGACATTATATGTTTACATAAATTAATTAAACAAAGCAGGACATAGGACATGAAGTTACTATAGGAACCAACATTTTTTATTGAAGTAAAAACCTGTGATCCCTTTTCTTTGATCACTTCACATATTATTCTCGTTGTGACTTGCTTCACTTTTGGCTCAATAGAACAACACAGCATAGCATACACGTGAGCTGGAGAAGACAACACCGACGGGGGTTGTGTTACCACCCATTCAAGTTTAGTTACTGAATTGCACTTTACTTTCTATATTATGTTCTTCTTCACCGCTCAATGACATGTTTCCATACAAATGTAATTATGACAGCAATAAATAAAAAATATTACAATGTATATTACAAAGAAAATCAATAAATAGTAAACAAACTTAGAGACAAAAAATAATTAGTCACTATATTAACTAAAATAGATATTAATTTGAAGACTTAAAAAGTTATTGATATCTAAAGTGATTTCTATTATTAATACAAACTTATAAAATAATTTTTAAATTGATATCTAAATTAGTTATCTAGATTTTAGTTACTAATATTTTAGATTGTAAATTGGTCTCTAAAAGACTAATAGAGACTAATTTATAACACAAAATAATAAGTAGCGTTAAAACCTTGATAGCTAAATATTAGATACCAATTTATAAACTATTTTATAATTTTTTATTAATATTAGAAACTAAATTAGATACTATAATTTGTTTATTTTATAAATTTTTTTCTGTTTTACTCAAACACAGTAACTAACTATAACTTACTTTCTATTTAATGATTTTCTTATAGTGGTAGAAAGTTTTAGGATGTTTGGTAATTTTAGGGTGTTTGGTGGTATAGTATATTAGGAGGTGAGGGAGGAAGATGAGGGATCCAAGTGGAGGGATCCCCTACATTAAATGCAGGTGGGGGTGGTGGAGTATGAGAAAGGGAAGGGATGGGAGGTAGCCAAGTTTGAGGGTCATGCAAATTGAATGGAGGAGGTGAAAAGGCAGATGGGGTTGGAGGATATTGTGGGAAAGGGAAAGGCAGAGATGGGATTGGTGGTGAGGTTGGGAATGGCAATGGAGGAAAGGGTAAGGATGGAAAAGGTGGAAGGGGAAAGGGTAAGGGTGGAAAAGGTGGAAGGGGAGGAAATGGTAGGTGTGGCCAAGGGAAGAAGAACTCAGAGGAGTTGAAGGAGTTTGGCAAATGGGGTTGCTGATTCTGATGTCCACACAAGGTAGTGTTCTTCTGAGGTGGCTTGTAACTGAGACCACTCAAGGTGTAGACACAGAGGTTATCCTGCTTTGATTTGACTGATATCTGGCGTGTTGTGCTCTTGAGAAAGGGAACATTGCAAGTGGAATTGGAGCTGCTTATTAAAGAAGCTTGGCAGAGTGACACAATTGCAGAACCATCCATGCAGTTAACTCCATCCACTGATAGTATCTCCAACTTGTACACTCCATATTGGTCTGTGCTTCTATTCACTGAGAAGCTTATCTGCTCGTTAGTTTTTGGTGAGGTGGCTCTAAATCTGCACTGTATGTGAACTTCAACACCTGATTAATTGATTAGATCAAATCAATGAAACAGTGCATTGCAAAATTAACACTCATGAACCATTCATCTACTGCTAATGTTCTTACCTTGCAAGAAGTAGCTCTCTTTGGAAAAAGTGCTGGTGGAGCAGGTATCACAGTAAACAGCTCCTACTACACTGATATGAGAGATAATTGGAGTTGGAGATTGAGCAATGAGCAGAAAAGGGGAAGTGAAGAGAGATGTGAGAAAAAGAAGAAGAATGAGAAACTGATCCATGGAGGAAAAGAGAAGAGTGAAGGTGAAGAAGGTTCTACAAAATTAAAGCATTTGGAATTGTGTGATGATTGGAAGTGGGAAGGAAGGGGGAAGAATATTTTATAGTGAGGGAGTGTGTGGTGTCTGCATAGAAGGAACCCGTGAGTGTCTAGTGGTAGGACCAAGAGCAATAAGAGAGTTGAAATTTAATGTGTTCACTACAAACAAAGACATGTGAAGATGTTGTTGGCAGAATATGGGTGGCAAAGAAGCTGGGGTTTCGAGAGGTGATTGTACCAAAAGAGATTGAAACTTTTTTTGTTGTTAGGAACAAAATGCAGCACAAGTCAAATATTTTACTCCATCCAAACTTTTCTACCACTCAGACTCAGACTTCATTGCAAAGAACAACATGTGATTTTCCCCAATCAACATGTTTAATTTCAGTAACAATAATCGTTTACCTTTGAAGCTTTTGAGAATAGTCTGCCATATCAATTAAATGGGCAAATACAGGACTTGATTTTCTAGTTTTAGTGAGACTTTAATCCTATTTCTCAAATGAATCATCAGGCAAATTGTTTGGGAGTTCCATTTTTTAAATTAATCAAACACAAATAGGAATGAACAGATAAGTGAATGTTAATATTATAGCAATTCATATCATATTCCTTCATTCAATCTTTACTTTAGTTCTGTAAAAATAAAATTTTTAAAATAGTAAAACAACCCTTTTTCTAAAATTAAAAAGGTTAAATTGCAGTGTTAACTTTGTAATTTGTTTGAAATTATTTTTCCTGCTTAGTAATGACTATATACAGTTTTTCAAACCTGGAATAGCTTTCAAATATCAAAACATTTTATAATTACAAAATTCCTCTTGTAAATCCTTACAATGTAAATGGCTTTTCCTAAGATATTCCTTTATACCACAATTCTGTGAAACAAAAAATATAGTTGTATCTGGTTTTATAGTATCTTTCAATTCATAAGGCTTTAAAAGTATAAATACTTCAAAAAATGAACATTGTAACAGTGTAATACTCATCTTTCAATTCATAAGGTTTAAAAAGTATAAATACTTCAAAAAATGAACATTGTAACAGTGTAATACTCATCTTTCAATTCATAAGGTTTAAAAAGTATAAATACTTCAAGAAATGAACATTGACATTGTAACAGTGTAATATTCATTTGACTGTAATAAATAGTGTTAGCCGTCATCTTTTAATTATGATTCATTTTCAGATTTGATGTTCACACAAGTGAAATATCATAAACTATTATTGAAAAAGTAAATAAAGAATATTATTTATTGAAAACACAATATTAAAAGTGCGACTACGGCAGTTAGAAAGGTCAAAGAAGTTCAATGGCATGGCGATATGATGGTTAATTTTTTATACCTCCTTTTCCATCTGTTTATCATTCCTTTTACAAGTGAACTATGAAGCAGTCATAATCATAAAAAACACTCAATCATCAATACAGAAGATAGTTACGGAGCCTGTACTGTACACCTGCTGTGTTTCCTGACCTCAGCATTCATTCCATCATTGAGCTGCTGAGAACATTTCCAGAGTTGCAGTTCAATTTCTTCAATCCTCAAAAGATGAATTAATTATGTAATCATTTAAACTTCAGAATGCTCTGCTGACAATGATGCGTCTGTGCCATAATTCCAAAGGCTCTTCAACTCACCTCTTATACATCCCAATATGACAGTGACACCTGTTCATTTAATTAGACAACGATTGGAATAAGATAGAATCAACTAAAACGTTGAGCTACGCATCTAATTTCAGCACAAAACTAGTTACCTAGTGTACAAGGAACAAGGTAGAGAAGAGCAGGTTGTCCATTTCCGTTCATAAGATATAGCCCCAAATATGTGAAAACGAGGCCTAAAACAGAAAAGGATAATCTGTCACGATATAGAAGCATTGAAACGGTTTGTGATGTGACAAATAAATATGAATCATCAGCAATCGTAACTTATTTTTAGATTCCTTGTGACTGGAAGCATATGCCAGTTATTTCAAGTCTGCTTCAGTTTTCAAGCAGTGTATGACAGACCTTAAATTCTGAACTCTAATCAAATAATGCTTATATAAATCCCAGAAATACTTGGCCTTGAATTGAACGTAGACGAGTAAAACAGAGGCAACACAGTTTTAGCTAGAGTTCTGATATAAATTAACGAGTCTTTAATATAAACATGAAACAAAGAACTTACCAATGCCATAGCCAATTACCAGCCAAAGAAAATATCCATTTGATGCCCCCCTCCTATTATCTTTGTCAAATCTATGACAACCAAAATACAGAATAAATATGTTAAAACAGCATTTTTTTCTATTAAGTACATAAATAAATAAGTAACCTAACGCAAATTTTATAAGGAAAAGAATTCTCCAAGAGACATCAGATCATTAGGAACATGCATGAAACACAATCGAAGGGACAGCAGGCTTGCAAAGTCATGAAATTTGATAGGATTTTACTCCTGAGCAGTTGTGACATTCTGCCCGTGTTTGATATAAGTTAGTATTATTAATCCAAAAAAGCCGAAGCAACACAATCAAACTGCCCATTTAACATCATCACTGTATAAAAAAACTTTAGTTAATTTTGAGTAATATTAAAATGAACTCTCCGATGTTTTGCAAGCCCAAGAAAGCTATAGCATGTACATAAATTGTGCTAAACTTGTTACAAATGGAATTTGTTCTGTTCCCTTTCAGGACCTCGGTAAAGATGTTTGTACATAGGTCAAAAGTTTGCATGTATATTAAACAATGATAAGAGATTGCTGATTCTTCTTCCATAAAAAGTGGCAGTATTTGCCAATATACTATGTATTTTCATTAAGTACAGGATTAGACTTTGATATCCATAACAGGATTGGTTAATCACACGGTGTCATGGGCAGGCAAAGTGTAATCAAATTTCAAATATTCGTAATATACTGAGTACAAGTCCAAAAGCCTACGATTCACTTAAGCAAACAGTAGCTTCCCCAGTGGAATGCAAATAGGGTGAAGAAAAATTTCGAAGCTATGAAACATCAAAATTACTCAAAAAATATCCATTATCCTTTGGTTTCTGTTTTCTGTGGTAGCAAAAATAGACAGTATTCATTCAAATGTATATATTCAACTTTGCAAATCTTGCATTTATAGATTATATTGACTAAATAAGGAATTCAGTACCTATGAGCAAAGGAAACAAGCAACCCAGGAAAGAGAATATCTCCAAACCCAATCATGTCATAACCTCCCCAGGGATCAAAAAGACGAGGAAATCTCAAAAGCATTGGAATTGCCTCTCCACCTGCCTTATCACCTCGAGCAACCTAGAAATTAAAGCCCACACGAGTATAAAAGATCTATAAAACACCAGAGTTATCACTTCCTTTTTAATAAAGCACCATTAGAGAGATAAAACAGTCCCTCTGAAAAATAATACAAGTGTTCATAGGGTAGCCAATTGATTCTTTACTATATGTTTTGTGTTAGTCAACTCTTGTGTGTAGCCCTCCTTTATAGTTAACTTCCACCACAGGCTTGTAAATTTGTACCGAAGGCTATATATGCAGCCCTCAATTTTAGTTTTAAATAATACTTAAACATGATGATACCTGTACATTCACATAGAATAACTATTTTCTCCATATCCTCTCTTTCTATACCGTGACACAGATAAATTTAACCCATTTCAGCAGTACACTTCCCTTTTGTTTATTACTTGACATACTGAATTTTTTGCAGTATACCCTTCCTTTCAACTGCTAGCCTGCGAGAACTAGATCTATACAATCCCAATGTCGGTTGAAGCAAAAGCACATGAACACAGCACAAGAACAACCAACTCACCATCATGTACTACCACCCATCTACCACTTCCCTCCATTCATGCTCCAACACATAAGCATGCATCACCTCTGGCAAGCTTTAGTCCACCCAAAGAATATCTACACAAACCAATTACTTTCCTAAAAGTACATCCTATTTTGCCCACATTCAATCTGAACACTTTAGTGTAAGATCCAGAATTTCCTAATTTCCTTCCAAAGCTCCACTCCAAAAAGCACCATAATGCCAGATAGAAAAACAATTGAGCATAGATAAGTTCTGTGAATTTAGTTTTTAACTGAATCACTCCTGAATTCCATGTTCACAGTTATAGTATATGTGTGTGTGTGTGTGTGTATATATATATACAGAGAGAGAGAGATAGATAGAGAGAGAGAGAGAGAGGTTTATCAGCTAGTGGTCGTTGTATTTTTCTGTTCAGACTTTTTCTCTTGATATGCTTCTGAAGATGATGTATCCTGTAACTTATGCTTCTACTTTCTCTTCTTTCTTTTACTAAACTTTTCTTTTTATCAAGTAAAAGAAAATAAGTACTTATTACTCTACCTTTAAAGATGCTAACATGTCTGAGATAATAAGTAAAAGTACTATAGTAGTACTAAGAAAGTAAATACTTACTGCAATCATAACACTCTCGTGGAATATCACTGGAGATATGAATACCCAAAAAATGTCATAGACAAAGGCACAGCAGAGGAGAACAGTTGCAACCTATAATATCATGCATAAGAAACTATTAGAGCTGTTTTAATATACATAACAAATTGATTGTAGAGATAAAGAATCCATGCAGGTACCTTAATATTAGGTAATCTAGCCAACTGCAAGACTGTTATCATCAAACAGATGCCCTGTGAAGAACAAAGCAAAAATTCAAGTGAATAGTTAGCACACAATGAAAGATCAGACAACTTATCATCATGAGGGTTTCAAATATAATTGACATAACAAACCAGCTGCTAGATTGACATCTGAGAAGCCAATTATGGAACCAACCAAGATCCCAATTCGGCATTTGACCAATATGTGGATATTTAAACATGTATTATTTAATGATTTGACGAAATCTAATATAAAGATTAGGAAAAGAGGAAATTAAAAGAGAATATTAAAAAATATTTATAGTTTATGAACTACTAACCACTAAGGTAGTTAGTTCATATGGTCAATGGATAGCTGCTTGTTAACATAATAAACTACTTGATAGTTACGCCATTCCTAAACTAGAGGACTTGATATACCAAGAATATCTGTGTTTTTGTCATTTCTCTAACATACATACCTATGGATGCACCAGTGTGTGTGTAGTTATTTGAGCATATCAACGTATATATTGAGGTGAATTCATTTAAATATATACAAAAAATGAAATAGGAATTGTCCAGAAATAAACACTAACAAAGTTCTTCATACAAAGTTCCCGGTTTCCAAAGACAGTCAGTGTTCATGGACAACATTTGAGAAAGAAGGAAATTTCTTATTCTAAGCATCTCTAGCAATATAAGATTGAATTTAGAAACTGAAATAATAATAGAAAGATCTGTCTTAAAGGTACTAAAACTGAAACTTACAAGAATATCTTGGCCAACCCATGAATATGATTCCTGTCGTGTAGCAGCCCAAAAAATTGCAAATGCCACACAGAATAACAATACTACCAGTGAGAAAATAGAAGTCTCCCCAAATAGAGGTACGCTCACTGTCTTCTGACTACAATCTTGGCATTTTCTGCTCATTCAAATTAGAATAAAAACAGAACTTAACAGAAACCATTGCATGCTGAGGAAACACTGAGCCCATTTTCAGGCCAGAAAAGAAAGAGACATTGGTTGTACCTTACAGTCAGGCTTAAAATACAATTGTGCATACCCTGAAAATGAAAAAAAAAAAATATAACTTAGAGAGGAACATTGCAGATTTAGATTTCGTATGTTGATGACAGTAACAAAGCTTGTATTAGTGCTCCTAAATTCTTTATCTCGAGACTTTCACTCTCTTCCTTTTTTTTCTTACCCTTTTATAACTTGTATGTGTAATCAACAAAAGTAATGCAGTATAATCTGATTGCTACATGTGTCAAACACTCAAATTGCTAGTTCAAAATTTGAATTTATTTATAGACTGCAAATATAATCATGGAAGATTCAGAACCAATACCTCCTTTTTCATGCATACAATGATATATGATTTTTTGCTAATTAGCAAGAGCACTAGACTACAGGAAAAATCCATGGAAATGAGCCACATTACCTCAATACCACCTATGCAGAAAAGTACAATCAGCACCCAGACAAACCAAGATGACATGAAGAAGAACAATAGCACAAGAAAGATAGATGCTGCTATGACAAATATGATGGCACCCTTTGAATCAATATTAACAATTTCCTTGTCAAAATCATCTCTGGCCGTTGCAGCATTTGAAGATTCCTAACAAAAGAAAAGAAACATATAGGTACAAATTAATACACTTGAACATGTGTTAAAAGAAAACATGAAAAAAAATGTATCAGTAAACAAAAGGAAGAAGGCACACTCCTGTACTCCATTGTAAAATTCATAGAAGATGGGCGGTATTATTTATTCCTGGGAATATTATATTGAGGAATACTATCTTGGGTAAATCGAACTAAACATGTTTGGATGGAGTTTAACATTTATGGGAATGCTTACAAAAATTGAACTGGTATGGTAGAAGTACAAAACAAAACTAGGAATAGAAGTTAATGGTTATGATGTATTATAAGTTGAAACTTCCAATATTCCCCGAGGGAATGAATGTACCCACCTTAGGACTTGAGCACAATAGGAGAGTCCAACCCAGATGACTAATCCATTTGGTGAAAACATCTGGAGGCTTAAGTACCACATCAAGTAGTTTATTCAACTCAATGTGAAACTCCTAACATTGTCACCTTTAAGGGCCGATATGTCCACAATGGTTTTCACTCTATTGACACTGACCTCATGGTAGTTTTTTTTCTTTGATGGATTTACTCACCTATTAGTATTTGGTTTGCACCTTAATCCAACCTATGGGTAGCCTTTTTCGTAGTTCAACTCTCAAGGAAAACACCAACTATTAGAACTTAAGAGCAAGAGTAGAGTCTAACCCAAAAAACTAGTCCATTAAGTGGGAGAATTTCATGGCTTATGTACCATATCAAGTAGTTTATCCTAGTTAATGTGAGAATCAGCCATGGAAACAAAAGTCAAGCAAAATATAAAGATGACACATTTGTGGGAATCGGGCATGCCTCAAATAATTTAAAACTTATAACAAACACCGGAATTTTATATTTCAGTTCATTCCCTGGAATAATTTTGCAAAACTTGAAACACACGCTCTTAAAATAATTATCAGTGGCTAAAACTAAATAAAATAGGAAATGTAGACCAATACATATGCTAAGATCAAACGGTGATTATACATTTCCCATTTTAGCATTGTTTAAATATTAGTAGATTCTTTCTTGACAAAAGCATGTCCTCACATCCAGAAAAGTGCTTACTAAAGGAATCACAAAAACACATTTATGTATAATAAACTTTAAGGATAATATAGGGTTGCAAGGAAAAAAAACCTTGGGACATAATTCATTATAGCGTTCATCAGACTTCTCCGGAGTAGTTAAATCTGACCAGAGAGAAGCACATACAATAGTTCCAACAGACATCAACCACAAAAATGCAACTGAGAAGTCAACAAGTGGCCGAGGTGGAGCATATAACAATATTTCCACTGCAATAGACAACTTAAAATTAACAATCTGTAAGCCAAGTGGAAAATAAACCTGACATCTAGATGTTCAAAGAATTGAAGTTCTCACCTTTCCTTCCAGATATTAAAGACTTATTGAGACTTTCTCCTGCTGACTTTGTTATCATTACAACTGGAATTGAAATGTTTGCCTCACTGCTATTGGAGCAAACCATCTCAAAGAGATCTGGAAAAATTTATAGTTAGATATTACACTAAATACGACCATATAAAACTTTTTATTGATCAAAGCAGAAAAAAAAAGAGTGCAAGTCATTAATTGCACCCAGAGGAATGATTCAATAAGTAAATTGTATGCTAAAACATTTAGTGGATATTCAAAGATGAAAGCAACAGTGGGAAAAGGGCCGTGTCACTTTGTCCATGCTTATGTCAGTTGTTTCACTACTCATTTCATCTTTCCATTATGTATTACATGTATTCAAGAATTGTCTGCATCTTCATATAAATGAATATGCTTTAGTATTAAAAAGTGTATTCGCAACTCACTTTACCAATGATTGTAAATGAGTATGGAAGTCTCATATAGTGTGTGAAGCACTAAAACAAACCTTCTGCATCATTTATCACCAACATGCCAGTAGCACCTCCAGACTGTGCAAATTCAGCTTTGACTGTGAAGTCACAACCCCCACGCATACAGAGAGCAACTGATCCAGAAAGCTGTAAAAAGAGGAATGCATAACTCCCTCGGCATGCTTCTTGAGAAAAACAATATACCATATTCCCGTCAAATATAACTACCGGCTATTGGACGGTAAAAATAGACAAAAAACATTTCGAAATATGAAGACAGAACATGGATGAGGTCCCTTATCAAGTTAGAGAGTTTATCTAGTTTGTTTCTAAAATCGGCAGGTAGCAAGGGCACACATATATTAGATCGTAGGTGAAGGGAAGCAGGGTGGAAGAGGAAGAAAAGTACCTTTGAGGTTGAATTGGAACAGCAGTCTACAGGATTAGAGAAAATAGCAGGAGTTCTGACACTGTTTTCAGGTTTCTGAGGCAAAATAGTGCCAAATCTGGCAGTGACGCCATTGTAGATACGCCCTTCCACGCCATCAATCCAGTTCTCCACCTTCACCTGCAGCAGTCAATAAATAAAATAGTATAAAATTGGGATGGATTTGGGAAGCGAGTCGCAGGAATAGAAGAGAAGAAAAAACGGGAGATCGAAGGGAAGTAAGAAAAGAAGAATACCAATTGGAAGGGGTTATTGCAGGATTGGGACTTGGGAGCTCTCTGGTCGTCGCGTTTGGCATCGTCATCGCCGGCGCCGGCGGCAACGAGAAACAGCAGTAGCAGCAACACAGGGAGAGCAGGAGGCGACATCGTTTTGGTTTGCATTGGCAGCAGATAAAGACTTATATAATTTGTTTTTCTGTTCCTCGCATGAACCAGAGATTCAACTCAAAATTCAATTCAACAAGGCAAGTCACAGAGTCACCGCCTCCACTCCACTGCACACAACGCCGATTATATCAACAACTGTTCCATTTTTTCTTCCCATCCATTCTCTTTTTAATTAATTATTAAATTAAATAAGACGACGCCGTTTCCCAATCCTCACCAAACTAGAGTTGATGCTCCCATTGTTTCAAAATAATAATCATTTATTTTTTAATAACACATTATTATTCCTTTGAAATGAATCCAATTAAACACATTTTTTTTTCACTTATGAATATATATAAACACAAATACATAATCTATGAAATATTCGAAACAAAAGTAAAATATAATTATAAATTATATAAATTGACAATAAATTTCCACAAATTTTTTTTATATTAAAAAGTGTTTCTCATAACTAGTTCAAAATATTTATCCTTTATTTTTATAATTATAATAAAAAATTATAAAATAAATTTTAAATTTTAAAAAATTAATACACACTTTACTTCACTTACGGGTCCTACAAATATCGTAAGAATATGATATTTTGATATAATTTAAAAGGTGTGTTACAAGCTATCAAATTTCGATATTTTTCTTAAATAGCATGTCGTTCTAACATAATTTAAAAAAAAATACATTAATTTGTTCAAAATTCAAACTTTATTGGATAAATTATTATTATGATTATAAAATTAAAAAATAAATCTTTGTGAAACCAATCATAAAAAACACTTGTCTGCTCCAAAAAATAATCTAAAACATATATATATATAAATCTTTATTATCAATTTATATAATATATAAATTTGTATCTAAGTTTCCTACATTTTAAAATTTTTACATATTTCTATATATCTGTCTCCTATCAGTGTGTTTCTCCTATAGTTAGGAAGTAAATATTTTGTATGAAACTAGTATTTTAAGAGTGAGGAAAATTAGATGTAGTAATAATAATTTGATTAAAGCTAAGAGTAATAATAGTAATTTGAATTTGATTTAAAAAATGAAAGGAGTGGGGCAAGATGAGCAATGAATGCAGGAGAGTAGAGGAACGGAGCTTGTGGATGCCAGGTTGTGTGGAGTATCATCACAGCGAAGCAGCCACTCTCACAAACTAAACCTTTTTCTGTTTCTTCTCTCTTTCTCGGAGCACTGAGGAAATACAGTTCAAAATGTGGGGTTCCGATGACGAAGGAGGAGAAGAGTACCTCTTCAAGATCGTCATAATCGGAGACTCGGCGGTCGGAAAATCCAACCTCCTTTCCCGCTACGCCCGCAACGAGTTCAATATGCACTCCAAGGCCACCATAGGCGTCGAGTTCCAGACTCAGTGCTTGGAGATCGACTCCAAGGAAGTCAAGGCTCAGATTTGGGACACCGCCGGCCAAGAGCGGTTCCGCGCCGTCACCTCCGCCTACTACCGCGGCGCTGTCGGCGCTCTCATTGTCTACGACATCTCCCGCCGCACCACCTTCGACAGCGTCGGTCGCTGGCTCGACGAGCTTAAAAGTACTCTCTCTCTCTCTCTCCCTTCTACTGCTAGATCTGATATTCTTCCTCTTCGCCGATCCGATTCTCCTCTTCCACACTCCCGCACTTCTTTATTTATACTTGTCTACTTTTCTCTGTTATCACCTTTTCCACTGGCTAACCTAGCTCCACCTTTTCAATTTCTCGATTCTCTCTACTTCTTTATAAGGATTCTAAGAGATCAATCGTAAAAGTAAACTTTGATTAGAGAATAGATATGAGGTATTTACTTAGATAAATGCATACATGTATAGAGATAGAGGGAGCGTATGAATAATTGAGTTGTGTTTTGTAAGGAAATGCCATTGGTGGATGCTGATGAAGCTATGCTATTGTATGGTATGATTTGATGCAGCTCATTGCGATACGACGGTGGCGATGATGCTGGTGGGGAACAAGTGCGATTTGGAGAATATACGAGCGGTGAGCGTTGAGGAAGGGAAAAGCCTTGCAGAAGCGGAAGGATTGTTTTTCATGGAAACGTCTGCGTTGGACTCCACCAACGTGAAGACGGCATTCGAGATGGTTATTCGAGAGATATACAACAACGTGAGCAGGAAGGTCCTCAACTCCGATGCATACAAGGCAGAGTTGTCGGTGAACAGGGTCAGCCTCGTCAACAATGGCCCTGCTACATCCAAAAACCAGACTTATTTTTCTTGCTGTTCCAGATGACCTGCAATGCGCACCACATACAAACAACTCGCTTTGTCACTTCAATTTCGTTCTTGTTGCTATATTAATTAACTGGGTTGGTTGGATTGGGTTGCATTGTTCCTTGGTCGCTCGCTGTGATTTCAAAACTTGTTCATCTGTTACAACTATAAGACAGACAGACAGACATATATAGTAGCCAAAATGTTGTCTTCAATTTTAAGAAAACCAAAACGGGTATAGTTGTATAATCGGGGGTTAAAAAAAAGAGCTTGTAATTTCATTTGCAGCAAATGAAAGTGGGCATCCATTTATTTTTCTGTGTGATTGTTGGTAATGGTTTTCTCCTTTGTTTTTTTTCGTCTTTTTGAATCTTTGTGTTCTCTACTCTCCACTCTTGTTTCCTTGTGCATTTGGGTCACAGGTTCTTCTCCATGCCCGTTAGCTGAGCTGAACTGCGTGGTTAGTTTTTCATCTTCATCTGTATGATTTACGACTGCTTTTGTCTTCCTTTTTTGACTGACTGATGTGTAGCACTTGGGTTAGTTTAGAACACCAGAGCTTCCCTTTTCAGCTGATTTGCGTTGTGAATGGCAAATTGGCAATAAAAGCAAGCAAGTTCTAAATAATCTTAAATTTATACCATTCTACGGATACATACTTTGACTAATGAGTCTCTCTAAGAGTGCATGTGTTGGGAGGTTGAATTTAGTCAAGCAATGTATCCGGAAGTTAGTTGATTTCTGTTCATGAGTTTCTTTTGAATTGATGGATACTTGTGTGAGTGATGCTTGTGATTTCATAAACAATGCCCATAAAAAGGACTGTGTCTGTCAACCACACGTTCAAAGCTTTTGCCTGCCAGCTTTTTCATTTAATGTGTTATACTTTGATGTAAAAAAGATGGTTCATACATTTCTTAACTAGACATATTAAAAAATATATCAACTAGTAATGTTTATATATTTGATTCAAGAGTAGTCATCATCATTTAAAATTTATAATTATTTAATACATGTTTAAATAACTAGGTTTGAGAGTTTGTTTGAGAGTCAACTGCATAGCTAATCTAACCGGTATTGATGAATTAGAATTGACTAGTGGTCAAATTTGAATACCATTTTTTTTGTTAATGATTAAAATGTTGTTTTGTTACATATTCTCCCAAAATATTTGAAGGCTTTAGACACCTAAACTAATTATTATTAATTCATTTTGTATGTTTTAAACAAATATTTTTTTAGAAGAAATAGATTCATGAATTATCATTTGAGAGAGTAAAATTAGCAAACATTACAAGCGGTTTAATCCATGTTAATGGGAATTTTAACAAGAGTAGTGATACATTCTTTTTAATCAAAATCCCAACAACACCCACACATGTGCCTTTGTTCATTATTTTTTAGTTTTTCTTTTCTTTTTAGTTACTTAGAGAGACATTAGGTGTAGTACATTTTTCTTTTTAGTCACTTCTTTAGTATTGTAAATTTCATCACCTTGCTATGACAATCTATAGTGAGAAGTCAAGTAATCCATACATACGTGACAAGAAGGATACACATAATATGCTAATATAGTTTTCTCGACAAGTGTAGCCACAACCATAGTCTTGTGGAGGATAGATGAACTTTTACGAAATTGAGGAGCAAATGATAGAGATACAAAAGAATGTGTAGCACCAAAATCAAACAAGACACGGGCATCTCATGCACACATAAAAAGTATACTTGTTTGTTATCAATAACATTGGATAGTCTTTCATTGGTTGTGTTTGACCTCTATTGCCATATCCTCTACCACCTTGCACAAGCACGCCAAAACTTCGACTCAAAGAAATCGCAGCTTCCTTGTAGGCTACGAAGAGCCCTAACAAGATGATTCAAGTTTCAAGCTCAAACCCTTAAATGAAAGTAGGCAATTACTTCCTGCACCATATCACTGCACCAATTTCAATATGAAAAGACAAAAATGACCTCAATTTCAATATGAAAAGACAAAAATGACCTTAAATAAAATAGGCTACATACAAAAATACATTCAAAACCCCTTTTTTAGGATTTTCTTATTCATAACGAATTTTTTATTTTTATTTTGAGAACACAGTTATCTCTTTCGGATGTATTTTTTTAGGATGTATTATTTTTAATTTTAGATTTCTATTTCTGGAATGAAGAACATTTGGAAATTTAAAACTGTGTAAGGTTTAAAATGATTGGGTGTAAGAGGAATTTGGCATGAAAGTATAACACTTAGACCCCAAGCAAATATTTATACAAGTACTCTCTCAATTCCTTAATGAATCTTTTTATATACATCTCCTCTGTAATAGGATGGGAACATACCTAGAGAGACACACTATAATCTTGAACTCACATTCCCTCAGTCTACTTTAGCCACTCAAACTCATAAACCAAACGATCTCTAAAATTTTCCAAGAGAAAGCAAGCAAGCATCTTGGATAACTCAACCCATCAACGAGGGTGTGATCACTTTGGTCTTCCATGTGTTGTAGTATTAGACCATTTGTGTGTTACACAATAATTGGTTGTTTTAGGTGTGTAAACCCTCTATATTACCGACTACCACAACACTAGTTTAACTCACTATCTCCACATCAACTCTTAAGAAGTGAACTTTCAGTCTAATTCAATCTCGTAAAATCAACTTATAAAATGTTCTAATATACGTGAAACTATATATTATGGGTGGTCCGATAACGGGCCAATAACGAGTGGCTTGTTAAGCCCAACAAATAATTATTATGATAGACTCAAAATGACTCTAACACCATATTAAGAAATTTATACGTGAAACTATATATTATGGGTGGTCCGATAACGGGCCAATAACGAGTGGCTTGTTAAGCCCAACAAATAATTATTATGATAGACTCAAAATGACTCTAACACCATATTAAGAAATTGACTTTAAATCTAACTCAATCTCATAAAATCGGCTTATAAGATGAGGTTTACATTCGCATATATACTATGAAATATCTTAATATTTAATCGATGTGAAATATCCAACTCACCTAAAGTATCTCCAATGTCTACCTCGATTATATCTTCACCATGTCCCTCCACGTTGGGTAGCAAACTCATTAGAAATTCTCCTTCTATAAAGTAACCTAGTTTCAGGTCTTATCCTCACCTACATAAACAATATTTATCAACTTTAAAAGAAGAGTTTGGGAATCTTTTTAAATGATCGTGAATAGAAACAAAACACAATTTGAACAATACACTTTATGACAATCATAAGATGTTAATAACTTCTAGCAACTACCTCGTGTCTCAGTCCACATATTTACTTGTGACAATTTATTATCGCCATATGTTTGCTTTTAGGAACTTTAGTGTGGTTAAGATACCAATCTTGTCACAACTTCAACTAACAAATTAGTCATTTTTTGCCACTATTAGGACCTTCTTCTTTTTATCAGAAAAAAAAATATAAATAAATATGGGGATATTTGAAGTACCTAACTCTTCTACAAAGAAACACATATACACAATTGTGACCACAAAATTGGTGATCCAAAATCAACAAAAAAAACCATATTGTCTTCCCCTCATTGGTCATACTGCCACTGCTAGGACCTTATAGTATACCATCCCACTAATTCTATTTTCATTTGTATTAATTAATTATATTATAATTTTGAAAAACTGTTATGTAAGTGTTTTAAGATTGATATGAAATATAAGGAAGTTTTTTTTAGTTCATTATTTTATTATAATTATAAAGGAAGTGTTTTTTATAGTTTATTATTTTATTATAATGATAAGAGAAGTTTTCTTATGTAATTTCTTATTTTTTTTAATTGTTTTATATTATTCTTACAATTATAAAAAAAATTAGAATCCTTGGAAGTAGATTTTTTTTTTTATTTTGAAAAGATGTGATATAAGTGTTTTAAGATTGATGTGGAATGTAAGGTATTTTTTTTGTAGCTTATTATTTTATTGTAATTGTAAGAGAAGTCTTTTATGTGGTTTATTATTTTATTATAATTGTAAGGGAAGTTTGTCTTATGTAGTTTTTTTATTTTTGTTATAATTGTTTTATATTATTGTTAGAATTAGAAAGAAAAAATTTAGAAAAGTATTTTGAAAACATGTAATGTGAAATATAAGGAAAGTTATTGTAGGAAGATTTTTTGGTTTGATGTTTTGCAGTGAAAATATGATTAAGAACTTTAGGAGAATAAATTATAATAATATTGGATAACTTAAGAAAGAAAATGAAATTTGGATACATACAAGTATTTAGTTAATGAGGTTGATAATTATCTGATAATGATATCCTTAAATTTGTTCATATGATTGTTTTGATTTATATATATACAAAATTATATAGAGAGTTTAGTGTATTAGAATTTGATTTTATTATCTATGAAATTATATGATATTTTGAGTAAAATTATTTTATGGCTTGGATATTGAAAAAAAAATAGAATAATAAAAAAATGTTAATAGTGTAGTTTTAGTAGGAAATTATGTGATAGCAAATATTTTATGAATATGTAGTAAATTTGATTATTATATGTTATACATATATTGCAGAATTTTTTATATTAAATTAATTATTGTTGTATTTTGAATTAAGAAATCAGTTCTAATGTTTTAAATATATTTGATATCAAGAAAATAGTTAATTATATTATATATTTTTTATCATGTTGTATTTATTTTATGGAAATAAAATGGTATCGTAAAAAAAATATTTGTTATTTATTTTATTGTATTTAAATATTCTGTTGGTGTTGTATTTTACTATTCTCTTGTTACTGTGAATTTACACCTATGTCAATGGAATTAAATTGTTGTTGCTCATATAAATTATTACTTTTGGTGTTCATATAAATTGTTGGTGTTTTTATAATAAATTATTGTTGTTGATATTCATATAAATAATATCACATAAATAATGGAAAATTAATACATCTCTCATTACAACAATTACTTCAATACTCCTTCAACACCTATCTATTATTTATTTTTTATAAAAACTTTTATATTAAACTGTAAAACTTTACATATCAGAATTTATTTATTATTATTTATTATCCATCATTTTTTTCTATAAATTTTTCTCATACCATACTTTTTTTAAATTTTCATATAATGCTTGGTTCGAAGTCATCACATGAAAAGTTGCCACTCAACAAAGCATGCCACAAATGAGATGAAGTGAATGAGTTTAATTAGAAAATCCTGAAATTGGGAGATGGTGGAGTGGAGAGGACCTTAACACACACAATCTTCAACCCATTAAGCCATTCCACCCCACTCATCTCTGTCACACTCCCCAACCCAACCCAACCATTATCTAAACCTTTTTCACCCTCCATTTCTCAAGGGAAACCCTTTTTTAAAAAGTCCAACTTTTCTAAGAGATGAACCTAAAAACATAGATATTGTATAATCTCAACCACCCCAAATATGGATACCTCTGAAGAAAGAAAGTCACACAGTGAAAAGTGAAAAAAAAAAATGAAGATAAGCTGATAACCATCATGACTTTAGCAGCAATGTTAATGTTCTAGAAGGTTTTGGTACATAGAATTGAAAAAAAAAAGATAGAATAAGCAATATTTGTTTTCAGCTCCTACTACTTTGATAGCTACATGTGAGTGACAAATGAAATGAAAAGGATAGGGAAGGAAAACAAGTAGCTTCTTTATTTGTTCTAAATAAACTTTGATTTCACTATCAGATTCAGATTCAGACACTGACTGATACTGAGACACTAATACTGATAGATTTTTCTGAATTTCAGTGCTATTGAGACCTCCAATAGTTCCTCATCTCAAACCCATTCCTCCCTTGTTGGTAATCTTCAATGGTTTTCTCAATCTCAGACTGTGTGTTCATCACAAAAGGCCCATACTGAGCCACTGGCTCGTTCAGTGGCTCTCCTCCAACCACAACGAACCTAATAGGCTTTGAAGAGTTGTTCCACACGCTAAGGCCATCACCAAGACTCAGAACAAGCACATGGTGTGCCATAGATGGAGAAGAACTTGGAGACCCGAAAACCCCTTCTCCTTCAATCACATAAACAAAGCAATTCCACGACTCTGGAATGCTCTGATGCCACTCACTTCCTGGCATCATGGAGAACACAAGGAACATGGTTGGAGTTCGTGTGTACACAGGGGACTGCACTCCCATTGCTTCTCCTGCTATCACTCTCACTTCAACCCCATCTTTTTCTGCTGTTGGAATGTTCTCCCTCGGAAGCTCTTGGTACTTGGGCTCGATCCTGAATCAAAACCAAACGGTTCAAAATGGTTCAAAACTTGGTAATTGACTTAATAGAGGTAGGAATATGTTACATTTTGTCCCTGGATGATAAATTGATCCATAATTGCAGTCCCTTGTTGTTTGCTTCTGCGGGCATTTCTGAGTGAATTATTCCCCTACCTGCAGTCATCCACTGCACACAAAATCAAATATATAACAAACCAATTGATCTTCTCCTTTGAGTAACACCATTTAACCACTCATAATCCGTACCTGAACATCACCAGCTCTGATTGTACCCTTGTGCCCAGCAAAATCTTGGTGAGTAATACCTCCCTGAAATCCAAAAATACAAACATAAGCTTAATCCAACTTCATAAGATTGAGGTTCGCAAGTATTTATATACAATGAAATGTCTGTGTTTCCCATCAGACCAAGCTAGAAACAAATTGCAAGCATACTTAATTAAATTTGAGGATAAATGAATGTAACTATACCTCTAACATGTAGGTGACAGTTTCAAAACCTGCAAATGAAAAATATATATAAGGAGACAGAACAGTTAGGAATAGTTTGGAAGAGAAGAAATGATTAAAAGACCTCTGTGTGGATGATCGGGAAATCCTGCGGGGGGAGATACTGCAAAGCGAAAGACGCAAGGTAAGGTGATGTTAAAATTGCAGTAATGTAATGTAATGCAATGTAGTGTTGTTGATGTACCTGAGAAGTGATCCAACATTAGGAAGGGATCCAAGTTCTTCAACTCGCTCCTGATAGAAAAAAGAATGAAAAATGATGAAAAGGGCAATGGAGAATAGAAGAAATGCAGAAGCAGAACAGAAAATCACCTTCCAATGCCTCTTCTGACAACAGCTCCGTCCCCTTCGTGCTGAGATTTGGCCAGAACCTTGTTGAGGACGAATCTGGGTGTGTTGAAAGCAGAGGACATGGTAGAAGAATGGGTGTTGTGAGAGGAATTGAGAAGAGAAAGGTGGCGAAGAAGAGAGGAGGGTTGTGAGCATGGTTATGGTTTGGATATATATATAGAGATTGGATTGGAATGAATGAGGAATGAATGTGGAAAGAGAAGAGAAGTGGTGTGCGCAGAAAACAGAAAGATGGCTTAGTTGGGTCTGACCGAGTGACACTTGAGAAATAAGGATGGGATCCACTTTCACCAATCATAACATAAACACAAAACATAAACATAAAACATAAAACATAAACTTAAACAAACAAAAAAACATGACATCAATCCCTTGTCATCATGATGATTGCCTCCTTCTCACCTCCTATGCTCTCAAAACCCAATCATTCTCTGCCAAAACCATTCATCTCACCTCTAATTTTACCTACCTTTATCAATATCTAATTTAGATTATAAATTACTCATAATTTAAAATTAAAACAACTAATAGTTAAGGTTTTATGGTTAATTTAAAACATAATTATTGATTAACAAGAATTTGTCGGTAATATTTATCAGAAATAATGTCTCATTTTTAAATATTAATAATATTTATCAGTAATTTGGTGTTAATCAGTATATGTTAGTAATTTAGTATCAATGAATCATTCAATAATAATAAAACTATTATTATTAATAATAATAATTTTTATAATAGTGATACTAATAATTTATTTTATAAGAATATAATAAAATGAAAATATTAATTTAATATTTTTTAATGATAATAATAATATAATAATAATGATACTAAAATACTAATAATGACAAAAATAATAATTATGATAATAAATATAATAATAATAATAATATTAAACATTTTCTTATTAATAATAATTTATAATAATAGTAATATTAAAAAAATTATTTTACAATAATATATATTAAAATAAAAATATTAATTTAATAATTTGAAGTAATAATAATTATAATAATTATGAAAATAACTATGCTAATACTTATAATAATAATATTAATAATTTTATTATTATTAATTGTGATTTTTGATAATATATTAATACTAATAATATTATTTTATAATAGTATATATGAAAATGAAAATATTAATTTAATAATTTCATGTAATATCTTGAAGATAATAATATTTTTTTTATATTAATATATATATATATTAAAATAAAAATATTAATTAAGTAATTCATTAACATAATAATATTATTATTATTAGTACTGATAGTAATAATGATAATATTAGTAATAATAATAATAATAATATTATTATAATAAAAAAATCTTTAAGATGATAAAAAAATAGAGTTTTTTGGTATAGTAATTATGACTTATATAATAATTAATAATAAACTATTAATAATTAATGATAAATGAAATATTAATTAATAATAAATAATTAATTAATAATTAATAGTAAATAAATAATTAATAATTAATAACTAATAACTAATAAAGAAAAAATGAGTAATAAATACATAATAAGTAAATAATAAATATTAAATAAATAATATAAAAACGTTAGTAAATAAATAATAAAAATATTAACGATTATCATTGATAGATTTACCGACAAATTCTTAAAAATTGCTTTTACATCGGAGAAATACAATTATTGACAGATTTTCCACCTTATCTACGAAATTTGATCTTCATAATATTGTATTTAGTTATAGTGATACAATTAATATTTTAAACTATTTTTATTTTATTTTTTAATTTGTAAAAAAGGTGGATAAAATAAAATAGAAGAGAGACGTAAAATGATTGACTGGTTGATGGGAATATGTATAAGGTGAATTGTATAAAATATCCAAAACTGTGATTTGACTTTTTGTTTGATGACATGCTTTATTTAATGTTTGCAAAGTCTGAAAACGAAAAACTGAATAATGTTGTTGGTTGGTCTAAGAATTAAAGAAAAAGTTGAAATGGTATTTGGTTGTAAGGAAGAGCATGACGTTGTGTTGCGGAAACACTGAGGCAACAAAACTATATTTTGAAGTGTTCTAATATTGACCCACCAATTCATCTATTCTAAATTCAACTTACGCGACTTGGGCTTTCCATCTTTCAACTAAACATAAGCCTCTGCATTCTTCACCCCATAAATTTAAATTGCACCCTGTTGTATATGTAAATAGACTAAATATCCTTCTTTTTTTTATATTACCGCGACGACGTAGAAAAGATAGAGAACAAGTTATTTTTGACATTGTTGATGATGTGTTGTCATCACTTAACATTATGACGAAGTAGGATTTCTCAAATAACATGTTTATACATTGTTGTTACATAGTTACGTTGATCACGTGGCTTGTATACTGTGGGAGGGTGAGGATTGAAAGTAATTGAAGTTGGTCTCCATCGAATGCAAGTTAAATAAGTGTGAGATCCTTCATCCCCAAATTACAATCGAGTTGTTGGTAATGTGCAATGTTAGTTATGAGACAACAGATAAATGTTTAATAATCTAATAATAGCCTTTGTTGAAATGTGGTTTCACGACATCAAGAGTAGTTCCTACTTCTTTATTGGTGAGATGACAATCACTTTGAATGATGTGTTAACATTGTTACATCTTCCTATTGTGAGACAAATTTCTTCGTATGTGACTTTGGATTTCACATCAGTGTCATCAATGTTAATTGTATGCATAAGGTAGAGTTTGGAGACTCCGCGACAGAGTTGAGACAATGTCATAGTGTTGAGTTGATTGTGTGTAGTTTACAAGGAGTGCATCGTACACATACTATAGATGGTAGTTAAGCACTTGTGTTTATTTATTGCATTTGATTGGATGCACAATTTTTACTTATAAAAGTGCAACATTGGTTAATGTGTCTTACTTGTCGTTATGAGGATGTGTGATGGGTATACACGAGGAGTTGCAACACTTACCCACATGTACGAAAAACATGAGGATTATTACTTTATGCGAGCAAAATAGTTAGGAGATCATATCACATTACTACATATTATACAATTTAGATTTATTTTCAATTAAACACACGAATAATACTCAATTCATAATAAATAACGTGGATATATGAAAAAGTCTCAAAGGATGGAATGAAGAATATCAATCCCACATACCAGGAACCCCTCCCTTAAATGTGTTGTTATATCATTTGACCAATTTGACCACATATATGTATAGTTGACATTGTGTGTTTCCAAATCGATGGTCTTAACTATATTGGCATGTTAAAAAGTTCTTATGATGACCATTCTCCTAATAATCTATTTGAGACGATAGTCATGTTCTAAAATATAATTTTAAAATAGTAAAATATATTTTTAAATTATATGAAAGTGATGTTTCAGATTATGGGTTGCATAACATAACTCCCCCAAACATGGTTGCTTCTTCGAGTCGATCCATATATAATTGGTTATTGGGCTTTTCTATTCTCTTCTCATTTTTCACTAACTTCACCATATAATTTTTTTTTAAAAAGAAATTTGTTTCATCAAAGTTGCCCTTGATCGAAACGTGTTTCAATTATAGGGATGTAACGAATTATTTGTTTGCCTTTGAATTTTTTCAATAATTTGACAATATATTTAATTTACACGAAAAAATATTTGTGACATAAAATATTGCTTTTCTTTGATGATTTTGTATTAAATATATAGTAACCAATAATTTAAAAAAAAATAAAAATCCCTGTGGAGGGTTGGGCCATGGTGGTTCCTTAATTTTCTCTTTACCATTCATGAGAAGCAGATGTTACTGTCACTGTATTTATGTGCAGCATCAATAATGTATATGTTTGTGAGAAAGATTAAGTGTGATATACAATAATATTCAATAATCACCAAATTTATTTATTAACTGTCCCTTTCCAATTTTCTATATTAAATTTTTGTGACATTATTTCACACTTCTCTTCCTTTCAGGGATTGGATAAGGATAATACATAATTCCACTATTTCTATATCTGTTTTCCTTCTCATCTATCAATGTTTATTAATTAGTTAATTAATTAGAGTTTAATTAATAAAGAATTAAATAATCAGTTTTCATAGCTGTTTGAATTTTTGTAGAACTCAAATTTAATGTTTTATATATCAATATCTTTTTTACTTTTAATCTTATATAGCAACTCTTATATAGCATTCAACAACTTATTTTGGTAGAATTTGTTTTATCTTTTCTTTCTATTTCTTTATCTTTTATTATTTCAAACCTAAAGTTAACACGTGAACATTTCTTTATACACAATTATTGAGCTAACATTTCGGGATTTACTATTTAAATTAAAGATTTATTTTACTACTTGCAAATTGGGTATACAAAAAGTAGGATGATCTAAAAATAAATACATTAAATATTATTATAATAGGCAAAGTTATTTATTGTGTATTATTTTTTATGAATTTATTTTAAGAGAATGAGTGATGATGTGGCTGTGAGCAAAGCACAAGAAACACCTGAAATCAAATAAAATCAAATACGTAACAACTCGTGTCTCAGTTTTAACCACAATTTCATTTCCCAAACTTAACCCCATACGTAATTTCATAGCTGTTAAGAATTTTCAATTTAATATTATAGAGATATATTTATTAGTATAATGCAAAAAAAAGAGAAAATAATAATAATAACTATGATATTCGGATAAAGAAAAAAACACTAATTTTCTAAAATTAAAATTTTATATAATTTTATTGTGATTGTAAAAATAATAAATACCATATTTCTATCATAAAGAAAGACTGAGACATATTTATATACAAAATTTTTGTTATTAATTTATATAATTTATAATTAAATCATATATAGATTTTTATTACTGTATTTTATATTTTAAAAATTATATCTATTTTTTTATTCGTATCGTAAGTGTTAGTATCTATAATATATATAGAATAATAATAATAATAATGGATAATGACTACGACGTGGGAAGTTCTTACATGTCACGCATGTTCTCTTATTTTTTTGCTTCCATTCATCTCAACCCTACACGTGTCTAATAATACTTTGCTCAATAATACTTTGCTCAATTAAACATTTACTTTGTTTTTGTCTGTAGGAAAATAACAGTAATTTTGTCGTGATTACGCCAGCTGGCGTGGTGTGAGTTGGCGAATGATGAAGAACTGGGGAAGCAGTGAATAGCTGAAGAAGAAGAAGAAGAATCGCAGAAGAAGAAGAAGAAGAAGACGAATCGCAAAAGAAGAAGAAGAAGAAGAAGAAGAAGAATCTCAGAAGAAGCAGAAGAAGAAGTGAATCGCAGTGGAGTGAGTGGTTGGTTGGTGAAGGTGAGATGACCATCACCATGCAATCGACGCCGGGGAGCTCTGGATATTTGGATTTGTATCCAGAGCGGAAGATGTCCTTCTTCAAAAATCCATACATTCTCGGCCTCGCTGCAGTTGCCGGCATCGGTGGTCTTCTCTTCGGCTACGACACTGGTTTCTTCACCTTCCTCTCCTCTCCACACCATTTTTTCCCCCATTTCTTCTTCCTTTTCATCTCCTCTCCTCTCTTTTTCTTCCAGGTGTCATTTCAGGAGCACTTTTGTACATTAAAGATGATTTTGAGCAAGTTAGAAACAGTTATTTTCTCCAGGTATCTTCTCTTCTCAACTTCAACTTCAACTTCAATTTCAACCACCAATTCAACTCTTTGCTTATTCTTTTGTGTTGGATCATCTCATCTCAGGAAACAATTGTGAGCATGGCAATTGCTGGAGCAATTTTTGGAGCAGCAGTGGGTGGATGGATTAATGATGCTTATGGACGAAAGAAGGCCACGCTCTTTGCTGATGTGATTTTTGCCTTAGGAGCAATTCTCATGGGTGCTGCCCCTGACCCTTACGTTCTCATAATGGGACGTCTTCTGGTTGGTTTGGGTGTTGGCATAGCTTCAGTCACTGCTCCTGTATATATTGCAGAGGCATCACCATCCGAAATAAGGGGATCGTTAGTAAGCACCAATGTGCTCATGATAACTGGTGGACAATTTCTTTCCTATCTTGTAAACCTTGCATTTACTGGGGTCAGTATTCTTTTCTCTGTTGTTGCCAATATATAAGTGTTCTGAAAATGTCCTTCAATCTATCCACACACTTGCTTTTGGGTATTAGTTCACTGACCAGCTTATTGCATTAAGAGCAGGTTCCTGGGACATGGCGATGGATGCTTGGTGTTTCAGGTGTGCCAGCTGTTGTTCAGTTTGTTCTCATGCTCTTCCTTCCTGAATCCCCAAGATGGCTATTTATTAAGGTAAACAGTTCCCTCATTCATTGCGCTTGTCTAGAATTATGATGCCTAAAGATGTTACCTTACCTTCAAAAGCTACTAGTTTATGATGCCAGCATACAATTCTATCTTCATGTACAGAATAGAAAAAATGAAGCCGTTGATGTGCTTTCTAAGATCTATGATGTTGCTCGGTTAGAAGACGAAGTCGATTTCCTAACTGCTCAGTCAGAGCAAGAGCGCCAAAGAAGGAGCAATATCAAATTCTGGGATGTTTTTAAATCAAAAGAAATCAGACTAGCATTCTTTGTTGGTGCCGGACTTCTGGTAAATAAATGTTTACAAAGAGACTGTCCATGCAAAACTTCCTAAAGGACACAAATGCTCTTTTCTGTCATTACATTAGCTAGAACAATTCTGCTTTGCTAAACATATTTACAAATAGTTGCAGAATTGGAGTGTCTTGCTCAAAACTTTGAAGTTATATGAGATTGCATATGCAACGATCCTTGTGAAACTTAAGTTAGCATCAAAGTACTTTATGGTCTGCTTCATATAATTGAAAATTTAGTACTGAATTTGAAATGTTTAGCACTAAGGTTCAGAATCATAATGTTTGAGGCATTTAAAGAGTTGAATTTGTATTGATGATGAAACTACTTTCATTTCATGGTTAGGATAATAATATACTCATTGATCTTTATCTTTCTGACTCTTTTCACTACTTTCTGTAATTTAACTTTAGAAAATAAACATAATTAAATTAAGTTTCAGTTTAATTTATTTTTTTTCATTTCAGCTTTGAATTAGGTTTTCACACTGCTGCTTGTTTTTTTGTTTTTAATTATTGTGTGGTCCTGATTTGGCTTTATTTTCTGGTTTTATGATTGATAGAAGAAAACCACCATCTTCCCTTGTACTATGTTTTTTAGTGTCGGCTAAGTGCATTTTGGAATTAGGTTGTGTGTTTGAAATTTTGAGTATAAAATTACATCAGTTTATATATGTGTAAAGTGTGGTCTTATAGCATCCAATGGTTATGCAGGCTTTTCAGCAGTTCACAGGTATAAACACAGTCATGTATTACAGCCCTACAATTGTCCAAATGGCTGGGTTCCAGGCCAATCAACTGGCTCTTCTCCTATCCCTGATAGTTGCTGGCATGAACGCTGCTGGAACCGTTCTTGGCATTTACCTTATCGACCATGCAGGGCGAAAAAAATTAGCTCTTTCTAGCCTGGCAGGAGTGGCTGTATCATTGGTGGTCTTGGCCTTTGCATTTTATAAGCAATCAACATCTTCAAATGAGTTTTATGGATGGCTTGCAGTTGTAGGCTTAGCAATGTATATTGGCTTTTTCTCGCCAGGAATGGGGCCTGTGCCATGGACTCTGAGTTCAGAGATATATCCAGAAGAATATCGAGGCATCTGTGGGGGAATGTCTGCTACTGTGTGTTGGGTTTCAAATTTGATTGTCTCAGAAACATTTCTTACAATTTCGGAGGGTATAGGGATTGGGTCTACCTTCCTGATTATAGGTGGTATAACTGTGGTTGCTTTTATATTTGTGGCCGTGTATGTTCCCGAGACCAAAGGTTTGACATTTGATGAAGTGGAAGTAATATGGAGGGAGAGAGCTTGGGGAAAGAACCCCAACACACACAACCTTCTTGAGCAGGGAAGTCAGTCCTAAGGTGTGCGTGTGAGAGAGCTTCTTGGCCTAAACACACGATGTATCGTGAAGCATTTTTAGTACAGTTCACATAAACATATTCTGGCTTTTTATATTGTGTTATATTATTAATGTGTATTCATGTGTCTAATCTTCACTTGCCTTGCCTGAACGGAATATCATGTCATCATTTTCTAGAGTTTCACTTTTATTCGATAACTGTGAGTTAGTTTCATGAATCTTATACTCGAAACCTTAAATCCTAAATTCCTAACTATTGAACAATTTCTCTGGTATAGCATTTTAGAGCTATAAGAACTCTTACCTTCCAAATTATGGTGATTTATTTCCACCAGCACAATGGTAGCTAACATGAATGAATGGATAATGTACTTGAAGTTGTAACTTTAGCCAGTACAGATATTTGTCATCCTAATTAATACAGTTAATGTGCCACAATACCTCTGGTACTGACCCTTTACATTGGGGGTGATGATGTGTTAACACAACCACATTAGAAAACATACACTTCACAAATAAAAAAAATATTATTTTAATCATATTTAATTTATTTTTTAATTTTAAATATTATAATATTATTATAATATAGTGTCAAGGATATGATTTTACTTGGTGTCAAAAAAATCTTTTCCTTTACATTGTTTGTGTGATCAGAATTCCTGACATAAAAGTGGATTTTCCAAGGATAAACCTATGCAATAATTATTTCTGCAATTTACATGAAAATTGAGTAGAATCATAGACATACATACCGAGACCGTAGAATTATTGATTGTGACAGACTTTAGAATTATGCAACAGGTGGAAGGGAAGGTGACAACCATGGACAAAAGCTTCCTTAAATGTAGAATGTAAAGATTACAGTAATCTTCACTACCACCCTTGGAGATAAACTTCATTCTCAACACAAAAATAACTTCAATTCCGAACACTTTTCAAAATTATGCTTAGAATGCAACAAATTTAATTTTCCTTTCTACTTATAAATTAGAAAAATCATTCTCAACTCAACTATAACAGTTACAAGACCGGATCTTAAGTGAAAACTGTTATCACTGTTGTTATTGAGTCGTTACTTATTGAAGCAAGACATTGTCTTATTATCCAACATTTGGTGTTTATTCCCTTCAATTTTTTTATGATACCATAATATAAATTATTTAATAACATGTATCTAAAATATAATTCACTTGTTGAAAAATGTTTATTTATTATGAATTTTTATTTTATACACTAAAAAGAGTTCATTTGTTATAAATTTTAGCTAGGCAAATAAACATTTAGTGTAGATATTAGACAATATGTGAAAGTAATGTGGGTTTAAAGGAAGGAGTTGATAGTTAATAAATGAATGAGTGTTACATACTATAAATAAGAAATGGAGAAAAAGTCCATGAAAAGAATCTTAACAGAAAGTGTATAAAAATAAGGCAGTTTAGGAGGAGACCACTTCTAGAGAAAAGTTTCATCCACATAAATATAAAATTTGTAGTAATTCAGTTGCAACAACAGATCCACCATATCTTCATTACACTCTATAGCATCATCATCACCACACATGCTGCTTAATTAAGATCCTACTCCATCGTTAACTATACAATTTAAATTCAGCATTACACAGAACTGGCTGTAGTGCAGTGTTAACTCATCTCTTGGTCACTAGAGTTGCAGTGTTGATAAACACGGTTAAGAGTGTAAAAATTGTATGTATGAGTGTTTATATTGAGAGAAGGAAGTGCTGACATCCTTGATTGTGAACCATAAATGACAAAGAGTTTGAACCTGACAGACTCTCCGGAAACATTTTTCTCTGTAATTGCTACTTATTGCTCTTCCTCTTCACCAGAATTTAACACTATTCCTGAACAGTTCATTCTTTCTGTCACCAAGTTCCGCAAAAGGTTACACTTTCTACTTATTTATCACTATTCATCACAGCACAAGACAACTTTGTTATTGGTAGTATTTCTAGCACTCAATTTTTTTACCTCTCAGTGAAGTTTTTTCGTGTGTTTCGGATTGTTTGATGTATAAGGCAGCCAACAACACTAACACTTGTTTGTTTCCATATGCAGTGCAGATATTTGTATTAAATGTATTTTTATCACATGAAAAGAATAGAAATTCATTTATGCATTTTGCTTGAAAAGTTTGGATCCAAATGATTTCATTCAACATACATGAATTCATGCATGTTTGTAAAATTGTAACTGAAATTATCATCCATGATATGTTCTTCTTTTATTATTATATTGTTGTGTTGATAAGTATTATTGTGATCGATCAGCTCAGTATGTTGAGTGTGAACTTGCAGGATCCATGCAATTCAGCTTATTTAGTCGTAGTGTTATTTTCCTTCTTTGTGACTGCAAAGAAGAGTAGCATATATAGCAGCTGTTTTGTTATGCTTACGCATAATTGAAGAGAAATATGAACACTCTTGATCCTTAATAATTTACGTGGTTTCTTATTCAGATATGATTCTGTATCTACAAATAAGAAGATTAACTAATAAATCTTATTAAAAACGTGGTTCATTTAGGATTCTAAAAACAGCAACTCCAAGGATAGTGGATATTCATACTTGAAAATGTGTCCATATCAATAATGCTCACTTGTTTTAAACAGAGTTTTTAATGATGGAACCGGGAATCCCCAATTCACAAGCTGCCAACCCCAGCAATTTTGACGCAATCCAGGTTAGTTATTCTTAGTCGATCAGTACTAAAAATGGACTTTAAATCTAACTCAACCTCATAAAACTGGCTGATAAAATGAGGTTTGCACCAACTTAAATACTATGAAATGTTCTAATCTCTAGTCGGGTCAACAACAATCGGGTTTAGTTTTTGTTTCATAAAAAAGAAAGGAAGGGGTTCTCTGCATAAATATTTCATGTCACAACTGAAATTGTGAAAGAATACATATACCAATGATAACATAGATAGATAGGTAGATTTCTTTTGTTGAATGGCAAAAGGGTTATAAGCTAAATTTGTTATTTATAATGGTTTTCTTTCGTTCTAAAAAAACAGGTGAGAAGAGGCCACAGAGGGCGGTCTCCCACAGATGATAAGGGTGTAGGAGGGTGGAAAATTGCAATTCTCTTGCTAGGTACTGAAAAATGATGAGTTAATTCGTAATCCACTTTCTACTTTGAGAAAAATCAGAAATGAATGGCAACACATAAGTAAGTTGAATACAACATGTTTAAGTTTAACATTGTACTGAATGCAGCGAATCAAGCATTGGCCACACTAGCTTTCTTTGGAGTTGGAGTGAACTTGGTTTTGTTTCTGACTCGAGTCCTTCGCCAAGACAGTGCTGAGGCTGCCAACAATGTGAGCAAGTGGACCGGAACCGTTTACATATTCTCCTTATTTGGAGCCTTTCTCAGTGATTCTTACTGGGGCCGATACTTGACCTGCTCAATCTTTCAGCTCATTTTTATTGTGGTACTGCATTGTTTTGAATTCATCTTACTATAACACTTGTTTTGCCATTACCAACAAATGAGTAATACTATAAAACTCTAAATATGCATGTTGAACATGAACATGAACAGGGCTTGGGGCTGTTGTCTCTGACTTCTTGGAAATTTTTGATCAACCCATCTGGTTGTGGCAATGAAGAAACAAAATGCAGGGAACCAACATCTGTGGGTGTTGGTGTATTCTACTTGTCCATATATCTAGTGGCATTTGGATATGGAGGGCACCAACCCACCTTAGCAACCTTTGGTGCAGATCAATTTGATGAGAAGAGCGAAAATCATAAGAGCAACAGAGAAGCTTTCTTCTCTTATTTCTACTTTGCCCTCAACGTTGGATCTTTGTTCTCCAATACTGTATTAGTATACTATGAGGATACAGGGATGTGGACATTAGGTTTCTTGGTATCCATGGCCTCGGCTATTATTGCTCTAGCTTCATACTTGGCAGGATATAAAAAATATAGATATGTAAAGGCATACGGGAATCCGGTAATAAGGATAAGTCAGGTTTTTGTGGCTGCTTTTAGAAAGAGTAAGGTTCAATTAAGCTCAGAAGACCAACTTTATGAGGTTGAAGGTTCAGAATCTGCCATCAAAGGCAGTAGAAAGATTATGCACAGCAATGATTTTAGGTAAGAGTAAAACAACTAACTATTTTGATTGTATTTGTATTCTTACAGTACTTGGTTGTGTGGAATTGAAACTTGTAAAAACGACCAAATGCCAAAATTAACACACACACACTCTCTTTTCCTCTTAAAGAAACAGTCTTCTTCTTTTTCTCTATTGTATTTCTTTTCTGTGGTGCATCTTCCAACTGATAGAACATTTTATTTATAGACATTAGAAAGCTCTTCTAAAACAGAAAATAATATTAGAAAGCTCTTCTAAAACAGAAAATAATAAAATCTCCTTGAGGCCTTAAAACCCCTCTAACAAATAATAAAACCCCACTCACATCTTTTGGCCTTTCATCTATCAAAACTCTCATTCTTTTATTTTCCATTAACTTCTAAATTTAAAACCCATAAATTAGCATTTATAGTTTATACAACAAAACTTACATCCTTAGCTCATGTTGGTTGATGTTGTGCAGATTCATGGACAAAGCAGCAACCATAACAGAGAAAGATGGAGATGATCTCAAGAAAAATAACTGGCGGCTTTGTACCGTAACTCAAGTTGAAGAAGCCAAGTGTGTAATGAGAATGTTACCAGTTTGGCTATGCACTATAATTTATTCGGTAGTGTTTACACAAATGGCTTCTCTTTTTGTGGAGCAAGGGGATGTGATGGACAACAGGATTGGAAATTTTCACTTCCCAGCAGCCAGCATGTCAGTGTTTGATATCCTCAGTGTGTTTTTAAGCACTATAAGTTATATCCATGTCGTTGTTCCTCTGACAAAATATTTGACCGGCAATCCTAGGGGACTAACTGAACTTCAAAGAATGGGAGTTGGCCTAATTATTGGAATCCTATCTATGATTGCAGCTGGTGTCACAGAGATGGAAAGGCTCAAGCACATTGTACCTGGGGAAAACGCTAGTTCTTTGACTATATTTTGGCAAGTTCCGCAGTATGTTCTAGTTGGTGCTTCAGAAATTTTTGTGTATGTGGGTCAGTTGGATTTTTTTAATGGGCAAGCCCCAGATGGCATAAAAAGCTTTGGGAGTTCACTTTGCATGGCATCAATTTCCCTTGGAAACTATGTGAGTAGCATACTGGTGTACATAGTCATGGCAATCACTGAGAGAGGTGATAATCCAGGGTGGATTCCCAACAACTTGAATTTGGGGCACTTGGATAGGTTTTACTTTCTCATTGCAATACTAACTGCTGTGGACTTTGTGTTCTACTATTTCTGTGCTCGCTGGTACAAGTATATCAACATTGAAGAAGGTGACAAGAAAAACCAAGACAGGGAAGTTGTTAATAGGGTTTGATGATTCAGTTGTTTTTCATTTTCATTGTTTTGCTAGGCATTTGTTTATCTAGGTAACTAGGTAATTTTAATAAGGCTTTTCAAGTATGATTCCTAGAGTGACACAAAGCATGACCATCTCAATTTGGGAGAGAATTGACAAAATGTAGGTGGGATGATTGCTTTCTTGATAATCATTACAGCTTTGGTTTAGACAGTTGGAATTTGGCATTTTGTTTAGACAGTTGGAATTTGGCATTTTGTTTAGACAGTTGAAATTTGGCATTTGGTTTAGACAGTTGAAATTTGGCATTTGGATTTGAGCTATTCTATGAACCACTGAAAGTGTTCTGTAGAATATAAATCAATATAGTTAGCATTCTTTGTTTCTATGTAATGGTCCTGAACTTTGAAGCCAATCCACATGTGGGAGAGGATCAAACTATAAATTCAAAAGTCATTTTTCAATTCCTCTTTTTTTTATCAGCAATAAAATTATATACATACCACTTCAAGGGTGATCTAACCCTTATAGATAACAGCAGACTCAAACACTCTAAAAAAGGCCACTGAAAAGAGACTAACAATAACAATGCATCATTCTGAACTATTCTTTATGGTGAAGCATGTCACATTCACAACTTCTCGAAATTTTCTATCCCTACACAACGACACAAATCATGTGGTTATCCAGTTGGATGAACATAAAGAAGTTAATGAGATCAATGTACATTTTTTTCTAGATAAAAATACACCAGGTTGAGGCATTTTCTTTCCGAAAGACTCTGCCAAGGATTTATATATACATATATGAGCATAACTTTTCTAACAAGAAAACTGGACCCCATCAAAATTTGAACTTCAGAAATGAGGAGACGAGTATATGTTCTTTGAATACTACAAATTCTCTCCAGAAACAGCAGCATGCAGCTGTTTTGCAGTCCATGTTACCTCAGCAAGTCCATGAAGAAGGGGGGCAACATCTTCTGCCATAGTCTTCATAAGGGTTTTGCATTCTGCTAAAACAATTTACAATGTATTAATGGGAAGAAAATCATATTATGAGAATAACTGAGTTTTCACAAATTTTCATTTTACAGTAGTTTTAATCCTTCAAAGAAGTTGTTTCAAGAACCTAATTTTATAATTTGAAAAAATAATTTAGTGATCCATTTGAAAATCAAAGACCTACTTTAGTTTAGCATTTATCATTACATCCCATGACAAGTATAAAGTCTTTTCCATCACATTTTATAAGTTTATACCTTTTCTCCCTTCAACATCTTAAATGTAACTGTCTTCAATAATTTCAAAAAATGGCAAGATTTTAAACAAACAAAACAAGGTGCAAGAAATGGTGAACCTGATATTTTACTGAAATTTAGCAAAGACAAAGAAGCCAGAGCCTTGAGCTCAAGTTCTCCATCTTCCAAGATTCCTTTCAACTGAGAGATGATGGATGAGAAGGTGGGAAGAGGCAATCCAGCACCAAATAGTGTAGATAGCGAAGAGCTCAACCATGTCACAGTTATTAGACACGCCCTCACCAAATCTAGGTGCTTACTATCTAAACATCTGGATATGCTCTTCAAAAATGGGCCCTCTCCATCACCAATCAACGACTCTATCAGCTTCTTTAGCAACTCTTCAACCCTTTTGTCTTCATCTTCCTATGATTGTTATTGATTTATCAGCCAAGATACATTCAGTGACTCATTCAAGCAACGAAAAGTTCATCAAATTTAAAGCACTGAACTAGGGACTAACTAGTATATATGAAGTGTTACATTTTGATTTTATTTTTCAATGTCAAGACTCCTATATTCTTGAGTTTCAATAGAATCTTTTTGGAAAAAGACAAGGCATACTAATTGTGTCGTTCACTATGTAGCACAGACACAGACATGAAAATACATATAATCTCTAAAATGTAGGACACGGGACACTAAAATGTAGGACACGAGACACTGATCTATATATTATATAATTATGAATTATATAATTATGAATTATATAAATTGACAATAAAGATTTATGTGCACAAGTATGTTTTGGATTTTTTTCTTAGCAAAAAAATGTTTTTCATGGCTGATTCAAAAGAATTTGTTCCTTATTTTATAATCATAATAAAAGTTTATACAATAAGCTTGAGTTTTTAGAAAATTAATATATTTCTCCTTTTTAAAATTGTGTTAGAACCGTGTTATAATTCTAAAAAATCCAACAAATATTTTTTGAATTGGACTCTTCACCAATACGTGTTCTATGAGTTTCTGTGTCCAATACGTGTGTCCGACACGGAGATGCTATTTAAGAAGAGTGTCCAATAGTTAAAGGACTTGTTGTTTGGTCTATATTGGAAAATAACTATTTTACTTTCTTCTATAAGTATGTGTATCATTAAACACATGCTAAGAGATTGAATCTGGTATACACAAGAATAAACAATGTCTTGTCTTACCAATGAAATGGTTACTTCTGACTGTTGACCCTCTTTTTGATGGCCATGAGGCTTCACTTCTACGCTCTCATGATTATAACCTGCTTGTTTTAAGATGCTAGTCTTGGTTGGTATCTTTCCAGTAGAAGAAAAATGGCCACACAAGATTAATAGTGCTCTGCAACACTTTTCTCGGGCCTTCTCATTGTTTAAGCTGCCATCAAGTGCCTCTGCAATGGCATTCACAGCCACCTCTCTGTATGCACTAAACTTTTGCGGCTCAACCTGCAGTACAAACTTGCTCTAGTCTATAAGTCTGCAAGGCAGAAACTGAATTTCATTTGTCACTTAATTTAAGAAAAATTATGTACAAAAGAGTTCAGAAGAGGACTAAATATTGGAGGGAACTTCGAAGGCATTTGGTCTTTAAATATTGTACAGAATATCTTAATCTATTTCCACTGAGAAACAAAGGTTGATAATTATGTGAGAAAGATCAGAATCTGCACAAGCAAAAGTTCTTTTATCAAACTGCTAAGAGGTGGCTAGTTTCCCTAAGCACCGTTTTCTGTTTCTTTTCTGTTTTATGTTTTTCATGCTATATAAGCATGTTTTCTGTAATCTCTTCAATATAGTTCATAGTAATCTTGTTTTCCTGTTTGTTCATTTTCTTTCTTTTTCTCCTTTCTCTTCTTCTGTTTTCTGGTTTTATGCATCAGTTTCTTCCTTCTTTCATACGCGTTTTTTGTTTTACAGTACATAGTGGTTTTCTGCATTTTTGAGCTGCACTTGAATAACCATGGTTGGAAAAATTCTAATGAATGAAGCAAAAATGCATGATTTTGGGTTAGGTTAGGATTGCATATTCCAAGCAATAGTAAACATGTTGAATAAGAAGAGCGTAGGCATGAATTGCTAATGTTCTATTACAAACATCTGACTTTTTTTTAACATCTTTTCCTACAGAAGAAATAGATATGTGCAAATGCAGCAGCATCCCTAAAATGCCTTGAAAAACGAGGATAGATTGGAAAGTTTCAACACAAATTATATGTTATAAGTGATTATAGGCAATCATTTTATATGTAAATGCACAATCTACAGTATGCCTTTATCAACTGCAATTATATCAAGATTTAGAGGCAAGAAACTAAGTAGTAAAACTGAAAAGTTGTATTGAAATAAGGGGAGTTTTGACAAGTAGAGGGTGAAGTTCATAGAGTTATAAACCTTTGATTGGAAATTCAGCTGTTAAGATTTAGTCATTGTGACAAAATTCATGTAAAATTTTAAACCATAGATTTTTCAGTGAATGGTTATAACTCTTCACTTTACCTTCCAAAGTTCACTAGTGAATTTGGAGGAGTCATTTGTTAGGTCTATTAGATTACCTCATTCACCTTTTATGTTAAACCAGCTGAGATAATTTCTAATGAAGATACAAGAAAATATACATGAAAGGATTATCCTTGTAAAAGTGGGGTAAATTTTTCAACTACTTGAGCATACCAGCAGATCAAAGTGTAACAAAAGGACAGCAATTAGAGGCTTTTCAAATGGAGAAGAATTCTTGAGATACAGGAGTAGAATGTGCATTATATTAAATACTTTTTCACCCGCCAAGCCACTTATGAATGAAGTAACATCCTTTCTCCTACAAAAAAGTAATTGAGTAATTAATATTTCAAGGGTTGTAGATATTTGATGCCCTTAACAATTTTTTCTGCAAATTTATAACATCTGGAATATGCTGATAAATAAATTTTATTTAAAGCACGATTTTGTTCAAGTGGTTTGAATTATTCATCCTAACTGTATTCACCCTTTTAAACCACTTCTAACATAACCATATTGCTTACCTTTAGCTCAATGTTGTTCTAAGTTTGTACTCAGTCAGCTTCTCAAGACAGTGATATTGGAAATTATAAATCCAATTTTAGACTTTCATTCAACAATTTAAGCATAATGTATTTTTTATTTTTTTTTCAAATGAGGTTATATCCACTCCTCAAATAAACAAGTCCATAAATTTTAACACTCAACGCTCATTTCCTCTTAGCTAATCTCAACCAACTTTGAACATTTAAGATTGCAGCAGACTATTTTTGGTGTAATTCAGAGAAGTGTAGACTAAAGAATGAAAGTTTCTATCATTGAAATGGTAGACAATTACATCAAAAATAATTTTGGGCAAAGGGGATGTATAAGGAAAAATATTTAAAAGGTGAAGAAGAAAGGATGATATTTAAAATAAATTTGATCTATATGTTGCACTAGGCTTGTATCTTATTATCGTATGTTAATGTGCCTAGTGCGTTGTAACGTCTGTTGGATCCCTAGCTGATTGTGGAATAAGAAGCTTGTGTTGGGATTATATGTATAAGGGTTGGAGCACCCTGAAGTGCCTCATTTTATTTTATTTATTCTTTGCAGATAAAAAAAATGTTGCACTAAGCTATAAATCAATCATATGTAATTGAATATACAAAGTTGATAAGGCTCACCTCTTCATTGATAAAAGTTCAGTAAGGAATAGTATTGCATTTGTTGTTGGGGTAGCCTCCTTGCTACTAAGAAGCTCAAGAAGACATTTTCTGTTAACACTTCTTGCTATAGTATATAGGCAACCAGATACTTGAATACAATTTAGCAAGAGTGACACCACTAGTGATTTTTCTTCCACATTTCCCTGTTCAAACCTCCTAAAAAGAAATGGAAGAACTCCTAAAGAGATGAGATGCTTAACATAAGTCGATTTCTCCTCTTCTTTCAAAGAGGAGAAAAGGCTCTCTAACTTGAAAACAGCAGCCTCATCCCCTTTTTTCAACCTAAGCTCCTCTGAATTCTCCCCTCTTTGGGAAGCAAGATCAAGAAGGTAATCAAAACGTTCTGACCTCCAATTATCAATCAAACGCTTCAAAATAAGGTTGGTAAATGGCATGGCCAAGCATTCCAAAGCATTTCCTGTTACAGGGCAAGTTCTGTTTCCCTTTTCAAACCATGCTTTGATGGCCTTTCTTTCAAAGGTTTGACCTGTCTCTAGGGTGACTGGTTCCTCAAAGAGATTCCCAGTAAGAGAACAAATAAATTCCTGTGGAATGCTTGGAAAATCTGATCCTGCACCAACATTTTCATGTACAATCCGATATTTAATAAAATGTGCTATCTGAAGGAAGGTACATCAGTCAAACATGTGATTTTTCTCACCTTGAAGAGCATAACTTGTCTTATTTGGCTGCACGTGAAAGATTATAAATTAGAGAAGGAGACCATGAAATAGTAGTAAGACTGAAAGAATATGCTTCACATTTCTAAAACAAATGTTTCACCTTTTTAAGATCATTTGCTTTTTCATATGGCAGGGCATCAACAATGTGATTGTTTAAATTAGTTTGCATAGAGAAAGAGTTATTAATGTCATCAGTGACATTCCTTTTCTGCCATTCTTCTGCAGCTGCCACTAAATTTCCTTTGTGCTGTCACATGTCATTGATAATATAAACATAAGTGAGATGTAAAGCAAGAATAGAAACACATATGTTAATGCCAGTCAAAGGATAAAACAAATTTTGTAAATTATACAGTGATTCACTCCTCAACCTATATGATTCCAAATCTACAAAAGGATGATACAATTTCAGAAATATACTATTCAGACTTTTGCATATCAGGTACTGAAGAGGACTAGAGGTAATGTGGTAAAAGAGTAATCTACTACAGTAATGCAGATCAAAGGATGAGATGACAACAGGAACAATGAATGAATGAATGATAATAAACAATGAAATATTTATGGTGAAATAGCTATGTATCGTTTTTGTTAATATATGAAATATATTTTTTTTAATAATATTTTTTTCATGTGATGGTAGATGATTGTTGTTACTTGATATATCAGCTGAGATGTCAAGTTGCATAATGATACCTAACATGAAAACTTTTATAAAAAAAAAAATTTATGGTGAAATTGTTCAGTTAAGGAACAATGAATGACTCAACTGGTTAACCATGTTGAGAGAATGGTAATGAATAATAACTTTACCTACTGACTTAATTAACCCTTGCTTGTAATTTTCCCAGGAAAATAATATACTTAAAATAGAAATATCTTACTGGTTTGATTGTATCAATAGCTACACCTTGAGAGAAACCCTCAATATCTTGATCTGTAAACTTGACAGTTTCAGACTCATATGTTAAGGTCTGTTTAACAAATGTTGAACCATGAGAGCCTTTCACACAGTTGTCTTGGTTACCATCATCCTTAACATCTTTGACTTGGTAAACTCCTGGTCTACCAAAGCTACCAAACATAGAATCATACAGTTTCTTGCTCACCATTGGCTGTGGTGAGAATGGATCAATGGAGCTAGCAGACTCAAAAGAATGACCAAGTGAACTTCCCTCTTGACTTCCTGTGACAGAAACTGATGGAATGCCAATTGAAGGAATTGTTGGAGATTCCACTCCTTCAGTGAGCCAATCTTTGTAATATACAGCAAATATATGAGTTCCAGAATCCAAATGCTCATTATACACTTCTTGAAGAAGCTTTAGCCTTCTTGTTTTGTTTGGTGTGTCTACTAGAACTTCTTCTTCCTTCTCATACCATGCTTTCAAATGAGAAAATTGTGGAGAAAATAGATGCTCCCACAGTTCAGGCAACAACATAGTCCGTGCCTGAAAAGGTGAATCACAAAACACTTGCAAGAGATGCTTTGCTGACACCTTATTCTTTTTCTGCATCATGTATACCACACTGAGGTAAAGATGAGCACAAGCTGACAACTTATAATTCGGTATCCGACACGTATGTTCGTATTTCAAATCATTTAAACCCAAACCTGTAATAATACTAAGCTGCATCGTTGTTCTTTTCAGATACATGGCAGATGCAGGTTCCCCCACGAATTGTTCAATGGCCTCAATTGCTTGCTCAAGACTTCTTATGACTTTGCTCTGAGAAATTTTCTCTTCTTTCAGTTCAAGAAAATTCAAGGAGGAGAAACATCTGTGATGCAATGTAGACCGAAACTCCTCATCTTTTGGAAAACACTTTATATATCCATTTAGAATGGAAACTACGGCTTGGATTGCTACTTCATCAAGAGCAAGACCAGAAGCTACTTGCACTTCAAGATTGCTATTTTTCTTCCTGCTGGTGTATTCAAAGCTCTTGCTGTTAGAGTATCTACGCATATTTATACTGGAACTTCTGCTTTGCACCTTTGCAGGCTTTTCCCTCCATATTTTTTCTTCCACAAGTTCATGGAGATTCTTTTCTTTGCCTCCTTTTGCAGCCACTTCGTTTGAATAAGTATCTTCAAATCTGCTAGCTTCTTGTTCATTCAACTCAGTAATTTCATCCCTTGGCATGTGTTCTGACGATTTGGTATGAACTTCTTCACCTGAATCAGCATGGCTTGAAGAGTTCTTCACGGCTTCAATCTTCAACCTTTCATCCACTTCTTCTCTCAAAATAATATTATCCCTGGATCTCCTGTTCTTTGCAGTATGAGGGTCGGTTTTCAAAAGTCCACTTGTGATCTGATATAGTGAGGCATCAGACTTTTGTCTCTGCGGTCGAATTCTTTCACTTGATACACTAAATCTGCCTTCCAGAGAGTAAAGAGGTTCGCTTGAAGAACCATAGTGGAAGGAAGATCTAGACCTTTGCACTCTTCTGATTCCTTTGAACCCCTCCTCTGCAAGAAGCTCCTCCAAAGATGAAGCCATTTGTGTATGTCCTCTCCGCCCTATGTAACATAGACATATGAATTATATAAATTGACTACATAAGTATGCTTAATGTATTTTTCCATTTTTAAATTGTGTTAGAACCGTGGTAGAATTATCAAAAATCTAAAAAATATTTTTTGAATTAGATACTTCACCGATACGTGTCCTGCAAGTGTCTTATGAGTGTCTGTGTGTCCGATATGTATCTCCGACACGGACTCACTATTTAAAAGATGTGTCTGAACTTCATATACTCCGCACCTATTAAAGGTAAGAATCAGCAGCATTCAAAAGTGAAGCATATATAATTATCAGCTAGAAAACCAGAAGGAACTGAAAAAGAATAATCAGAACAACCATGAAACAGTTTGCCATGTCCCTTTATAAAGATTTTGATTGTAAAGCAATAACAGGTTACCTGAGTTTTCTCTCTTTTTTTGTTATTTGCCTTTGCTGATTTTGGTTTTAAACAGTTTAAGAATCAGAATTTTTCAGCCAAGTGAAGGAATGAGCTAACACCACCAGTTCTTGTCATACTAAAACCGGCTACTCATACAAAGTTCAAAAGAATAGACAAATGAATGAATATGAAGAAATTAAGGAGAATGATAGAGATGTTGATAGGTGAAAGGCCATGAATATGAAACATATATATACATGGACATTAAGAGTTGAAACAAGTTGATTTATTAAAAACAAAGAAAGAAGAACATTTGGCAACACATGAGTCAAGAGGACAAGTGAAAGGTGACAAAGGAGAGAATGAGAAGAGTTGTGAGAGTTGGGAACTGTCTGACAGTTGAATGTTTCAATTCAAGAACGGTAGACATTGTCTTTCCTTTTACCAATGCAGGCCTTTTTCTTGCCTTGGAATCCCAGCCTCATATTCTTTTATAGTATTAATAAATAACTTCATCACTGTCTCCAATTCAACTGCCACCTTTTTCAGGTCCCACCAAACTGCTCTTATTTTTCCACACTGTCTCTCTACTTTCCAATTGGAAACATCAGTTTCACAACAAACATGATGACATGAGACTACTTCTTCTTCTTGCACTTCTTCTTATCCGATCTTCATAAATTTTTGTTTTTATGAAATATTCTGGATTATATAATTTGAAAGATTTTTTCTAAATTTGTAATTAACTTTCAGATTATCTAGAAATCTTTTTTATAATGTATGATAAAGTCTTTTCTAATATGAGATTAGCTTCCGAATTATGTAATCCGAAAGTCTTTTTCAATATGTATGTCTGGATTACATAATCCGAAAACTACTCTCAAATCCAGACTTCCAAATTATATAATAAAAAATATCTTTTTTTTAAAATATATTATGAATTAGATAATTTATAAGCAATTTTCAAATCTAAAATTAAGTTTTGGATTATATAATCCAGAATATTATAATTTTTTAAAATTTAATCTATAAGGCTGACACATATGAAAAGTGCTGGAAGAAGCAGTCCAACCATGATATGATAGCCAACAAAGTACGGCTCAGTCGTCCCCCAACAATTGTCTTCTATCCACGAGACAAAATCCTTAGTGTTCACGAAAAAAGGAAAATCATTGTGTTAACAAAGGATTTCGAATACACACCATATAGGAAATATTAATTATAAAACATGCAAAGCTATAATCTTTCTTTCTATAATGATTCTTGTTCTTTTTACTTGGATATTTTTGTATGTTCTGGTTCTGGCATGAGCTTTTCTAAGTCCACTGGACTAGAGACTTATTCCAGGTGCAATAATGTGATGATCCTAGCTTACTTAAGAAATATGTAAACATACTTTGTTTTTTTGTGTAATGGTTTAAATTATACTGACATATTTTGATTGTTACATTAAGCTCCTTAATTGTTTGAAAAATATTATAACTAATTCTATAAGGAAAGTTTTGTTAAAAGTAAAAAAAAAAAGTATTTGTGATTTTATGAAATCTTAGTGCAACTTACTTTTTTAAACATCTGTCTCTTATTTAATTAGAAAAAATAACCTTTCAATCATTGGCATCTTTTCTTTTTATATGGACAAATATTAGTTCTAATGAGAAAAGGGTATTGTTTTTATACACATATGTATGCTTAAGTGTTTAAAGGAAAGGGTTATATGCATGAACCTTGAAATTGAATATGGCTATATATGCTACATAATTTTTTTTACTAGAAGTATTGCAAATTGTTTCAACTCTTCCTTTATTATATTTTAAATGAATGCTTAATTAATCAGAGAATACCAATCACGCATTCTCTTACCAGTTTATTTTAACATAATTTACAGATTAAAATACATCAAGTTGTATTTAAGATTTTGTAATTTTAATAAATCTCAGTGATAAAAAGTTGACTGAATTTTTGAAGGCATATATGCTACACTGGACCAGCAACATACAGTTTTACCATATACCATTTAGGCAAATGCTCCCTGCACCCAATCATTTTTAACCTGCACCCAACATATTTTTTTAATTTTCAAAAATACCCTTAATTCCGAAAATAAAAATCTGGAATTGAAAATAATATATTCCGGAAAAATAAATCCGGAAGTAATTATTGAGTTTCGGAAATAAAAATCCGGAAAAGAAATAATTGTGTTTCAGAAATAAAAATCCGGAAACAAAAATAAAAAATCAATTCCGGATAAAAAAATCCATAATATAAAATTTCTTTCCAGAAAAAAATATCCGAAACACATATTTTGGAAAAAAATTTTAAGGACAGTTTCGTCTTTTCCACTAAGATCGGGTGCAGTGATATGGTGCAGGCCTACCATTTAGTGTCACCTGTTATAGTATGTTGGCCCCGTAATTGTTCCATATTTATATTATGATTATAATATTTAAGCACAGAACAATTGGTTCCATAAAGAACATGGCTGATTCTTTGCTGAAAATTGGTTCCACCTAGCAGAGAAATGTTAGTCGGGGATCTTCTGGGGTTTTAGGGCAAAAGCCAACAAGACCCCCAAATTTGGGGTCCTTCAATGTGAAACATGGCAGTGAAATTGAAATCAATTACATTAACAAGAATGCATTTAGGGTTTAGTACGATTTGCGAAGACGACTTGTTCTTCGTTTTCTCATCTTGACACTTTCAACGCTTCAGGAAAGATTAAAATATTAACCATTACCATCACCTAAACATACATATCGCATTTCCATAATAATTTTAATTACAAAAAGTCGGGGCAAATGATTAAACTAACGTATATTTTACAAAAAATGAAATTAATAATACATATCACCTCTTAACCATTCAATATTATAATAGTAAACGAATTACGCCACACTCGAATGTCCACTCACTCTGGTTATCACCCAAAAGAAAGTTGGATTGAGCTTTTGGTTTTTGTAGGTGAAAGACTTGATAACTTGAATATTTGATAATGATAATTTAACGTTGTAATGAAAGCGAAGTGTAGAATCTGTCATTCATAGATACAAGTTACAAGTTACAACTACTTACAATTGGTACATCCGAATACTAAGCCATCATAGTTGGAAAACTATTCCTTGTTGCGAGACGATCGCTCCTTCCTTTGGCCACCAAGAATACGAGAAATTTGCAAACCTCTGCTGAATGCTTGGTTGAACAGCATACGGGTTTGAAACTCTGAAACAAAAGGAAACCAAGCCAGAAAAGCAACCGGAGTGAACAGAAGCAAACCCATCACAATCTCATAACCTCGAGCAAGAGTTTTCACTGATCCCCAAAACCCAGCCCGCCGTACTAAAGGTTTTAATGCTTGAGCAATCTGCAAAATAAAATAACGACGACAGAAAAATCAAAACCACAAACAAGTTGAAGGCAACAAAGATAATGCAACAGAAGCACACTATACTAAACAAATTAGATACGCAAATATTTCCTTAATTCTTCATCTACCACTCACTTTCAGAATTGAAAGTCAACACAAGTTCATGTAAGAAAAATTCAGTCTTTGACCCACGTTCAGAAATTTTTCAAAAAATATATAATGTGATCTAGGATGTGAGTGTCTTAAGGGCTGGTAGTTTCACAGGAATTTTCATTTAGTAGGTTAGCAGAGAAAAGAGAATTCACCTGCAGCATTCCCCAACCAGTTGGCATGAAAGCAAGAATGCAAACAACTATGTCCTGCACTGTCATGTGCGGAAGGGCTATCAAAATGACTAGAATTGAGACAAAAGTGAGGAATATCATTCCCTTGATTAGACGGAAGACAAGTTGAAAATTTGCACTGAATTTACGCCTCCCAACAGATACCGTCTGAAACAACAAGAAAAAACAGAATACCGAAATGTCAGACCATAGAAATTGCACTTTTTAAGGCAAGAAAAAGACCATTAGTGCGTTAATTCAATATTGTTTGTGCCAATTCAATGAGCAAAGGCTCCGTGAGACAATAGAATGTGAATGCTGAGGAAGCATAGAAATACAATTAAACATGCCCATACAAGATACTCTAATAGCTTGTAACTAACCTTCATTACAAACAATACTACAAATATCACCAACCATGAAATGCCATAGACCTGTAAACCAAGGAAAGGGTATCGATTCCATTCAGCTTACCAAATTATAATTAGTGAGATAAAAATGCAGGAAAAGATTACAGCGTAGGATAAGAATTACCAGAAAACTTTTTTGGCCTTTTTTCGTAATATTCAAGTGATATACCAGACCATACTGGTAGATAAAAAATCGCAATGATAACAGTATCTCCACTATGATTCCCCGCAGTCCTGAATATTGGAGATGCTCTTGTTCCTCTTCCCACCAAGATTCCCAACTTTTTTCAGGTAGAACACCTATACCCCCTCGATTACTAATCCATTTATTCCAATCAGTCCAATCATCAACAATTTTTTGCCATTCAAACCCAGAAGGATTGAACAAGAAAGGAGCAAACAGCCAGGTACCCACCATAAACCACATTGATGCAGTAATCAAGATATATGCAACAGCACTTCTGTAAGAATGACCGAAAATTTGATACACAATAAGCAGTATCATGAGCTCAATACCCTTCACAAAGTGGCTACGAGAGTAAAGTCTGTAGTTGTCAGCAAATTTAGCATGGAAAACCACAAATCCTCGACCAGTTGGTCTATATTTAGCACCTCCATGCAGCAATGTTCTTCCAAAATAATGAGTTTTTGTCCCAAGTGAAAATGTAAAGAATACTGGGGCCAGCTGCAGTTGCATTAATATGAACTCACTGAGAGCAGTTCGGAAGCCCCTCTCCAAACCGATTTCCATCAACATAGGCAGGGCCATCAAAACCCCAATCTGAACAAACGACTGAGATGCAAGAGCTACTTGAAGAGGCTTATTATCTCGAATGGCTTTTTGAGTGCTCAGACCTTCTTCGAGCCCACTGAGAACAAGATAAAGGCGACCATAGAGGAATATATATACAGTGAGAACAGTTATCTGCATAAAATTGAAGTGAGGGGGAAAATTTCAGAATCACATGGTATACAAACTTAAAAAATTTGACCATTTAGAACTTCAATTTTTCAATCCCTTTGGATCTTCTAAGTTATAATAATAATAATAATTCTTAGAAAACAGAATTAAGTCTAACTAAACCTTACAAAATTGGCTTATAAAGTCAATTTACACGTACTTGTATACTATAACTTGGCCATATTTCTAGCAAGTGTAGGATCTCCAACACTTCCTCTAGCTCTGAGAACTGCATGTCTAAATTGAGGAACTAGATACTGTGGATGGCTCACTAGTAGGTGGCATAATAGGTCCAATCGCTAAATTAGGTTATATTATCATAAAAAGTGAACTTTAAGTCTATCTCTTCCTTAGAAAGTCAGTTTGTAAAGTAAGGTTTGTATCCACTTATATACTATAATTAGACCATAACTCTAGTCGATGTGAGATCTCTAACAACAACAATAATAACAATCTACATAATATGCAAGTAAAAGTTAACACTAGTGATAACGTACAAGAGTGCTGAAATAAAATCCAACTGTGGTGAAATAACAAGACAACATTCTGAAGAAGTCAAAACGATGCCCAAGTCGGTATACATCTCGACTAAGTGTTTGCTCCCCATTGCCATTAGCTATTTTTGCTTCAAACATAGATATCTGATTGAGACCCACATCTCTTCCCTTCCCTACTTGTATGTACTCATGGTGAGTAACATTCCCTTCACGTAGTGTAGAGTTAAAGCCTAAAAATAACAAAAAAAATCCAATACAGAAACATTCAATCAAACAAAAGTAAACAGTTAAAGCCTAAAAGTAACAGAAAAATCCAATACAGAAACATTCAATCAAACAAAAGTAAACAATGCAAATGGTAAACACAGTACCAGCAAAAATATCTTCACTTAGATTGATAACCTTGGAGGCTTTACTCACACCTCCTCTTGTGAGGTGAAAAAGTCTATCAAAGACATCGGGGTGACCATAATGGAAACGAACCCTACATAAGTAGAGAGAAAAACAGTTTAGACTTTTCTATTTATTTTTAAGTACTCTCAAGAGAGTAATAGCTTAACTTCCTGCAGAAGTCGAATGTATTAATAAGTAGACCAAAGGCAGTCAAGAGCAGTAACTTAAGTAAAATGAGAATGATTTGTTACTCTCCACCCACTCTCTCCCCTATTGACAAAGAACAAATAACAAATAACAAGTATCTAATAAACTCTATCTACCAATTTCAAACATTTAACATTCCTTTTCTATTTACTTTTAAGAAATCACTCACTTTCTACGCAGTTAGCAATTCTCTCATGAAAAACTTGAAGTGCATTTATTCCAAAAATTCTGTCAATATTATCCTAACCCAAAAAAAAAGAACCAGTAGAACAGAACAACTTACTTCAAAGGATTAGCCAACAATCTCTGACCAATTGTCACAAAACTTGTCTCCTGATTTGACATGAACCATGCGAGGGAAGAAACACTACAGCCAGAGCCAGACACTAGTTAGAAACACAAAAAATCACGTCTAGTTGCAAATACACCAAAACAGATTTACCTTCCAGTAAATATATGCTCCCTAAGTCCAAGGATACTAGGGAACCGAACACCATCATGCTTTTTAAGAAACTCTTGCAACAAATTTCTCATTTTCAAAGCTTCTTCCATGTAATTATCCTATAAAAGAAGCAACTTAATTAAATGTCCTGAAGAGACCTTACAATGATGAGCACTTATATGATCATCATACCTGGTTCATATCTATTGTTTGCAAGCCCTCTCCACGTGTGAAAATTATGGCATGATTCTGATTTTCAGGCTTACCCTCACCCAAAATTGCTGGTCCAGGAAGCTTTATTTTATATATAATCTGATTGAAACAATCAAACAGAGTATATTATTTACAAAGTGAATGATAGTTTAGAAAAGGGTGCTGATAGATCAACACTGTGAACAGTAAAAACAAACATTTCACATATCAATAATTATTTTTGTTTTAATTTTTAATTTAAAATATTATTATATTATTATAAACAATTGTTAAAGGTTTTTTTACTGTTCACGGTGCTAAAGAAACTTTGCTTTTTAGAAAAACAGTTAAGGTTAAGAATTGCATTTAGTAATATAGAAATGGCTTCACCCTTTTTTTCTTGAAGTTAAATAAAACAACAATTGTCTATTTATGTAAGAGTCGTATTTAATTTTATTCCAGTTTTTGTGTATGTTAGAAAAAAAAAAGAGGGCCGCCATTGTTTCTTCCTATCCTGAATAAACTAAAACAGAAACATCTGTTCCTTTATAGAAGAGATTACTAAAAGCAAATTATTTTCTGTATCTCTCATTTCAAAACCACTAGAATTTAGGTTTGGATCAAACTCAACACTACAAAACCCCAAACTCAACCTTATAAAACTTTCTTTTAGGATGAGGTGTGCATGCTATTTATAAATTCTATTTTAGGCATATCACTAATCAATATGGACTAAACCACCACCCCTTGAGGTTGTGGTTTAAGCACCCCACCGACCCAAAAAAAAAGAAGCTGCAACTTTGGCAGAATAGGGATAACTGCAATTAAGGTATATCCTCCAGCACTCTCCTTCATGGATAAGTTTTAGTAAGGTGATATAACCATATCACAGTCGACATAGGGTTAAATCACCACCTTTGAGGTTGTAATTTAAGCAAGCACCAAAGAGCCTAGGAGTGACTTCAAATAAGGCAGCTTTCTAACAGTAACTTATTTCAAAATAGGCTGGGCTGGATAAATATTAATGTCCAACTTGAGATGATTATTGGTTTAAGTTTGGAGTGAGATTGTTATGGGTCATCTGCACATATATTGTTATATTCATGTATGTAGAGTTAATAAATATACGTGCAAGGAACACAATATCTGAGATTAGGACTCCAATTTCAGCAAATCCTTTTCCTTCGCCAACCAACAAGTGTTATGGGATCAAAAGATTATCAATACTCTTCCATAATTTGCTCAAAACCTAAGATTTGTTGTTTGACATACAGAGGAATTGTGCCACCTTGCTACAACCCTAGTTTTTACATTTACTTTATGTATATTTCCTCATTCTAGAGGAAATCCTGCTGTCCATCACATTGAAGTTTCCAACCATCTTCTAATAAAACTTCTCCAATCAAAACAAAAACATTACTAGTAGGAAAAAAGAAGTAACGCATTCATCAAAAATCCAAATACCTGATCCAGATTCTGCTCAGGCTCTGAAGCACTATTTGATTTTGGCATAGCCTTCACCAAGCAAGAGTAGTAAACCTTGTTGATCTTTTTCTTACTGTCTTTGACAGGTTCCTCTACCTCATCAATATAGGCAACTCGAAGAGACGGATATCTGCCAAATGTAAACATATCTATCAACTAAACACCTTTCGTTTTTACTTTACATTGCTCTCCTCTACCAAAATTACCTTTAATGAGGAACCTCTGTTATGCCCTTGTATTGCACTGATTCTTGCACCGGTTTTAAATATTAAAAATTGCTTTAAAATTGAAGTTAATATTTCAGTAATTTTATGAATATTTAGGTTTTAAGCTACTATAAAGTGAAAAGTTCTTGGGTGCTATGTTCATGGGGATAGATCTTGAGGAAATGGAATAGAAAAACGAAAAGCTCCCAAAACTAACTTCTGCAGAAGCTTTTTTGTTCTCTTATATACTTAAGAACTTCTGTACAGTGTTTCTACTTTTAAATGAAAAAGAAACTTAAAATTACTGAAGCTCCATTTCTTACCTTGTCATAAGCCTTAATATGTCCTGTGCAAGGCGAGAACCAGACCGCTTGTCAATGCCATATTGTTGACATGATACCACATATGTGAATTTCATATCAGCTACCGCTTGACATTGCGTCCACAATGACCTTTCCCCCCTTGAATTGTCATCTGAGTTTTCTACGGCTTTATAACCTTCCATCAAATCTGTCCATTGGTAACATTTCAACCACACAAACCAAAAGAAAGACAAAAAAAGAGTTAAAGAAATTCTAATAACTAATGAACTGACTGGCAACCACAGTACGTATAAATAAAGAAATTTCACTTAATCATTCCCAAAAGAAGGAGCATTACCTTCATCTTTGGCCATATCAAGAAACGCCTGCAGTTCCAGAGCTTTTCTGTAATACATCATACCTCTTACTGCATTAATTAGAATTTTATACAAAGTCAATTGCAACGATTTATTACACTCTAAACAGAGGCACATAAGTAAAAATAAAATATGCTAGTGTTAGAGAATTTTATCTTCTAAGTGTGAATCTTTCATTGATAAATTGATATATTCAATACATAGGTTTGAATAAAATAACTCTCGAAGAGACATGAATTAGCCATGGTGTACATGAAAGGGTAGGTCCCCCTCTCTTCACTTTCAATAAATAATGTCTTTGGGACAGACAGAAAAGACTCAAGTAGGAAAATATTATCGTAAAATCCAAAGTTAAATAAGGAAGAGCATCCAAGGGGAATTGTAAAAGCATTGAAAGAAGACTCAAAGGCAACTAGAAGAACAATGACAAAGGTTTGTACCATGAATATTGTCTCATTAATTTGGTGTCAATTTTGCAATTGTGGTCCTATTTAATCATTCATGAAGAGAGAACTATGTATCCATGACTAATGAAAATTATTGAACGGTATGCACATGAAATCATGAGTACATGCACACGGGAGGGGTGAGAGAGAGAGAGAGAGAGAACCAGTTCTGGTCAATGTTTGCCCTCTATATGATGCCCAAAGCCGAAGTTCTTCCACTAACTCATCAGATTCACACCCTTTAATATCCTCCTCAGTAGACTTCACACGCTGAATAAAATTGTTCCACTCATCTGTGCATTGACAACCAAAACGGTAACAAAAAATACATTGGATATGCTCAGAATTTTTTATATTTATGTAACAAAAGAGATTTCGGTGTATTGGCAAACCTGGAAAAATCTTTTGCAAGTAGAACAGTATTGAAACACCATCTTCATTAGGTGAATCTAAGTCTTGTAAGGAGAATAGTACTTCTTCTGTATAGTATGGTGTCAAAACCCTATAACCAAAAATTACCAACAAATATATAAATACACAAAAACAGAGCAACTAAACCATTTTAAATCATGTTTACTACATGATCAATATACTAATATTTTTACATGGGGTATAATTCAAGCAGATATACTACAAGATAAAATTCTGCAGTCTTTAGTCAAACACTAAGAAAATACTACCTCATGTCCTATATAAGAAACAAATGTATAATTCACAGGATGAATAGAAATATTTAAATTAGTTCATTTAAATTAAAATTGTCATAAACTTAAATTTTATTCAAAAATAAGTATAGAATTAAAAAGATTAAGCGATGATTACATTTAATGATACTACACATAATTCAAGGAATATTTTATCCACCAATCGATATGATTAATATTGTTAAAGCCTAATAAATCCATCCACTTTTGTGGGAGATGAGTGGATATTTCATTGGTAGCCCTTGTAATAATTTAACAATATAAAAGAAAGTTAATTAATTCATTTGAAAGTGATACCAATGTACCATGTTTCTTATAATTAGAATAAAAATTTACTCTAATTTTTCTTACATAAAGATGTTTTTCTTCCTTGTTAAATCTACTAAAGAGAAATGCTGAGAACACACTCTTTAGAACATATTCTCCGTCATTGGTTAAAATTTATTGAAAATCAAAAATTCAATGGTTAGTTTCAATAATTTTAGTTTAACCAATAAGAGAGGGTGTTCCTTACACTCCTCCCAAAAAAATTATCCTTCATTTCTTTGAGTAACCTGGACTAGACATTCAATTGTATCAAATCAAGTCTTTCGTTCACAGCATTACAACAGTCCATACGCTTTACCATCTAATGCAAGTGCAATATCAAATTAAAATCTTGGGCATCATATACCAAACTGAAGAATGTTACTTTAATTGCGCACACTGTTTAAAGTTAAAAAATTCAAGGACTTTGACTTTCCGGTCAATGATGCAGGGGGAGGAACTGACTACGATAAAGGAGATCACATGTTAAGAGGGGAGAATTCCTACAATATTTAACTTAACTGATTCAAAAATTACAACAAAATTGCAAAGGAGTTAGGAGTTAAAGATAGCTTACGAGAATGAAAGCATGTTGCGAACTTTTGGGGCCAAAGGCATGTCCATAAATAATGAATTTGAGAAGAAAGATATACGCCTTCTTGCTTCTAAGTTAGATGGTACATCCATGGCAGATTCTTTTGTCGTAAGCAGCAAGAAAAGTCGTTTAATCTACCCCAAAAAGGGTAAACATGTCATTACAAAGCACTTCACCATTTAAACTTTTAGCACAACAATTGAATTAGTAACAAACCTTCTCTGTCCAAGCTGCAGTAAATGGTTCAATTGGAAACTTGATAGCTCCTTCAGATGCAAACAATTGGTGATGGGGCTCAGGCTCAAGGTGAAGCATCCCCTCATGCCCGGTACCACCATGGGTTGAATCCACCAAACTGAAACAATATTGCTATAATCATAATCAAGGGAGGGAATAGGGTGAAACTAAAAGATATGGCACGTGTTTGGTTTTGAGTTTAAAAGCCAAGATGTGCATCAGATACATGAAAATTAGAAGCTTGAAATACTAGCATCTAGGTTAAAAGCAAGAATATGACGTGCATATTTTATAAATGAACAAATGACAAAACAAGATAGCAGAGACAACAATCTGTGTATACATTACCTGAATATTTGATCCTGGTCCTCCATCATTATATCTCTTGTCACAACCTCCAGCATGTCCTGGAATAGAATCACAACTAGGTCCCTATCTTTTGGATCATTTGCCAACTGCAATAATTAAAATAACTTCGTAAGATTTTGACAACCATACTAAACTGTCATAGAGAAACAAAATGCACAAAAATTGCATAAAATAGTTCTGAAGTATTACCAAATACTCTATTAGCTGAACAAACTGTTTACAGAGGTTAGGAAGTGCACTCATTCTGAATTCAACAATCAGTTTATCTGATTCTATATGTTTATCCACTTCATCAAACATGTACTCTATAACCCTGAAATGAACAACACCAACGAAGTTATAAAAAAAATAGATATAAACAGAACCTTTCAGAAATCAGTTTGAACTTTAAGAAATACATCCACAAAGTGATAAAACTTAAAAATAGATACGCAAAGAACCTTTCAGATTTCAGTTTAGACTTGAAAATATAAATCAACAAGATTTCAGTTTGGACTTGAAATATAAATCAACAAAGGTGATAAAGCTGACTATTTCCTACAGCCTTTTTTCAATCGGCCTAGAAATAATTAAACTTAGAGCTAGGTGGGAATATTACATAGACCATCATTCACAAAGTACAACTACTTACTTTGTCTCCCGTTCCCCTTGAACCAAATGCTTAATAATGCTCTTAAATGAAGCATAGCACTCACGGACAGCACAAGACATGTAAGTATCAAGCCCAATTCTTTTCTTTAGCTCTCGATCCTTTCCATTGCTGTCCTTAGCCATATCTAGTGCAATTGGGATCTAAAAAACACATGGCCACAGACACAACTACTGAATGATTAGATATGGAAATGATAGTAGCAAGGTCTATCAAAGAGAAAATGAACAAAACCTTGCTAGCAAGTAGAAAGGGGGGCCATTGTATAAGGTCCAACTGAGTATCAGCCCAATATGGTACAAGCAAAAGGTCCATTTCCCTGAAAAATATAACCACCTCAACACATACACTATTGAAAAAATACAGCACCCCATTGATCAAGAGATAAAGTAGATCAAGAACCACCAACACATGATGATGGACTATCCCTCACATTACCTATCACTAATAAGATCTTCATCCCTGAAACTAGTAATTATTTGGTTCCACAGTTGTGCAAACCTTGCAGCCTCCTTCCCCTTGTTAGATGAGATCTACAACAATTGATCAAAGTATAGTAACCCAATGTTATAGATCCTCATTCAAACTACAAATTAAATTAAGTGATGGTAAAATAAAAGCAAAACAACTAACATTGGGAAATCTGCGGGACAAAGTGGCTTTTAATCCTTTTTTCTTTGGCTCACTTGCTTCTTCAGGAATCAAACTGGCATTGAAGGCACCAGGCAATGATTCAAAACGAGACCTTAGCATTCCTAGTGTCCGTATCTGATATCAGGATAAAGGATAAGCAGTAATGCACAATAATTATTACTTAAAAGAAATAGATATTATATTCAAGCACCATGCAATGATTCGAAATGAGACCTTAGCATTCTTAGTGTTTGTATCTGATATCAGGATACAGGATAAGCAGTAATGCACAATAATTATTACGTAAGAAATAGATATTATATTCAAGAACCAGTGCTACGTCCATAAAATGCCTACAACTACTGGATAGTTGTAGTTCTGTAAGTTAACCACAAACAAAAGGTCCAATCCCATAATTAGGAGTCTAAAGTAAATTGACTCAATTAAGAGCAACCAAAAGTTAGTTGATAGTCATTCAGATCGATCCATTTCTAGATATACGTAATGGAGCAACAATACCTTCTAGATAGATTTCACATCAAAGTATATATAAAAAGACAAAACAATGAATTAACATGAAAAATAATTATCCAAAACAACTAACAATCTAAGTGACAATAGGAGTGTGGACAATATACTAACCTCCCCAAGCCGACGGAAGGCACCATAAATACCACCAAATAATGTTGAGAATATGGCATACCAAATTTGGGTATCCATGAAGTATACCTGACAAAAAAGAAATTATACAATTATACTACTGATGTTTAAAATAGGATATAAATAAAGTATATCATAAACCCATACCAGGATAATCGGAGACCAAAGTGCAATTACAACACCAATATTGTTCCTTGCTGCAAAACACAAATAGCTTACAAATTTTATCTGGAGAAAAACTAAAACGAAAGTAGAAACATTAAAGCTTACTAACCATGAGGAAAGAATTCGTGCCACTGGAAAGTTGTGATTTTTACACTCATTATAGCTTTTGTAGGTCCCACAAGAGGTTTTATCTATGGAAAGATGGAAGGTTAAAAACATGTAAAAACAATTGATGAAAGAAGAAATCCATTAAGATAAAAAGACAAAGATCTGAAGCTGGAAGATAAGAGAACCTCCCGAACAAGAAAAGAAAAATAATTAATTATTCTATAGATATAATGTAAAGGTATCCCCCTGTGATGCTTCATTAATGCAACACAGAGTAAGAACAAGTAAAATTCATTGATTATTACAGAAGATGCAGCTAAAAACCAAAAATACAAAAATTAGAATTCAATAATTGTTGTAACAATGAGTCCAAGGGTTTTAAAAAACAATCCCAAAAGAATTGAATATATTTCATAACCATCTTTGTGTGAAATTAGGGAGCTGAATATGCAAATTCAAATGACTACCTATCAGCGACAACTGAAAGAAATGATAGCTTATACTAGAGATAAAAGATGGAAACGCATCACCTCAATATAGTAACTGAAAGCCAACTTTGTAATTATGAGAAGCACCCAAAACATTGTGTACCTGACATTAAAAATGTCGCCACATTAATCAGATGCTAGGCATATTGAACTAGTACCAGTCACACATAACAGAAACAATTTAACTTAAACTTCTTACTTGAAAAGGGAAAATGTGCTCTCATGCATTCCCCTACCAACATACAAACGAGGCTGGCAATTATAAAGCATCAGAAACATCAAGTTATTACAGTATTAATATCCCAGCAGTAATGACACAACAGTTCTTAGAAACAGAAGAATATAGTAAAAATTGAATGGATTATGGCCTACCTGTGACCACCATAACATTAGCATCACAACCCTATAGTTAGACCTCTCAAGATGACGCCGAATAAAAGGAATCAGAAAGAATATTGCAGCAAGCATATTCGGCGACAGGTAAACCACAACAGCCAAAATAAACAATGAAGGAGCACTTGAACCACCATTTCCAAACCAACTTTTAATGGTTTGAGCAAATCCAGGAGGATTATCCCAAGTATAAGCATAAGTAACTGACAGAACAATCACCCATGCTGCAGCTGAAACAACTTTTAGAATGTATCTTAACTTCACATACAGCGACATACTCCATTGTGCTTTCCAACTCAGGATCACATCAAGGACAGCTGCCGAAGTGGGGGAGAAAGGATTAACATGAATAACACCACTTTATGAAATAACAAAACATTCCTACTCACTCCTACAATACATTCTCAGCGGGAAGAAAAAAAAACAAATGAAATAGATATTGACTTTCAAAAACTCGTTTTCATTTTCAAGTCAAACCCAATCTTAACACTACATATTATATAAATTGCTCAGCCAAAGAAACAATGTATGCTAATAGCTCCCCACAATGAATTTTGGTCTGGCATCTTGAACACTACCTTCAATTAGATACAGTACATTAACAAATAGGTCATTTATTTAACAAAGAAATGTTGAGACTACAACTGAAGATTATTCCAATCACACTTGAGAAGTTACACAGGAAAAGGATATTATCGAGTGACAAAAATCAAAATCTAAAACAAGACAGCACATGATGAATATATGGAATGATGGACCATTTCAAAGTCACTGCACCCATTTGGCTACCAAACAAAAACAATTCCTCTTTCAGCAGCACAACCAATATAAAATCAATAATGAAGATTAATTTGGGCACAGCTAAATTACATTGCCCATAAAGGCTTTCAAGCTGAACTGTCTCAATTTACTAGGAAAACTATATGTGATGAGATATGCAAGGACATTGGATCCTGTAACAGCTTGATGTTAACCAGATCCATGCAAAGCCCCCAAACCATTTAGACTATACAACAAACTGCCCCAGCTTAAATATTAATAACTCTTATAAAACACTTCATGTGACATTTGCTCAAGAGTTCCAATCTCTCGGTAAATCAAAGAAACTCCTCCAAATAACCATTTTCACACCAGAGGCCATCTCATCTCTCTGTTGTAATTGTAATGCACTACTATAAGAACACCCCTCCCACAGCATGTAACCTCAAATTTCAGATGCTTGAGAACCAAAATATTTTGATCAAATGCTTTCGACCTATTATCTCCATTGGTATGTTATCATTCTGCAGAAGAGTTCCTCCTTCCATCAATCCTAAAACTTTTGAGAAGGGACTACTAGTCCACTATGTAGTAAACAAAAAACTATAGACTTTCACTAATTCAATCTTACTATGGAAGTTACATCTTTGACAGATGTAAACAATGAAAAATGCAAAATGAAGGAGGTTAAAGTCACAAATTAGATTACAAATTCATACAGAAACAATTAACTAAATGCAGAAAACATAAGTCATAATATCAAAATAACAAGGTAAGCTGCAATACCATTTGGAAATTGAATGTAAATGCAAATAATTGACTTTTGCCTACCTTGCCCAAACTTCAATATAGCTGCTGTTATAAACACACTCAACACCTTCTTGAACACGGCACCATTAAAGATCACACTTGGATCACCAGATCCATTCCAAGCAACAATAATCATAGCCTAATAATAATTAACCATTTTCAGAAATAGACTCTATTCTGCAAAGCATTGAAGGGAAAAAATAACTGACAAGGAAGCAGAGTAACAAAATGCAAAAAATATTTAACACCTGTAAACACAGAATGAAAAAAATCCACATTCGGTCAAAACTTCTGAAAATGTGCCAAAATGATCTTATCTCAACAAAATTCACTTTCCCAACCCATCTGTCTCTGCTAGGTGGTTTGTCATCCTGTACATATAAGTTAGAGCAAGACTTAAGATACAGCAGTAAATATAATATATAACTAAAAACATTCAAAACAGAGGAAATGCATAATTTCGTTTATTGATGGGGAGAAAATGTCTTGTGGACAACCATATCATTGAATAAATTATCATTTCCTCTCCAAAGAAAAGGTACAAGGAAATTTATTTATGAGTTTTATGTTGTGAGACCTAAATTATACATAAGCATAAAAAAGAAAGTCAATCTTACAAGGGAGAATATTGTGAAAGAGAATCTTATATAATCAGGAAAGAGTTTAAAGTTACAATATGGTCAATGTATATGTTTCCATAATATACTCTCTCATGATCTAAATGTGATCAATTGAGTTCTTATTTAACCCTGCCTTGCACATTTCCTCTTCCATAAATATGGATGGCAAAAACAAAGCAAAGGTAATATATTTAAGAATGCCATGGATTAACAAAAATGTTGAACCAAATTAAGCAAATATGAATTCTTTGAGGACAAATATGGTAGATTCTCTAAAGAAAAATGTCGCACTAAATGCAATAATTTGGAGCCCGAAAAATCATTAACAGCATTAGAACAAAGGCTCTACAATTCAATACAACTATTCTTATATATGGAAAACTCTTCATAGTAGTGTGGACTAGCCTTCCACAAAAACACTATAGTAGAACAGTGGGATGACTGCTGTTCTGAATATATATATATATATATATATAAACCTTTATTATCATATTTATTAAAAACTAAATATTAGATTGAAAGTTCCTTTCACATAGATTATATGCACACAAAAAAACTATTTTAATCTTATGCCCCACTTATATAATCAAAATCAAAGTTTTCAAAATATACTAAAATAATTTTAAGAAAATTTCACATGAATAACCATAATGATAAACTAACATAATATAAAGTTATAAGAAATGAAGATATAAAATTAAAAAACAATGTAAATGAGTAAATTCATGCATTAAAAGAAAAAAATTATTAATTATTAAATAATTTAAACATAGTTGTAATCCTTATAAAGTATGTTATTTATTTAGATTTAATTATTCTATAACAAATTTTAAAAAGCAAATAAAAAACAGACCAAACCGGTTTCCTAAACCATGTCTTGACCTGTTTATATTTTGTATTCTTTCTTTATTATAATTCTTACTCTAATTATTTTATCAGTTATTACAATTTTATTCATATATATATATATATATGGTTTATATTTATATATTATTATATGTTATACATTTGTCTCTATTATATAATATATAATTATGTATTAATTTTTTTCTATGTTTTCAAATATTAGAGTACACTGTCTGTTTATTATATGATAATATATGATACATGATTCACTGAAAAAGCAGCTGCAGCCGCAATGGAAAAGCATTCACAGTATAACACACGTTTGCCTCTCACGTCTACAAAGTAAAACTGTATCCCACGATTCTCCAGGATAGCTCCGTAATGACTACCTAGTTAACAGATAATAATAAAATAGTAGAAACAACGCCACCTTTTTTTCTAATGCTAACATAGAAAATCAAAATTACTTAAGAATCTTATTATTCCCGATTCAAATTAAAGATTTAATATGATTTGGCCAACAGTCAATTTGTATCCTGTGACGAATCAGAGATGACTTTGAATCTTGCAAGCACGGATGGTCTCTGGTAAATATTACAAAATTCAGCAATTCATTATTTTTTATTTTTCTTTTCAAGACTCTTGTCAAAAACATTGAATACTTAGATAAACTTAAACTCAAAAAAAAATAGGGAGCACTATTAAGTACACCCCAATTAGAAAAACTTAAATTAATATCCTGTTCCATTTCTCTTTCTCAATCAATTCTTACTTTATCTCTAAAGATGATAATAAGTATCTAAAAGGATCTAGAGCTATATAAAAAATCAAAGAGAATGATAAAACAAGAAGCCTTGCAGCTATTTTCAATGAACAGGAAAGTTAATGACTATACAATGTAATCTCTTTTTATAAAAAAGAGAGAAAAGTACATGCTTATAGTTATCATGCGCAGAGAAAATTAGAAATTAATATTCAATACTTACATTAGATTTATCAAAAAATGAGTTTTCGGAAGGCAGGCAAAAGAAATCAGCATCAG
>Ga0123342_1000200_pt1 | contig 83034 bp, 39 predicted proteins | sample Turbeawhitnodule_FD_89960 | JGI IMG/M metagenome (GOLD analysis project Ga0123342, IMG submission 89960) | Root nodule microbial communities of legume samples collected from Mexico - Turtle bean Mexico white nodule | ecosystem: Host-associated > Plants > Roots > Nodule | place: Mexico: Nepantla... | reverse complement strand
TCAATTGAACCTTAATCACTTGCTTAAAATTGAAGCTTGCTGTTTTGTGATTCACTGTTTTTCTTCATTATATCAGTGTGTGTGAATCTGGAAAATCGATCTGCATAATCTTGTGATTAACCTTGTTGTATAAACGTTTTTCAAACACAAATAGTGCCAAAATAAATATGTTCAATTTCAAATAAATCGATTTATTTTCTGTACACTGTGATAAATACTGATTCTGCGAGAAGGTTTTAAAAGGTCAATTCACCCCCCTCTTGAACTTTGGCACTATTAAACCCAACAAAATTGACATGAACGATGTTAACTGGTGATTACGTGGCATACAAAGTGACAATTTTATTTTATTTACATGTGAACTTCAGTATTCTAACATCATTCTTCATTATGAATTCATTTAAATTAAACTCTTTAACTAAATTAAATTCATACATAACACAACCACTGACCAAACCGCAAAATGAAAAAAAAAAGTTTTATATCTCAGCCAATCAAAATTGCATCCCAAGTTTCTTTGTAGTTGTGTTGAATACAAAATAAAAGGTGAAACCTAGTTAATTGATGAATATGAGAAAAAATTGTTAATGAAGACACAAGGATCCACCCACTAAAGAAAAAAAGGGGGAAAATTGATGTAAAGAGGAAATTAAATTGTAGATTTGCAATTCCACAATTGATATTATTGCTTAAGAGAGTGTTCTTCAGTTAAGAAATTGAGATTTTAGCCTTTTCAAAAAATAAAGGGCCTAAAGCTTTGTTGGTGAAGAAGCATAATGATGGAGGAGGAAGAAGACCAGCAAAAGCTTCCAGATCTGACGAAGGAGCTAGTCCACCACTTGCTATCCCAAAACCTCCCCTCCAATTCCATACCACTAAAGCCTAACTCTCCCAAATTCTTAACTTTCTCCGCTATGCCCTTCGCCTTGCCACCCACGCCCATTCTGCAAACGCACTCTTCTTTACCGACCTCTTCTCCAAATTTTCCTCCAAAGCCCAAAAGAACAACAATAAATGGGTCTTCGACATCAACATCGTATTTCTTAACAAACTAGAAGACGGGTACGACGAGAAATTGAGTTTCGGATTAGGGTTTGTGCAGAGGGAGATATAATATTCAAAAGTTAAAAATAAATATAATTAATAATTAATTATAAACGTGACATAATACGTGGACTCAATCTATGCCTGGCTGTGCCACATTGTGTGTCACCTCATTACCTCTTAACATAAGGGACCAAATTGCATACTTTTTAAAAAAACTTTGACCAAATTGATTTTTTTAAAACCCGGTAGTAAATTGAATATTGACCCTAAATGTAGGGACAAAAAGGTAATTAAACCTTAACTTAAATTATTTTTACCAACACAAAAAAATTTTGTAAGGTAACTTGTTTTTGGAATCTTGAGCTTAAAAGCTACTTCAACTATTTTGTAACTTAATTAATTCTCTTTTATTAATATTCCTTATATTTTAGTATATTTTTTATATTTTAATACATTTGTTTTTGTTGTTTAACAGGATATAGTTTCAACATTTTAAGATATAAAATATTGTACATTTTTTAGTTATTATATATTTTTAGTATTTGTTAAGTTACATAGAAAAAATTGTAAAAAAAAATGCTTAGTTACCTTTTTAGTCTCTATGTTAAGAGTCAAAAGTCAATCTCGTCTCTAAATTTTTAAAAAGTTCAATGCGATCCCAACTCTTTTTAAAATGGTTAAATGAGGTCCCTTTTGTTAGATTATCTTCAACGACGTTAAATGTATAATGACCTAATACACAGAGTGGCACAAAGTAGTACACATGGACAACTGTATAGTGGTGGAGTGAGATTTTCCCCTTTTATGTTGTTGCCTAGGTCACCTTCCCCTTCATTGAGTGTGTTATGCTTTTATGGTGGGTTGAGAGGTTTGCTTCAGTGCTCATCAATGTTTAGGGATCATTCTTTATCATGTTGTAGTTGTAATGGACAAAATCAATGTAAATTTGTTCATGGTGGTGGGAGTAGGAGTTTTTTCGCTACATCCATTCACCATTGTGGAAATTTTGTTGTATTGAGAACAACAAAAACTGTTAAGAATGGTGGAAAAAAAATTGGGGTTGTCCTAAGTATAAGGTTAGATTTATGAAACTTTGTTTTGTTAAACCTACATATTTTCTTTCAAAGTTATTGATTGATTTGGTTTTATGGTTTTGTTGAAAATCAAAGAAGCAATGACATAGTACTGGCTTGCAATTTCTTCAAATGGTGTATTAAAGAGGTTGACGATGAAAGAGATGCAATTAGTTTGAGACAAATGAATAAGATATACAATCTAGAGCAATGTGTCAAGGGGTCCAAAAAATGAATTTAGTCTTGTTAGTGGTGGTGTTTTTACTTGTTGTAATTAACATTATTATGTTGTCAATGTTGATAAAATTCCATTAAGATATGTTTGTATTAAGTATACCAAAGTTGTGTATCTTTTGGTACTATAATGTTAAATGACTTAATGTAATGTTTAGTTCAAGCAATGAGTGTGTAATGTTAGATTGTTGCCATATTTTTATTAAGTATATTATGAAGTAAAGGAATGAGAATGTGAGTTCATGATGTGAAAAGAAGCCAACATACTTAACAAATTGTGGTGGAAATACATGTAGCTAAGAACAACATATGTCAGTTACAATTGTACTTCTTAATACATTGAAGTACATTTCAATCTGTTGACCCACTTAGGGTCTCCCTGCATAATCCGCAACCCGTGCAGACCAAGTGCGTTAAAAATCTAAAAAAAATTGTTTGCACCCCATAATGCAGTCTCATATTTACCAAAAAATCTAAAATTATTCATTCCAAATTCTACAATTCAGAATATAAATTTGTATTATGGATTGTGCAATCTGGAATATTGTACAACCTGAAACACAAATTTTAACTTCTAGATTTTGTAACCTGAGAAGCCTCTAAATTCCACATTCCGAAATTAAAGAAAAAACATTTAATGAAAAATGGCAAAGGGTAATTTGAGTATTTTTGAAGTATGGGTGCAAGAAGAAAGACATGGAGGTGCATGAAGAAACTCCTCTGAGTCCTTAATTCATAATACCTTCATGATATTCGATAATGGTTTTTTAATATTTAAGAGTGTTTTTTGTCTTTCTAAAATACATAAATTGTTTAGGTTTTAATATTCATTCAATGCAGTAGTTAGATCTTAACCTTTTTTATAATAAAATTTAAATATAGTATTCTATATTATACATATATATGTATATATAATTTTAAACTATTTTTCAAATTAAAATAGTAATAATGTGTCTGCATGTATTACCTTAAAAAATATATATATTTAATGAAATATTTTATTAGTTAATTTATTAATACGATTAAAATTCAAATTTTATTAAAAATCAAAACATTGTAATAACTCTTCTACCCATATCTTTTATATTGTGAGAATAATAATGTAAGATCATTTATCCAATTAATCTAAATAAGAAGAATTAATTTAATATAAAAAAATAAATTTAGTCAAAAATTTATATTTTCATTAATTAAAAAAAATTATGTACACCGACTCGCATGTTCACATACAATCTCTTACGCAAGAGAGAGATCAGTAAAATTAATTTGCATTTTTTTTGCATGGAATGAGCCGATACGAGACGAGTTGTCATTCTATAGTAGATTCTACAGTAGATTATGTTTTTGATGAGCATAATCTATTGAAAATCAAGGATTAATGTGTCTATTTTGTGTGAAGAATGAGTATTTTAACAAGAATCAATGATATAGAACCTTGGATAGACCTTTTTGTCACTAGATCAAGAGGTTGCAAGTGAAGGCAAAAAGGCAAAAAGTTAAAAGAGAGTGAAAAAAAAAGGTGTGGTGTGGTGAGCTTTCACCAGCCCCTGTAAAATCCCACTAAACACTAATGCAAACCCTTTCTGCAAAGTGAAATCTCACTCACTCACTCACTCTCTCTTATAAGCAACCACAACAGCAACACAAGCATTTTTTCCGTGACTGACAGTAACATCGTTTTCTCGTTTCTGTTTCCGTCGAAATGGAAAACCACATCTACTCCTCCTACAGCCCTTCCACCAACTACCGATTCCGCGACCCCGACCCCTCCACCATGTTCCTCTCCCACCACCACCACCGCGCCGCCGACTCCGCCTCCCTCCGCTTCTCCTCCTCCCTCGCCGACGACATTGCCCCGCCCGGCGTCACCTCCCGCGTAGCCTCCTCCGCCGCCGCCAACTACCTCTCCCCCTGGGCCTCCTCCGCCGCCACCTCCTCCCTCGACTTCAAACGCTCCTCCGAGGGTTAGTTTCTCACGTTTCCCCTTTTTTTTTCCTTATTTACTTTTTTTTTTTTAGGTCAGAAGTGCTTGTTTCCGTAGATTGCCTTTTAGAACTAACTGATTCGTTATTTCTCCGAGTTTAACCTAACTGGACTAAGCTATTCAGTTTAGGTTAAACTAAAAATGCTATGTTGTAACCGAGATTTCACCGAGTCCTCTTGCTATGTTGTAATCTACGAATTTCGGTTGTAAGTGCATGTTTGAGTGGGTTGTTTTTGAGAAAAAAAAAGGAGGTTTTCTTTTAGTATTAGAAAAGGGTTTACTTATTTATTTCTCCACGTTGAACCAAACAGGGACTGAGTAAATGAGCTCAATGCTGTGTTTACTTTAAAATGAAGTAACCGAGATTTCACTCATTGTGTGTGGTTCTTGAAGCACGTGTTTGTTGTTTCAGTTTTCTAGGAAGATAAGCTCGGTAAATGGTGTTTATGTTTGAGATGATATGATAGGTGGTTGTGAGGGTGAGGATGTGATGCACATCATAGCACTGTCGTGTTGTGCGGAGTAGTGTAGTGTAGTGTTTATTGGCTGTTGTGTTGTTAGTATTTTACCCTTGTTTTTAAGTTTTAGTGATTAATTAGAGTTTTGGCCACCAGAGTATCCAGGTTAAATTTCATTGTCTCTGGTTGGTTATGAAGGATTCTGGCTGCCAGCACAGGGTTAGTTATGGATATGATTTTGGAATCTCAATTGATGATGCAGATTGGTGGCTGGTCTAGCGAATAAGCGAAGATATGCTCAGGATAGATTCTGTTATTATTGAATGCATGCAACTTGTTATGAACAACATTGATAACAGTAGCTAAAGAGAGAAAAAAGAGTGCTAGGGTTTCCTTTTTTTGTTCGTGCGTTACTTGTTACTTACCGACAAGGCGAGGCTGACGATTGTGTACTTCAATTCATCCATATAGTTAATACTTTACGTATTTTCGGGAATATGTCATGTTATGTGGTTGATATATTTTTTTACGATATTTTGGTATAAGATCAATAAATGTATACTTACGGCTTTTGTCGAATCTCAGTGAACATTAGTCATTTCATTTTTTATTTTTTATATAAAGTATATCCGTTATATTTACTAACGTATGCTTTTTGTAGAAAATTATTTTCTTAGCCAAACTTATAACGTAACATTATACGTTTGCTTTGGTTTTTTGTATATACCCGCCTATTATGTACTATAGCTCTCTACCATCCAACCATTTTGGGTACAATTGGGCAAAGTGAAGCTTGGTATTCTACAAACTCACTGGCCAAGCGCCCTAGATATGAAAGTGCTTCCAATATGACTATATATCCACAGAGGCCAGGAGAGAAAGATTGTGCCCACTATATGCTCACGAGAACCTGTAAGTTTGGAGATAGCTGCAAGTTTGACCATCCTGTTTGGGTTCCTGAGGGTGGAATCCCGGATTGGAAAGAGGTGACTGTTGCTATTATTATCACTATTATTATTTTTATGCCTATGAAAATTATATCATATTGTATAGTACATTTACTATTGGTAATTGTAAAGTTAACATGTATTCTTACGATTCTATATTTTATAGAAAGTTATAGAGTTAAACATATGTGAATGTATAGCGGAGTATTATATACCAGTTTCAAAAAAAAATCAATGTTTATATTGGTTACATTTGTAGTAAAAACCCTCAATTTCTATTTTTTTCAGTGTGAACACTGTATAGAAATATTTATTACTTATAATAGAGTAAAATTATAAATTATAACAATAAATAAACACTACCAAAATATTCTAGTACAATAGTTCTTGTATTACCATATATATTCTAATAATATTAAAGATTAATGGCTAATTATAATATCTCAATGTTTTTGCCAGAGGCTGGAACATGCAAATCATATGAATGAACCTTGTTATAAATTTAGCTTGAGGGCTTATCAGATACTCAGTAAAGATATGATTCTTAGTCATTTGAACTAACAAAACTAGTGGAGACAAGAGATACATCTTGACATGTTCTACTTTTTAATAAAATAGGAACCTCACATTTTATCTTTAGTTGTCTCATTAAAAACCCTTTATCAAGGGTAGAGCTAATAATATCTTTGTTTAACTGTAAGATAATTTAGACTTGTGTCTTCAATACTTCCTGGGATTTGATAGTGGCCAACCGTATTTGGGATTTAGAGGGACTGTGGGAGTTTCCACAAATATGAAATGGGGATTTAGAGGGACTGCATATACTTTCTTCTTGGGCACCCTGTGCAGGATACATGAGGGGGAATATCAGACAGGTTGAGAACTTGGTTTACTGACCGCAGTGTGTGTGGAAAAGGGAAAAGAGTGGGATATTCTATTAAGCTATTAGTGTAAGAAAGTTAGTGGGGAAGGTAAAGAAGCGTAAATTCTGTAATTTTTATGAAGGAGGTTATTACCCTCAAATGCTGCATTATCTTTCTTAATTTTACTTTCTATATCCTTGTCCTGAGCTGATAATCCTGTAATATCAGTGGTGGGCACTTTCTACATCTAAATTTAATGAAACCATATTTTTATTTCTGGGTACTAATTGGTATGTGAGATTTTAATTTGGGATCTGTGGTGATATTGTTTCACTTATTTGATTTGGCAACTTAATATGCATCTGTCTATGCATTAGTCTATGTACTTCCCGTGTAACTTTATCAGAATGATCTTTTACTACAATGTTAATCAATTTTTCTCTAGAAGTATCTAGTACCCTTTGAAGTTTAGGATAGGTGTGGCAAAGATTGTGTTTAAAACCTACATGGGCTGCCTATTTTGTATCCTACGACCACTCTTGTTCTAGTTATCTCATGTTGTGAGTAAATATTTTGTTTCTTACCTTTCTTATTTTTTCTCTGCTGGTATTGGGTTTTGATCTTAAAAGGTTAAATATTATTATCTAGAAAATTTGGTTTGCACTAATTTGTTGACGATGGACATGGTTGACTCGTACTTGATTTAGGTTCCAAATGTTGTTACAAGTGAAACTCCTCCTGAGAGACCAGGGGAACCAGATTGTCCAGTGAGTAGAATTTTCAATTTATTTTCTCCTTCCTTTTTTTCTCTCTCTTCGTTTGTATTTGGGCATTTTCTAATTCATTTGAATCCAATATACTTTGCAGTACTTTCTGAAAACTCAGAGATGCAAGTTTGGTTCGAAGTGCAAATTTAATCATCCTATGGTTTCCTCTGAAAATGATGATATATCTTCTGGCTTACCTGAGAGGCCATCTGAGCCCCCTTGCACGGTTAGTAATATACATTTTCCATTAACATGTGATTTTACTTGTCTGTATGGCTTACGCCATGTTTTAATATTTATGCAGTTCTACATGAAAACTGGAAAATGTAAATTTGGTGCTGCTTGCAAATTCCATCACCCCAAGGATATCCAGATTCAGTTGTCTGATGAGTTTAGTCATACTGCTGCACAGACAGAGACAAGTTCTATGATAGGAGGGGCATTTGGAGATATACAGCCAATTAAGTCTCTTATATCTCCATCATTGCAAAATAGCAAAGGACTTCCAGTAAGACTGGTAAATCTTTATCCTTTGCTGCCCATTCTTTGATCAAAGGAAAGACAGACCAATTCATCTAGTATCATATTCTTTTCAAATTTGTTGATTTTTCCAATTCATTCCATTATTTGCTAGCTGTATGCTGCTTTGAACTGCTGACCCAAATTAATAATTGTAGTAGAAATTATGATATTGAATTTGAGGGATTTGATTGGTTTTGTTTGGCTGTAACTAAGACTTTTTCTAGGCTACAATCTGCATAACTAAAGTTTTTCTTCATACTTTTACTTTGATGGTATATGACATTATAACTTACAGAAATGCTAGGAACACATAAATTTTATAGTTAGTAAATTTTAACCAGTTGAAGAGGGTGTGTTCAAAAGATTGTGTTCCTTGCACTCCTCTAACTTATATTATAAGTGGTGTAATTATAGAACTGAGGAGCAAATCCTTTGTAATAAGGAATATCTAAATTATATATGTATTAGTCGGAACATTTTTATTCCTGTATCATAATTTTTGTTATTGGAGGATATCATATCTTCTCTATTTATTTGTATTGATTTCATTATCTCAATATAAATAAAGCATTTGTGTTGTCTCAGAAACATCTAGTTTCAACTCAATGTCTCTCTCTTTCCTATAGTTTAACATGGTAATTAGAGCCTTTTTTTCAAAAAAACCATATTGACTCGGTAGACTCATCATCTTCAGAAGATTTTTCTTTTGGCAAACATTTCTAAGTTTGTGTGCATTATTTTGGCGACCTCCATTTGCTCTGATGAGCACAAGGTTGGGATTGTGCTGCATAATCTATCCAACCGTACAAATGTTGACATGATCCACCCATCCATGAGCCCTCACATGCGTCTTCTTCCCTACAGCTTCACATCTCTAATCAAGAAGTTTGGTGGTACATGAAGACAAAACAACTTGCGCCTAGGTCGCCTCCTCCATGCACTCCTACCCTTGTGGTGGTGGCTTCATCGAAGTTTATTTAGTGGTCTGATCTACTTTTCTCAGATTATTTGTTTTTCTAATTTTAAGAAAAAGAAAATGTCTTCGAGCACCTAATCAACATCTAGAACATACTTTTTCGTATTTTTTAACCATATTGTTAATATTGAGAAGATGGACTAGTCTAACTATAAAACTTGGGCTTCCAAATTGGGTCATGCTTAGGTGGGTTAGGCCACAAATATCTCACTACAACTGTGAAATCCATTTCTACAACACAATGTGAATATATACATTTATGTATAACTATGTAGTGTTATTAAATCCACTATTCACACCTCTCTTTTTTTCGTCCTCATGGGATGTGTGCATCAGCTTGGAGTAGTAAGGTCTATGCCTTTTATACCAGTGACACATGATGTCTATACGGTGTGTGCAAAGATCTATTGACACTTTTTACTCCACAATGATTGAAGGGTCCTATGTATGCTTCGGCAACTTCATGCTACCTTACATGATGTTAATGAGCTCCTTCCTCCATGTAAAGAAGGAACTTTAACTGCAGAACATTTTTATGACCTTGGGCTTGTATGACTTGCCACAAGAATATGCTACTACCCTTGTCAGATTTTGGAATCACTAGTAAGTAACCCTATTATAACCTATGTGCATCCATGCTCCTCTGTATTCCTCAGGAAATAAACATGGAGACACATACTTCATCTGTTGGGTAAAATATTGCCTTTAGATCACAAATTAATAATTTTATACTCTTTTGCACAATAATTCTAAAAACTATCCAATACGTGACCATTATCTCCACTGGACATACCATTGATAAGTGTTAAAAATGCATGGGAAAGACTTTGGTACAACTAATTTGGTAAAATCTCCTAGTAACATTGCCTTGGTGGCACTGGTAATTCATTTGTTTTCTCTTTTAATCTCTTTCTTGGTGCTTGGGCTATAACTTTGGTACAACTAATTTGGTAATCATTCTTTTTTCTCTTTCTTTGCTACTATTCTAACTTTGCCTTTTATAACGGTTATCAATGGTTCACAAATACAAGATTGCGACATTGGCACTGCCCAACCCCTTCTATTCTTTACTATTGATTTTGTTCTTTATGTCCCTAACTGCCCTTTTAGTTTATTTCCTGTCACCCAATTGACCTAATCCCATGACATTAACTTCACTTTCACTAAAACAATGTTACCTTGCAGGATCGAATATTGGGAAAGATGACTCTTAGAAAGTGGACTTTAAGTTTAACTCAACTTTACAAAATTGGCGTTAGGTGAGATTTGCACTCACTTAAATGTTATAACTTTGTCATATCTCTAGTCGATGTAGGATTTCCAATCTCACAAAATTGGCTTGTAAGGTGAAATTTGCTATCACTTATATATTACAACTTTGTCATATCTCTAGTCGATGTAGGATTTCTAACACACCCTCTCATGTTGAAGGTTCGTCATCTCGAGCATGAGACTAAATATTTATGGATGGTTCAATAATGGATGACATTATAGTCCCAATAAACCTCACAAGGATAGGTTCCAATACCATCTTAAAATGTAAATTTTAAATCTAACTCAACATAACAAAATAGGCTTGTTAGGTAAGATTTACACATTATAATTTAACTATATCTCTGGTCGATGTTTGATTTTCAACAACGTTAGATGTGAGTCACATGACTTTTACTATCTCCATCACCATTGGTATGTGCTTGTGTTGTCTCTCCAATGATGTATGCACAGTTATACTTTGATGAGATGTGTGCCTTTCAAAGTAGTGGTATTTAGGAGTTGGTTCCTCTTCCAATCGAAACATCAATTTTTGGGTGTTGGTAGTTGTATACTCTTGAAACAGGACCTAATGGTAAAATTGATGGTTCCTTGTAGCCAAAGAATACACACAAGTCTATGGATAAGATTATATTGATACCTTCTCTTTTGTTGCCAAAATGACATCTATACGACTTCTCTTATTTATTGTAGCTATTTTCACTAGACTTTGTTTCAACTTATCAAGAATGCACATCTACATTGTGATTTTGATAAGGAAGTCTACATGGAGCAACTTCCTCAATTTGTTGATTAGAGGGAGTCATCAAATATGGTATGTCGTCTTTGTAGATCCTGTGCATGGTTTGGGTGTTTTCGAACTCTCATCCAACAGTTTAGAATGATACAAAGTGATGGTGATAATTCTCTATTTTATCATCATTTTCCCTAACAATATATCTACCTCATTCTATATGTGGACGAAATTGTTAATAGTGAAGGAGGGTATTGTCCAACCTAAACAATATCATTCTCAATAGTTCTAGTCAAAAGATCCTAGACACTTGAGATAATAGGGATGTTAAATGCTAAGCTTATGACATGCCAATGGATCCGAGTGTCAAACTTGTACTTGACCAAGGAGAATTGTCTTCTAATCTTGTGAGATATAGACAACTTAGTGGTAAGCTAAATTATCTCACTATGACTTATCCTGACACTGCCATTGCAGTGAGCATAGTAAGTCAACTTTTATACTCCTTTTCAATACCATTAGGATGCAATTGTACAGATTTAGAGTATATTAAGAGTGCTCCTAGCAAAGGCCTCATTATGAAAATAAGGGAAATACTCAAATTGTTGGATATTTTGACGTCAACTAGGTAGGGTTACCAAGTGATAGATGCTCCACTTTAGGGTATTATATTCTTGTTGGAGGTAATTTAATATCATGGAAATGTAAGAAACAAAATGTCGTGGCAAGATCAAGTGCAGAAGCAGAATAGAGGACTAAGACATTAGTCACCTGCGAGCTTGTATGTCCAAACCAACTTCTCAAAGAGCTTAAATTTGACGAAAATTCCCAAATGCACATTATATATGACAATCAAACAACTTTACACATTGAGGTAGATTGTCATTTCATTAGAGAAAAGTTTTCAATTTATCAACTATAGTATATAGTTGGCTAACATATTCATCAAGTCTATAGGAGGGCCAATGATTGATCATGTTTGTTGTAAGCTGAGAATATATGACTTATATGTTTAGCTTGATGGGCAATACTATAATTATAGAAATAAGGAGCAAATCCTTTATAATAAGGAATTTATGTTATATATGTATCATTAGAAACATTTTATTTATTCACGTATCACTTTGTTATATTAGAGGATTTCAAATATCTTTTATTTATTATTTATTATATTCATTGTTTACTCAATGTAAATAAAGTCTCCGCACTGTCTCAGAAGCACACGGTTTCAGCTTAAAGTTTCTCTTTTTCTAGTTTTACAGTAAAATACTCACACTCCTTGGCTTCTAGCTTATGAGGACCTTTTCCTCTACTAATTTATTGCCTTCATTTTATATAAAGACTGTGTTTTTATTGAGGAATTCTCTCCTGACAGGGGGAAGTGGATTGTCCATTCTACATGAAAACGGGCAGGTAAGTATTGGTTTATTTTCAATTGGTTTCATAAATATAGAGAAAGTATTTATTTTACCATAGCTCTCATAGGAAAATGCAAAAAAGTGATTATTTCTCCAAAATAAGCTAATCAAAGCACATGTGTTCTTTGGATTAAATATCCTTAATTTTTTTTTCATTCATATGAATCAGTTGCAAGTATGGTGCCACTTGCCGCTACAATCATCCTGACAGGAACGGTAAGTATAACGTATTGATTGTTCATAAATTTTCCTTTCTAAACAACTATTTCTCATGATCGTGTACATTCATGCAGCAATTAATCCTCCCATTGCTGGATTAGGCGCTTCTATTTTGCCATCCTCAGCTGCTAGTCTGAATATTGGACTTCTTAGTCCCGCTGTGTCTGTCTATCAAGCTTTTGACCCAAGGCTGTCAAATCCAATGGTAATGTAGAAATTGCTACTGTGCTTATTCTGGTTGAGGATTGACTAATGCAAATTGCAAATAATGTTATCCCTAATGCTCATTATTTGGGGTAGGGGCTGGAGTTGTAGATGCTTCTAGCTAAGTTTCTTGAATGTATTGTATATTTCTGGTTATCCACCAAATGAACACACATTTGTGTTAAGGCCCAGGCATGTAATGATTGGGAGTATAGTTTGATTCATATAGATTTCAAAATTCAATAAAGATGAGCTGGGCATATCCTATATCCTATATAGTATACAGTCAAACATGGAACATTTTGAGTCATTGCTTGATATATATGAACGGATTTGTATTGGTGATAAGTGAACATGGTAAAAATAATATTTTTCTTAGTTATATTCTCAAAGGAGAATAATAGTTGAGTAATGTAGTTTTGCACATCTTCCATTCTGAATGAATATTAAGTAGTTCGGTATGGTTATTTGTGGGTGTGTACTATAGCCATTCATTTTTTTCTTTCATTGCTTTTGCCTCAAGTTTCGTTTTTGTTGTCTTCCATAGTTTGTTAACTTCACTTTCTTCATAAGGCATGTCCTATTGCAAAGGTTTATGAGAGAAGAAATAAGGGAAAGGGAAATAGAGCTATTTGATGCAATTACAAGTAGTTGAGAGTCAATTACCATGTCAGTAGAGTTAGTTGTTAAATAAGAGAGGTTATGTTTATATACATTTGGGGTTTACAGAAAAGGGGCATGAAAAAGAAGTATTAGGTGGGAGGACACTGGATCCTCGAAGAGCCAGAGTTGTTTTTTTTGGTTATTCGTTCATTAAAGGAAATATACAATGTTGTCTCTTTTACCTTTGAAAACTTATCTTTAGAAATATACATAGTTGTTTTCTGATCCTGTTGTAAACTGGTATGAGAGCTCATTTTGGGCTTCGTGGATGCTACTCATGGTGAACACAAGAATGATAGAGTCAAGAGTGGAAGCATTGCAGATGACATTAGCAAATGGGCTTCAATTACTAGAGGGTTTTGAAGAAAGATTAGATGCAAGATTGACCTAGATTGATGTAATTGGGAAGCCCGTCTTGCACAACAGGATTCATGCATGGAACATTTGGAAAAGATTGTGGAAAGATTCATGAAAAAGGGAAGTGGAAAAAGTGTAAGTGTGGTAACTAACTTCCATGAGCTAGAGGGTTTCAATTGAGATCACACAAGAGGAGTTAGTAGGTGAAGAGTTTGTGGGAATTAAGAGTTGTGGCAAATGGAGGCAATTGGATATTGCAGTTTTTGAGGGAGATGCTATCAGGTGGACAGGTAAAGTGGAAAGATATTTCCATTTGAGAGGCCCACAAGAAGAGGAGAAAATGGAAGTTGTTATGGTGGCAATCGAAAGAATTGTTTCTATCTTGGTTTCAATGTTGGGAAACTTGCAACCCAAACCAATCTTGGTTTGGTTTCAAGAATGCACTCCTTCAAAGGTTTCAACTTGTTTTGATGGGAGACGTATAGTATACGTGGTATATGAGGGAATAGGTATTATCCTACTCAAAGAGTAACAGAAGAATGGATATCAACACCTTCAAGATCAATTGTTGTAACAAATTCTTTTAATTCTCAATTTGCTTTCAAGAAGTGCAGTAATGAAATAAAGGCTATCACTTAGGGTTGCAACATAGGAAACATTAAAAGGCTGATGCAATCAGAACACCAAGAAAAAAATTAAGGAGAGTGTTTTCGTTGTGATGAAAAATATAGATTAAATCATGTTTGCAAGAACAAACAACTCAATATCATGATGTTATTAGGGGGACAATAAGAAGAGGAAGAGCAACATACAAGGGGAGTATTACTGAGCGGGAGAAGCAAGAAAAACAGCTATCACTGCACAGTGTAACAAGACTCACAACTAGAAGATATCTAAAGTTGTGAGGTCATTTGGTTGGAGGCAAGGTGGTGGTATTAATTGACTTGGGAGCAACTCACAATTTTATTTCTATAGAATTGGTGACCAAACTCCAATTACCAGTAATTGATACAAGTCCATATTCGATTGAGGTTGGTGATGGCCACAAGATTGTGTGTAGAGGTATGTGGTGAAGGATTACTGCTAGAGTTGAAAGAATTAATAGTATGGCAAAACTTTTTCTTGTTTGGTTGGGGTGTAGTTGATGTTGTGTTGGAATTGGAATGACTACCTAGCTTGGCCAAATCAAGGCAGACTTTGATACTTTAACTCTCTAATTAAAAATTAATGGAGAAAAGTTGTTAAAAGTTGAACCTGAATTGATCAAATCTATAGTTTCTTTGAAAACTATTAGTGGGGTGTTGCAAGATGACGGTGAGGGGTACATTCTGGAATGGAAACAAATATTAGATATAATAGAAGAGAGTACTAAGGTTGTTGAGTGAATGCACATGGTTATTGATGAATATTCGCATGTTTTGAAGCTTTAGGTACTCGTCCTCCTATAGGAGGCAAGATCATGCAATTGTTTTGAAGGTGGGTTCTCAAATGCCGAATAGTAGATATCATACAAATATCCCCACCACTAGAAGATAGAGATTGAAAATGGGTGATGGAGATGTTGGGAGCAGGCTTCATTCGCCCAAGTGTAAGTCCTATTATTTTAGTCAAGAAAGATGCAGGATGACAATTTTGTGTTTACTATAGAGCTTTGAATAAAATTACAATACTTTATTCCAATCATAGAGGAGTTATTAGATGAGATTGGAGGAGCCACCATTTTTTTTAAGTTGGATCTTAAATCGGCAATCATCAAATAAGGATGCTGGAGGAAGATATTGAGAAAACAACTTTCTGAACTCATGATGGGCATTATGAATTCTTGGTGATGTTGTCTGGGTTGACAAATGCTTGTTCCAATCTTTAAAGAATAAGGTGTTAAAAACCTTTTCTGAGGAAGTTTGTGTTATTCTTTTGACATTCTCGTTTTTAACATCAATCAAGAACATATAGAGCATTTACATGAAATTTTGGAGGTACTGTCGCAACATGATATTGGAGTAAATCAAAAGAAGTGTTATTAGGCAACCATGTTTAGAATATATCGAACACAGTATCTCTACTAAAGTTGTGGCAGCTGGCCCAACGGAGCTAAAAGCAATGTGGTTGTGGCCTACTCCAAAAAACATAAAAGGTTTGAGAGGATTCCTTTGTCTTACTGGGTATTTAGATGCTTTGGGATGATGCAACACAAAGAGCATTTGAACAATTAAAAGTTGTTATCACAGCTTTACCTACATTGATTGTCCAGATTTCACTAAACAGTTTGGAGTCAAGGGCTATCTACTAGAGCACAACAAAAATCTGTCTATGGAAGGGAGTTGATGGCTATTGTCTTCTCAATAAAAAAGTGGAGATATTATTTGTTAGGTGGTCATTTTATCATTCGAACAGATCAAATAAGTTTGAAATTTTTGTTAGAATGTTTCTTAAGTGAAGATCAATTTCGATGGGCCACAAAATTGATAGGTTATGATTTTGAAATTCAATATAGACCAGGTAAGGAAAACTCAACGACTGATGCACTTTCATGATGTTCTTCTTTGCTGCTTCATCAATGGTAACACTTGATGAATGGCACGATTGGGAGGAGGAAGTCCATAAGGATCCTCATTTATACAAAATCTTTCAAGAGATTTTATCTAGAACGATAGTCCATCCAAATTATGAGGTTAAAAGGGTCGTTTGTGTTGGAGATCTCACATCGACTAGAGATATATTTAATAGTATATAATGAGTCAGTTTTATAACGATGAGTTAGACTTAAAGTTCACTTCTTAATATGGTATTAGAGTCATTTAGAGTTTATCCTAGCGAGAGTTTGTTGGGCTTATCAGGTCACTCACTATCGGACCACCCATAAATATATAGTCCCCCTCACGAGTTGACATGTCTCGGCGTGAGGGTATGTGTTGGAGATCTAGAGATAAAGACATTTAATAATATACAAGTGGGTGCAAACCTCATCTTATGAGCTAGTTTTATAAGGTTGATTAGGCTTAAAGTCCAATTTGTATTACAATGACAGATTGGTACTCCCAAGAAATTCTTGAGAATCCCTACTTTCAAAAGAATTTCATGATTCGTTTGGGTGGGCATTCAGTGGTTTTTTGCACATATAAACAAATAGCAGGATATGTATATTGGGTGAATATAAGGGAAAGGGGAATAGAGCTATTTGATGTAATTACAAGTAGTTGAGAGTCGGTCATCATGTCAGTAGAGTTAGTTGTTGAATAAGAGAGGTTGTATACACACACGTATGGGGTTTAGAGAAAATGGGCATGAAAAATAAGTTTTATGTGATAGGATATTGGACCCTCAAAGAGCCAGAGTTGTTTTTTCTGTAGTTTGTTCATTAAAGGAAATATACAGTGTTGTCTCTTTTACCTCTAAAAACTTATCTTTAAGTTTTCTGATCCAGTTTCTATAAGCGTTATATGCATGATATGTTTCTCCTAGAAAAATAAATGTTTGGGGTTCTAGGGTGGTGATGCCTCTTTTTCTGTCTTGTCTCTCAATAATGTAGGAGGACGAGTTTGAGATTTGCTCTTAACAACTCATAATATTTATCAACAAAAAAACAAATAGAAAGAAGTGTGTTATTGGCTTAGAAGAGTAGTCATTCTTAAATTAATTCTAAACTGCATTTCCATGAGATGTCATTGTAGATGAATTACTCAAAACCTAATGTGTCTTGTGCATGTGGTATGTTTTCCAGTCTCAGGTGGGAATTGCAGAAAGTATCTATCCTCAGCGACCTGGCCAGATTGAATGTGATGTAAGCAAAGACTTATCTTATGTTCTAATAATTAGATTTCCACAGCCAATATGTATTTGGAATTTTTACATGTCGGCATTTATTTGTTGTGTCGTTTAGTATTAAATTTAAAAAATGCAGGGGGCTAATGGGTTCAATTCAGATCTATCTGTTTTACATAAAAACTAAGGTAGGGTAGCCTTAATAATAATACCATGAAATAGGTTATTATCAAGAATTATACAAAGTGTCTGGTTTTTAATTATATTATTTCATATAGAGAAAGATAATTATTAAATCTTCATGGAAACTTATTGATTTGCTGAACTTTCGTGTCTCACAACCTCTGATTAAATTCTAATTTCCTTTTACATATCTATTCAATGGTTTGCCGTGTAGTTTTACATGAAAACTGGCGAGTGTAAATTCGGGGAAAGATGCAAGTATCATCACCCAATTGATCGCTCAGCACCATCACTGTCAAAGCAGGCTTCTGTCAAGCTCACTCCTGCAGGATTACCTAGAAGAGAGGTATGTTAAATCTTTATCACGGGCATACTTCCAATTGTTGCTTTATTTGCATTTTTCTGCTAACTTCTTTCATTAATTAGTCTGCATTTTCAAAAATTGTAAGTAAGATTGATAATATGAGTAGTTTTAGTTTGGCTTTTTTGGTTTCAATCTATTTCAATTTACTTGAAATGTCGCACATTGCATGTAATGAGAGGTTACCAAATCAATCTTAGTAGATGCTGATTATGACCGATCTTATAAACACTGTTCCAGCAAATCGTCCATGTGAATTTTATCATTTGGACATAAGTTCTAGCTCAAGTAGCATCCTCTTAACTAGCCTCAAAATTTCTATCAAAACAAGGTTATATTAAACAGTGTATGATGAATGTTTTGTCATTTGACAGGGTGCTGTTATTTGTCCATATTATTTGAAAACTGGAACATGCAAGTTTGGTGCAACCTGCAAGTTTGACCACCCACCACCTGGAGAAGTTGTGGAGATGGCAAAATCACAAGGAACATCAGCCGATGGAGGGGAAGCAGAAGACTGAAAAAATCTTCTGCTCCGGAACAGCAATTGAGATCTTCTTGCATGAAACTTCACTCTGTATTTGATTATCCCTTGAATTTTGCTTTCAATTTCGTACCATGGTATGAATCGCTGTGACTAATTTCTCTTTTGACTGCTGTAATGGTTAGCTGTAACCTACTAAGGCGCCCTTCATTCTAACTCATTTATATCCCAAAAATGAAAACATACATTGTGTTTAATCCTGCTTCAATTTTATGTATGACAGGTAATTTACAATTTTGATAATCGAATGCTTGATCTCTTTTTGTTTAAATGTAATTAAAAAATATTTATTTTTAAAGTGGTGATTTTCAACATATTACATTAACTTATTTTGATTTTTGTTGGGATAATAAGTATGAGTATTGAATTTTACTGATTTAAATATTCAATTGATCATTTTTAATTTAAAAATTGTTTAATTTTACGTGCAGTTCATTAATATTGGCTTTTTTTATTTTATAAAGTATTTAGTGAATGTTTTCACTAATTTTCAAATGCTTTTACTTTCATGAATTTCTTGGGTGCAAATATTAACTAGAAATTATAAATATCAAATTTGAATGGTTAATTTGTAACCAATTAATTTGTGAATTTTTAAAATTGTCCCCCATTTCGAAATAGAAAATTTGGAATTAAAAAATGCATTTTGAAAAAAAATGGATATAGATTGAAAAACCAAAATCCTATTAAAAAAATTCTGGAATACAAAAACTACATTCTGAAAAAAAAATCCGAAAAAATATAAATATGAAAATATAATACAGAATACAAAATCTAGAATGTATTTTTTTTTTTAAATATCATTTTACATAAATCATTGTGCGGAAAACAGTTACCTTTAGAAAATTACTTCTAAATGATATTAGACTTTCGTATTTGCTCATGTTCTTTTTCTAATATTTTTTTTGTTCTTGATCTTATTCATCTTCCTTTTTGAGATCATCATCACTTTCTAAAGTTTATTTGAATAAACTTTTCATACAGAGACAAAACTTAATATTTAACTTACGTAAAAAGTAATTTATAAAAATTCTCTTGTATTAACTTTTGAAATATTATATGGTAAAGTTAAAAAGGAAAGAACTTTTAGAAACTACTTTTTATATATAAATCAATTCTAACTTACAAATAAAATTATTTTAATTTATAAAGAAACTCATTCCACCTTTTCCATTAAAAACAATTATAAACTAATTTAAACGTAAAAGAATTTAATTTAAAAAAGTCACTTATTTTAGTTTTTTTTTTCTATTTGAATACTTATAAAGAATATCTAACCTTGTCTTTAATTAGTAAGTTTTTTTTTTTAATTCAAATGAGAAAAACTAACGAATTGTGACTGTACAATCCATGTGAATGCATGCATCAGAAAAGGAAATATTTCAAATTCAGGCGTTTTCTTTATCATATTTTGTACCTTTGTTTGTGAAAAAACCACTTCCCAAAATAACACCATACCATGAGTTGTGTCGTGTTTGATTCGTCCATGTAACATGCTCATAAGCTTTTTGAAGCCATCAAATCACGAGGACACACGAATTTGCTTCTCCTAAGTTTTCTAGACAGAACACTCATAAACTTGCACATGAAAAGTTAGGCACAACAATAGTAAAAAATAAGTTCAACTCAATTGCCTTTTTAACAAAACTAAAAATCCATTAAAAAAAGGAGAAAAACAAGGTAATGCAATGACAAGCCTTATGTAAACCGAATCTTTCTCTAGAAATATCATACAATTGCAAATAATCAATTAAAAAAATATAAATTGATTACCAACGAGTATGTATACAAGTCAATTCATTAAATAGTTAAAATAATTGACTCCATATGACAAAGTTGTCCAACTTAACTATCCACTTAATATAATATATAACATTTTGTTTGTACTAAAATACAAAATTGTAATAAGTGATTTAGCTTAATCAAATTACTTCATTGAACTATGATAGAGTGAAAATGTTTTTAAATAAATAGTAAAAGAAAAAGATTGATAGGGAGAGTAAAAAAGGTTTAAGAATTAGCTAAGTTTGGATTTTAGAAGTCAAACTTAGGAAAGTTTCTCTAAGGAACTTGGGTAACAATATTTGGGGTTCAAAACCGATGTGAGTGAAATTTGAAATCATAGGAACAATGTCATTTTTAATAGGGGAAAGGCTGATGTGTCATAAGTATTTGTTATGGTTCAAGTCAAGGTTTGGTCTTAGTTTTATTCTAAGTCTCGCTTTAGGATGTTCTCATATTCTAATTGGTGTTTGGATCCAGTGTATATGAGGCTGACTATTTGATGTTTTGTTCATAGAGTTGGTTTTATGTTAGTTTTGAGGTTGTTCTATTTGTTAGGTTACTCTTGGGAGGGAGGAGGAGATGAGTTGTTTTCTTGTATAAGGGTTAGGTTACCCCTTAAGTGGCTCATATTTATTAATTCTTGTTGCCGATAAAAAAAAAACAATATTTGGGGATAGAGATGATAAGAGACTGGGGAGGTGTGAGTTTGATTTCAAAAGTAAAAATTCATACTTATATTTTGATTCTGGTTAGATATAAAATTTGTGCATTATCCTCATTTTCATTGGTAGCGATTATATACCTATACCTGCATTTATACTTGTTTTCTCTGCGTGTTTTAATTCAATAATATTTCATTAAAAAAAATAAAAATCATAACAAAAGGAGGATAATATTATTAAGTATTCAATCTAAAAATAATACATTTTTTCATGTCAAATATTAATGAAGAAATTTGCATAAATATCAAGTCATTATAAGAAGTGCAAACAATTACGTATTATTGAAATTCTATGACGATTATAACATATATCATTAATGTAAAATGTTAAGAGAAAAAATACATTAGAGAACTGAATAAACTTGGTGGATATCAAACAAGTTAAAGTGTTAGAGAAAGAGTGAAAAATTGTGCAATGAAGAAAAAGTTCTTCAAATTAAACAAAATTGAGAACCAGAGAAAAAAAGAGAAGATAAGTTTTGTAAATTACCTAATAAATTAAGAGTTTTGAACACTCAAAATTAAAAGTTGGACATTCTCATATAACAACAATATAAACAACAAATAAAAACTTTAAAAAGAAAAAAAATGATCAAATATGTCTTATAAATTATTTAATTTGATGAAATTGAGATTTGTGTCTCTTGAAATGCTATACATTATTTGAATGAAAATTACACGTTCAAACCATAGAGCCTGAACACTAATAGTAAAATAAGTGAAACGTGGTGCATTGACATTTTGAACTTGTCATTCCAATTTAGCTTGCCCCATCTTGCCTACCTAACCATACTTTAGTGAACCAGTGTTAAGGTGGATCAAGACAAACCAAGGTGACTTGTTTTATCACCTCTACTCAATATGATTATATTGTGTGTGATTAAAGGATTTTGAACACATTAATAGGTGGTGATAACATGAATTACTTTTCATTATTGTGATTTGATTCTATTATTGATTTATTATATAAAATTGGAGTCTAATTTGTGTAAAAGGAATTAAAATTTTGAAGTTTAAAATGATTATTGATTTATTATATAAATTTTTCTTTTAATTGTGTAAAGGAAAATAAAATTTTAGGGTTTCAATTGATTATTGAAATATATGTGAAATTGGATTATTTTAATTGAGTGTGTGTTTTGAAAGTGTATCTCACTTTAAGAAACTTATTTAAGTGAGTGTTAATGTACTCATAAGAAATGTATCTTTAGATATTAACTAACCAACTGTTTTGGAATCTCTCAAAAGAATATTTATGACTTAAGTTATGAGTTTTAATGAGAAAAGGTTGAATTGGTAGGAATTTACAAATATGTTGTAAATAACTATATTAACTTTTGAATGAGATGAAAATCTACTTGATAGGGTTATTGTAACAATAGATATTATTTTTATAACCAACAAAAGTTATATATGTATAATAAAAAAAATGAGTGAGATAATATTCAAAACTTTAGAGATGTAGCAAACTCTTCCCATAAGTAAAACTTATGTATGTAAATGCATGAAGTATGTGATGGGGAGTCTATGAAATTTTTTATATATATTTAATGTACTCATAACTTTAATGATTAGAAAGAGATTAAAAATGCATTCAATTTTCTTGTTCTAGCTTAGCTTGATTTGTTGGAAAAGAGAAATAAGCTCAGAAGTGGCAATTCTTCATACTTGTTTATCTCAGAGAATTTAAGTAGCAAAAAGTTCTTTCTAATTCCTTACCATCTTGAATCCTTTTTCTTTTGTGACTTCCGCAAAATTAATATCACAAGTGAGAAGGGTCTTTATAATTTTCCACCTTGGCCTAAAGGATCTAATTGTAGAAATCTTCTCATTTGCCTTAGCACACAAGGTCTTCTGCCTTGTGGAATTGGTGACAAGACAAAGAGTTAAGGTGAAAAACCAATTCCATCTTTTTCTTAAAAATGTCGAAGACCAAATCATTGATTCTAAAATATAATAACTAAGACCAAATTTGACCACAAATATAAAGTGTAAAATCAAATTTTGCTCTGTTATTCTCTCCTTAAGAAAATCCAAAGTGACAAAATAAACCATGGAACAAAGGATCATCCCTCGATTATTCAAAAACTACAGAACAAAACTAGAATGGAAATCAAGGTGGCTTATGGAGATTGATAATGATAGGCTACAAGCATGTTTTGATATTCATTGTGAACAAGTATGATGAACAAGCTTTGTGGCCTATATGGTTGGAAATATAAAAGCTGTTAAGACTCAAAATTTGCTTGATATGCTGGAGAGAGAATTCCCTAACCAACTACTAAGTCCACTAAAAACTGTACAAGCTAACCGTGGACAAAATTGTCACTGGAGAAAATCAAACCCCACATATTTTGTAAGCAAAAACAACCAAGTTGATTAACAGCTACCATCCACACACACCCCATTGGCAGTTGTACTTGTATATACACCATTTAAGGGACTATTGGGAGACTTGAACCCATTTCCATTGTGTGTTTTCAACATTGGTGAGTGTGAACCAAGTATCCCTTTTGGTAGCTTGGTGTTATACCCTTTGCTTGCTGCCACAACTGTCCTATCACATGCTGCTGTTATTAACCCTGTCACAACAATGAGGGATTGTTTAGTTAGTTAATTCAATGTCTCTTCCTCTCTCAGATAACTCATTCAACACAACAATGTGAATGAATAAACAGATTAATACAAATATCAAAAGTTACCAATTAAATGGAGCACAAGAAAGGTATTCAAAGAAGTAATATTAGTATATTATTGTTGTACTTTCCATTGTAACTATTAATTATACTAACTGAACTATCCTAACCACAAATTCAGTTAAAGGTGATGACACTAAAGACAATGTTTTTGAAGCAAATTCGTAGATTTCTCCACCCTAGTTTGGAACTTACCAAGATGCAGATACCCTGCTTAATCAATGGCAATAAATTCAATATATGGTTCAGCACTAAAGAGGATTGATATCAGCAATAACCATGGCAAAATGGAAGAAAAATAAACAGGAAGTAACTCTGGAAAAATACCTAGGAACAATGGAGAAGGTTTCCCTGGTCTTGACTTAAACTCTGGGTGAAATTGAGCACCAATGAAGAAAGGATGGCTAGGTAATTCAACTATCTGCATTTGTATAATTCGCATTCACATAATAATGAAAGGAGTGAGTCTATGTTTAATAATTGTGGCAATTTCAAGATTAATGCCTTAAGGGTTTAATCAATCAAAGGCACACACCTCCATGCGCTTCCCTGTTTCATCTTTGCCAACAAAAGACAAACCAGCACTCTCGAGTTGTGATATCAAGTCAGGATTAACCTGTACAGCAAGGCGATTATTGTATGCATGATTCAATATCTTTCAGATAAAGGAAGCTTCTACAAGTAACACGATTTACCTCGTATCGATGCCGATGTCGCTCATCAACAAAGTGTGCATTGCCATACCTAATAAAAACATAATATTATATGGCTTCTATATCAATTTTTTATGGAGACCAATATGATACCATCTGAACTAAACTCCTAATATCAAACTTATAAACAAACTTTACGGCTGGAGCCTTTTATCAGTGTTATCCTACAGGAAATGACAACATATGAAATACTTGTTAATCCTTACAACTTGGCCGATTTGCAGTCAGCAACGTGAAAGTAAGTTCTCCTTGAACCGAGACGCATGGTTCCCCCCATATGAGTCTTTGAACCCTATTGATGTATAATACAAAGTTACAAACCATCTTAACTAAATTTACCAAGGAAGAATATTATCACAATATGAATAGAGTAAAATGGGTGTATCAAGAAATATACTTCTGGCATAAATATGACACATGGGTTTTTAGTCTTGGCATCAAATTCTGTGCTATTAGCATCATGAAGACCAAGAACCGATCTTGAAAACTCAATGACAGCAATTTGCATCCCCAAGCAAATGCCTAGAAATGGAACACTATTTTCTCTAGCATACTTGGCAGCAAGAATTTTTCCTTGCACTCCTCTATCACCAAATCCTCCCGGAACAAGAATGCCATTAGCACCCTGCAATAAGAGTTCATTAAGGGAACATCTCAAGATAATCTACATCTACATTCCAATACATTAATGATCAATAAGAGCATTGACACAATTAAAGCATTTAGTCTAAAACAGTCCAAATGGTAGCACAGAACAAACCTTCAACAGAGCCCAAGCAGCTTTATGTGCATCAGGATCCTGCAAGAAGTAAACAGATCATCAGAGATTTGGCATAAAGTAAAACAAAACAGTTAGATGACTTGCAGAAAAATGGAAAGATATGTCCACCTCCTTAGATGTATCATCTTCAAGATTTTCGGCAGGAACCCAGTCCACAACAAGCTTACGGTTGCAGGCAACAGAAGCATGCAAAAGTGCCTGCACAAAAGGACAAAGAACATCAGCCTCTGCAACATTATAGTTCAAACATTCCTTAACAGTATGGTTCATATCAAATTCACTTGAATAGGGAAATTCAATACATACCCAAAGATTCAAAATCAAACTTACGTTATGTACATGCATTTTGAGATATAACAAGTCATTGGCTTATCCTCAGAAATATTACATCCTTTTAAACGAAAGAAAAAAAACACTGACGGAAAAAGCAAATGAGTTCATCTATAAAGAATAGTAATAAAGAAAGATAGCATATTCCATACAGGAAAATACAAATTTGATATGAAAAAACTTTCCCTGGTGTTTTTACTCAAGTAAATCTGTAAATATGTTTACTCACTTTGCTCCTGACATCAAGAATGGAGTTGCACAAGAAAACATAGCATATGAAAGAAAAAGCAATTCAATATCTTTTTTGTGTTTGTAATTCATAATTTGTCATTAGTCCTATGTTATAACTCCCTATAAATGCTGAAAATCTGGGGGGCTTCCTTTTAGCCCTTTTTTTTACTTTTCCTTATTTTCTCAAGGTTCTGTTGCTTTGTCTAGGTATATACCAAATCCAGGTTTCCATGCATCAGAATCCTAGGGTGATTAGATACCCATTGCTGATTACATTATTGCAGATCAGTAATCACAGGTTGAACAGGACAAAATTTAAGAGTTAGTTGTGCCTTTATTATCAAATTCATGTCCTGAACACATTTTGCAGATATTGCAAAGATCACTGGCAAATTTTCATACCTTAAGTACAGAAAGATATGCATCTGAAAGATTTGTATATTTTCCCACCATTGCAATTCTAACCTGTGAAGAAAAAAATAGTTGAGCTCAGTACTAGCCACTACTCAGTGCTAAATATTGAAACTCACACTGATGAAACATACAAGGTTTTTGGAGGATGTTACATCAGGAATATTGAAACTTACAGATTCGTGAAATTTGTCATATACTTTTGTTGTTGCAATCCACTCCTTAAAATTGGGCTCTGTAGCAACACTGCAAATAATAGGAGGACCATAAAGATTAGCGGAATCACAGAACTGCTTGAGTTAACTGCCATCAGCATATAAATATGATAAAGATGTACACTAAAATAAAGAATAAGTTTGTCAAACATACCCTCGCAGGTTTAATGTTTTTAGGATTGCCTCATGTGCCTTCTGGTCCTATTAGTAAAGATATCAAAAAGGAAAAAATTTTGTTATTATATGAATTACATTGCTTAATAAAAAATAATGCAATTCAACTGTCAAGGAAAAAATATACGTAAACCACAAGCTAAACAATTTAAAACTTCACAAAGATGGTTCTAATGATACAATAAAGACAACCACAAAAAGCAGTTTCATAAAATATCACAGAATTACTCACTCTTAATAGCAAAGGAATGTGCCAAATATTTGGAACATCATAGAGAGTAAGTATGCTTGAAGACTGCACATGGAAAAGTTTCCTTTGAGTATGCAAGGAAATAAAGATAACAAGGTGAAAATTGTCAACATTTGTATCATTACCGGAACATGACAAAATTGAGAAAGTTTTTCCTTAACATTGTCATCAAGTTCCTGTAAAAGACAGAGAAAGCTACGATCAAAATGTGGAACCAACATGAAAAGAAAAAGTTAAACAGCAAAAGACAGACCTTTGAACTGCGACAAGCAAGAAGATTTGGAGTCAACCCTAACCCTCTAAGTTGGCGGACACTGTGCTGAGTTGGCTTTGTTTTCTGCAATGCAATAACGATCCCTATCTATTTATTAACTGTGCAAAATATATCTAAATCTAAAGACATTTATTTCTAGTTTAGTTCTAACAAGGATGAATAAAAATGATTCACTGATAGCAAACAGTTTGCACTATACCTGTTCACCAACAACATTGAGAACAGGGACCAGGCTGACATGAACCAAACAGAAGTTTCCGGGGCCTAGGAAAAGGAAACAGTCAGATAAGCAACACTACTTTGCTGAAGTACACCCAACAGAAATTAGTCAATATAATTCAGTAGAATATGAGGCATCAGGCATGACAATTATTACCTACTCGGTACGAAAATTGGCCAAGTGCTTCAATAAAAGGCATAGACTCAATATCCCCTACATTAAAGAAAAGTCATTTGATTAGCATTGAAAATATGAAGGCTCAAGCATTTGCATAGTACTGCTACAGTCCTACTTTTGAAGTAAGAAATTCTGGTTTGACCCCTTCCATGATTTTTAAAATTAAAATATGAATAATACGGATAGTGTTATAATACTATTGAAAATCAAATTCTAGTTTAATAAAAAATATATTAAAAAAATATTAATTTACCAATAGTTCCACCCAACTCAATGACACACACATCAGCTGGGCCTTCTTTTCCATCAACAGGTATCTGTGCCACACGCTCTATCCATTCTTGGATGGCATCAGTAATATGTGGAACAACCTACCAGTACAAGAAAGATGAAATCAGAACCAAGACGCATTCAACCCATCACAAATATATTTGGAGATGAACACAGAAGACTAGATGTACCTGCACAGTCTTGCCAAGATAATCTCCTCTTCTCTCCTTTGCAATAACAGACTAAAAGGCATTCAAAATAAAAACAAAACATTAAGAATTCATGCACAATTAGGAAGATAAACTAACTAATTTCAGAAGACATTTTAAAAGGGAAAAAAATAGACAATTTACTAACCTGGTAAATTTTTCCAGTTGTGATATTATTGTCACGAGTTAATTTGAGGTCCAAGAAACGTTCATAGTTTCCAAGATCAAGGTCAACCTTTAACCAAATTGCAAATAAGACATGAATGAAATGGTATCCTTTTACTATAACTGAATTCAACCACAAGATTGCATATTCGCATGATAATGGCCAATGGTTCAAAGAAATGAGTACATGGCATATAAAAGATGTCAGGTAATATTACCTCACCGCCATCATCTAAAACAAACACTTCCCCATGTTCAAAAGGAGACATTGTTCCTGCATCAGTGTTCAGATAGGGATCTGCAAGAGATAGATAAGTTTAATCACAACTCTAATTGCATAAAAACAAATATTATTTTGCATACCAAAAACAGTTTCACAACAAAAGAAAGACCAGGCTTTTACAGCATAACCAACTTAAAAAACACAAGGCAGCCATTTCATCTATGCCAGCACAGATACATAAAAAAATACTATCTCTCTCGGTTCCCCTTGAAATTTACATTGCCATTCACCATTTTCAATTAAGGTATGTTCAACTTATTTCAAATAAATAAAAAGATTATTCATAAAACAATAATAATCAGTTCAGAATCATGCATGCAAACTGTGACAAAGATCAGATGCTAGAAAGAAATAAACTCACCATTACATTGTTTGGATATTTTAAAATAAAGTAAAAGACATTAAAAGAAAAAGTAATTTCATCCCATATGTACAAAAAACATATTTTTCTGCTGAATTCCATTCCTTCTTGTTTCAAACAAAAAATGCAACCGGCAAAACCACTCCCATTCCATTCCATATTTCTTTATATTCCAAGAAATGGAAAAGAGTGACAATTAAATCCAAAAAAAAAAACAAAAAAATATACCAATCTTGATAGAAGTAACTCGAAAGCCACAAGCCTGAAGGAGCACGCCAATACTGCTTGCAGTGACTCCTTTCCCGAGTCCACTCACAACACCACCTGTCACCAACACGTACTTCATTTTTTCTCTCTGAAACGAAACCCCTCTTTTGCTGTTTCTCCTACACCACATGCAAACACACACACGTCAGTACCCACAACACAAAAACAACGTCAGACTCAAACCCAACACAGTGCTATCGAATTAATCAACCATTTCTAAGATCCACCACTCAGCCAGAAAACTACCAAAACCAACGAAACCACCGCCACCACCAACAACAAAAACATTCCACGAAAATGCAAATACGAGATGACAGGACACACACACGGCAGTGACATTGCACAGAAATGACCCACATGCAGAACCAAACAACCACGAGAAAAATAACGAGAAAGACCGAAACTTTACACGAAAAGAGAAGATGGGTGTGCGTGAAAACCTTAGATGGCAATGAGGGTGGTAGCGAAAAGGGGTATTTTGTATCCTCCGGTGGGAGAAAAAGAAGAAGAAAAAAAGGGTATTGGTGAGAAAAGTTTGAAGGGTTGGAATCTGAATCAGGGATGGGAATGGAGAAGTGTTGAGAAGAAATGCAAGAGAGAGGAAAGAGAAAGAGAAGGTTTGAGCTTTGGAGTGGGAAGGAATGCGTGATGTGTGAATTGGTTGAACCCTTTTTCTTTCCCTCTCTGCAGCCACTCTTCTCGTTTTTCTTCAGGCGGCGGGTGAACAACCAGCCTCCCTCCCCCTCTTTTTCAATTTATATAGGAACCAAAACCCACAAAAATCAATTTAATTAAATACAAATAATAATAAAAATTACTTTTTTTTATTATTTTTTAAAAACTATGAAATAGTATTTGTTTTTTCTCACCAAAAGTTAAAGAAAAAAAAAATCATTTCTCTTTCTTAAATGTGGTTAAGAATGAGTTACAAAAACTTGGTTTAGTTTTGAATTTTTGTCTCATTATAGTTAATTATTAACCTTTTAATAGCTCAAAAAACTTCTTACCCTATTATTTGGGTTTGCTTTAGTAGAATAAAAGAATATTATATTTTTTTAAAAATTCTAGTTTCTGATTTTTCTTAAAATAGTTGTTAACTTTTCACTTTTACTTCTTTTATTTATTATATAAAATATTTCTTTGTTATTTTGTTTCTTTATTTACAATTAGGCATGATTTTATTATGTTTCGTTTTGTTTGTACAAGGTTAAAATCTCTTGTTTTGCTTTTTGGATATTAATAATGACAAAATAAATTTACTATTATTATTTTTATTTGAATATTTTTATGTCATATCATTCGTTTTGATTTTATATTATTTACAATATTCATTATACTTTACTAGAATGTTTTGATTTTATATTATTTACAATATTTATTATACTGTATCAGAATTATACTTTAACGCGCAATCTTGTTGATGATGGTAAATATATTTTTATTTTTGTTATGTTTAAGGTTTTTGGGACTACAGTGTGTATTTTAACTCTATATTTACTTATTTAAATATTTTATTTCTATTTTTAAAAAAATATTTTTAATTTGAATAAAAATGTTGTAAGAAATAGTATGAGATTAATATTAAATACACAATATATGAAAATATATAACAAGTAAAATCAAAATAATTAAAATAGTTTATCCGTGTGCAAATAGTTATGAAAATTTACAATTAGAAATACCTTCAAGATATATTTTATTAATTAAAAATTAAAATTTATATAAAAAAATATTATATTAACATATCTACTTCAGTCATATAAACTATTAACTTAATAAAAAAGTTAACAAAAATAAGTAAAATATTTTTTTAAAATTACATTAAATAAAACTTTACAATGTTAAATCTACAAAGTAAATTGTATTTTAATTTTTTTTTCCAAAAATATGTCAAAATTTGTGTTAGTTCCTACATTTTAATTTGTTTACACAGTCAACATCATTAATATATCTTTAATTGATTATTATAAAATTGGAACAGATCATGGGCAATGGTTGTGATTGAATGATTATGTAAAAATATTTTACATTATAGTGTACAGAGTATTTTTAAAATGTGAAAACTATACCTAATTTTTAATAATAAAAAAATTAAACGGTTTATTTATAAATAAAATGAACGTTAATGAATAAAAATGTATTTTATCTTATGCAGTTTGTTTATTTTTTACTTAAATATGTTTAAAGTCATAACGTATAAGTTTTAAATATTTTCTTCACTTTTATCTAATAATTAACTTTGCTTTAAGTTTATAAAAAAAATAGTCTTTATTTATATTTTTTTATTATTATTATTTACATATATTTTTAGATTAGATTGTTGTTTTGGTCTCTCAAATTATATTTTATAATATATTAACATGTTGTGTCAATATGCATAATATAACAAATTTGATACATGTACTTTTAAACATTAAATATGTGTTTCAGTTTAACAAAAATATAAATAATAAAATTAAAAAAAATAATGTCATAAATTTAAAATTTATTAAATACCAAATTTTGAAAAATATATATTAAATATTCAAAAAAAAAAGTCATAGTCAAATTTAAAGTTCATTTAATTCTTAATTCTTTTATAGTTTTTTAATCGAGATTTGTAAGATTCATGGTGAAAAATTTAGGTAATTTTATAGGTTATAAATTAAATTCCTTTTCATAGTTATATATAGTATACTAAATAAATGTGTGTGTTTTTTTACATTCTTATGTTGAATAAAATCTGATGTTTTTCTTAAAATATTTAAATTGTTATACGAGAGATTGTTTTTCCCCTTTCATTCAAAAAAAAATAAAATATTGTTGCTATTTATAGTAGATATATATATTTAGAGATAAAAAAAAAAATTGTGTTAGTGGACGAATACATTTATTAGACTATTTAGCATGAACAAAACTTTATACGCTCAAAGATTATCATGTACCAAACATTGCTAGAATCAAATAAACAATTCAGGTTATTTTTGTTATCATTAAAATATAAACTTCACATATGATCTTCTAGTCATTAGGCCATCTAGTGGGTCATAAATCGTCGAGTATCTCAACAAACCGTTTATAGGCCGTCCAAGATCTCAACAAATCAAATGCATGTTATGTGAACTAGGTTTAGCTTTTCCGATAATTTTTGTTATCGTCAAAACAAAATAATATAAACTCCACATATGATATTTTGGTATTAGACCGTGTAATGGTTCAACAAATTGTCTAGGGAAGTGCATCTTAATTGTTAATTGTTCAAAGTAATTTGTCAACTTTGACATCTCCTAGAACACTCATATTAATCTCAACAGATACTAATACATAATCCATCAGAATCACTCGTTGGTAAACATTTACTTCAACTTTCCATGTCAGAGTGATTTCTTGTATTTTTTATAACAAGTGTTTAGAACTTCATTCAACTTCTCATCACCTAGTATCTTAATCTATGTAATCAAATAATTAATGAAGACAAAATATTTTATTTTTTTAATAAGTTTTATGTTGGTGAAAACAAGCAAAATACACAAGAAAAGAAAGTTGAATGGTGTATTTAAGCTTTTCAAAAACTATGACAAAGCAAAGTTTGATAAATATGGACAAACGAAGTTTAAAACTTTATAGACGCATTGTCAAAGAGTTTCTCATAAGATATGCATTTCACGAGACTTATTAGACGCAACTTCAAATTTAAAAAACGGACTGTTAAAATATTTTTTAAAATTTATTTTCGCCACACACATTCACCAATTACTTATAGATTAATAGAGTTGAAAAAATATTTACACAAAATATTTTTATACTGAAGATAATTCAGATTCTAGTTATCAACAAGACATTTTTATACTGTTTCATACTCCATCGTTATCAACTTTATTTGTATTCAAAACTATATTTATATCATCAAATCAAAATTTATCCCTTTGACTCAAAATCCCATCAACATTAATACTCAATATTTGTACTTCAACATACAATCTTACCTCAAAATCATTCAATCTCTAATTAATGCTCAATATTTGTAACTTTAAACAATTTTATTTTTTTTATAAGAGTTTGGGAAGAAACCTTGCAAAATGTACTCTTAAAATTATTTTATCATCATCATACTTTAAGAGCTACAAAATGAAACTAAACCTAATATTTTAAAATCATGCACTAAAAAAATGTAGAAAACCCTAGTATTTTTGCTTCCATGTCATCATTCTTGTTCCCAATGCATTCAGCATGGAATCATCATATAAAGTTGACATCACAAGAAGACGACAGCACGGATGCATCTCGAAGTGTGGAAATCAACATGCATTGGCTCAGTTATGAACAGATTCCTCAGCAAGGACCATTTCAAAGTTCTAGAAAATAGACACTTTTGTTTCACTTTTTACTAACCTTCAATGTCATTTTTTCATTACAGTAGATAAACCCTAAAAAGGTATGCATGGATGCCAAGTGTTACACCTGCAATGGAGGTTGATTCGGCACCGAACAGATTCCAAATTTGTTTCAACATGACAGAAGACTTTCTTTGGTCATGCTTCTGCAATGGCAATCACAGACAACTTTCTTGGTTCTGCAATGGCAACAGTTGCAGATGTGGTTGCTACACACTCCAATGGATGCATGTGAATTAGTGCATGCTGTTATTATATAGGGTTAATGTTTGTAATAACCTTAATATGTAGTTTTCTGTTTCTCTGGTTTCTTCACACTAACTCACCTTGTGTGAGCACTTATAAAACAAATAAAGAAAATGGGAAAGAGAAAATTTACTTCTTCACAAATTTAAAATAAAAAAAATTTAGATATGTTTGAACAAACTTCTTCAAAAAACCCTAGAAGAGAAAAGTAAGAAAATAAATAAATAAATGAGCTTATTCATAAATTAAAATTAACTTACATATAATCTCATTTGTGGAATCTCTTTCTTGTAGTTTTTTGAAATTTTCATTTTTAATTTGTCTATAAATTAGTTTTAAATTATAATAAAATGTATTTTATTTTTATTTGTTGATACTTCTTATGAAGAAGTTTATCTAAACATATATTCAGAAAGTTTATAAAAATAGTTTTTGAGTAAACTAATTTTAACCATTTTTCCTTTTAATTTTTCCTGTTTGAAAGGTGTTTCTTAATAAATTTGTTCCAACAAGTTTATTAAACATTTTGTGTTAATCAAATATACCCTTGAGTAATATTCACTAAATATAAAGAGAGTGAGAACATTATATGTGATTAAGTATTGCATTAAAAATAATATTTATTTTATAATAGATCAAAAGTACTAATGGACTAAGCTTATTTTTACATTTAGTTTCCTAAATATTTTAAGAAAGCTTGCTTATAGTTTACTTTAAATATGGAAATTTTAAGCAAATTTAGATTATAAATTTAGTAGCAAAAACTTTTATTGTTAATTAGACACCAATATTTAGAAATCATTTAATAATAATAGAAACTAATTTAGAAACCAATTTTTTTTGTCATTAAAACGGTCTCTAATTTAGTCACTATAACAATTAATTATTTTTTTTATCTAAAAATTAGTTTCTATTTTATGATTTTCTTGAAATATTCATTATTCATTCATATTAGTTATAACAGCACACAATAAATCATTAATATAAGCATAAAAATATATACTTGAGAAATGATCTTATAATTGAAATTAGTTGTGACATTTTTTTTCTTCTTTAGTCATAACTCCACATAACTTTTAAGTTGTGTTGGCTTGTTCCTCTTAATGCTAAGTCATTACTTGTTCCCTTAAGTTGTGTACCATCATTAACCATTGATGTAAGAGTATTATTATTGTTTATGCCAATGTTTTTATCCTTGTAAGTGATGTTTTATTTTCTTGCAAACAACTTCTATACTTCTTTGACTATGTCACAATATTCTTTATTGGGAGATACATTGTATGTCATTGTAAGAATTTTAAATACCAACTTTTGATACCTCCATGTGTTTGAAAGTTTAAGATCATTTCAACTCCTCCAAAAATATGTATAATGATACAATAACCTTTTCTTGTCCACCTCTTAATAATGTATTTCTCACGAAAAAACTGACTATTTTGGAACACCTCCAATGCATAACAACAAAGTATGACAATTGTTTCAAATTTCCTACATCTTTAAGAATTAAACATTGTAACATAATCAAATAATACTTTCCAAAATCTTTCACGATTGATCCTTGTGATGATAATTCAAACAAGAGAAACATTTATTTTTTTATGATATGCAACAAACTAGAAAATAAAAGCTCTTGTTGGAACTTTTCGAAAATTACTTTCAAATAATGTATGGGTGTAAACTTCCCATATTTATATAAATATTTAAAATATCTCATATTGTTATGCAACTAGCCTATGATGAGTGACATACTCGCTAATTAGGTTGTTATAACACTTCTTCTCAACAACCTGTTCAGAGTTTTTTTATATATATAAATAAGGATAAGAAGGTACTTGTTGAAGATGGAGATGAAGAAGGAAAAATATTAAATACAAAAAGTAAGGCAAAGAAATAAAAATAATAACTTTATAATTGTAGTAATGAGCAACCAAATTTAGAATTCAAATAATTGGTAGTTTAGAATAAAAAATTATAATGTTTTATGATTGTCGGTTGAAGTAACTTTTTAATATTATTAAATTTGTGCAATATTTATCCCATTTTAATTATTTTTCAATGTAAAGCTTAATATTACTTAATATATATATATATATATATATATAAAATTATCTATTATTTGTATTTTTAAATATTATTTTAAATTTAACTACAAGAAAATCATTACATAGAAATTAATTTTGGAGACAAAAAATAATTAGTTGCTATATTGACAAAATTAGATACTGAGACTAAAAAAATTATTGGTATCTAAATTAATTTCTATTATTGGTAAATAATTTATAAATTAGTATCTAATTAGATACCAACTTTAGAATCTAAATAATTATCTAAATAATTGCTAGTTAAAACTTAGGTAACTAATTAGATACAAATTTAAAAATTATTTATCAATAATAAAAACTAATTTAGATACCAATAATTTTTTTAGTCTATAAAATAATATCTAATTCAGTCACTTTGAAACTAATAATTTTTTGTCTCTAAAATTGTTTATATTTAATAATTTCCTAGTAGTGTTTGAATTAATATATTTAATTTACAGTTAAAATAAAAAATAATAATAAATTTAACTTCAACCCCTGATTTATAAAATCATTATTTTTATGAAATATATTTTGAATCAAGTAGTTTAAAAAAATAAAGTTTTGACTAATTATTAGTATAATACTCAATATTATTATTATTAAAGAATTGAACAATATAAAGTTACATATTAAACTAAAAAGAGTAATAGTTTGAAGAGTAAAATTAATAAATGATAATATTCGAATAGTAAAGAATGATATTAGGTTAGTTAATTTCTTTAATTAATATTTATTATGTATTGTCTTTAATTTGAATTAAAAATTTAGAATATATATTTAGATTATTTAGATTTTAAGATTCAAAGTCTTAGGTACTTAGAATAGGCATGTGGACCCACATTTCAAACTCATGTCAGAAACAAGAATCTATACCAGAAATACATCTTTGTTCAAAAGATTCAAAGATTCATTTGTTACTCCAAGTTCATGCATTTAATACAATAACATGTATAGCAAAATAATTTGGGAAACCATAGAAATAGCTAAAAAAAACCTCAAATATACCCAAATATTAATAACATGTCTCACCTAATTTGGAAACTTAAGTACCTCTTATTTTAAAACACATATTATTCTTGCTAGTGTTGTAACGTATTTTTTTAAAAATAATATAATATAGTAATTTATTTAACTTAATTGAAACTATTTAATTGAGCTTTTAAGAATAAAATAAAATTGTTTTATAAAATAAAATAAGGTTAGATTTATGGAGAGGAGAAACCAATTTGCACTAAGTTTGAGTTTGATTTTTTAATTTTAAATCTAGGTTATTTATGAGTTTATAAATAGGAGTTAAGTATTTTTCTTTTTCATTATATATTTATTCAAATTTTATTCTTAATAGAAATTTTAGGAGAAACAATATGTGATAAGAAAATAAGACTCTTAGATTATTGATTTGCATATCAAAGTGTTAAATATCATCACTCTAGGTAAGATGGAGAGTGAAAAATATCACGAGTATAAATGTTATGTGAATTGTGAATCTTAAAATTTGTAAGATTATATTATATTATAAATTTAAGTTTTATGAGCAATCAAAGTAATGACTTGTAATATAAATTAATTTTGATTTGATTATTGATTTATTATGTAAGTTATGTTTGTGGGTTGGTTACGAGGTTATTGTATATTCTGCACATTAGAATTTTAGGGTTTAAAAGTTAGTATCGAGATATATGTTTATATTAAAAATAAAGTTATAAGTTTGTAATAATAATTTTAACACGCACTCTATATATGTATTTAATACCACAAAATTATTAAATTAAAATCAATTTTAAAGATAAAAAAATAATTAGTTGTTATATTGACTAAAGTAGAGATATTTTAGAAATTATAAAACTTTTTTATTTCTAAATTAATTTATATTATTTTTAAATAGTTTATAAATTGATATTTAATTAGTTACAAAGATTTTAACTACCAATTATTTAAATTCTAAATTTTGTAGAAAAATCTTGATAGTTAATTAGATACTAATTTAAAAACTATTTAACAATAATAGAAATTAATTTAGAAATCAAATTTTTTTAGCCTCTAAAATAGTTTCTAATTTACTCAATATAACAACTAATTATTTTTTTCTATAAAATTAGTTTTTATTTAACAATTTTTTTTATAGTGATTGTGTAATGTACACAACAAAGAGAAATTGCAAAAGAGGTTGTTTATCTATACAGGTGTGGCTTTGAATGTTGGTGGAATAGAAGTTGGAGAATATATTTTACCTTTAAGAATTATGACCTATTTATGCATTATTTTAACTAATGACATTGGTTTAACTAAAAAAAAATATGTAGAACTCAAGTTATGATATTTTAACAAGAAAATATCAAATTGTCAAAATTAAAGTAAAAAAATATATTTTCCCTACATAATAAACAATTGAACTTTGGGATGAACATAAAAAGTTGTAGATGATTGTATTAGCTTTTGTAAGAAAAATTATAATTTTTTTTCTGTTGTTTGTTTAATAAATTTTCAGTTTTTTAAATAAAAAATATATTTAATTTTAAATAAGTATTTTTTATTAATTAATTTTCTTATTTATTTTAAGTTTAATCACAATAATCCGTTATTTATTTCTCTTTCTTCTCTACCGTTTCCATTCCAAAATATTTATGGATTTAAGTTTTTTTACAAGAATTAAAAATAACAATAAATACTTCATTATTAAATCATTTTATTAAAATAACTTCACACTCTCAATAAATACATTTTTATTTGTTGCAAACATATACATTAATGTAATTTATTGAAAAACAATTTAAAATATTACAAGAAACTAAAGTAGAGATCATTTTAAAAACTAAAAAATTTGATTTCTAAATTAGTTTCTATTATTATTAAATAGTTTTTAAATTGGTATCTAATTAGCTATCAAGATTTTTGCTACCAAATTTAGAATATAAATGATTGGTAGTTAAAACTTGGGTAACTAATTAGATACCAATTTAGAAACTATTTAACAATAATAGAAACTAATTTAGAAACAAAAAAATTATTTTAGACTCTAAAATGATCTCTAATTTAGTCACTATATAGTAACTAGTTATTTTTAGTTTCTAAAATTGATTTCTATTCAATGATTTTCTGGTAGTGATAGTAAATTTGAAATTTTTTTAAATATTAAAATTACAGTCAATTCAAAATAAAAGATAATAATTATTTGTTAATATGATCTTTCTCTTTTAATTAAGAATATTATGGTTTAATTATCATTAATGTTAGTGACATTATGAATTGTGCTTAAAAAAAAGTAATTGAATACTAAGTGTATTAGGAAAGAGAAACACTTTTAGTATCCAAATAAATAAAAAATTGTGTACTAAGAACTGATTTAATAATTGTTAAAAACAAATATTTTTTTTTAATTTGACTGTTAAATAATAAAATGGATACATTAATAATAACAATAGAAATAAGTGGGTGGAAAATTGAATGACCTAAATGAAGTTGTGAGTAAGTTGATCAACACCACATGATGAAGGGGTAGCATACTTGCATTCAATGATGGAGTGGCCATTGATAGGTTACTTATGGCCAAAGTGTGGGTAAAAGTAAAGCAATTGAAGTTGTTGTTATTGGTTGAACTATTCATTATTAATTGTTCATTATTTTATAAATTGTAACTAATTGTTAATTCAATATTAATTGAATAATTAGTATAATATAAATTATTATAAATTTGTCTTGAATTTTAATTATTTTAATCAAAGTTAGTTTTATCTTGAATTTTATTGATTAAACAATTAAAAATTTGTAAGTTTTAGAATTCTTTATGAATATGTATAGTTTATCTATGTATTGTTTTTGTTAACCTATAGGTTTTAGTCTAGTCCTTCGATATTTTTATTTTTTATTTTTTTTAATAATATTTTTTTCGTGTGATGACAAATGATTGTTGTTACTTGAGGTGTCAACATAACTGAGATATTAATTTGCATAGTAATGCCGAATATATCTTAAAAATAAGTAAAGAAAATAGATATTTACATATTAAACTAATAAATTCTTCTCTTATATATTTCACCACATAAATAAAATCAAGAAAACGTACCCTTAATGAAAAAAAAAAGTTATTAAATGAGTATAAAAAAGATTCTTAGGTTGGTTAAAGAAAAAAAAAAGTCTATGATGAGGATAATACTTCAAAAACACATTTGAAACTAAAATATTTAAATAAATTGAAATAAAATTAACAAAAGAATCTCTAAAAGTTTAGTGTTTTTTTTCTATCAATTTGGGACTTTCCCTTCATAAATAAATAGTATATAAGATTTATATTATTTTTTTAGGACATCTATCTAGTTCAGGTCAATTTTACTTAAATTTTTTATGATTATCTTAACTTTTCAATTCTATGACAGTTGGTGATAAATTTTAGTATAAAAGAAATTACAATACGCATAGAAATAATTGTTGTTGACATCTAAATTTTTTTTTGTTTTTTTAAATTATTTTAAATTTAATAATATTCAAAGATTGATTTTTGAGAATACATTATTACATTGTTAATATTTTTTTTTTTTTCCACATCAATCTTTTAAGTTTGTTAATTACTGACAAAGACTCTTCTGATAAGTAAGAAAATGTAATAACCATTGACATCAATAATATTATAACCACCTACTTATCTTTATTTATTAAGAATATGAGAACGTTCATACTTTATTTATTAAATTGGTAGGATTAATGGAGATAAGTGATACTCTTAACTTGGTTAAAATAATACTAAAATTTGGTTATGTTTGAATATTTTGTTTTAAATTTTTAGATTTTGATTAGTTTTCTCATTTGAGTTGAAGCTTTCTTTAAAATAAGGAGATATAGGTAAGAGAAATTATTTATGTTTTGATAGAATCTTAGGACAAATAATTTGGATATGAAGATGATTTGGTCACAATATTTTGAGAATTTTATGTAGGATTATGTGTTGTTGAACATGATTTTTTAATATTTGAGTTTGAGATGAGACTTTTATAGTTTAAATGAATGAAATTTGTTGTGTATTATCATTTTTGTGTTATATTATTGTATTTGAGAGTTGTATTTATTAAATTGATTTTGGATAAAACCTTCAAAATAGGTTTGTTCTACTATAGAGGTTGATTCACTTATATTTTCGCTTAATCAAAAATAACATTGCAACTAAAACTTTTATTTGGCAAGATTTTCGCTCAAGCTAGCCAAATTTTGTTCAAACTAAAATATTTTTTCTCAAGCTGAATATTTTTGGTAAAATTGAACTAGTATAAAAGTTTTTGTATCTTTCTTCTCATCCTTGTCTTTCATTCTTTAGTCTTTGATATATTTCTTTCTTTAGTTTCTATACTCAAACGTTTTAAATTGATTGATCCAAGAAAGTTTTCAAAAGTATTGTGAAGATTAATTCAGTAAAATATTGATTAAACATCCTAGATTATCTCATGTAGTATATTGTCTGATAGTTCAATAATGTTTTATGGTACATAGTTCAATAATATTTTATGGTACAAGACCGTTTGGTAGTTCAAGAGCGTCTAATGGTGCATGATCATCTGTCTTGATCAAATTATCTATCTTCATAGCAACAAAGAGTATTAGATTGTCTATCGCACATCAATTATAACTTCATGATCTATTATCAGAGTTCGTTTGGTTTGACGTTTCGAGCTCAAAAGTGAAACATTATATTCACATATCTTTTCCAATCATTTAGGCATGATTTACAAAAGTTGTTTTTTATAGTTATTTTTCTATACAAATAGGATATTGTATGAACTACTGTAAAAAGACATAGAGTTGACAATTTATTGTGAGAGAAACCTTGAGTTGTAATATTTTCTATTAATGAACTACTAATTGTGGATGTAGACTGAAGTTAATTAACACTTTAATTGAACCACGTTAAATTTCTCTATGTGATTCTTCATTTACTCTTTCTATTTAACCATCTAACTATTCATATAAATACTTCTTTATCATCTTTTACTTGTTTGTGTGGTGAACGATCTGGTGAATTTGTGAACTATTTTATGAAAAACTAGTGCGATGAGCGTGGAGCGAGGAAACTCAAAATCATTATGACTTTCACAAAGTATGAGATTGAGAAATTCACTAACTTGAATGATTTTAGGTGATGACGGTTAAAGATGTGTGCTCTTTTGATTCAACATAGTCTCCTTGAAGCTTTGGAAGGTGAATCCAAACTTGATGTAACCGTGATTGAGAAGGACATGAAAACATAGTTGGAAAAAGCTCATTAGTCTCGAAAACAATGTATTAATGCAGATATCGAATGATAAGACTTCATCAGAACTATGGACGAAACTTGAAAGTTTGTACGTGACCAAGTCCTTAATGACTTTGTATTTTCACAAGTGTTGTACTCGTACAAAAATGAATAATAAAAAAGCAATTAGTGAACAACTAGAAAAATTTAATAATTCTTGATTTTGAAAATTTTGTCATTACTTAGTTGAAGATGAAAATGTTGTTATTAAATTTAAACAAAAAAAACCTCAATGATTATAATAAAATTTCTTAGGTTGATTTAAGAAAAAAAAACTTGAAAACCACTTTTGAAATGAATATATTTAAATAAATTAAAATAAAAATAACAAAAAAAAAATCTGAAACAAGTTTAAGATTTTTCTTACCAATTTGAAACTTTCCATTCACTATAAGATTTATATTACTTTTTACGATACCTATCTGAAAATGTTTATATTTCATTTAACCAATTTTGTAAACAAGCTTGTAGAATTGAAAAATATTTTCGTATAAATTAAAATTATTTTAAAAAAAAACTCATTGAAATTGTAACACTCCAAAAATACATATAGCTATTACAATACAAATCCTACATGTTTATATACAAGCTTAGAGTTTTTCAAAAATTTCCTAATACATGATTAGGACTTATAGAAATACAAATGTTTACAAAATAAGGTTCAAAAGAACATCCTAAAGCCCTTCAGAACCTCCGTTGTATGATCATCTGTTTATGTACATAGTACAATCATCGCAGTTCGCAACACAACAAGAAAAGCAATAGTAAGCTAATGAAAAGAAGTTCCATAACAAACTTAATTCATGCAAAAAGAACCATTCAGACTAATAATTTATAAACATTTTTTTAAATAATGTCATATATAATTTCAATACTAATTACATCGTTCATATAGACCACATATAGATTTATTTTCAATCATAATCATTGGATTTCATTTCAATCCATAACACTTTGATTTCATTTCAATCACACTGAATAGACATGAATCCATCATCTTCTGAAAGACTCATTAAGTATGCTCCTACTAGAGACTAACATCTGATCCAAAGATTATTATCAACGAATCAAAGAGAAAGGATCAATGTAAGTTCAAACATCCAATACCGATTGTCTACAGCAGAACCTGGTGAGTATGAACTCCCTCTCAACTTCTCACCACCTGATATCTTAGTTTATATGACTTTGATCATTAGGGAAGCTAGAGGATCTCTGTTAAAGATAGACTCTTCATACTTAATGTCATTAAATAACAACTCATATATTATCCCAAATGTATGACACCAATTTCATACAATTTTCATTATTCATATATAATACATATAATTCAATCACACAACATTTAAAAATTCATACCATTCAAGATTTTTTCCAACATAAAAAACAATAGTTAACTTTCAAAGTATCAAATTATAATATTTATACATGTTCACACAACATAAAATCAAACAATTTTATCAAATAACATCCCTACAAGAGAAATTGAAACTTGGGACCACGTGTCTTCCACATTCAGATCTTCTAACCTAGGGTACTATTGAAAGTTAAGGTTAGTTTCCCTTACCTTAATTGCTTGCTTTCCAAGCAACTTCTAGAATTTTACCCCCTCAGTCTGAATAAGCTTCAAGATTTAAGGGCCTAATGCAAGTTATCCAAACATAACAGAAATTCAATATATAGTAGAATAAGTTCAGAGGATTACTCTTCTCAACTAACTCCACCAAGATTGATGACCAAATCCTAAGGAAAAACAGAGAATAAATGATCTTTAGAGCAAAAATGATAAAATATGTTTTTCGTTTCTATGGTATAATGTAAAATTAATTTTTGTTTCTAGTCCAAATTTTAGACTTTCTGAACGCTTGTAGTAAGAAAACTATTTGAATAGGTCCTCACCAATATTTTTTCATCTTGAAATAAACAAATTTTTAATAGTTTTCTTACTATAAATATCTAGAAAGTCTAAAGTTTAAACTAAGAAAAAGAAATCAATTTTATAAAAATACAAGAAAAAAAAATTAATCCTAAAAATATTGCAAAGAGATAGATATCACCAACATACTTCAAATTACAACTATATGGTCACAAAAATAAAGCTGTTGATATGCCAAAGATACATAAACATAAGCTCTTGATATTCTTACTTTTAAAACTTTCCCAAAACAATTTTGATTGTACTAGGATTACTGCTCAATGATCTAAATTATTTGTGTGCCATCATTTCGTCATGATTTTACTTTGAATACTTTAAGTTATTAAGAAACGAAGAAATTCATATTTTATTATTCACATCAACTCATAAATCATAAGATTTTTAAGTACATTCAAACAATAACATTGTTATACACAAAAGAGACCAAATATATAAAGTATTTTTTCTAATAACGATTGCATTAACTATTTCGAGAATGTATTTCAAGTGATATAATCTTAATACATTAGACAAAATATTCTGTTAAATATACTCGATTTCAATAGAAAGACTCTCACATCAATTACAATGGTTTTTGTCTTTAGATAAACTTTTAAGAAACATTTATGAAAAAGAAAAAAATTAAAATAATTTATCCATGAGTTTAAATTATTTTTTTTGTAAATTATATGGAGAAAAAAAAACTAATTTCATTTCATTTTTTAAAAATGTTTATAAAGAAACTTATTAAAACATGTTTTAAGCCATTAAAGGATTTAGTTAAGGATAACCATAAACATAAGAAAAAAAAGAATATGCACACACACCTATTTAGTTTCATTAACATGAATTTCATATCTTCCATATTTTTTATCACAACTTTTACAATAATTTGGAGAGAAAAACAATTACACCATACTTGGCATATTTTTATAGTAAGTAATAACATGAGTGGTACACAAAGGGAGAGAAATGGAAGTGTCAAAGTGAAAAAATTCAGCACAAAAGCCCAGTTAAAGCCCAAACTTGAAGCCCAATAAGCAAAACATTTAACCTAAAAAATCTATTTTCTTTGCAGAATGCATCATTCTTCTGTGGGGTACTGGTTGTCTGGTTGCTTGAAGTATTTGCTCCAACTGCAGCTGCATCATAATCACACTTCCATTTATTAAAAAACCATTACTATTTGGACAAATTTCTTCTAAAATATTTTTAGATATTTTTTTTCTTAAAACTTAAAAATAAGTTAATTTGCAAAAAATACTTCTTTATTTATTTTTTAATCTGCATACAAATTAATTTAATTTATAAAGAAGTTTATTTAAACATGTTCTTGTTTAACTAGCAACCAAAGTTTGAAGTCAATTTCATTACCTGAAGAACTTGGTGCAGGACTTGTGCCATTTTTGCTAGAGCCTTTCTCCAATTGATAAAAAACTTGAGCCTCTTGTGATTTGGGATCCATGTGCAAGAGTTCTGCTTCCATTGAAACTTTACTATTAGATCAAGTTTTTAATTTGATAAAGAAGTATGAAACTAGCCCTTTGCTTCCTTTCTTTAAAGATAGTTACTACACACATTAATAAAATCACCAATTTAGTTCCCAAATACAATATTATTTTAACATGCATTTCTTAGTGAAAGAATATAAGTAGAGAAAAATAAAATAGATTTTATATAAGTTAAAAGATAGAATATTATTCTATAAAGTTTTCTTTTGTATTTTTTTTCACTGGTTTCATCTATTCTCTATGTTTATATACACTTTTTTTTTCTATAGTAGGTTTAATGTAATGATATATAATTATGAAATTTAGGGTTTAGGGTTTAAGATTTAGAATTTAGAGTCTGAAAAGTTCGTCTAACTTAGAAATATGATTGATGAAATTTAAAATGTTCTTCTAACTGATATGTGATTGATAGAGTTTGAAGTGTTTGTAAGTGATAGAGTGTGTCGCTGATAATTACGTCGTGTTTGGATGGTGAGAACTCTCAACCACATGGATAGTTTAATGTGCTCATCGACGTCTAATCCTGAGATGTCTCAGATTTCGTAGTAATATCTAACCTAAATTTTATAAAAATAGTTAAAAGATAAGAAATTAGGGTTTTAGAGATAAAATGTTACCAGGGCACTTGGAAACATTGACAGGGGAATTGCAAGCAGTGGGGAGGTTCAAAGCCAAAGTGACATTAATCTGCAAACCACTCAAGTCAGGATCATTGCGATCTTTGATAATCACACACAAACACTTTTTGTTGTTCTTCAGCAGTTCCTTCAGACCACTGCAGCAATCTGGAGTTGGAGCATGTGCTTGACCTCCAACATAGGGCAAACATGTTGCTAGCCCTACCAATTGCTGTGTGCATTCCTCTTTCTCCTTCGATGAATCTCCCATTGCAATGCCAACCACCATTGTTGCTGCCAACAACAACTGTGCCATGGCTTTTCCTTTCTTCTGGTAGAACATTTTGTAGACTGTTGAGAGAGATCAGAAAGTCTTTAGTGAATGTAAGAGAATGGAAAAGTGCTTAAATATTCAGAAAGCAATATGTTGTTGGTGAAAGTATATATATATAAACATAATAAAACATACATATATATATATATATATATATATATATATGTGGTGCTTGAGTACTTTTTGGAACTTTACTAAAATGGGGTTTTGCTTTTTATATGATTTGATTATTCAGTTTGTCTAACTATATGTAGATTTTTAAATATATTTCTAAATTGTTTTTTGATTACATATTATATATTTTTGATTAAATTTTTTAAAAAAAATAAATTGACCCTGATAATTTGAAGTTAAAAATAAAGTCAAGAATATATATATTTTTTAATTTAAAGAGCCAATTGAAAGAAATTTTACTAGCCAGCATCCTAACTAGTCAAATATTAAAAAGAGAAAAAAAAAGCCATTAGAAATTATGAGAACTTATTTAAAAAAACTATAAAACAGAAAGCTTATCTTTATACATCCAAGAAATTCACTTTTAATTTCTTAATCAGTATGGTTGAGATGGTTAACATTATCTTTAAAAAAAATTAAAAATTTGTAAACAATTTGAAGACAAAGTAGTTCAATTCCTCCATTTCATAATCATTGTTGTCCTGATTTTTTTGTCATGTCAAGAAAATTAGTGTATGAACTTATTTTATAAAATTAATTGTTATCATTGAGCCGCTTCTAGTTTCTTTTGTTTGTTGTTATAAGATCAAGAGAAATATAAATAAGAAGTAATATGTTAAAAATAATGAAATTTTTTATTATGTGTGGTTTGTGTAATAAATTAAAATGTAATGAAAATACATTATGTTAAGATAAGATTAGCATTATGATTAAGATTGGACAAACAACAAAGAATAAGAAATGCTAGTTATAAATTAATGTTCCTTTTAATGTGTAAAAGCAAGAAAAAATGGTGTGAACAAAACCACAAAAGTGTATTAACTTAGTGGGTCACTTCAACAACCCACTATGGCAAATGATGAATAGAAACTATAGTGGCTTCTAGTGGCATGCGTGGATGACAAGTGGCAACAAAACATGATATCATATTCTCCTTTTGGTGACTTCATATTCATTATTACAACCCTTCTCTTCTTTCATTTTTAGGCTATAGAGAAAAATGTCTTCTACTCATTCAAAAGAAGATTCAAATCTTTTATATTTAAAAGCATACGAGTGTTTGAAGTATGAAATGAAAGTATGCTTTAAAAAGATTGTTTTTATTTCTCTCAATATTGGAAGATGACGTTGAGATAATTTAAGACTTCATTTCTTTTTGGAGGTAATGAGATAACTTCTTTTTTTATCATTGTTGACTATTTTAAGATAAAGAAAGATACCATAAAAAAAATTTAAGCAAAAGAGTTTTTGAAATTAAATCATTCTTTATTGAAAGATGATTTTTAGTTTTGCAACTTCTGCGTCAAAATAAGCATAAATGTTAGCGTGTGTCAAAATTATTTTTGGAGGTGTGAGTTAATTTTCATTCAAAAGTAGACATTCTTACAATTTTGTTAAATATGTCTTATGATATCTACATGTTTGTGATATTTACTAATTTGAAATGACATTTTATCTTTATAGCTTTTGTAGGTGATGAACCCTTCAGTGTATGGTATGCTTTAACCAGTAAGAAAACTTAATAACTAGACACTGTGACCAAGGATATAAGTTCTCTTTGTTTGAACAATACCTAAACTTTGGTTCATCGACCAATTGATTCAGGACTAGTAAATTGTAAATGATTTTTCAAATGCAAGGAAGTAATTTCAATAACTAATACGAAAAATTCATGGTGAGATTAGTAGCTATAGGTTTTGCTTCGAAGGGAAGGAATTAATTTCAATGATTTATTATCTCTTGTGATGAAACACAAATTCATTCAAATGTTGTTATTCATGGTTGTTGTACTTAATCTTGGGTTTGAACAAATGGATGTTAAGACAACATTTTGCATGTGGATTTAGAAGAGACCATCTACATTAAGCAACTAAAAAGATTAGAGGTAGAAGACAATAAACACTTTATTTGTGAGTTAAACATGTCCTTATACAATATGAAATAATTCCAAGACAATTGAATAAGAAGTTTAACAAGTATATTGCAAGCATTGACTGAGTGGAGTAAATACAATACATGTGTTTACTTTAAGATTCTAGTATTGTTAAGACGCTAGATGGTCTACTCACTACTAGACGATCTAATATCTACTAGACGGTCTCATGATGAGAGAGTGTATGAATTGTGATGATAAAAAAACATTATAAGATGTGTTAAAGATATAACAAAGTTCATTGATGTGCAGGTATCAAGTTTAACCTAATAAACAGTCTACAATATTAACATGTTAGATAATCTCACTGTGCATACGTGCTAGACAATCTTACTATGTTAAACATGTTAGATGATTTCTTCATATTAGACTTGCTAGATAGTCTTTGTGGTGCTCAACCTGCTAGACATTCTCAAAGAAAAAATGTGTTAGACGATCTCAAAGACATTAACACATTAGACAATCTATTCTTCTTCTATGTGATAGACAATCTATCATGGGAGGGAGTTTCTAAACTCAATATTCATGATCCAAAAATGCTTTCTATTTGTTCCTTAATCATTTGTGAAGCCTATAATGATTTTAATAAATCGTTTTGATTTAGAAAATGCTTCAACATTTTTATTAACTAATCTATAAAGTTTTTGTATTTCAAATGTGGATAGAGGTATTCGAAAACAAGATTTATTCGTATTCTTAATTCTATATTAATGAAATATATCTTCCAAATGGAAGAAACCTTGTTTAAGAGTTGGATATGCGTCAACATTCTAAAATTATATAAAGATAGAAGGTTTTTGAAAATGTAGTCTTAAACAAGAAAGTTTTTGAAAAGTAGAGACATATTTGATAATAGATTTGATACAATTTCGAGATACATTTTAAAAATTAAAATCCTAGTTACAGTTTGACACACTTCAACGTTTATAATTGATCCGGTTGGTCATCGGTAGTCAGTGACATCAGCAACAGATAGCCACGTGGACCGTTATTAGCGGAACACGTGGGCTAGGGAAGCAAATGAGTCATTGAGAAAGTCACCCAGGGTGGTGATCGGTGATCAGGGGGCAGTGGTCAGAGAGGATGCGCAATCAATGCCTAGATAAGCGCCTGGAAGCAGAAGGCGTGGCGCTATGGTGCACCAATCGGTCATCTGGTGTGAGCGATGATCATCGGGTTTTCGTGTTACACGCAGTTAAGCTGGAAACGAAGGGTGATCCCCAGGGAGAGCGTTGCATACGAGCTTGGCGTGGCAGAGTATCAGAGAAAGGAGAAGTTATGTGTTTTGTAGTGTCGTGCACGAGAGTGGCCCAAGAGAGCTAGTAAGCCAGTCGGTGGTTGGTGCTCTCTTAACCCATAACGTGCATGGTGCAAAGCAGGGGTGATCGTTCACACAGTAGGTAATGCCTGGTGCGTGCGCTTAGCTAAGCCACACTTGGTATTCACACTGAGGTTGCACGAGCCACCTAGTGGAAGAAACGCGCTAAGTTACTTCATGCACGGATAACTTAGGCGCGCAACAGAGTATATAAAGGGCATTCCGCGCTCATGCAAAGGGAGGTAATGTTCATTCTTGCAAGTTACCAGTTACACACACACAGCAAAAAGAGAGAGAATCACAGAGTGCACACGAGTCTCGCAGAGAGACAAGTTCTTAGTTCTTTGGTGGTTTTGTAAGGCTGACTTGAGCGTCGGAGTGCCACCGGCCGCTAGAGGCACCGTTTGGTGTGTTTCGCAGGTTTGCTTGGAGTTCTCGTGGAGTTCTTAGAGCGTTCTTGCACTAGTCACGGTTGCGGAGGTGGAAGATAGAGTGACGTTTGAATCCCCTACAAGATCAATAATTAATATAGACCAAGAAAGTTTTTGAATTTAAGTTATCAATAAGGTTCTGTTATAGAAGGTTTTCAAATTAAGATTTTGAATTAATTGTATATGATTATGATATTGCTCAATTGTTTTAATGAGAATTATTACTTTTAAATTGTTTCTAGAAAATATTTATAGCAATAAAGACACGTAGAAAGATAAAATCAAAAGTTTCCTTATACAAAGTTTAACGATAAAACAAATATGCTATAGTACGAATTTAGGCAAACTTTAAGTATTCCAATAACATCCTCTATAGATTTACCATCCATCATGGTGAGGAACATGTCAAGGTATGATAAATTAAGATATTTTCCCATTTTCAACTTCTTCCATGAGGCATGGATTTTCTAACTCTACGTCCGACATAGGATCGGAGCTTGTGTTAGAATAACCTCAAGTATTTTTTAGACGTTTCTTTTATCAATTTAGACCGTTTGTGCTTATGAGCCTTGATCATCTATATTCAAAGTGAAAGATCTTAAGATGATCTTCCTTCTTTTATATGTAGATCTCCAACTATCTTTATCCTTTTGTTTGTTTCCCCTACAAAAGAAATCACAAACTCTTTTGGTATCCATACTTTTTTAGGTCCTTTGTTGTTAGTTTTGAATAATTGTCTCTTTTGTTTTTGTCTAAAACTTTTTGTGTAAAGATTTACCACTATGAGGGAAAGCAACCTTGAAAAGTTCATGAGCTTGCATTCAGCCTCTTATGTCATAATCTAAACCAGACTCGTCTGATGTAGGCATAACATTTAAGGTGAGAACATTTACAGTTTCTAAGGTCTCTACCAAATTTTAAAAGTCATGCACATAATAACATGCACCCTTTCCTCTATATTTTTAAATTTCAAAATATTATAAGCATTGGTTTGTTCAAGACATGACATCTTCTTATTAGATGTAGCTAGATTGAATGAGTCTTTCAATCTTTGAATTTTTTGTCTTAAACTAAAATACTGCTTAAAGATCTTATTGTAGTTATTAAGAAGATCACTACATGATAGATCATCTTCATCAAACCACGAATATGATGAGTCTGAATATGTTTCAAAACAAGATGAGTTAGGATTGAATTGTACCTCATTGTGTAGTTTAATTACATATGATATTCCATGCTTGTAGTGTTGGATCTTTTCCTTTAGCTGTTATCAAGTGCTCAAAGTTCCTTTATAGGCAAACTCAGATACCAACTATGAAAAATATAAAAAAAAATACAAGAAGAAAGAGTTGAATTGTGTTTTAATTAATTTAAAATCTTTTAATAAATATCATATTATGATGATTATTCATATGATAGTTTTGTATGTCAATTAATCAGTCATAGGCTTTTGCATCTAATGGAGTATGACAAACGCAACTTTTTATCTTAATTGAATTAATTGACTAATGTATTTTAAACATGTATTTTCGAAAGGAATTTTCCTTCTTCAATTAGTACAAATGATAATAACATGCAATATAATGGAGACAATGAAAAGATAAAATACACAAAAACATTTTATACTAGTTTTTCTGTCGCAACAAACTACATATAGTTCTCAATCATAAATTGATTTCACTAAGTAAACTAATGTTGGGAAGTACACTTTCGAGTATCTTTGGGCTTGTAGCCTCTCTTGGCTAATCCTTTGAGTATTATTTGAACTTGCTGCCACTCCTATATAAGCCATTGAGTATTCTTTCCACAAATCACTCTTAACTTAACTAATATTTTTTTGGCTTCCAGTCACTCTTGATTGATTCCATTGAGTATTTTTTTCCCGTCACTCCTTGTTCAATTGAGTATTATTTTGCAAACTACTCTTAGCTCAATTGGGTATTCTTTCCCAAGCTACTCACGACTCAACTGAGTATTCTTTCTCAATACCGACTTTTGGCTAAGATATGAAATTTACGTGAGATTATGATCATCAGATCATAAGTCTTGCTCTTTAGGAAGGAATTGCATCTATTGGTGAAAACAATTTTTAAGAACTCTCTCCTAGTTACTTACATGAATACTCATAGTGTTTTCTTTGAAGCATTTTTGAATTGAGAGATGTGGCAGAGTTTTTGCTTTATGTACGAGTGATCTCTTATCTTCTTCTTCTTCTTGAAAGTTGGTTTTATTTAGGAACTGAAGAATATATTGTTGAAAGACTATTTCTAGTTGTTAAGAAACTTCAAACTTGAATGTCCTTTTTACATCTAATAAGTTTGAATATGGATGTTGCATTAAATGTACTTCATACAACTTTAATTACTCTTCTTTTGTACACAACATCCTTCATCATTGACAATACTCATTTCTCTAGGTAGCATAATCTTTTGTACCAACACATGTTAAAAGTGCACATCGAACATGATAGAGAGCTAAACCAAAGTTAAAATGTTCTTTGTGTCAAGAAGTTGTTGAAAAAGTACCTTTAGTTTTTTTATCCAAGAGACCACCTCATATTACTTTTAATAATTTATTTTATATTTTTATTATTATTTTCACCATTTTTTATAAAAAAATTAATCATTATATTTTGAATAATATCTTTATTTATAAAGACTTAATATGGTAATGATAAATCATCTCTCATAAAAGGTAAAATATCTCTAAAAGTAATATTTATTTTCTTTATCAAGAACTTATAACATTATACATGGTGAAAAGAAATTATATTGATACTTATATAGAAGAATACTATAAATACTACTTACACTATTATTAACTTATAAAAAAAAGTTTTTTTTATCAGAAATACTTATAAAATACTTATAAAGAAGGTCTTTATTTAAAAATATTTTTTTTTTGTTACTAAAACACCTGTCCGTACAAAAATTTCACAATCTTCCTTACTCAAACTGAGTCCATAGATTTTCATAAAAAATCAAGTGCTGACGACGCAGAATCGAATGGTCACAGTTTCCCAACGGTTTCCAATTGCAACAAAATATTAATTGGAACATTTTTAATCATAATATTCATAATTAGAATTTTAACACAAAAAATGCATTAAAATATAAAATTCAGGTATTTTAAAAGTAAAAAAATAAATAATTTTAGCATGATAGTCCAAATAATTTATAAAGTATAAAAATATAAATTTGATAAAACATTTTTTAGAGCAAAATTTATAAAAAATAATATAATAAAATAGAATCCACTTATAATAAAATAAAATTTATAAAATATTGTATTAAATAGTTCGCTGTTGGAAAGAGGAGTAACAAACATTGAGTGAGAAAGTGAGAGAAATCAGAATGGGCGTGGTGATAATCGACGGCACCACCGTGCGCGACTTCGTCAACGACGCCGCCGCGTTCACGAAGAGCGTGGACGAGCAGTTCACGGCGCTGGACCTCAACAAAGACGGCGTCCTGTCGCGGTCGGAGCTTCGCACGGCGTTCGAGTCCATGCGACTCATCGAGACGCACTTCGGCATCGACGTGGCCACTCCGCCGGAGAATCTCGCGACGTTCTACGACTCCATCTTCGACAAGTTCGACGGCGACCGGAGCGGTGCCGTGGACCGCCACGAGTTCCGAGAGGAGATGAAGAAGATCATGCTCGCCATCGCCGACGGCCTCGGCTCCTTCCCTATCCGCATGGTCCTCGAAGACGACCCCAATAGTCTCCTCCAGAAAGCCGCGGATCTCGAAGCTTCCAAGATCTGAATGGAAACGGTGACGTTTCGTAGCTTCCAACACGTGGACAGAGACGGCAATGGAAACGGCGGCGTTTTTTAGATTTCGTAACTGTATTTGACCGTAGGCCTTCGTGTGTTGACTTTGGTTTTCTTTTTTAATAAATGGTTTATGCTGAGAGGTGTGAGTGAATAAAAAAGGAATTTAGTTTTTTTTAATCAATTCTTGTGATGATATAAAATCGTTATTAAATATTAAATTTAAAGATATCAATATTATATATCATATGGATTTAATTTAAACACCGTTAATAAATATTAAATTTAGATATGAAAATGATTACAATCACATCATTTTTAAAGTTATTGAATTTATGATTTTAGAAATATAAAATTCGAAGACCAATTTTAAAAGTAAACACAGAAAGCAATTAGTGTAATCAAAAATCAAAAATTAATTAACAATGAGATCTTTTAGAGAAAATATAATTAAATAAAGTTAAAATAGTAAAAATATTTATTAAGCTTAGCCGCTTTTTTTTTAAAATACCATACTTTATTCTTTTCTCTCTTGAATGTTTTCTCTAATTTTATTTTGGCAATTTCTTTCTCTTACAAACTTTTTTTTACTTCAATTTTTTTTTTAAAAAAATTCTTTCCCTAACACCTCAAAACTTTGGATGATATATGTTCAGTATCAATATATTATCTAAATATTGCAAATATCAAATAGGATTTTAAAATGCAAAACAATAAAATATAGATATACAAAATCTGAGGAAGATGATTGACTTCCTTCACTTCCAAATCACCTACTTTTATATCATAATACAATTATAACAAAATCATAATATCAAATCATAAAATAATTAAACTATTATTGATGGAAATATTTCTAAAATAGGAGAGGAGATGTTAACAAATTGATTAGAATTATTAATGGTATATATAAATAATTTATCACTTATAATCAAATGATTAAATATTAAAATTTGTCAATGTTAAAAGAAAGTTTGATAATGATAAAGTTATTAATAATGAATCTAGTAAATTTTGATATTGATGTAATGCATCAAATGCAATCACATGGCATTGGAAAATAAGTAGTGAAAAAATGGTTAATACTTTTGTCAAAGTATGAAATGAGAAGATGTTTCACTTATTGATAAGGGAAAGTGTTATATGAAGACGTGGAATGGTTAAAGGTGAATGTAAGACGTGTCATTTCGTTACTTTCTATAAGTATTCTCTTTTCAAATAAATAAAAATTGCAATTTTTGTTTCTCTTGTTATTATCTACTTCATTCGTAAACTTCACTTATCATTGTGCTCTGATATTGTTCATTGTCATCCTTTTGCAGATAAATGTGCAAACTCCTATATTAATGCACAAAGATCCACTCTCACATTACACAAGGTATTATGTTGTAATATTGTGCATTGTTAGCCTTCTACACATTGACGCAAAATATTGATGAGAGCACTACCTAAAAAACAATGGTCCAGATCAAATTTATTTTTGCACACGTGATTCACTCCTACAGTGAACAACTCATTTTACACCAGTATTGTTCGTCATTAGGCTTCTACACAACGATGCAGAGCATTGAGTAGAGAGTCACCTCAAAATCAATGGTCTAAATAGAATCCATCCTCATTAATGTACAAGATTCACTCCCACATTGCACGTGGTACTATGTAGTATCCACTACGCCATTTTTGACATTAGACAACACCTAAAAAGCGTTGCCTATAGTAGGAAAAGTGTTGCCTTAACTTTACGCAACGCTTTGACAATGTTTTTTCAGGCATGGAATATGCAGTCGTGGGCTTAAGTTTAGGCAACACTTTTTTGCATCTGTTACCTTATAATGGTATAATAGGCAACATTTTTTGGATAAAAAAAATTTAAGCAACGTTTTTTCTCATGATGTTTAGGCAACACATTTTCAGTGCTGCCTATTGTTTAGGCAACACTTTTTTAAATGTTGTTATTGGTAAATGCAATACTTATTTATATGTTGTTTGTCTTTTTAGGCAACACTTATTTACATGTATATCTTTTTAGGCAATACTTATTTACATATTGTCTGTTTTTTAGGCAACTCATTTTAAGTGTTGCATATTGATAGAATAGGCAATGCTTTTTTTTCATAATGTTTAGACAACGCTTATTTACTTATTGTCTGTCTTTTTAGACAACTTATTTTTAGACAACACTTTTTTAACGTGAAAAATTATGAAATACATCTTAATTTATAAAATTACGCAATAGATAACATTTTCAATCTGCTTTAAAACGTAATTGCACATTTAGACCATATATATAATTTTACATTTAGACCACATTTATAATTTAATTAAGAAAATGTATATAATATTAGTATTTCAAATGTGCAAGTTGCATATTCCATTGTATACCAAAATTGTAGAAGATGTAATCATTATAACTAATTAGAGTTAGGAAATCTCTAAAAAATTTCTACATTTCTTCAATCGATCATAAATCTTTTTCATGTCCGGTATCAATATTATCTTGACATCCATCCTGGAACAATTAAACAAAATGTACAAACTTTTTAAAATATTATCAAGTTTATAAATAAAATAAGATAAATACAAATTGAATGTAAATTATATGTCTATACCTGGTCCAAATAAGTCAACCTTTAATTCTTCAAGCCTCTTTACTCTTTGCACTTTAGATTGAGGGGTTATACCCTCTGAAGTAGATACTTGAACCAACCTCCAATTCTTTAAGCCTTCCCATTCTTTGTGCATGAAGTTGGAGGGTTATATGCCTCCCGGGTAACTCAAGTTGACCTCATTGACCTCTGGTTACATCATATTCTCTTTATGCATGTATTCTCTTTTACAAAACTGTGAGGTTAAAACAAGTTCGGTATCTTATAATTATCCAAAAAAAATAGAAGATTTTTATCTATATGTTACTATTATAATTATAGAAATAAACAACATATCCTATATAATAAAAAAAATTCTAGATTATATATGTATTTTTAGAACTGTTTTTATTTATTTCCTTATCATTTCTTTATTGTTAAAGGAAATCAAATCTTTTCTGTTTATTGTATTGATTTCATTTTCTCAATAAAAATCAAGTATCCATGTTGTCTTAGAAGTACACATGCCTAACTCAATGTCTCTCTCTTCCCAATAGTTTAATAATTTACAATGAAAAACTAGTGCTTGGAAAAGCCATAATATCTTTCAACAAACCATTAGAACAATAAACTAAAGGGTCACCATAAGCTAAGGGAATTTAGATGACCGAAAACCACCAAGCCATAGGAAACACCTCTCAGCTAGTGTTTTCCACATGCCAGACAACAAATGGAAGACATCAACCTTAGTTGCATTGCCCTTCAACTTAAATATCTCATCATAATGTGCAAATTTACAGTTGCGTGAGAATTTATAGTTGCTCTTAGCTCATTAATTTTTCGATTTTGCTCTTCCACCCACCTTTCCTATTCTATTTCAAATGCCATGGCCCCTGTAAAAAAACATACTTACGGATTATCTCATGTAACAAATGAGAAATTTAAATATTCCTGAAATAGTTTGGTACAACATAAGACACAAATTATGGACATTTTGATATTAAAACTTGTAGAATGAATAACATATTTTAGAAATAAGGATACCATTTCCACTCATTGAATGTGCTTGATCACCTGAACTTGATATAAAGACTCCTTCAAGAAAAATAAACAAGAGATTTAAGTTTGAATTTAAATTGAATATGAGCATAGGTTGACAAAGTTTTCAATAAAAAGGAAAACATAAACTAATTCCAAGGAATAATTGCACCCTACCTGCTGCCTTGCTCGCTGAAGTTCTTACTCTAGTTGGGTTAGCTTTAACGACTGCTTTCCAGATGTTGAACATAAGCCTTGCATTTTAATGGCCAAGTGGGGTGATGCAAACATAATTATTTCTAAAATCTATCAAAGAGATTAAACAAATAAAAATGATACAAGTATCACAGGGTTCCACTACAATCCATACACATTACAAATAACTAATTACTATTCCAAAACACTTTATTCTATAAAGGTTGAACATCCATATTTATCATTTTACAAGTTCCCTTCCAAGTGAGTAAAGAAGAAACATCCAGATAACTGCAATAGATATAACATTACAGAGGGTATTGAATGTAGTAATCACAATATTTAGTAACCAAAATATGTGTTTAGAGCTCAAAGAAAGTTGTACACATTTTGTGTGTATTTTCTCACCATAAAAGGAAGTAAACTTCAACTGCATTGTTGAGAAGCTAGTGGGAGAATTAAGCACAAACAACCAAGAACAGTTTTGCTGAATTCTTGATTATTTCATATTCCTTGTTTTACCTACAATTTTCCGTTTTGGAGGATGTCTTATTATACCTCTAGTTGTTCTTTCCACCTTTCCCGTTGACAAATTGATTTTTATATTAAAAAATATATTATACTATCACTTGAACGTAATCCATGACACTATTTAAGATGGATCACTATTTAGTAACCGCTTTGGTGGAAATTTGGAATCCTAAGATTCATAAATTTCATCTACCATTGAAAAATGCACCATAACACTTGAAGATGTTACACTTTAACTTGGACTAATAGCTGATGGGCCCCTATCATTAGTCCAACAATGTCCGTCTGGGAAGAAATGTGTAAAACATATTTGGGTATTGTGTTTGTCAAATGAGAGTCACTACTTAATGGTAAGGAAAAAACTGAAATGACTAAGAGAGAACATGTTACCACTGCAAGTAACAATTCGAGGAACAACTTCATGCCCATTGTAAGACATACATTTTAGGTTTAAATGGAGGTGTGCTAACAAAACAGATAACAAAGTACACCTCATATACTTGACAATTTTAACTAATCTGCACGAATGCAATGTTACAACTAGGGTTCTACATGTTTAGCTATTTTGTATAGGAAATTGTGTAATACCACAAATGTAAGGGTAAATATAATGGGTAGTCGTGCATCACTATTACAATCATGAGAATGACATCATATCCATTTCCAACCTTCAACCAATTAACCCATTCGTATGCAAATGGAGTGCACACATAGTACTAAACTTTCAGAATATGTCTCACAATGATCTAGTTGGGTATAAAGTAAGGATATATCACATTCTAGGAGATCAAGTACAAAATACAACAAAATAACATCACACATTTTTTTAATTTTTTCTTTAATTATCTTTTGTTATGTTTTTCATAATAAATAACACTTTATTGCATTTTTATGGACTATTTATTGGGATTAACATAGACCGAAACTTATAGGGATGCACAATTGTACTTGTCGTGCATTGCGATAATTTACTTTGCAGTTCTTGAATGCAATAATCAGACAGGGTGAAGTTACAATTCAGTTTGTTACAAGAAATCCATTTATCACCCAACAATTTGGACAAGCTACATAAAGTTGACATTAGATGATAAATTGATGAGAATTAGGTCACAAAAATATGTGCAATGGATCAATGTGTGAGCAACAGACGTGAACTAAGATTGTGTGATAATAGATGCATGGACTATTGTTCCACACGCGAGAATGCATGAAATGATACTTAGCCAATTCCATCTATGTCTTGTTTATGCTACAACTACTTCAATATCCAAGAAACCAACATAATAGGAAAACCCTACTGCCTACATTCAAAATGGGTACCTCCTCCACTTAGTCTTATCTAATTCTTGAAGAACATCTACACCTAACTTTTGAGTACATGATGTCTCCATCATAGTTGACAATGAATAAAAGACAAGATTTTTTTGCATTAAGTTATGATGATCTGACGTCAAACTTATTTACAATAGATGTTAGAACACCAACTTCATCTCATGCTTACATACAATCCCTTTACTGGGGAATTTCAAATTGAAATCATTAGTCCTAGTGCTCAATTTTCAAATTATGAAGCATACCAACATATGAGTACGCAAAATCCATTTGAGCTTTTACGTGCTATTATCCAACAACAAGACCTACCTAAAGAATAACCCCCTTCATAAAAAACCACCGTGAAAAAATCCAATACGTAATACTCGTTGTCCTGATTATGGACTTGGACACCTCTATAAAGACTAAAATGTAATATGATGTTTATGTACTCAAATATAAAAATTATTTTATTTAATCAAAATCTTAATTAAAATCCATTAAAATTATTACTATTTTATTTTATATCTATAGTATATTTTCATATCAAGTAAGAATGTATAAAGTAACCAAATATATACATTTATAATAATAACGATTTAAACATTATACTACTAAAAAAATCATAATAATATTTTAAATATTAAAATTTATTTTAAAATATTAAATTAAAAATGTTCATGAAAATAATTATATAATAAATGAAAAATTTGATAATTGTTATTAATTTATATTATACTTACATTTTCAATACTAATAATTAATTTTAATAATTTAAATATACGTGAGTATAAATTTAAATTAGATTAAATTATAAATTTAAAAATTAGATTTATTACTAATAAATTTAATAATCTATATAAACTATTAAACTAGTAATTTCTTAATAACTAATATAAAATAAAGTGACATTAAATATTATTATTAATATTAGCATATGCTTGAATAAATATTAATAATAATTTAATTTTATAATATTTTTAATAATACTAAAAGTTTTAAATTAAATTCTTTTAGTATTATTTATAAATTTAAAGTATTAAAAATAATTTCTAATAATTTTAAACTTTTTCATATTTTTTTAATTAGGAAAAATATATTAATAATATTTATGTTTTAATATTATAAATATTTTATTAATTGAATATTTATAATTTTATTTAATTTACTAAATATAAAAAATAAAAAGCCCTATAGGGAAATTAGCTTACATTGGGAATGTTACAAATGAAAAGGTAAGAAATCAATTTGGGGGAAGAGAGTGCTAATATGTATACACTAATTGGTATCATCTATATCATCCTTATGTAAAAAAAAAATTATTACATGCCAACTTTTTTCTATGTCATTTTTTAATAAAGAAAAAATAATTTATTTCTTTAATGAAATAAATTCTCATTATTTCAAAATAATTAACTAAATTCTCTTTTCAAAATAATGGGCAATATACTTTTTTTAACACCACTTTTATAAAATTATATATATTTTAAATTATAAATGTTTTTTTTACTTTTAATTAATTATAATTATGTTATATTAACTTGTTTTTTTAAGGTGGTGATACAAGAAATATATTGAATTTTTCTTTTCCAAAAAAATTTAAAATTAATAAAATAGAATTGAAAATATAAAAAAAAATAGTGAGACAGTGTATTTTTCTTTGGATTTGAAAAGACAAGGTTTTACTAGAGGATGCAGGTGTAGTGTAGGTATCGTGTACCCTTCCACATACAATACAACAAAGAGAGAAGGTTCCTTTCTTTCTTTTTCATTCTTGCACAAACAACAATCCGGGGAATCCAAATCCTGCCGCAGAGAGGAGGACACGCCGCCGCCGCCACCACCGAGTCCGCCGTCGACCAGGTACGCTATTTGCAGACCCTTTTGTCTGTTTCTGATTTTGGTTCTTTATGCTTCGTTTTTTGGGGTTCAGGAGGTTGTGAAGAAGGGGTTCACTTTTTTTAGATGAAAACAGTGATGAAACTACAGCCCCAAGAGCATAAACCTCTTCTTCTTCGCTTTTCTTTTCCGTTTTCTCTCGCAGCTCCCTCTATGAAATGTTGTGAAATGTTTCAGTTCTCTTCACCCTCAGTTTTTATTTTGCCTCCCCCATGTAGCTGCCCCTCTCAGCTTTTTATAACCTTTTAGATCTCTGTTTGGTTTTGTTTTGTAACATGAAATGAGTTATCAAGTTTTTCTCATATTGCATTTCATAAATTACATAAATTATGAATTATTCAGAAATATTTACATCTAAACTAAGTGATAGAAGAAATAATATCATGTGGTTTTTCTTTTCTTAACCACTGGAAAAAAACTTATCACAGCTACATAGTTTGATTGAAATACTATTCAGAAATACATAGGAATATCAATACACTCTATTCAAATATCAATATACTGATATTCGATACTTAACTTAAGGCCATTTTTCAATTTTTTGGAAGCTGTTAGTCATTCAATTTTGTTACAGTCTTGGCTTTGTTTGTGTTGGCAGAGCTTAAAAGAGATGGGATTACCAAATACTTTTGAGGACTTGTCATCTGAGATGGAGGTTGATGCCTTCAGACGCCTTTTTCCACTTCGTTATTTTGAGCGTCATCTTGCTGAATCAATAAGGCCTGATGGTAGACCACTTGGAAAAGCTAGAGAAACAAGTATTTTTCTTGGTTAGTTATTTTTTCTCTGTTCTAATCTACAATCTTCAAACCCTTTGGTATGTTGTATTATTCACACTTGAAGCAAGACTCAGATGATTAACTGGTTTGATTAGGTGCTGTTTCGACTGCTCATGGGTCGGCTCTAGTGAAGATTGGATCCACTGTTAGTCACTCTTGCTGTGTTTTTTTTGTTAAATCTTGTGTGAATGTGGGGTTATTAATTTTTATTATCGGGTGGATTTAATGATTTCATAATTGATGTCTTCCCAGACTATGTTGGCTGCTGTTAAAATGGAGGTTATGAGTCCCTCCTTGGAGTCACCTGATGAGGGCTGTCTAGGTTGGTATTACCTGCTGTGATGCGACACTTGTGTTAGTTATTCAGTCTTCTGCTCACGTGACATGAAATTAAGGTGTTAATATCTGTTGTTTCAGCTGTTGATTTCTTCATGCCTCCAATTTGTTCTCCTATTGTTAGGCCTGGCAGGCCTGCTGAAGCATCACCAGTGGTGTCAAAGCAATTGTCTGACACCATTTCAAGGCAAGTTTTTGTTAGGTTCGATTATTTCAGATGATGAAAGAAACTAATTTATCAAAGTCACTCCAACTAGCTTTTTATCCATCGCAACAGAAAAGGAACCATAAGAAAACGAAGGAATTAAAAACGGAATGCTTGTAATTTATTTTTTGAATTCTACCAAAGCTACTTCACCCTTCTCTCCCTATAGTATGATTTATGTTCAATACAAATGTCCCCTTTCTGAAAGAGGATTTGCAGAAGTAATTGTGCCTACCCCTTGATACATCTTTGGATATATTCTTACTGGAAAGTGCATAGATTTTGAATGTTAAATGTGATCCCGAGAGTTTATAAGCATTTAGCTGAAAGTATGCTGGTTGAAGTTGTGAGTTGATCAGACACAATTTCCCTCCTCAATTCATCATTTCTATGGTTTACCCCACCTGCTGTATGATTTCGTGGTACGTTCAGGACATGATTTTTTAGGGAAAAGCAAGGAAGGGTAAACTTTTCTTTTGAAGTAAATACTCTCTATTATAATTTTCTTTAGAATAATAGATTATCATGAAACCTTCTAATAAAAAATTGAAGACTACCCCTCCCTTTCCCTCAAAAGCCCCTCCATCCAAACATATATATGTCAACCATCATGGTGATCAATAATTTGTATTGTTTGTTTGATGTGTCAAATAGTAAATTAACTATCTTCCTCTTTTCCACCTGCACTTTTATTCTGCAGTTCTAAAATGATTGATTTGAAAGAATTGTCTTTGGTTAGTGGAAAAGCTGCGTGGATGACTTACCTGGTAAGCTTTTATATTGATTTGCGATTACCAAATTTCACATATCAACCATAGAAAGTTATAGGAACATGGTATTAAGTCGCACAATGAATAAAATGTGATGCTCAGTGGAGTATGTAAATGTTTGGATGCTTATCAATTGGTATAAAAATTGGTTGTTAGTCTCTTGGTGTTAGAGATTTGGGAATATTATGTCAACGATACGTTTTTTTTCGAAGTAGAAAGAAAAATACTTGGTTGAAACTGCTCGTACCTTATTGCTTGGTGCAAACATGCATGTTTCCTTATTAATAGATTGTCTTCTTCTCCACTTAACAATCATATTTCTCCACGTGTTTTTGGTTGTGTTCCATGACACGTCTCCAAGTTTAGATAAACTCTTAGCTAGAGCCATCAAATGTGTCTTCTTTGGCTATTTTTGACTTAAAAAAGGATATCGATGTTACTCTCCTAAAACCAATAAGTACTATATGTTTGCCAATGTCACCTTTTTGAACCAACTCCTTTCTTCCCTCCTCCTTCTACACATGATATTAATTTGTCCAACATGTCCCACCTATGCCTTTAGTTGATTTTTTTGTCAAAGTTTGTTGAGCTTATTGTGTCACTTGCTTTCGGGTTCCTTCCTAGTCTCATGCTTGAGATCCAATCCTCGGCATAAGAGGGTGTGTTGAAGAATGTGTATTAACTAGATGTAAGTCCAAATTATAGTATATAAGTGGGTTCAAACCTCACCTTACAAGATGATTTTGTAGGGTTGAGTTAGACTTAAATTCGACTTTCTTAAGAAATACAATAAATAGAGAAGATTTGATATCCTCTAATAACAAAGATATGCTATGGGAGTAAATAAAAACATTCCTAATAATTTGTATATAATTTAGATATTCTTGATTATATAGGATCAATTCTTATTTCTATAGTTCAGAGGAGATACTTTCCCTCTAAGGTAGAAAATATTAGTTGACATGAAAACAAAAGACACAATATGTTACAACAACTTAAAACCTGGACTAAGTTCAAAAAAGGATGAAGTGCCCTGCGAACTAGAAAGAATGAAATAGAATTTATTTATGGTTAATGGGTGTATCTTAAGGTTCAACGTTACTGCTTGAAATCTTTAACTTGAGTGGAAAGAGAAGTTATTTCCACGTTACTATCCCCCCTATAAAATCCTCCATGGAATTGATTTGGTGGATACCAGCTAGAGTTTCTATAGAGAATGGTTACATCAACCATGGATTCCATGTATGCCTACTGAAGTAGGCACTGGCTATAGCATCAGTGATACAACCTCTACCATCAGTAATAACTGAGGAATGTGTTAACTGTTAGGAGTGGGGGATCAAGTAGCGGCAAAAGTCTCTGTAGAGCATCTTCCTTCTGAGGATTCGTGGGAACAATTTGCAAGTTAATGGGAGACTGTTAAGAACACTTTTTAAAATTATAAAGTTGTGAGTGAACCAGATCTTGAAATATCTAATAATGTGTATCATTCTGATAGGGAGATATTTCCTATTGTTCGATAAAGCTTTAAATTTCTTGCTCTTTGTGTCAAGAGTTCTATTAGAAAGAATGTGTAACACACCACATCCAATGAGGTGCACTGTCTTTGTTTGCCCTGATTGTGTTATGAATTGATTGAATGACAGAATAATGGCTTTTTTTATCATGCAGGATATCTATTGTTTGGATGCTGATGGTTCTCTTTATGATGCTGCATTACTTTCTGCAGTTGCTGCTTTATCTCATTGTAAGTAGTTCATCTTCACTGTAATTTTGTCATATTATGCATCTGTTAGACCCCTTTTTCGTAATAATAGGCTGCACACATTTGAAAACTGTACACCATGCAATTTAGGAACAAAGAGAAGATAGACTTTTCTAATACTTAAAGAGGATTTGTTTTTCTGTTGGTGTTCTTAATGTGATGCCTTTCCTTTCGACACCGTTGTGGTATTATATTACATTGAATTTGTCTGAATTTCTGCCTTGACAGTGCAAATTCCTGCTGTTGCCATGAATGATGATGGCAAGATAGTACTTGTGTCTGATGAAGACGGACAAAAGCGAGCACAGGAGCCAGTCAATAAGGAAAAGAGGAAGCTTACATTAAGAAGCATTCCGTTCTCATTAACATGCATACTTCACAAGAATTACATCTTGGCAGATCCTACTGCAGAAGAAGAATCCATTGTGGAAACCCATTTGACAATAGTTTTGGACACATCTGGCCAACTAATATCTCTTTACAAGCCTGGTGGGCAGGTTCTTGCCTACACTTCTGCTATCCAGGTTAGTTTAAACATTCTTTTACAGAACTAACAAGGTAGTGATGCCTTAGTATTCTCATTTCCATTAAAAAGATATGGTAGTTCTAGTATTGACATGAATGCATTGTAAGTGATCAATTTAAAAAAAAGATTGAATATTACTAAATATCATCTTACACTGTTTAGTTTTTCTAAAAAATAAGTTTTTCCAAAAATCATCTTCCAAATTTTTTTTTTAGAAAAACTAAGCAGTGAAACATGGATAATATTCAATCTTTTCCTCAGTATTCGTCCATTCTACAGTTTGAGTCTGAGTATTATATTTAAAGCGTGAAATTGTGACAAAATTGGTTGAAGGAAATTTAGTTAGTGTACATCAACATTCCTGAATCAAAATTTAGTACTCTGATATGAAGTGTTTACCACACAGCTTGAAATAATACTGCCTTATGATGTTTGCATGAAATTAGAGTTATATAATGATACTGTGGTTTCAGGACTGTGTGGCGTTAACCCGGCAAAGAGTAAAGGAACTAAAAAGCCTCTTAGACAAAGAAAATTCTGCTATGGAGGTTTGAGTTCTTAGCATTCTGAATACTGAGGCATTTCATTGTAAAAACGGTTCTCTTCACGAATGTTATACCATCTATTAGGACATTATTTTGTCATTCCGGCATATTTGTTTCTAATTTTGTTTTAGAAATTTCTTCCTCTTCCAAACTTTTTTTTCCTTCAATTATTTTGTTTGAATTCTTTCCCTAACACCTCAAAAACTTGGATGATATATGTTCGGTATCTGCATATATCTAAACATTGCAAATATCAAATATGCATTTTCAAAAGCAAAACTATAAAATATGGATATACAAAATCTTAGGAAGATGATTGATTTCCTTCACTTGCAAAATCATCTACTCTTGTGTCTGAATACAATTATAACAAAATTCAATATCAAACTATTTTGCTCATAAAAAAATCAAACTATTATTGCTGGAATTTTTTGGTAAAAGAGAGGAAATGTTAACAAATTGATTAGAATTACTAGTGGTGTATAGTAAATAATTTGACTTATTATATAAATCAATACATTTTAAATCAAATGGTTAAATATTAAAGAGTTTCAAGGATGGAAGAAAAAAATAAAATTTATCAGTAAATTTATTTTTTATTATATGAAGTTATAAAAAAAAAGAATAAAAGAATATTTGGTTATAAAAGACTATTTTCTCAAAAAAAAAAAAGCTATAAAAAAAGCTATAGTCGGTTAAGTAGACTCTAAGTTAGAAATAGAATAAAAGAATTAAAAAAAAATGCTTAAGTTAGTGTTACCATATTTAATTTAATATTTATACTTATTTAAGTTAATATTAATTTAGTTGACATTAATATAATTTTTTTAATATTTAATTTAATTTAATTTGTTCCACTTTATAAAAGGGTCGACATAATAGAGTCAGAAAGTCTTTTAACATCCATAATTTCAGAATCAATTGTATGTATAATGTAAATTCGATGTTATTTGCGAGATTTTTATCATTTAGTGTCTTTTTAACTAATATTTTGTTTAATGTTAACACCTAAAAAACATGGATAATATGAATTCAATATCTAAATATTGCACATGAGGCATACATTTTTAAATCCAAACATAAAATATGGATATATAAAGTTTTAAAAAGATTATTAACTTCTTTCACTTGAAAAATCATCAATCATCTTCGAAAAATCATCTTCTCTTGCATTAAAAAATAATTGTAACAAAATCACAATATCAAACTATTTTTCTCATTAGAAAAATCAAAACAATTAATGATAAAAAGTTTTCATAAAAAAAGAGAGAGGAAATGTTAACAAAATTGATTAGAATATAGATACATAATTTATAACTTATAATTCGATACATTTTAAATCAAATGACTAAATATTAAAAATTGTCAATGTTGAAAGAAAATTTGATGGTGATAAAAGATGAATTATCATTGAAGAGGAATATAGTAAATTTGATATTGATGTAGTGTATAAAATACAATCACATGACATAAGAAAAGAAGTCTCGAAAAGATGATTAATACCTTTGTTAAAATGTGGAAGGAAGGATAAAAGAGTTATTTTCAAGTATATAAAAAAAATATGTTTTGTATAAGTAAATATAATTGATGTTAATTGGTCAAATAGTTTTGTTTATATATTATTTGTTATTTTTAAAAATAGAGGTATCAAGAACTATATTGTATTCAAATTCTGTAACATCGAAACTGAAAAAATGAAAAAGAGAATATCCGGCTTGTGTCTTTGATCACTAGTTTTTATAAATTTTTGTTTGATTCTTGTTTTACTCTTGGTAATTGTCCCTTTACAATGAAGTGCTAGTGGGTAGCAGGTAGCGGGTAACGGGTAGCAAGTATCAGATTATAGGTTGTAGGTAGTAGGTTGCAGGTTGCAAGTAGCAGGTTGTAGCTTGTAGGTAGCAAGTAACATGTAATAGGTTGCAGGTTGAAGATAGTAGGTTGCAGGTTGCAAGTAGCAGGTCGCAGGTTGCAGGTAACAGGTTGCAAGTTGTAGGTAGCAGGTAGCAGGTTGCCAGTTGCAGGTAACGGATAACAGGTAGCAGGTACATGTTGCAAGTAGCAGGTAGCAGGTTGGAGATTGCAGATTGCAGGTTGCAAGTAGCAGGTAACAGGTACCAGGTAGCAGGTTGCAAGTGGGAAATTGCAGGTTGCAGGTAGTAGGTAAAAGGTAACGGAGAACATGTAGCAGGTTGCTGGTAATAGGTAGCAGGTAACAGGTTGCAGGTTGCAGATAGCGGGTAGAAGGTAGCAGGTAGAAGGTTGCAGGTTGCAATTTACAGGTAGCAGGTTACAGGTTACAGATAGTAGGTAGCAGGTAAAAGGTAGCAGGTAGTAGGTAAAAGGTACAGGTAGCAAGTTGCAAGTGTTAGGTTGCAGGTTGCAGGTAGCAGGTAGCAGGTTGCAGGTTGCAAGTAGCAGATAGCAGGTTGCAGGTAGCAGGTTGCAGGTAGCATGTAGCAGGTAGTAGGTTGCAGGTTACATGTAGCAGGTTGCAGGTAGTAGGTAGCAGGTAGCACGCTGCAGGTAGCATGTTGCAGGTTACTGGTAGCAGGTTGCAGTTACAGGTAGCAGGTAGCAGGTAAAAGGTAGCAAGTAACAGGTAAAAGGTAGCAGGTAACAGGTAGCAGGTTGCAGGTGTCAGGTTGCAGGTAGCAAGTTGTAGGTAGCAGGTAGCAGGTAGCAGGTTGTAAGTAGGTGGTTACAGGTAGCAGGTAGCAGGTAGCAGGTTGCAAGTAGGTGGTTGCAGGTAGCAGGTAGCAGGTAGCAAGTTGCAGGTTAGAGGTTGTAGGTAGCAGGTAGCATGTTGTAGGTTACAGGTAGCAGGTTGCAGGTAGCAGGTAGTAGGTAGCAGGTAGTAGGTTGCAGGTAGCAGGTAGCAGGTAGCAGGTAGCAGGTAGCAATGTAATAGGTTGCAAGTAGTAGGTTGCAGGTAGTAGGTAGCAGGTTGCAAGTTGCAGGTAGCAGGTTGCAGGTAGCAGGTAACATGTAGCAGGTTGCAGGTAGCAGGTTGCAGGTTACAGGTTGCAGGTAGCAGGTAGCAGGTTGCAGGTAGCAGGTTATAGGTAACAGGTAGCAAGTAGCACGTTGCAGGTAACAGGTAGCAGGTTGCCGGTTGCCGATTGCAGGTAGCAGGTAGGAAGTTGTAGCTTGCAGGTTACAGATAGCGGGTAGTAGGTTTCAGGTAGCAGGTTGCACGTTTTGATTGAATATTAAATTATCCAAAATGACATAAGAACATTAGTGAGTAAAATTTTATAAATTCTCTTATATTAAGTAGTTATTTTTTGTTTTGATTTTAGTGAGTTTTTTTTGTTATTTTTTATTGTTTCAAATTTTGAAATATTATTATGAGTTTTACAAGTTTAGGTATCCTACTTTAGAAGGAGTCTTTTAGTTAGTTACATTTTACAATAAAGTTTGTGTACACTATTGAAAGATATTTTAATGCATATTTTAGCTTATAAGTTGTTTTGCAGGCTAAACAAACATAATTTTATCTTTCTTATTTTGTTTTCTTTTCCCTACCATATTAGAATATTTGGTTAGTATGTATACAATTTTCAAAAGTGATTGAAATTAAATTATTTGAGTAAAATTAAAAGTAATATACTAAAAAAAAATGTGCTCTCAAATCACCACACTTGTGTTTGATTATGTAACATTGGAAAAAAGTTTTTTTTTTCTGATATTTTTTTTGGAAAAAAGGTAAATGACAAATTTATCTATTTGCTTGTGTGTTTCAATTTATTAGTAAGCATTAGACAATTAAATAAATAATAAATAAAACGCATTGTACAGTTTATGTTGAGTCGGTTTTCAACTCCTAAACTATGAAAAGAAGCAAACGATATAATTTAAGAAAAAATAAAATAAAAGCAATTATAAGTTGATCAAGTTCAATTTTCATAATTTGTGATTTTTTCAACTTGATTTTAAATTGAATTTATTTTTTTTAAATAATCTAACTCTCTCTATATATAATACAAACATTTATTAATTTTAAATACTTATTTTTATCATTTAATTTTTCTTACTACATGACTTATTTATTAATAATTAATAAATAGCGTCTTTGGTCCCGTGCGTAATTACACTATTTAATTAATCATCAAAAAATTAGCCCATGTTATCATATCATATTATATTAATAAGTAATAAATCTGCACAAAAAATAGCAAAGGAATAAATGAGATGATGTGGTAAAAAAATTAAATTCTATGAATTTTTTTCTTAAATTTTCTGTTTTGGTCACCATATGTAAAATGAAAATATTTTTTCAAAATGATTATGAAGAAATCCGTTAAAACATAATAACCACCGTCATAACATTGTTATTAATTACATAATAATGCAACCTAATTAATCTTTATGGCTTTCAAATTATTGTGCAATTACAAAACATTTACTTAAACATAAATAGAAACTTGTTTGTCTCAAAACATTATTTAACTCTCCAAAATTATTTAAACAATATTAAAATTAAGTTATTTATTTTTCCTTTTTAATAAAGGCATTACTAAATTCACACTTACTTACATAATAACATCAACGAACGTGTAAACTTTACGAACCAATCCCTCTATGCGTTCTTAGTTTCTAACACCGTTACAAAAATTTTGGCTACGTGTCCAGATTCTATTGGCTGTTCACGTTCTATAGAAACCTAGTCTCGCACGAGAACTATGCATGATGGCAGTAGGGGCATTAAGGTATTTTCACCTAGAATCGTAATCATCACAGTGCGTGCATCGAAAATGCTTCTGCTAATCCGTTCACACGCATAACAAATTTTCTCTCCACAAATTTTCCCTCCAACCATATATATATATATAGCTATAGCTGTTTGTTTACTTGTTTTTTCGCGAAACAAACACTGAAGAAAATGTTCTTCAGTTTCAGCCAAAAACCATAACCTCACTGAAGAACGCTAATGCTCCAATTCTCATCGATTGTTCTTCGCGTTCTCTAATTTTTTTTTTCTGCTTCAATTATTCATTGATCTTCTTCTCGGATCGCGCCGAGCATCGTTTTCGCTTTGCTGTTTTTCAACTCCGGAGCGTAGGAAGATGACGATCGAACGAGTGAGTAGATTCAGTGAAAAAAAAAAAAATGCTGAATCGCTGCATTGATTGTCGGTTTTTTGATTTCGCGAGAAGAATCGTGTTTCTAGTTAGTTCGTTTTCAAATGCTGAATGCGACGACGGTGAATGTTGATCATCGTCAACATTCTTTGATCGCTGATTGTTTTGATTTCGCAAGAGAAAACGAAGTGAATCGTGTTTTTGTTAGTTCGATTTCAAAATTGAAACGCGTAGATTAATCGGAGTTAATTTTCCGACACATTTAATGCGTTTTCGAGATTTTAGTGAACTGTTGTTTATTCGTTTTGCTGCTTCAGAACGATCAGTGTACGAACTTAGCATTTTGCTAGCGGTTGTTGATGATTCAGATTCAGTAGCATTTTGCTGGTGCTTGTTGATGATTGAGATTCAGTACGTTCCAGTTCATTAATTGAATTGCATGTTGTTCTATGAAGCAGCAAATCGACATTCACTGTTCAAACACTGAGAAACTTATCTTTTGCATTAATTTCGCTTCATGATTGGTCTGTGTTCCTTATTTAATTCTTTACCGTATTAAGAACTGTTTGATTGATAGTTTCACGTTCATCATATTAATTCACTTAGCATAATTGGTACTTTTATTTTGTTTTCTCTAGTACAAATGATTGATTTTGTAAGCGCATGTGTCTGTTAATTTGTTTTTTTAAGCTTTCCTTATTCTTAATTTTGTTCCAAGGTTTGTCTTAGCCTAATTGCTGATGCTTTGTTTTATTTATTTTATGAGGTGAAATTAATTGTTAAATATTAGTTACTGTTAATAATGTTGTTGCTGTGTACTGTGCAGATTGTGGAGCAAAGTCCGCGTGGTTTCGTTGCTGCTGGAACAGATGAAGAGATGGTCTCTTTCTTTCTTAGCCATTTCACGGTCAAAAATTATAACACGCGCGCGCATTTTTCTGTTAAATATATGCTCATATAAGTCTCTTTCCAACGCTACGCGATCCTTATGGGATCCTGTGTGCTTAACGAACAATATCGCCGCATGCACGCACGCAATGCAGCGTTGTTAAAGATAAATGATTACATTTGCTTTTTTGCAAGCACGTACATTTTCTCTCTCCTGCAAATATTTATTATTTTATTTTGAAAACGTTGATAATTGTTCATCTGCGTAACGTGAAATAAAGATTGGCTGGAATTATATATCTAATAATTTCTCATAATATTGAAGAACATTATTTAAATTTATTCTGTTACTATGTGACAATTTTGATTATATGACATGGTTCTTATGGATTTTAGACATTATAGTTTATTATTTATATGGTTTTGTAGAAGAGTTCGTACTTGAAGAGGCAGGAAAAGAGGGATGTCCAAGTCGACGAAGGGAGAAGCAAAAGGAGCCCATGTTTGGACAAACATGTTCTGCTGTTTCCACCTGCCTCTGAATCAACTAGCGCTATAGGTAACATCCCTTTTTTGGTACAAACAAGTAACACATACTTGAGTGGCCATATTATAAACCTTTTGGTAACATTTAAATTGGAAGAGAATTATTTTTCTCTTCTAGTTTTTTGTTTTCAATGGTCTTCAATTTGTTATCAAAGATAAGAAATAAATGAAACAGAAATAGCCGTTTGTTTTTCTTTTTTATTCTATTGTTATCTAAATATACCCATTTGCTCCTTTCATCTATATATTTTCCAATGTCACTATAGTAAGAACTGTCGGTATTGCAGGGGCTTGGGAGCATTTTAAAGTGGGTCTATTTCATGAAATTGATCACTCCAGGCTCTCACCAATATCCCCAGTGCAACTAAAATCTGTTCTCATTGTAATGGTATTGCTATATTACTATATGTACCTGTATGAAAAGAGAGTTCCTTTTGAACATTGAATTGATATTAAAAAACATTCTTTTTGGTTTGATGGATAATGCGTTCATTCATTAGGTCAGTGATATAGGGGAGCATCTGGTGTCGCTAAGGTACCCAAGCCTCCAATCCCTCAGGATGTACTTCAGCGACCAAAACTTTGGGAAACCAGACGGGAAGACGATCCCTGCACTCGACGAGAAGTACGTCATGGGGATGGACTTCGCCATCAAAGCGCTTTCCAGGAGCATCCCAACTGAGGAATTTGCACAAAGAAGAAACTCTTGGAGCTTCTGGGTCTCTCCTTCTAAAGAAAACACTCAAGACTCCGAAAATCTAACTCTCAATGATGCCGCAAGCAGCCTCATTTCCAAGCAGGGTTCTTGCTGGACTCAGCTAAAGTTCACAGGGATGATGCAGTGGGGCAAACGCCGGCAAGTTCGGTTTTTGGGCCGCCATGAAGAGCCAAAGGTTGAATCTTTACCGGAACTGTGTAAGGGAAAAATGGTCAGCGTTGAACTCAGAGAAGGAACTAGTGAGAAGAAAAGGAAGAAAGGCGAAGAGGAAGTGGAGGCTACTAAGGAAGAGTCTTTCGGGGATATGAGGATAACGCGTCTATGTAGGCAAAATCATCAAAACGTGGGTAGCAGTGGAGATAAAAAATCTAAGAAAGCAAAGAATGACCCCAAGAAGCAGCAACTCGTGCTTTACAACAAAAACAAGCGGAAAATATCTATTGGAAGATGGTCTGCTGAGAGGTATATAATTATTTCTATCTAAATGATAATATGGTAACCTTAAAGCTAGTATAGTATTCAGTTCAATGTTTTCTTGCATGGCTCAATAATTATAAATTGCTTTTTGTTACCTCGCATATGTGAAGGTATGTACTGGCAGAGGAGAACATGTTAAAGGTTATGAAAGAAAAAAGAGCGGTGTATGGGAACCCAATATTGAGGCCAGATTTGAGATCAGAAGCACGAAAGTATATTGGTGATACGGGTCTGCTTGATCATTTGCTGAAGCACATGGCTGGAAAAGTGGCTCCCGGAGGAGTTGAGAGATTCCGACGGCGTCACAATGCTGAGGGCGCAATGGAATACTGGTTAGAGAGTGCTGATCTTGTTGAAATGAGGAAGGAAGCAGGGGTACAAGACCCATACTGGACTCCTTCCCCTGGATGGAAGCTTGGGGACAGCATTTCACAAGATTACGTTACTGGTAGTGAACTCAGAGAGATCAAAGAAGAAATACTCAAGTTGAAACAGTAAAGCCAATTTCTTTATTCTTCGTTGTTAAATACTTTCAAGCTTATTCTTCCGATTGAGTCATTACTGGTTACTCTTCTTAATGTACAGAGATATGCGAGAGCTCGCATCGAAGAAGGGAGAGGAAGTATTGGCCATTGAGAATACTCCTAGCTCATGTTTGTCTAGTTTGAATTCGGAGGACTATGGTTTCTTGGCTCCAAAGGAGGTGAAGCCCAGTAGTAGTAATATGGTTAACTAATTGCTAATGTGAATAGAAATAGGCCCAGTTGTAATTTAATGTTATATCGCAGGAGATTTATGCGGAGTTGGTGACTAAGAAGGCTAAAATAGAGGAACAATTGAAGGAAATTTCACGGACGCTGAGTTGCATGGAGGTAATGTAATCATTACTCTCTGTATCTTATTTAGAGTCCATGGTTGATTGATTTTGATATCAAGTAATGTTACTAATGATTGGTTTCTTTTCCTCAAAAATCTGTTGGTTGTCTTTTGAGTATCATAGACTGACAACAAAAGTGTTTGTTAGTTTGTTATTAATTTTTCCCCTAATTTCCTTTTCGTCTTCACCCGGACTAATTATTGAGAAATGATAACCAAGGAATTATATACTTGCCAGATAAAAGGGAATACAATATGGAGAACTGATAAATGATGGAATCCTTGATGCAGGAGAAACTTAAAATGCTAAAACCAACAATGGTGGTGGAGCAAATAATGTCAGAATCGGAAACACCCCAAGCCTTTTTTCCCGGACCAACATCAGTAAACATAGGAGGGGAGACAAGGAAGGAAAAGAAAAGCTACAAGAACAAAGCGGATACACAGATGCAGAAAAACAACATTGCAGCAGAGGACAAGACAGCAAAGATTGAAAGGCTGAAAAGTGGTTTCCAAATTTGCAAGCCTCAGGGAACCTTTGTGTGGCCAAAGATAGGTATGTCTCCCCATGTTGTAGCCAACCATGATGACCACACACTGGTCCCTACACCACCATCAGCTTCTTCTTCTACCACCTCAGGCCCAAACCTCATTTTCAAACCCCAGCCTCAGCACCTACCATTACAGATCCTAACCCATCCTTCTTCCCCTGTGAAGCCAGTTGCAGAGAGACGCCCTGTGAGCACAGCTACTCTGACCCATGTTACTGGCCCATTCTCCCCAAGCCTTTCTCCTCCATCAGGGACTCCAATATCCAAAATCACCACTACCATCACTATTAACCTCAATGAAGCCCCTCTCACCCTAGAGTAGTGCTGGCTACATACTTTATATATATATTTTAGAGAAACCACACCATTTTGAGTCTATTGTTGGTATACATAGTTTGAGCCCAAGACTAGGCCATTTTTCACTGTATTCACACTAGTTTGGAAGTGGAAACTCTTGCTGGGATTATACTATGTATAATTGCAGTTAGATTTTGCAAATATGCTATTCACATTAAAATTACCCAACTCAAATGCTGATCATTTCTGCATAATTTTTGGAGTAATGTATCTTGCATAAATTTTTCTCAAGTTTTGTACAACGGTTCCACGGTTATTTCTCTATTTTTTTTTAAGTATACTTACACTGTTGTAGATCAGCTAAATTTTAGCATTATTATCTTAGAGATAGTACCAATAGATATTTATGATTCAATAATAATATACTGAATTACACACTATTTAACTCTTTTGCCTAAAAATGACTTGAAATAGCAAAGTTTTTCTTAGCTTAAACTACTTGGTTCAGAGACTAAAATGTGCATTATTTATAAAGTAAGTTGAATGTTTGGACACAAGCAAAAAATTCAGTAAATTCATTAACGACAAAATAGGTTTTTTTTTCATTCATTTTTAACATTTATAGTTTTTTTTTATTACTTTTCGACATTTTTTTTTCTTACAGTTTCATACATATTTTTCACGTAAAAGATGATTTTTTTATACATCTAAAAGAAATTTAATTTTCTAAAAATTAATTTTTTATCACATCTATAAGAAATTGATTTTCCAAAAATTATTTTTATATCAAACTTATTCAAGTAGACATTAATTAGGATAATAATAAAATTATATTCACAATTAGTTATTGAAGTTATTTAAAATTTTCAGTTATCCCAAACCCACCCTTAATCTCAATACATTTGTGTCCTTTATTACCAGGGAAACTAAAAAAAAAAGAAGATAGCTAAGACAAAAATTGAATGCGGCTAATTATGTTAATTAATTTTCCTATATCGCGATAAATTAGTTAATTGGATATTATAATTATGGTTTAGAGTACAATTTTAAAATTCTGATTGTACAGTTAAATATAAAACATAGAAAAACTAAATATATAAATTCTAATTAACTTTATATAGAGATAGTTAATTTGACGATTTCGTTATTAAAATTACTATTAGAAAACATTAAATTAGTTTTGAAATAATAATAATAATAGTCTGTCAAAACGTAACATTATTAAAGTTGATTAAATCAATTATACTCTGATTCAATTTTATATTAAAAGTTAAAAATATAAAATTATTTTTGTATTATATAAAATATATATATGTCAATTAACTAATAATTTTTAAAGTGGGAATAATATCACAACGCTCTTTTTGAAAATTTTTATATTTCGCTTTTTCCCCATTTTGAAAGAGATGATTTATGATTTGTTGTATAACAAATTTTTCATTGTTTTTAAGGTGAAAGGTATTCTATTACATTTTGTAACAATCTTTATGCCAATTTCGCAACACTCTTGATTTAGTTGATGAACTTGTGTAGGCAAATTTGCTTCAAATGCATCCACATAATTCAAAATATTCTTTAGGTCTCCAATTGATAGACTTCCCTCAAAGTTGAGCTCTCCTAGTTGTTGCACACTGAACTCCCTGCCATGACCAACATTAAAAGAATTCATTACTACTTTAAGATTTTTCAATTTTTCTGGCACCTTTCTTACTTTAGTCTGTAAAAGTTTAAGGCGACACAAATTGGTGAGTAAATACAAATTTGAGGGCAACTCCTCCAAATATTCACAGTCGTTCAACTTCAGTATCTGCAAGTGGGAGTAAACATATATTTTCAGCTAGTTTTTTTTATTGTAGTACTAGAGAGATCTAAGGAACGGAGATGCTCAAGATTGCAAATAGAGTTAGGTAACTTTTCAAGGCCAGGACAATCAGACAGAGATAAGATACGTATGACCTTAAACTTGGAGAACAATTCATCTATCGACATTTTGATACCTAAACCTCGGAAATAATTCCAGTTAGTAACTTTTAGCATACATAACCTCTCTATATTTCACAAAGTTCCAAACTTATCAAAACCATTTCTACGAAGTCCAACTGAGATATGACGAGTTACCTTTTGTATCTTTTCAAGTTGATCATCTTCACACCTAAAGTATAAGCCTCCACCGACATATTTTGCCAAATCATGTAGAAGGTCATGCATGACAAATACTTATTTCTTTTCATCTAATTGTTGGAAGAAGGACTTTGATAGTAGATCATTGAAGTATTGTTGGCAAACTTCTTCTGGAGTCCTCATATGTTGACGATGGGCGAAATTTCCAATCATCCACAACTGAATCAAATCCTCCTTTTAAACTGATAATGCTTACAGAATAGGACACAAGAAGCAAAACATACCTTCATATGGGAAGGAAGATGGATATAACTCAATGCTAAAGTAGGGATAATATTACAACTCTCTTTTGAAAATTCCCATATTCCGTTTTGTAACATAGTTTTCCATTTTGAAACAAATGATTTGTCATATAACATACTTCCCATTGTGTTCAAGGCGAAAGGTAGTCCTTTGCATTTTTTTAACAATCTTCATGTGAATCTCCCTGCACTCTAGATTTAGTTGAGTATCATAATCTCGAAATGCATGTTTCGCAAAAAATGTCCAACAATCATCTTCTTGTAATTGCTCTGGGGAGTGTTCTTCTGACCACATGGTAGAAGCAACTTCCTTACTACGTGTGGTCACAAGAATCCTACTTCCTTGGGCTCCTAAAACAAGGGGCTTCTGCACTTCCACCCACTTAGTTTGATTTTCGTTCCAAACATCATCCAAAACAAGAAGAAATTTCTTCCCCGTCAATTTTTCTCTCAATTTTTTGTGAACCATCTCCAGATCTCTACTATCATCAGTTGATTTAGTAATTGCCTCAAGAATTGCTCTTGATATCTTGAAAACATCAAATTCATCTGAAACACAAATTCAGGCTTTGACAACAAATTTAGCCTCATCCACCTTTGGGTCATCGAATACATGTTGAGCAAGAGTGGTCTTACCCACACCCCTTCCATTCCCTCAATTGAAGGTATTGATGGTTGGTTACGATCGTTGATGTCAGATGTCAGCGAGTCAATGATCACTCTTTTATCATGATCTCTGCCATAGATATCAGTTCCAACAACCAACGATGTTGTTGAAATTGTTCTGCTTCTTGTGTTTATCCTTTGCAGATGAACATGACACAAATCTAAAACCAATATAATAAACTCTTCACATAAATCTAAAACCAATCTATTGATCTGAATCCAGTAGGTGTTTTACAGAAAACATTGAAAAATGTAAAACCCACAACAATAGTGAATCTACACAAAGTTGTCCTTGTTTTCTAATCTACTATGATGACAAAACTGCTTCCATCATTTCCAAATCTTTATTGTCTTCTTAAGCACGATTTCTACTACTAAGAAATAATGTTGTTTAACGTCATATATTTGTTGCACAAATTTAATAGAGAATAGTGAGCAAGACACGTGTTTTTCAACTAATCAAGAAAAACAACAATTTCTAAACAGACGCAGTAAAAAAAATCCAAACATACAAAATTTAAAATTCTATTGTGCTAAGCTGCCAGTTCCAACATGCAAAAGGTCCACTAAGTGAATACAAACCACAAAAATCCACCTTCACATGTTCAAAATTCAAACAATCACAAAATTTAATCAAAGTAATCTATATAAAAGAGTGTGTAATTAATCATGAACAACTTTACATAAATTTTAAAAAATTTATTAGGTACTCAAATAAAAATGTCATATATTAAGCATCTAAAATTTATTTAACCTTCTTTATTATTTTATATTTATACATCATTGAATAGAAAAATTATATCCTAGAAAATTACTTAAATAAGGAGATAAGAAAAGTGGATGACAAATTTCAATTTCAACATCTTTATGTTGGTAATTTCTCCCTGCACCATATCAATTTTACCCAATCTGCTATTGAAAATGACAAAAGTAACCCTTCTAAAAAACGAAAATAACTTTACATAAAAAGAAAAAAAATACCCCCTCCTAATGTAAAAAGGTGTAAATAAAAATTACTTTTAAAATCTTTTATCCGGAAATATTATGGATTTCCATAACACATTTTTAAATTTGGAAATTTTTATCTAAAATGCATTTTTAAGTTTGTGTTCTGGATTTTTTTTTCCAAAATATTTTTTTTTTTTTTTTTGAATTTTATTTACTATTTTGGATTTTCATATCCGAAAGAAATAATTTTGGAAATTTGAAAAAGTGATAGGATACTGCTTAAAACTGATATGTGCAGGAAGAAATTGTCCTTTGTTAGTAATTGTAATGTTAAAAAGAAAAGGAAAAGGTGTGGCAGGACTAGCACCAAAAGAGAAAGAGGAAAGTATTATATATATATTGACTTAGTAATATATTTGTTTTATAAAATGATATATTTTTAATAGTTTTATAGAGAAAATTAATTTCATATAATTATCGTTATGAAATTTTATTAAATAATTTGACTTAGTTTTAAGATATTTACTCTTGGTGGTACTTTAGATTTAATAAATTAAAAATAAATAGTCTATGAAAATGAAGAATAATTCTTAAAGTCAATTTATTCTTACTTTCTCTTTCTACATATATCTTAAAATCTCAGTGTTGTTCCTATTTATTTTAATCTCTTCAACGATTGATGACAGTGACTTAAGCATCAACACTCTTCACATTCGTTCATGGTCTTTGCTTTGCATGCTCACAAAGTGAAAAGACATAAAACATAAAACGCGTTTACTTAGAGGATGTGGGACCCTTTCTGATAAAGAAGCTAAGCCAAGACTTTTTACATGACAACAACTTCTCCTCTCATAGAGTTTCAACATTTTGATCTCATTTATTTCTATGCATTATGCAATTCTTGTCTAGTTATTATGTGCAGGAATCCCAGAAGCTCTTGCGTTCAAGAGAAGAATCTGCATTTTCTGTTCCAACAAGTTGGACTTCATCTCTGATCAGGTATTTCTCTCCATTTCCAGTTACAAATTATACAAGTTAAAGGAATATGGCTGATTTAAATTTCTTATTGTTTTCCATGAGAGTATTTTGCTTTCAATTTCCACAGTGTTTCTCTTAGCAATCGTCAATATTCTTTAACAGCTGCATGTCTTGAATATACTGCATAGTTTTCTATCAGTAGCTTCTGTCTGACAGTGAGCTATGTTTTTTCTTTGTCTGAATCTGAATTTTGTGATTCTAGGATTCTATGTGCCCTGATATAGTGTAATATCCATCATGTTATTAGTCTTTTTTTTTTGTATCAAATCGTTTACTTAGCTTCTGATCTGCCGAAATGGACCATTAGGGGTTCAAGTAATTAACTCTAAATCATGATGATCTGGTGTATGTCGTTAGTATTGTTAGGAGGTTCATGACAGATCTAGGGAATGTTGATACCAGAAAGTATCATTTTGGGTATGTTTTTACATGATTTGGAACTGCAGATTGTTGGAAAACCAATTTGCAATCAATGGTAGTTTTATCTACTATCCAAATAGAGTATATGGCTCTCACAGAAGGGGGGTAAAGGAGGATTTGTAGTTGAAGGGGATAATAAAAGAGATGGGTTTTATTAGGATTCTCTGACTATTCATTATGATAGTCAAAATGACATACATCTACCAAACACAAAGACGTTAGATTACACTTCATGAGAAATGTTGTTGAGTCTAAGGATGTTAGAATTGAGAAGATAGCCTCGGAGAAAAATTACGTAGATGTGTTTACAAATTCCTTACCAAGATGGAGAATCAAGCAGTGTCTCAGAGTGAATTAATTTTTTATTTGAGGATAAAAGAAGGTGATGATGTGTAAGCTCTCCTATTTTGGAGTCAAGGTGAAAAATTGTGATGATTTACTTTAAACCATAATGGTCTGGTGAAGAGCGCAAAAGACTGTATGCTAAGGGAGCGTCTAGTAGTATTAAGTCTGGTCAAACCCCCAAATGTATGTATTAAATGTTTAGACTTAATTGTCTTAATAAGTTTCTACTATTCTGTTTCTTAGTTTTATATAGAGACCACTTTATATGTATAAATGACACGGTATCTAGTGAGAATTTTGTGTTTAAAACCTTCTGGTGAATAAAAGTGTTTTCTTCTAATCTTGTTCTAGTGTTTTTTTTGTTTGTTATTGTTGCAAAAACCCAACAAAATACAAGACATTAATAAGGAAAAGTTATTTTCCAAGGTTTTCAAAACACCTCAAAAATCACATTAGCAATTTGGTAAACATGTTTATTTATTCTTTTGTAAGTGAGCAGAACTTTGAAGTTTGAACTTGTTGATCCCATGTTAGAAATATTTATACATTCCAAGCAATAATATTAAAGACATGGTCAAGAACACATTGAAACGTAAAAGCTCCTTTTATTTCTTCAAGTGCGTTGTTATAATCATTGCAGGTACAACCGTAGGAATTCATAATGGCTGAGCAACCAATGATGAGTGATGTTGCTTCTTCCTCAAACTCTTCTTCTATGGCGTCTTGTAAAAAATATGATGTTTTTCTAAGCTTTCGAGGTGAGGACACTCGCATGAACTTCACCAGCCATCTTCATGAGGCTTTGAAGCAAAAAAAAGTAAAAACATATATTGACTACCAGCTTGAGAAGGGAGATGAAATCTCACAAGGACTCATCAAAGCAATCGAAGATTCTCATGTATCGATTGTGATCATGTCAGAGAACTATGCTTCCTCAAAGTGGTGCCTAGAAGAACTGAGCAAGATTCTTGAATGCCAGAAAAACCAAGGACAAATTGTGATTCCAGTGTTTTACAACATAGACCCATCTCATGTGAGGAAGCAGACTGGGAGCTATGAACAAGCCTTTGTAAAGCATCAGGAAGACCTCAGGTGCAACAAATGGAGAGCTGCTCTCACTGAAGTAGCCAATTTATCTGGGTGGGATTCTCGAAACAGGTAAATAAAATG